>Ga0209810_1000620_pt1 | contig 72170 bp, 65 predicted proteins | sample Coa_R1_7_FD_187159 | JGI IMG/M metagenome (GOLD analysis project Ga0209810, IMG submission 187159) | Surface soil microbial communities from Centralia Pennsylvania, which are recovering from an underground coalmine fire - Coalmine... | ecosystem: Environmental > Terrestrial > Soil > Unclassified...
ACATGTTCCTGCTCACTGATGTTGTTTCTCCTCGCTGAGAAGAGAAGAAAGGAAGCTCACATGCGTAGAATCGGCAAACTTGCCTCCTTCGCAACGCTCCTCACCCTATTTGCCATGCTGTTTGCCGGCTGCGGAAGCACTCCGTCTACCGGAAGCGGAAGCACGCCCACCCCGACCAGAGCGCCTGCGAAGACCGTTGCGCTGGTGACAGACATCGGCGGCCTCAATGACCAGGGCTTCAACCACCTGGCCTACACCGGCTACACAAAGGCGCAGCAGCAGTACGGATTCCCCGTCAAGATCATTCAGACGCAGTCGCAGAATGATTATGTGAAGAACCTGACCCTCGCGGCTCAAAGCGCGGACCTCGTCATTGCCGTTGGTTTCCTCATGCAAACGCCGCTCGATCAGGTGGCAAAGCAGTATCCCACGAAGGATTTCGCAATCGTCGACGGCTGTGCCGTTCCCAACCCCAATAACGGCAACTGCGAGACGCTGCCCAACGTTGCCCCACTCTTCTTCAAAGAGCAGCAGGCAGGCTGCCTCGTTGGCGCCATTGCTGGCCAGATGGAGGTTGACGGCAAATCAAAGGTGCCGAATCTGCTGGGCGCCAATACCATCAGCGCAGTCGGCGGCCTCTCCATCCCGCCTGTCAACCGCTACATCGCCGGTTACAAGTATTGCGCGCAGAAGGTTGACCCCTCGGTCAACGTGGTTATCGGTTACTCCAACGATTTCTCCGATACGGCCAAGTGTAAGGACGTGGCGCAGAGCCAGATCAGCGGCCACAAGGCTGATATCGTCTTCCAGGTCGCCGGTGGCTGTGGCGTTGGCGCGCTCGCTGCCGCCAACCAGAACCATGTCTATGGTATCGGCGTCGATGCCGACCAGAGCTATGTCAACTCCAGCGTTATCACCAGCGCGCTCAAGCGTGTGGACGTAGCCGTCTATGACACCATCAACGACTTCGAGCAGGGCCACTACACCAACAATCCCCCGCGCTTCGATCTGAGCAACGATGGCGTCGGTTTTGCCACCCCTTCGAGCGCCGTCCCCGCCGATGCTGTGGCGAAAGCAAACGCCTTCGCCGACCAGATCAAAGCCGGTACGCTTGTTCCGCCAGAGAACATTCCGTAAGCCTGTTCTCTTCACACAGCAGGTGGTGCAGGGGCATTGCTCCTGCACCACTTTCCTTATTACAGGGCTGGCCGTTACGCTTGTTTCTCATGAATATCGATGCTATTATAAAGAAACAATTTCTCTGGCGGCGAAGCCGTCTCCTGAAGAGGAGGATCATACTATGGCTGTGCCAACTATTCAACAGAGTACATTCGACCGGCTCCTCTGGTTGCGCAAATTTGGAGCTTCGATCGGTCGTCCTGTTTTTGCTGTCATTCTGGCAATGATCGCAGGCAGCATTGTCATTATGATTACCACCCCCGGCTCACCGGGCAATCGCTTCACTACTGCTCTTGCTGCCTATCAAACTCTTTTTTCCGGTTCCTTCGGAGGCGCGCAAAGTATCTCGTACACGCTGGTGTATGTGACACCGCTCATCCTCACCAGCCTCTCGGTCGCCATCGCCTTTCGTACCGGTCTCTTTAACATCGGCGCGGAGGGACAGCTGGCGGTGGGAGCGATGGTGGCGGGTATCATCGGCTTCAAGGCGACCACATGGCCTGGCTGGCTGCTGATTCCCACCATGCTGATCGGCAGCATGCTCGCGGGCGCCGTCTGGGGCGGCATTGCCGGCGTCCTCAAGGCGTGGCGCGGCGCCCATGAGGTCGTCACCACGATCATGCTCAACTGGATCGCCTTCTTTGGCACCGACTACCTGATTGACGTCACGTTCAAAGCGCCGAACCAGGCCGACCAGACGCCGGCCATCCCCATGCAGGCCACGCTCCCACAGATTTCCGTCTTCTACAACAACACACTGGGAACGTTTCTACCGAAGATTGCCAACCCGCAGCAGTATTTCGTGGATGTTGGTTTCTTCCTCGCCCTGCTCGCCCTCGTCGTCTACTGGTTCCTCGTCTCCCGCACCACCTTCGGCTACGAGATTCGCGTCATCGGCCAGAACCTCAAGGCGGCGCGCTACGCCGGCATCCCGGTGAAACGCAATATCTTCCTGTCAATGGCCATCGCAGGCGCCTTCTCCGGCCTTGCCGGGGCCATTCACCTGATGGGCCAGTTCCCCTACCAGTTGATCGGCGATGTCTTTCGCCTGGATACCACCGGCTTCGATGCCATCGGCGTCGCCCTGCTGGGCCGCAACACCGCCATCGGCGTCTTGCTGGCCGCCCTGCTCTTCGGTGGCCTGCGCCAGGGCGCCTCACTCATGCAGCTCAACGCCAACATCCCTGCCGATCTGGTGTTCATCATTCAGGCCCTGGTGCTTTTCAGCATCGCTTCCGAATTCTTGCCGGTCATTCAGCGTTCGCTACCGAAATGGTCTGGCCTCTGGCGCAAACCGGCCCTGGTGCCACCCATCGAAGGCACCTCGGTCGTCGCAGTCCCGTTACACGATAATAACCTGCCGGTAGCGGATAGCTCCGGGCCTGCCCCCGGCGAAAACGGCGCGACAGCCGGGAATAACGAGAACGGTAGTGACGCGGCACAGCCCTCATCGACGGGGGCAGGAAGCGCGGGGAGCAGCAGTAACCCCGATGCGAGAACGGAGGAAGAATAAGCATGTTCTGGCAAATTTTGTTTCAACATTTGATTTCGAGTGACCTCTGGCGGGCTACTCTGCAATTCGGTGCGCTGCTTCTGCTGCCCGCCCTCGGCGGCGTCATCTCCGAACGCAGCGGCGTCGTCAACATCGCTATGGAGGGTATGATGCTCACCGGCGCCTATGCCGCTGTGATGATTACACTGGCAACGCACAGCGTCGTGGTCGGCGTCATTGCCGCGATGATCGCCGGGGGGCTGATGGCCCTCGTCCATGCCGTTGTCTCCATCAATTTCAAGGCTGATCAGATCGTCAGCGGCATTGCCATCAATATAGCGGCCCTCGGCCTCACCGACTACCTGTTGTTTATCCAGACGAACAATCAGGGAGTGCCTGGCCTGCCCCCGAATCTGCAACTCCCCTACCTCTCCTGGGGGCCACTGGCCCATATCCCCTTCCTGGGGCCGGTGCTGTTTCAGCAGAACATCATCTTCTACATCGCTGTGCTGATCCTGCTCGGCGTCCAGTTCCTGCTCTTCCGCACCAACATCGGTCTGCGCATCCGCGCCGTCGGCGAACACCCGCAGGCCGCCGATACTGCCGGTATTAACGTGCGCCTGGTGCGCTACCTGTGCGTTATCAGCAGCGGCTTCCTCTCCGGGCTGTCGGGGGCCTTTCTCTCGCTGGGCATCGCCGGGATCTTCAACACCAATATGACCGCCGGCGCCGGTTTCATCGCCCTGGCCGCCATGATCTTCGGCAAGTGGACGCCGGGCGGCACCGCCATCGCCTGTGTCATCTTTGGCCTCGGCGAGGCGCTCGGCACACGCTTGCAGGATACCGGCGTTTCCCCGCTCCTGCTCAGCACGCTGCCCTATGTCCTCACCCTTGTCGCCCTCGTCGGCCTCGTCGGGCGCACCACCCCGCCCGCCGCTGATGGCGTTCCCTACGAGCCAGGGTCTGAATAAAGAAGGAGCCTAGACGATGCAAGAAAGTACCGCAACTGTCTTAACAGAGGAACGCCCCGTCCCGCTGGCGGTGGAGATGGTCAATATCACGAAAGTGTGGCCCGGCGTCATCGCCAACGATCACGTCCATCTCAGAGTGCGCAAGGGCGAGATTCATGCCCTGGTGGGCGAAAATGGCGCGGGCAAAACCACGCTGATGAATATTCTCTACGGCCTGATTCACCCCGATAGCGGCGAAATTTTCATCAACGGCAACCAGGTTCACATCAGTGGCCCGCGCGAGGCCATCCGGCTCGGCATCGGCATGGTTCACCAGCACTTCATGCTCATTCCGCCGCTCACCGTCGCCGAGAATATCGTGCTGGGCCGCGAGCCGGGCGGGCTGGGTTCGGCCTACGAGACGAAGAAGGCGCGCGCCGACGTGCTGGCCCTCAGCCGCCAGTATGGCCTGCCCATCGACCCCGATGTGCCGGTCGAAAAGCTCTCCGTCGGCTTGCAGCAGCGCGTCGAGATTCTCAAAGTCCTCTACCGGGGGGCCGATATCCTGATTATGGACGAGCCAACCGGCGTGCTGACGCCGCAGGAGACCTTTGAACTCTTCGGCGTCCTGCGCGGCCTCGTCGCGCAGGGCAAGACCATCATCTTTATCACGCACAAACTGCGCGAGGTGCTGGAACTCTCCGACTCCATCACCGTACTGCGGCGCGGCAAAAACGCCGGAGAGCTGGTCACCAGCCAGACCAACCAGGCCGAGATTGCGCGCATGATGGTCGGGCGCGAGGTGCTGCTGCGCGTCAACAAGACGCCCGCCCACCCCGGCCCCGTCGTCCTGCACGTCGAAGATGTCCACGCCGAGTCTGATCGCGGCCTCGAAATCCTGCACGGCGTCACCTTCGACGTGCATGCAGGCGAAATTCTGGGCATCGCCGGCGTCGAGGGCAACGGCCAGTCCGAACTGGTCGAGGTGCTGACAGGCATGCGCAAGGTCACGAGCGGACACATCGTCCTCACCCCCGTCGTGGATGGACAAGTTCGCTCTCCCGTCGATATCACAGCTATGAATGCCGACGAAGTGCGCAAGGCAGGCGTTGCCCACATCCCGGAAGACCGCAGGGGCAGCGGCCTCGTCCTGACCGACTCTATCGAGGATAATATGATCCTGGGGCGGCAAGACTGGCCGCAGTTCGCGCGCGGCGGCTTCGTGCTGCAACTGCGCAACATCACGAACTGGGCAAAGAAGCTCATCGCCGAATTCGACGTGCGCACGCCTTCCTCTTCCGCCTCGGCCCGCTCGCTCTCCGGCGGCAACCAGCAGAAGGTCATCATCGCCCGCGAGTTCGCCAGCGATCCTGCCGTGCTGGTCGCGGCCCAGCCCACGCGCGGCGTCGATATCGGCGCCATCGAGTTCATCCACCGCCGCCTGATCGAACAGCGCGACGCGGGCAAGGCCGTCCTGCTCGTCTCCGCAGAACTGGACGAAATCCGCTCCCTCTCCGACCGCATCGCCGTCATGTACGAGGGCCGCATCGTCGATATCGTCTCGCCAGACGCCAGTGAGGAGCAGCTCGGCCTGCTCATGACCGGCGGCCATCTGCCGCAAGAAGCATAGCAAGCCTCTTTCGCCTGTCATGCTTCGCTCTCGCTCAGCATCTAAGCTTGCCGCGCCGAGAGGCCAGGCCCACCCCCTGGCGGCTGGCCCGGGCGCATCCGCCTTTTCACCACGTGCAAAAACAGGGTTTGCCACACCGGGCAAACCCTGTTTTCTCATACAACAGCTTGTTCTCACGTCCTGAAGGCTGCGCGCACATTACGGTCGGCAAACAGGTAGATCAGAATAATAATCGGCAAGACCAGGCTCAAGATGCCTACTCCTGTCTGGCCGCCAACGAGACCCAGGATGCCGTTGATCAAGGCAATGACTTCAATCACCACCGTTGTCCAGAACGCCCAGGCTTGCAGCGTCCACAGGCCCCAGGCCAGAACGAGGTAGAGGATACCCAGGATGAGGGTGAAGATGCCCACGCCCATTGCACCCGCTCCTGCCGTGCCTGCCAGCAGCATGATGCCACCGATGATGCCCAGAATGCCCTGGATTGCCATAATAATGGCGATAATCGTGATGCCCAGTGGCCGCGAACGGCGCGTCAACTGTTCCATACGTTTCAATCCTCCTTCATGCATTCCATCATGTCAAGAAGTTGTTTCTTCTCCCAGCGCACCACCAGCTAACCGGACAGCCAGCGATACACCTCAACTACGTACTACACTCCTGACAGGCAAAAAAGGTTTCTAGCCTGCAAGACAAAAAATCGGCGCGGTCTCAAACCGCGCCGGTTTTTGTTCCTTCACTCCTGCTCAGATTTGAAGCCCTAATATCTTTGTCAGCCGCAGCACTTCTCCTGCTATGTTTGTATCGTGGTTGTCGAGGGCAAGCTGCGCGGATTTGCGCAGCAGGCGCAGAGCATCGGGCGTATTCAGGTCGTCGTCCATAATCTCGATGAACTGAGTACGCAGGGCCAGATTTTCTCCTTCGTTCTGCCCGCCGGTGAGGGCGCGTACTTGCTGGAAAAGCGCCTCGGTCTCCTGCGCATTTTTCAAGTCCTCCCTGGTCAGTTCCCAGGACTGGCGGTAGTGCTTGCTCGCCAGCACAATGCGAATGGTGTTGGCGCTGTACTGTTTGAGCAGGTCGCTGACCAGCGTCAGGTTGCCCAGCGATTTGCTCATCTTCTCGCCGTCCTGATGGACCATGCCGGTGTGCATCCAGAAGCGCGAGAAGGGGGTGTGATCGGTGTAGTTGACGGATTGCGCGATCTCGCAGGTGTGGTGGGGGAAGGCCAGGTCGGCGCCGCCGCCGTGAATGTCCAGTTCCGGGCCGAGATAGTGCATGGACATGGCGCTGCATTCGATGTGCCAGCCGGGGCGGCCCGGCCCCCAGGGACTCTCCCATGCCGGCTCGCCCGGAGCCTGCGCCTGCCAGAGAACGAAATCCAGCGGGTCCTGCTTGTGCGGGTCGTCGGGGAAGTTGCCGCGCTCATTGGCGACCTCCAGCATGGCCTCGTAGCTGTGCAGGCCGATGGCGTTGGGCAGCACATCGAAGCCGGGGGCCCGCTTCACGCTGAAGTAGACGTTGCCACCGTTTTCGTAAGCATAGCCACGTTCGAGCAGGTTCTGGATGATTTCGAGCATGTAGGGGATTTCGTCGGTGGCGCGGGCGTAGACATCGGGACGCCGCCAGTTCAGCGCGTCCATGTCGTTGAGGAAGTGCTGCGTTTCGCGGTTGCCCAGTTCGTCCCATGCCATGTGCAGTTCGCGCGCCTTACGCAGGATGTCGTCGTCGATATTGGTCACATTTTGCACGTAGAATACCGTGTCGCCGAGAAATTCCAGGTAGCGGATGAGATTATCGAACGAGATATAGGTGAAGGCGTGGCCGAGGTGCGTGGTATCATAGGGCGTCACGCCGCAGACGTAGATGCGCACGCGATTTTTGTCCTGCGGCACAAACTCTTCTATCGTTTGCGTGATGGTATTAAAGAGTCTCAGGGGCATGGTCTTCTCCTAAACCAAATAGACGAACAGTATTGGCGGTGGTGGCGCGGGCAAGCTCTTCCAGCGTCATGCCGCGAATGTCCGCCAGCTTCTGCGCGGTGTAGGTGACGAAGCGCGGCTCGTTGCGCCGCACCTTGAGCGGCTTTGGCACCAGATACGGGCTATCCGTCTCGACCAGAATGCGATCCAGTGGGGCCATGCGCGCCACCTCCGGCAGCGCATTTCCCTCTTTGGTCAGCGGCCCGGCGAACGAGAGCATGAAGCCCTCGAAGGAGAGACATTCTTCGGCCTGCGCGACGTTGCCGGAGAAGCAGTGGAAGACGCCGCGCAAGCCCTGCCCGTGTTTGCGCAGCAATTCCATCACGTCCTCATGTGAATCGCGTACATGGATGATGCAGGGCAGGTTGCATTCGCGGGCCAGTTCCAGGTGGGCGCGGAAGACCTCACGCTGAACCTCGCGCGGCGAGAGCATGCGAAAATAGTCCAGCCCGAACTCGCCGATGGCGACCACCTCCGACTCGCGGGCCAGCTCGCGCAACTGCCGTCTCACCTCTTCATTATAGGTCGTCGCATCGTGCGGATGCACCCCGACCGCTGCATAGACGACGCCCGGATGCGCCTTCGCCAGCGCCAGCGCCATCTGGCTCGAAGGCAGGTCGCAGCCCGGATCAATCATACGAGTAACGCCCCCGGCCACCGCTGCCGCGATCACCGCCTCGCGGTCGGCAGAGAAGCGGGAAGTGTCAATGTGGGCGTGGCTATCGACAAGCAAGCACACTGTTCCTTTCCAACAGAACAAAAAAAGAGATCACCTTGATCTGAAAAAGCGTACAGACGGCCCCGAAGGCACATCCGGTGGCTCCCATTGCTTCATTAAGTATAGTTCACAGCTGTGAACATGTCAAATTGCGCCAACGGGCCACCCCGCAGCGTGTCGTACTGAGCGCGGCCATGCATATGCCCCATTGTCCCCTTTGCATATGCTATTGACAGCAATTTGCAACTGAGATATTCTTGTAGGAGTAAGACTGAACTCGCAGTCTGTTCTCTGTGGAACGCAACGGCCCGCGTAGGAAGCCTGCTGGAAAGGGAGCCGCAAATGAAATTAACGATGAAAGGCGATTATGGCCTGCGCGCTATGCTGGATATGGCGGCCTATTACGGGCAGGGGCCGATAGAGAGCGCGGACATTGCGAGCCGACAGTATATCCCGGAACAGTATCTTGACCAGATTTTGATGGCATTGCGCAAAGAAGGACTGGTCAAAAGCGTGCGCGGCCCCAGAGGTGGGCATATGCTGGCGAAGCCACCGGGACAGATCACAATGGCCGAGGTAATGCAGGCGCTGGAAGGCTATGTGCCGCCGATGGAGTGCCTGCCCAATCCCGATTTCTGCAAGCTCTCCCCCGGCTGCGCCCTGCGCGAAGTCTGGCAAAAAATCGACAGCATGACCCAGCAGGTTCTGAACTCGACAACCATTGAAGAACTGGCACAACGCCATCAGACCGGCACGGCAGAGACGATGTACTATATTTGACCTATCTTGTTGAGCTGAAAGCGTCTCCAACGGTGTCACGCTAAGCGAGAGTGAAGCATGACACCGTTGGGTCGGTTTTCAATAATGCGCCATATGGGAGATGGAACGGGGGTAGAGAAGAGCGTGGATAAGAATTTCCAGGAGACGCGCGGCAGCGAGAAAGTAATTGCGATTGTAGAGGATGATCCACGACTGCTCGACATGTTTCACGATATGTTGGATATAGCAGGGTCGTGGCGTCTGCATGTCTTCTCCGATGGGCAGGACGCGAAAGACCGGCTGCCAGAGCTGGGCGCGCATCTGATCTTGCTGGACGTGGGTCTTCCCAATCTTGATGGCGCCTCCCTCTATAAGATTCTACGCGGGCATAGCAATACGCGCAATACCCCGATCATCGTCATCACCGGCAGCCACGACTGGGAACTGCACCGCATGGGCCTGCAAACGGGCCTGCTCCTGCGCAAGCCATTCAGAATGGAAGAGTTGCTCTGGATGATTCACGCTCTGCTGCCGGAGGGATAGGAAGCGGAACGAAGGGAACGAAGGTAACAAAGGTATGGCCCGTTGGGCGAAAGATGCAAGCGAGCTGATTGGCCGCACACCCATTGTCGAGCTAAAACGCGTGACGGAGAGCATGGGTGCGACGGAGGCGACCGTGCTGGCCAAGCTGGAGATGTTCAGCCCCGGCGGCAGCGTGAAAGATCGCGTTGCCTTCCAGATGATCTGCGAGGCGGAGACGCAGGGGCTGTTGCGGCCCGGCGGTATCATCACGGAGCCGACCAGCGGCAACATGGGCATTTCGCTGGCGTGGCTTGCGGCCTCACGCGGCTACCAGTGCATTCTCACCATGCCTGATACCGTCAGCCTGGAACGGCGCCTGCTCTTGCAGCGTTTTGGCGCGAAGGTGATTCTCACACCCGCCGTGCAGGGCATGCGCGGGGCCATCAATAAGGTGGTCGAGTTGCGCACCACGCTCCCCAACGCCTGGTTTCCGCAGCAGTTTTATAACCAGTCCAATCCGCGCGCCCATCGTGAGGGTACTGCCGTGGAAATATGGGAAGAGACGGGCGGGGCCGTCGATATCGTCGTGCTGGGCGTTGGCACGGGCGGCACCCTGACGGGCGTGGCCGAGGGCCTGCGCGCCCGCAAACCGGCTGTCAAAGTGATTGCCGTCGAGCCAGCCTCCTGCGCCGTCCTCTCCGGTGGGCGACCGGGGCCGCATCGCATCGAAGGACTGGGGGCCGGGTTCATCCCCGATACGCTGCGCGTTGACCTCATCGATGCCGTCGTCCCCGTCACCGATCACGATGCCATCGTCACCGCCATCCGCCTGATACGCGAAGAGGGCCTTTCGGTCGGCATCAGCAGCGGCGCCGTCGCCTGGGCCGCACTGCAGGAGGCGCGCAAAGAGGAGAACCGGGGCAAGGTGATTGTGACCCTCTTCCCCAGCGCCGCCGAACGCTACCTCCATACCGTTCTCTTCGACGACCTGCGCCCCTGATCTCAAATACCCATAATCAGATAAATATAGTGGCGCGTTTCGTAGGGGAGGCAGTTCATCCAGTTGCCGCCGCAGTTACTGACGGCGTACTGGACGGTGCCGCTGCCGCCATTGTAGGCCGCGAGAGCCATTGCGTAGTTGCCGCCATACTTGTTACTATAGCTGGCCATCAGGTTGGCGGCCCCGCGCAGGGCCTGAATGGGGTCCCAGGGATTGATGCCCAGCCCGGCAGCGGTACTCGGCAGGAATTGCGCGATGCCGACCGCGCCAGCCGGGGAGACGGCATTGGGATTGAAGCCGCTTTCTACGTCGATTTGCCGCACAAAATAGACGGGGGAGATACCGGCATTGATGGCATCCTGCTGCGCAATGGCGACATACTGGCTCGCGGGCAGCGTCATCGGTGGCGGGGCGGGCGTGTTGTTCTGCTGCGTGCTGCCCTGCTTCTGCGCTTCCTGATGTTGCTGAGAAGTGAAAAGCCAGCCCAGTTGCCCGCTGCGCACCCAACTGTTGAGGCCGGAGAAGACGTGAAAAGGCGTCTGCCCGTTATCCAGCGGCGCCAGCGAGACCAGGGTAATCATCAGAACGATGAAAATACTGCTGATGACGATGGCCTGGCGCAGGCGCGCACTCAGATGCGGCCCGTGTGCCGCCTGTTTCCTGGCCTGTCGCTCCTGCGCGCGCGGGCGCTTCACCTCGGCAGGGATCACCGTCAGACGGCCTGTAGTGCTGCTCGGAATGGTCGCCTGCAGCGCGGCAATCAGCGAGGGCGCCTCCTGTGTCTCGATTTCCAGCCCCCCCGTTTTCGCAGCCAGGGCTGCGAGTTGATCCGTATTCAGGACAGGATATTGGCCGGTCACCGGAAAGAGTTCAGCGGTCGATCCGGCGTATGCTCTCATACCGGTCGGCCTGACTATGATCGGGGGCGCGGCTGAAGGTGAAAGAGCGGGAAACGATGCTGACAGTCCTTCCGTCACCGGACGTTCGTCCTCGTCGTCAAAGGCATCAAATGACGGCACAGGGCGGAATTGCGGCATAACCTTAACCTACCTCACTACTGCTACTAAACGAAGTCACCTGACCATCCCTTGATGGTCAATGCGATACTGTCGCGCTTCGTATCTGACGTGCTTTTCTTAAGAGTCTATAGAAATAGACCCGCAACCGTCAATTTTTTGAGCAAGATGAGGTTAAAAATAGGCCGAAACTCCCATATTCTTAACCGCTTCTTAACCGCGCCCTTCGACCGGGTGGGTGCGCGCTGTGCTATACTGTAGTCACACCTGTGTCTGCAAAGGAGGAAATGATTGAATATTCCCAGTCTCATCGCTCTGTTTTTCGCCGCTATGTTAGGAGGGGCGTTAAACTCCGTGGCGGGCGGCGGCAGCTTTATTTCGTTCCCGGCGCTCATCTTTACCGGCGTCCCGGCCATTAACGCCAACGCCACCAACACCGTCGCACTCTGGCCCGGCTCGGTCGCCAGCGTCGGCGCGTATCGCCGGGAACTGGCCGCGCTGGATCGCGTGGTGCTGCTCGTTCTCAGCATCATCAGCCTGGCAGGTGGCATTCTGGGCGCGCTGCTGCTGCTGCACACGCCGCAGGCCACGTTCGTGCGCCTCATCCCCTACCTGCTGCTCATCGCCACCCTGCTCTTCACCTTCAGCAGCCGCATCACTTCCACGATCCGCAAACTGTTCGTGCGCCCGGCAGCGCCAACGCCGGAGAGCGAGATCGTGCGCGAGCCGGAGCCGCTGCCAGGAATTGCTGAGAAAGAGAGCGGTGATAAAGCGGCGCGAGAAAAGCCTGTCGGCGCGGGCGGAAACACCATGAACAGGCGGCCCGGCGCGGGTATGATGACCGCTATCTCGATTATCCAGTTGATTGTCGCCACCTACGGCGGCTACTTCGGCGGCGGCATGGGCATCCTGATTCTGGCCTCGCTCAGCATTCTGGGCATGGAAAATATCCACGAAATGAACGCGCTGAAGACCCTGCTCACCAGCTTCGTCAACGGCGTGGCTGTCCTCACCTTCGCCATCTTCGGCGCCGTCGTCTGGCCCCAGGCCCTGCTCATGGTCGTAGGAGCCATCATCGGCGGCTACGGCGGTGCCTACTACGCGCGCCAGCTCGACCCGCGCGTCGTGCGCGCTTTCGTTATCCTCGTCGGCTTCGGCATGACCATCTACTTCTTCATTCGCTAGCCCCCACGGCGCTGCCCGCGTCCGCTCCCTGCCGCGCGCAAGGGCATGGGAATGTGGGTTGGCGTAGAAAAGATGGTCAAAAATGCTTGACAGGGCGCAAACATTGTAGTATTATAGGGTTGCCGACGCGGGGTGGAGCAGTGGTTAGCTCGTTGGGCTCATAACCCAAAGGCCGGAGGTTCGAATCCTCCCCCCGCTACTGCAAAACCGGAGCCGGTCACTCGGATTCGGCACAGCACATAGAACAATCAAACAAAAACAAAAAAGCAAAAACCGGCGCGGGATAGAGCAGTGGTTAGCTCGTCGGGCTCATAACCCGGAGGCCGAAGGTTCGAATCCTTCTCCCGCTACTTTCCCTGGCGGCGTAGCTCAGTCGGTAGAGCAAGGGACTCATAAGCCCTGTGTCGTTGGTTCGATTCCAACCGCCGCTACCAACTCTCATAATCAGCTTGCAAGCCCGTTCGTGTTAATGGGCTTGCAAGTTTGTTTTCTGGCAGCTCTCTGTGTTTCAAAGCCTATGCCCCTTAAACTTCATAAAGATAATCCTTCATACAGACTGAGGGTATAAGCCGCGATTGGCCTGGAATGAACACACTTCGGTATCTCGTTTAGACTACTTTTTGCTACTCATCTTCTAGCATATCATGCAGCCACCTTTTCTATGCTCTTCTTTGATCGAGCGTAATAAGTTGTCGTTAGAGACTGTGCTGGTGTCGATTGACCTGAGACCGTAGAAGCCATATTGCCACTCAACGGCTGTAATAGTTGCTTCAAGAAGTTGGTATCAAAATCTACAACAGGTGAGGCAACTTGTTTTGTCAAAGCTGTGGTATCCAGCGATGAGGCTGGATTATTCTCTACTTGCACAGTATGAACCTCTGCCTGCGCTTGAGCTATCGTATGCAGCCACTCATTGTAAGCCTCCTGCGTTCGTGGCGCCTCTGGATGGGCTATAGCATACTCGCGCAGGGCGCTAACTGGCACAAGCGTAATATCGAGAGGAACCATGCCACAAGCAAGGGCAGCTTCCACGTAACGACGAAGAGACATAGAGCCTTACGTATCAGGTCCAAAACCTCTGATTTCTTTCTGAAATCGAGACTCAACTAGAAATATCGTTTCACTTCTCGAACCCACAAAGAGGCCACCCTTCCATGCGTCCTTTGTATACGCCTCAAATGGCATACAGGCGCTCAAAAATTGTGGTTGGGCAGGTTGACCTCTTACCTTCGCTAACCACGACCAGAGTATAACATATTTGTTATAAAAAAATATCTACGTTTCTCCCGGTCATTTTTCGCCTCATTTTCCGTACCCTCCCTTGCGCAAAACCCCCTGCCTGCCTGGCGTCTGGAATACTGTATTGACATGAAATGAGCAGGCGGCTATGATGCAGGAAATTATGGAGGAGTGGGTAATGCAGAACTGGCCGTACTTCAAGTGGGAGTACCTGAGCGTGACGCTGAGCTATACCGGGCGACAGGTGGAGGGCCAGGCCGAGTTTCTGCCGCGCTGGGTGAACGGGCAGGAACTGGAAAACTGGCAGCACATCCCTCACTACACCACCTTTCTCAACCAGCTCGGTGAGGATGGCTGGGAGCTGGTTGCCATTTCTGGCAGCAATCTCTTTTTCAAGCGGCCAAAGAGGTGGCAATCAGGCATTGAGTAAATGCATCAGCGGCAGATGAGCATCGAGATATCACAGGATTCGTTCGTTCGTTGGCCTCTGGTATCTGGTACTATCTGGCGGTTCGGGGCCGGAAGCCGTAAAAGCTTGCGCAATTTGCTCGTGACAGGTATGATCTGAGCAGGATTATCGTTCGCTTGCGAACGTAGTACAGCAAAAGGAGCGTCAGCATGTCGGACTTGAACAACCCGCAACTCTTACAGCAGGCGGAAGAAGAGAAAAAGAGACGCTTTATCCCTAGAGGCTTCATTACCCTCGCTGTCGGCATCATCCTGCTTGCCATCGGTTTGCTGCTCAATACAGGCGTGCGTTCCCTCGAAGGCGTGCTGGTTGGCGTTGGCATCCTCGTTATCATTATCGGCATCATCATGATCTTGATCGGCCTGATTAATCCTATCACGCCTGGGCAGGTCGATAGCCGCCCGCGCTCCGAGGCAGAAGACACGGAGTGACACCGTCACTCCCGTCTTTACACAAAAGATTGCTTGAATATGTATCAGGGAGCGGAGGAAGAGCAAGAGGAGTGAGGGGTGCAGGAAAAAAGAGGCCGAGGGGCCAGTTCATTTCTGGATATTCCCAGCGTTTGCGCAAAGAGTTGGGCAAAGGATTCACTGGCAGCACGTACATCATTTTTTCCAATCCGTACTGACGTACACCCTTCTGGATCAAAGATCGCTTGCTGTATCAAGGTATGCCCCTGGAAAAAATCCAGCTGATATTCCAGACCGGCATCCTGTGGACAAAATTGCGGGGCTGAACTGGTGGTATTTCGCTGAGGTAATGCCTGCATAGCATTGTACAGCCGTTGTACCTGCTGTTGATTCGTGATGGTGCGGGGAGAAAATGGCCGATAATGATTCGCAGAGACCAGATTCACGCGATGAACTTGCAATGTAGTTGGCACTGCCTGAGTAGTAGCGGCGGAGACAGAAGCAACACTACATCCGCTTAGCAGTACCAGCGGAACAATGAGCAAGATGAGACAATGTTGCTTGATAATCTTTGCGATGTTCATTTTTTTTGCCCTCCATAAAGACTGTGTAGAAGAGACGTCACCCGATCATCAAAAGTTCCACTGCCAGGATGAGTACCGGAGTTGCCCATTGGCTCAAAGCTGCTCCAGGTGTCGATTGGAACGTTTCACCCTCTCCTCTCTCTTTGAGAGGGTATGGTAATAAAGAGAGAAGGGAAGGTGAAACTGACCCATCCGCTATTGTTGCAGCGGAGTATCAAACCTAACAGTACGTGCCGTAGTTGTACCAGCGGTCGGTGAAGGTGTTGTTGCTATTTACATGCAAACCATCAGGAATAGCCAGGTAATTCCCTGAAGGATCGTCGTACATCAACAGCTGGCTGTTGACAAAATTGTTCGGGTTAGACCAGCCTGCTCCTGAAAAGTTGGCCTGAGCTAACACATTCGACCATTGTGTATAGTTGAAATCGGCCAGTTCAGTCAGTCCGCAGTAGACAAGAGGGCGTTCGTCGATCCAGTCGGCGCTCTGGATGCCGTATCCGGTCGATTTAGAAAGGCAGGTAGAACCAAGATGCGCGCCGGTCTTGTTATCCTGGACATGCGCATAAAAGCCGCCATTCGAGCAGTAGCTGGTACCAAAATGGACCCATGCAGTCATGGGATCACCGCAGTGAACGACATCTGTCGTATCAATGTAAGGCGGATCGCCATTGCTCCATATATACTCCCAGAACATGCGGTAGGTTCCATCTGATTGTAAGATAATCCCCGCCTGCTCCAGATTTGCATCGAAATAGCCTCCTAAACCAACCCAACTACCATACTGAATCTGGCTGTTCGCCGTCCCAGATTTACAGGGGGCATTCCAGTTCGCCTCAACCCCTTTAAACCCGTTGCCGGAGCCACTGCCTACGACATAGCCTGACCAGTTCTCAGAGTTTACATATGATGTGAACTTGCTATGGGCAGATTTTGCTCGCAAGAGAGCAAGATCTTTTGCAGGGGGAACAGAGGCGCGACGATTGAGCGAGGGCTTCCACTGCAATGGTTGCGCGTAAGCAGGCACGGCAGTAAAGCCCAGGCAGAGGACAAAAATGAAAAGCAAGGCGCAGGGTAACTGGAAGAACTGTTTGACCGCAGAGATTCTTCTAAGATTCATCCGATAGCTCCTTTCTTGCTAAGGACAGAATCGGGCAACAGATACTTTTCCATCTATGCTCTGTTGCTCTACAAAAAAGTGTACCCAACAATAAGGCGCTCATGCCTTGATTCGTGCCCGACTTTATGCGGCATGAGTTCCGAATTTGTGGGGAACAGAAGCCGCTTTTCTGGAGAATGAATGACGGAAAAATGAGGAATGAATCCGCGCATCGTGCTATATACAATGTTTCTTTCATGAAACATTACAATTTGAGTCTAGTTACCCTTGACAACCGTCCAGCTAACATGGTATAAAAGAGAGTGTGCTGTTAGCTTGATACTCTTGCAAGACATGCCGGGGGATATTCTGGATGGTAACTTCTTCTGGCACCACGCCGTCCAGCTTTAGCCATCAAAAGGTGATCTTGCTGGATTTCAAGCGCGAATTGGGGAGTTCTAAGTTTTGGACTACGCTCATCCTTTCAGGTCTATTCTCTTGTCATCCAGGGAGAGACTGTGCGTTCTTCCGCTTTTCTTGTTCCAGTGTCACCTGGAAAGGCGTGGTGTTCCTTTTTGTCTGTGGCAAAAGCTGGATGAGATGAAGGAAAGGAGTATCATCATTGAGCAGGCACAAAACAACCGGTAAGAGAAGGAGAGCGACTCTGGCAGCCATTGATACAGCGGCTCTGCAAAGCCTGCTACCTCCACAATACAGGCTAGAGTTCAACGAAGAGGCGCGTATCATGAATATTTTGAGAGTTGATGCTCCTCAACTCCTTGCACAGCCGCAATTTACTGAGAACGAATGGTGCGTTCTCCTGGTTCTTTTCGCATCTTATCCCCATTATGCTCCTTACGAAACTCTGCTTGCATGCCTGACTCTGCTTCCAGTCGCTGAGTGTCGTAAGAGAATCCAGCAGGCACAGCAAGCAGGTTCCCAGGCTCTCAGCCGCGAGCTCAAACCGGTATACCGGGCTTTATCCGGGGTACGGGCAAAGTTGGACGATGCAGTACCCTATCTAAAGATCTCTTTTATTCGTGATACAGGATACTCCCTTATTTTTTCTGAGACGAACAACGCATTTACAACCCAGTAGCGCAGCAGGGGTATCGGTGCCGTTCATTTCGTCCAATCCTAACCGATTCTTAAGCCTCCTTTCATGCTGCTCTTATGTCCATCTGCGATGCTATGGGTGTACACAATATGTTGTTGAGAGGAAAAGCCAGGGAGGAGTTATTGAGATGACGACAGGTGGAGGAGCAGCAGGGGCCGGTGAAGCTGGCGCTGCTGGCACCGAGGGAGCCGCTCCGGGTGTGAGCGAAACCAGCGGAACGCAGGGAAAGAGGAAGCAGGTACCGGAGGCGGCGGGCGAGAATCTGGACACCGGAACATACGAGGGGGCCGGGGAAACGGGCAACGCGCCTATCGGCACCTACGCCGGGCTGCCCACCGACGCGACCGGTGGCCCGCCATCGGTTGGCGGCCAGATCATGGGCGCGGGCGGCATCGGCGCGGGTACAGTTGGCAATCTTCCCACGCCATCCGCAACCGGCGAAGGTGGCCCGGCGGGGACGGGTACCGGCGCGCTCGGCGGCACGACCGCGCCGCCATTACAGCAAGGTATGGGTGGCAATCAGACTACTCAAGCCAATCAGGCTAATCCCAATGCTCCTGCCAACCCGCCGACCGGCCCGGCTGAGACAGGCGAGACGCAGACCATGACGCGGCAGGCGGATGAGTAGGAGAGGGAAGCAGGGAGAAACGTGGTGAGAAGAGGAGAGGAGCAGAGAGCGTAATGAACGACGAAAACGAGCAGCCTGTCTATGAACCCGCGACAGGCACACAGGGGCTGGGGCCGGGCGAGCCGGAAGGCGGTCCGGCAGCAGGAACGCAGGGCATCGATACCGGCGGGGGAGATGGTTCGCTGACCAACGAGCCGTTTGCCGGTTCAGGTACCAACCCGTTCGATACGAGCTATGAGACCGGGGGAGTGGTCAATACGACGGGTGGACAGCCGCCGTCGGGTACAGGCACACCTGCCGCTCGTGGTACAGGCGGCGGGCAGGCATGGTCTGGAGCCGGGACGAACACGGGCAAGACGGAAAGCTATTCTGGCCCCTTGCAGGGAGAGCCAGTGCAGGCGCGCACCGGAACGGTCACTAAAGGCCCGGCGGCAGGCACCGGAACGGGCGCGACCGGGGCCGGAGGCATGACCGAACTCGTCGGCGCGGAGAGCGCCGATGCCCGCGCCAACCCCGAACAGAACTTCAACCAGCAAGGCATCGTGCCCCCGGAGAACACACAGCCGCCCCAGCAGGGTGCCAACCCCGCCTCTGGCGCGGCCAACGTGCCAACGGAGACGGGAACGACATAATACATTGCTCCACACAGAGATGCTTCGCTGCGCTCAGCATGACACGGCCCCATAAGCCAGGGCTTATGGGGCCGTGTCATGCTGAGCGCAGCGAAGCATCTCCCCGGCTGAAAAACCATAACCCGGCAGTAAGACATTCTGGCTAATTTTCGGGGTTGCCAGCATAGTCTGAAACATAGTGATATACAATACCCGCAGATGGATAATGTATCTGAATAGTTAAAGCTAGATAACGGAACAGTACAGCATGGCGTTTTCCCGGATAGCCGCTATGTTCTTCGTCTTCGTCCTCATCGGCAGCCTGGCGCTGGCGGGCGTGGGGGCGGTGGCCGTGATCGGCCCGGTGCTGGCGCACGGCACGCAGGTGGAACACGAAGACGGCAACATTATACAGATTGGCCCCGGCGAGGATTTCGTGCTGGCAACGGCGGACAGGCAACAGTTGCACTTTCAATGCGGCAACCACTGCCGCGCCTCGCTTGCCCACTTACAACGCCATCTGCGTGAACACGCCCATACCGATGTGTACTATATTCACGGCCCCGGCGGCACCCTTGTCGCGCTGGATGTAGATTGAACTGAGCCGATGGTTGGTCACAGTAGAACCGAGAGAGCATGAGCAGAGAGAACAAAGCAGGCATCAGTAGATCGTATGTGGAGAGCGCCGATATCGTCATTGTCGGCAATGGCATTGCCGGGCTGACGGCGGCGGTGGAAGCGCGGCAACTGGCGCCGGATGCGCGCATCGTCATCATCACCGACCAGTGCCATCCGACGATCAATACGCCCGCGCTCAAGCAGTTCGCAACGGGCAAACTGGAGCGGGAGCAATTGCTGGCATACCCGGCAGGCACCGAACGGGAGCAGCGTATCCATGTCATCCAGGCCCACGTCGAATCGATCAACGCGCAGGGCAAGTATCTCTGTCTGGAGGGCGGGGGCGGCTTTGGCTACAACTCGCTGCTTATCGCCACCGGCAGTAAGCCCAATGGCCTGCCTGCCGCTACGCCGGGCCGCGACTTCGATGGCGTTCTCACTCTGCACCGCCTCGCAGACTATCTGGATCTGCGGCGCAGGCTCTGCGAAGTCAGCCAGGCGGTCGTCATTGGCGGCGGCGTGCATGCCATAGAAACTGTAATGGGTTTGCTCACCTGGGGCATTAGCGTCCACTGGCTCGTGCGCAGCGCAACCATCATGCCGCGCGTCCTCGATCAAGCGGCGTCGTCCCTGGTGCTGGAACACATCCAGCGGGCGGGCGCGAAAATCTATCTGGAAACGGAGGTCGCGGGCATCGTCGGCAGGGTGGGCGCGGTCGCAGGAGTGATTACGAACCAGAATCAGTTGATTCCCTGCCAGATGGTGCTGGTCTGCACCGGCACGCGGCCCAACGCGGCCCTGGCGCAACACTGCACGGAGCCGATGCTATGCAAAAACGGCATTCTGGTCGATGACCACCTGCGCACCAGTGTGCGTAATATCTACGCTGCCGGGGACGTTGCCGCGCTCAAAAATCCACAGACGGGCAGCTACGAGCCGCGCGCTCAGTGGTATTCCGCCGTGCTGGAAGGCCGCATCGCCGCCACCGCCATGATCGACGACCTGGGAGGTCGTCAATCCGACCGTAGAGGAGGATCACAGAGCGAGAGAGAATCCTCTTCCTTCGGCGTCCCCTGGCACGCGACGCACCTGGGCGAACTCTCCATGCTCACCGTCGGCAACCCTCTGTACTGGTCAGACGAGATCACCACGCTGACCGATAGCAGCAAAGGTTGCTATCGTCTGATGGCCCTTGCCGGAGATCGCCTCGTTGGCTACCTCTCGCTCGGCCCCAAACAGCCCGATAGCCTGGCCATCAAGCGCATCGTCGACGATTGCCTGCCTGTCGGCTCTATCAAAAAGGCGCTGCTCAAAGGCACCCTCGATGCCCGCGCCTACCTCTCGCAGCGTCGTTCGGAGGCCGCTCACGACCTCGTGACCACCGGCAAGTTGCCCGATCTGGCTCCCGTCGCCAGTACAGGGAAAAGCGCGTCCATTGTGCGCGTCCTGTCGGCCACCGCCTCGCTGCCTGCCGCTGCCCCCGTTCCCATGCCAGGCGTAAAACAGGGACAACCAGCCGCACAGGCAAGCAAAACAGCCCGCCTGCCCGAAACAGGGCCGTTGCGCACAGCCATTGCAACCGTACCCGTCCCTGCACCCATGCCTGTCCCGGCGCCTGCCTCGCTCGCCGTTCCCGCTGCCATTCCGCGTTACACGGCCCCGCTCGCCATTGTGGAAAGTGAAGAGATCAGCCCTTTCACCGGTAACCTTCCTGCCGTCGCCAGGCCTGCTGCCAGCCCATCCGGCAGCAAGCGATTCCAACCGCGCCCGCTATCGCAGGGAAGCGCACGCGGACGAGCTTCTTCAGGGCAGAAACTCCTGCCTGCCAGCGCCAAACTGCCCGCTATCAATGTCAATAGCAAAGAAAAGCGACCACTGCGCAATCTATGGTCGTATGGCGAGAGGCGGCCTGTTGTCACGAATCATGGCGGAGGTCACAGCAAAAGCGATACCGCCAGGCGCACCGCATCGGCGCACTAGCCATCTGGAAAGGATAGAGAGAACAGGCAATGCGAGATTCCGTGCTGTTGCATAAGACGGGGCCGCAGGTGGTGCAGGAGTTGCAGGCGTGCATCGGCTGTAACGAATGCCTGCTGGTCTGCCCGGCCCTGGCCGAACCCATCACCATTGACGTGTTGAACCGCGAGACGCTCTCCGGGCCGATCTCGAAGCCGGTGGCGCGCTATGCTCGCGCCTGCTACCAGTGCGGAGCCTGCGTTGCGCCGTGTCCCGTTGGCCTGCATCGCGACGCCATGATGATGTGGCTCAAAGTGCGCCTGCTGCGCTCCGGGCGGGAGGAGTAGCCATGCGCCCGGCATATCGCGAGACCGCAGGCAGTGACGAACAGGGAGAAAGAGGCTACCCCCTGCTGTTTTTCTCCGGCGGTCGCTCCTGGCTGCTCGCCCTGCTCTTTACGCTGTTGATTCTCGGCCTGAGTGTCGCTTTCTTCCTCTGGTACGTGCGTCACAGCAACGACCTCTCGCCCGATAGCATCGCGGGCTACGGCTATGCCATCGTCGGCACCATCTGCCTGGTGCTGGCCGCGACGCTTTACAGCATTCGCCGCCGCGCGCGCAAGCGAGCTATCGGCCAGCTCAACGCCGCGCTCAACTGGCACGTCTTTCTGGGCATCCTCGGCCTTGCCCTGCTCTTCATGCATTCCTTCGGCAACTTCAACCCGCGTAGCGGCACCTATGCCCTCTACAGCATGATCGCCCTCGTCATCAGCGGCTTCGTCGGACGCACCCTTGATCGCGTCATGCCCCGGCTCATCGCCCGCGAGGTGCGCAAGGCTCTCACCGAACAGGGTGAGGATCGCATCGAGCGTATTTCACAGCAGTTGCAGGCGATCGTCGTTCATAACAATGAGCAGGTACGAACGTTCTCTACAGGAGGCACTGCGAGCAATCGGGATACCTCGCTCGTACCGGGGTTGCGCGCGCCCCTGCCATTCGAGCCATCGAAGCAGGCTCTGCATACTCCCTGGGACCTGGCCTACATCTCGCTTGAGGCCACACCCCAGGAGTTGAGCGTCGACGCGCCGCAGTATCGCTTCATCCCCGACAGAAAAAGCAATCTTACCCGGCCCGGCGCTCTGCTGCCCGGCGCTCAGGAATACATCTCAGAGCTGGAGCGCGTGCGGAAGGCCATGCAGCGCGAGCAATTCTATCGCTACGTCATTCGCTACTGGCGCGTCTTCCATGTCGCGCTCGCTCTGCTCACCATCGGCCTGACCGTCTGGCACCTCGTCTACGCGGCGCAGTTGCTCATCCCTACATTCCTGCATTGATCGAATATCTGTTCCAGAAACATGCAACCTGTATCGTGTTTCGCTCGTAAAAAGAGTAATACAGGAGGAGATGATACATGACACAGGAACAACTTTACAGAGGAGCAAGGCTGCTTGCACACCCTAAACGCCTGCAAATGCTGCTGCACATCGGCAAATCGTTTAAATTTATCGGCTCGCTGGTGAGCGACCGGCGCATCACCCTCTGGCGCAAGGCGCTGTTCTTCGGCGCCATTGCCCTGCTGCTGGTCGTGCTGTTCTTTCCCGACCTGCTGGGCGAGTTCGTCATGAATACGGTCCTGCCCCTGGTCGGCAGTATCGTGGGCATTCCGCTGGACGCGGGCTTCGACTGGGCCGCGTTCATCCTGGCTATCCCCGTCTTACTGCGCCTCTTCCCCGCCGACCTCATGGCCGAACACTACCACAGCATCTTTGGATAGTTCTATCCCGGTCACATGTGAATCACGTCTTTGCTGGTCGGGGGGCGGAATTTTGTGCCGGTGTTGATAAAGACGAAGGTTTGCACCTGTGTGCGGAAGAGGATCTGAACGAGCATATCTGGCTTCCCGTCACCGTTCACATCGCGAAATGTCACCGTTACAGGCGTGAGATCGCCACCCTGTCCGCCGCCAACCTGGCGGATGTAGTAGGGGACGACGTAGCTCATCGCGTTCTGCGGGTTCCCCGCCGGGAATTCAATCACGATGGCCTGCCCGTGCAGGTTCATGGCAATAAAATGGCTGGGGTGTTGCGTGCTGTCACCATGACCGACTACCGCGTCTATCTGGTAGGTGCGCGGATTGCCGTAGCGCAGGTCGTCGTACCTGTCCAGTCCCCAGGCCAGCACGGACGAGCCAACCACCCAGAGCAGCAGCATGGCGATCATGCCAATGCCGAGCGGCAGCAGCCAGTGGACGCGCCGCGCCGGTTTCTCGTCCGGCTCGTTATAGAGCCACGAAGCGCGCGTTCCCGCCGTCGTAGCTGCCTTACCCGCCCGCTGCCCCGTGCGGCGCGGAATAGGCGTCACCGGCGCGCCTGCCGGGCCTCGATTTGCCCGGTTTGGCCCCGGCAGTGGGCGCAACTTCACCGCGCTGTTGGGTGGACGAGGGGGATCGTCCAGCACTACAGATCCTGTCTCGGCTTCTCCATCATCAAACGCATCATCGGTCTCCGGCGCCGCTTGCTCGCTGCGGACAGGATAAATAGACGGCGATGGCCCTTCATAAGCATCTTCCATCTCCCCGGTCCGGCGCCGCCGCGCCTGCTCCCCACTCTGTGGCATGAGCACTCCTTTTCTATTCGGCTCAATCTCTCTCTGCTGTGCTACTATGCTACAGTTTCTCTACTCTACTCTCCACTCTCCACGAGTGAAGCCGTTTCACAGAATAGTATACTACATTCTGCTTGCTCTCTCCACCTTTAAGACGGAGCGGGGCCAGAAGCCTGCCAACAACGCTCTTCCCGACGCTGTCAACAGACAAAACGGATGAATACACAGCAATTTGTAGCAAATTGTACCATTACGTTTCTCCGGGCGTCTACTATTTCTCACTTGCCTGTTACTTTTGGGTCATAATCTCGTTTCTTTCTGGTTAGAAGTCGACATCCAGTCCGTGTTCTTCCAGGTAGCGGCGCATCTTTTGCAGGCCCAGCCGCATGCGCCCTTTGACCGTTCCCAGGGGAAGATTGCAGCGTTGCGCGATCTCAAAATGGGTGCGGCCCTCGAAATAGCTCTCTTCGATCACCTGTCGCTGCTCGCGGGGCAGTGAGGCCAGCGCCTGGCGAATGAGCAGGCTGCGCTCGCGTTGCCACGCCTCTTCCCACACGTCCGGCTGCTCGCTGACGGGGTCTTGCTCGCCCTCGCGCCCCCCATTCTCCTCTCGCTCATCCCTTTGCAGCGACTTCCACTGCTGCTCGCGATAGGCTGCCGAACGCACGCGGTCAATGGCCCGATTGTGGACAATGGCCTGCAACCAGCTATGCACGCTGCCGTACTGGCGCTGGTAGGAAGCGGCCTTGCGCCAGATCGAGAGAAAGACTTCCTGCACGATATCTTCGCTGGCCGCGCTCTCTCCCAGAATGCGATAGGCCAGTGAGTAGGCGTAGCGGTGATAGCGCGTGTAGAGAAGCTCCATCGCCCACTCTTCTCCCTGACTGATGGCACGCAGGATATCCTCGTCGCTCGTCTGCTCGCGCGGGGGCGCCTGGAGGGGTGCCGCGCTCGTCTTTGCCGGGTGTTGTAACGGCGTCAGTGGATATGCTTGCTTCTGCTTGCGCGGCGCAATAGTCGGCATCAGGGCCGGGGCATCCAGTACCAGTGTCGTCATCTGCTTGCTCCTTCTTGCTGCTCTCTCTTCTCTTTCCTGCCTTATCTTGCCAGCGCGGCGATAGGTCGTCGCGCCTCTCTCGTTCTCTGTAGCAGCAAGTGTACCGGGGCGATATTACCCTGGCTTTGCTCTCCGATTACCGGGCGATTACCGGGGCAAATATCCCGTTTGAGCTGAGCAGTTTTCCGCAATAATGCCGAATCTATTGACAGTTTCTGTGTCGATACGTTAATATGCATGCAAAGCTGTAGAAATTTGCATGTAATAGTCCTCTTATTTCAGCTTTTTTCAGAAAGGTGTGGTTGGTTGGACGGGGCAGGGATGCCCCTGTGCGTATGTTGGAAGATGCAGTTGCTCGCCTGGACGGTCCTTCAGGAGGTCGAGTATGATCGGCGCAACCACATTACTTGAAGTTTCCACCCTGGGTCGCTTTGAGGTTCATCGCGGTCAGGAGCCTCTTGTCGGCGGCAACTGGAGCCGCCGCAAAGTGCGTGATCTTTTCAAGCTCCTGCTTTCTGCCGAGCAGCACCGCCTGCATCGAGAACAGGTGCAGGAGATTCTCTGGCCTGCCTCGCCCCTGGAACAGGCCGGTAATTCCTTCGGCAAGACCCTCTATTTGTTGCGCCGCGCCCTCGAACCTGAGTTGGCTGCCGGCAAGGGCAGCGCCTCGATCTACGTCCTGCTGGACCGCGACACCGTGATGCTGCTGCCGGAGCATATGCGCATCGATGCCGACCTCTTCGAGATCACGGCGAAGCAACTGCAGGGCAGGCTGCGCAGCCGTTCCGCCCGGCAGGATGAGGTGCTGCTCGACGAATGCGAGCGTGTGCTGAACCTCTACGGCGGCGATTTCCTGCCGGAAGACCTCTATGAAGACTGGGCAACGCGCCGACGCGACCGCCTGCGCCGCCTCTACTGCTCCCTGCTGGAGAGCGCCGCCGAACTGGCTCTGGCACATACGAAAGGGCAGCGTGCCTGCGAATACCTGCTCACCCTGCTGGAATACAACCCGGCAGACGAGCAGACGCACCGCCAGTTGATGCAGACCTACGCACGTATGGGCCGCCGCCGCGACGCCGTGAACCAGTACCAGCGTCTGCGCGACGTGCTGCGTGAGGAATTGCGCACCAACCCCCTGCCGGAGACTACAGAACTCTTTCGTTTCATTCAGGCCGGGCGCGTCCCCGTCGATTTGATGGATACACGCCCTCCCGGCAACCCCCTGACGAGCGGCGATGCCTCTGACGCGAAGCAGCACGCCCATGCCGAAAGCGATATGAGTATCGCTTCCAGAGAGCCGGAGAGCGGGAAACAGCCGACGGCCCGCCCCCACGATCCTGAACGCTCTCCGGTCGCGCCATCGCTTGAAACGATGCCCACATCGAACCATGCGGCGGCGCAAAGCGAGTTGCAGAGCGAAATGGAAGAGCCAGCGACGGACGCAAGCCAGCTTGACCCCGACCGTATTTTGCGCGCCGCGCTGGTGGGCCGCGAGGAAGAGATAGCGCGGCTGCAGCGCGCGTACCAGCAGGCAGGCGCCGGGCAGCGCCGCGTCTGCTTCATCAGCGGCGAGCCGGGCATTGGCAAGTCGCGACTGGCGCAGGAGTTCACGACGTGGGGCGAGACGCAGCAGGCCACCGTCCTGTGGGGCTACTGCTACGAAATGAGCGGCTCGCTGCCCTACCAGCCAATAGCAGATGCCATCAGTTCACATGTGCGCGCGTGCAGCCCGCAGCAGCTCCGACAGTTGCTCGGCAGTAGCGCCGTTGACCTGGTGAAGATCGCGCCGGAGATACGGTTCAAGCTGCCCGATCTGCCGTCGCCGGAGCCGCTGGGGCCGGAGGCTGAGCGGCGCAACCTCTACAGCGCCGTCGCCCACTATTTCAACGCCCTGGCTGCCGAGCGTCCGCTTATCCTCATCCTCGATGATCTGCAATGGGCCGATGCCGCCACTATGCAACTGCTCAACTTCCTGACCTTGCAGAGTACCGCCAGCGGCCCCGCCGATAGTTCCACCGTCGGCAGTCGCCAGGCCGCGCCCCTCTACATCCCACTTTACCGCGCCGATGAGGTACATGAAGGTCACCCCCTGCGCAGTCTCGTCGCCTCACTGTCGCGCAGCGGCATGGGCGAGGAACTGCGCCTGCAGCGGCTCAGCGAGGCCCAGGTGCATCAATTGCTGGTCAACATGGCCGGACACGAGGTGCGCCCCGTCTTCTCCGGCGAGATTTACCGCCAGACGGAGGGCAACCCTTTCTTTATCGGCGAGGCCATTCGCACGCTCATCCTCGAAGGCAAGATCAAACGCAATGGCGATCGCTGGCAGGCCACAGTGAGCATCGAAGAACTGGGCATCCCCGCCAGTGTGCGCCTGCTCATCGAGCGCCGCCTGGTTCATCTCTCGCCCGAATGTCGCGCCAGTATGGCCCTTGCCGCTGTGCTGGGCCGCCAGTTCAGTTCGGCCCTGCTCTCCCAGGCCAGCAAACTGACGGAAGACCTGCTGGCCGCGCACATCGACGAGGCTATCCAGGCACAGGTGCTGACACCCCTCGGCGGCAGCCTGACAGCAAGGCCGCCCGATAGCGGGCGCGAAGACGCGGAAAACGCCCTCAAACGGCAGGAAGATAGCGACCTGGCCTTCACGCATGATAAGATTCGCGAGGTGCTATACCAGTCGCTGAACCCGTTACGCCGACGCGCGCTCCACCGGCAGGCCGCGCTGGCCATAGAAGCTCGCTACGCCGATGCCTTGCAGCCCTACTACAGCACGCTCGCCTACCACTACCAGATGGCCGAGGATGCGCCACAGGCGGTCAGCTACCTGCTCAAAGCGACGGAGGTCGCCACGAGCGTCTATGCCTTTCTCAACGCCGCCAGCTACCTGAAAACGGTCCTCGACCTGCTCACCGGCGAGGAGGAGCGACCGCGCCGGGCCGAACTGCTCCAGCGCCTCTCGGGCATCTTGCTTTACACCGGTCGCCTGGATGAAGCCATCAATGCCGGGCAGGCTGCCGCCCTGCTCTGGCGCGACCTCGGCCAGGCTGCCCGGCAGGCCGAAGTCTACCTTGACCTCTCTTTCCTGGGCCACTGGCAGGGGCGCGAACTGGAATCGGTGCGCTACATCAAAGAGGCGCTGGCCTGCCTGGAACGCGCTCCGGGCGAGACGCTGCTGCTCGCTAAAGCTTATGTGCAATGGGGACTGGCCGCGACGGTGATGGGCGAGCCGGTGCTGGCGCGCGAAAAGCTGCGCCAGGCCGACGAACTGCACGGGCAAAGCGGGGAAAGCGACCCCTTCATTCCCGTCGTCTCCCTCTGGTCGCTGAGCTGGTGCGCCTATCTCACGGAGACGCCGGAGCAGATGCTCAGCTATGCCAGGCAGGGCGCGGAAGTCTGCCGCAGCTCGCACAAGCCCGACTGGGAGCCGATGATGAACTATTCGGCGGCCTGGGCCTGCATGCTGCTCGGTCGGCTGGCCGAGGGCGAGCAACTGGCGCAGGAGGCATTGCAGAAGGCGCAGCAGCATGGCGTAGTCGGCGCGCAGGGCTGGGCCAATCTCGTGCTGGCCTTCCTCGCCATCCAGCGCGGAAACTGGGAGGAGGCGCGCACCTGCGGCGAACGCGCCAACGCCATCGCCACCATGCTGCACGATGCCGACCTGCAGGCCCGCGTCCTCTGGAGTCGAAGCGTCTGTGCCGGCTGGGAAAACGACTGGTCGCGCGCCGTCACCGACATCCTGCAAGCTCTGGAGGTGGCGAAAAAAGAGGGCGAGACCTCGATGGTCTACCCCCACCTGCTGGCGCAGGCCGCCAAAGCCCATCTCTACATCGACAAACTGGACGAGGCGCAACACTATCTGAATCAGGCCAGAGAACTCTCGCTCAGCCGCCAGTACCGGCAGTTACCCGCCCTCATCCAGCGACTGCAAGGTCGCCTCTGGCAGGCCAGAGGCTGGTTCGACGAGGCTGAGGTCTGCTTCGAGCGCGCCCTTAACGCTCTGCAAACGCTGGGCGACCCCATCGAATACGCCCGCACCCAGGAAGCCTACGGCCTGCTCTACCTCATGCGCAACCACGCAGGCGACGCGGCCAGAGCCAGGCAACTTCTCGAAAGCGCGCGCCAGACTTTCCGCAGGCTCGGCGTCAACGGTTAACATGGTAAGCAGGGTAAATCGCCAGGTGGGAGAATTGCGCCTGCGCCCCCGCGCTCGCCTGGGGCAGGTTGGAGACAAAGAGGGCTATCGATCCTGCTCTGTAACTGGCATCGGTCAGTTGCTGGATCAGTTGCCCGTTCACAATCAGGGAAAGCGACGCTCCCTTTGCCACAATCATTATGTGGTTGACTTTGCCGGCTTTCTGGATGGCGGCGTTGAGGGTGTAACCGGCCAGTTTTGTGGCGCTGGACACGCCGTCGGCGTTCACCATCCCCTTGAAGATGGCGTAGGAGCCGTCTCCGTAGAGTTCAAAGCGGTAATAGGTCGCCAGATCGCTGCGCGCATTGGCCGTGCCACGAATATAGATGCCATAGCCGTTGTTCTGATCCCCCTTTGTCAGCGCGGCATTGATCACCAGCGTGAAATCGCCGTAGCTGCGCTCGCCGGGCAGCAGTTCCCAGAGTAGTTTGTGCCGGTCGCTCTCCAGCGTCAGCCCGCTATTGCCCACCGAGACGCTGTAGGTGCCGGGCGCGCTTTGCAGGTTCCAGCCCGACGCATCGTTGACCAGCGGGTCGGCAAAAAGCGGGTTGCCTTTCGGTACGCTATAGGTTGTTTGCTGTGAGGAACTGTTATGCGCGAAGAGCTTTGCCAGCATCGTGGGCGTTACGCCTGCGCCGTGCAGCCCTGCGAGAGCTAAGACCAGGACGGCGAGCAGCGTGACGACGAAATAGAGCCGCGCAGCTCGTTTTCTGTCGCCCGCGCGCTCCTCTTGCCTCCTGCGTGCAGCTTGCGCGTCGGCAGGCACGGCGATTTCAACCCGCGTTGGCTGATTGCTGATCCCCGCCTGCCGATTGCCAGCAGTCGGATCGCCTGCCCACCCTCGCTGAGCTTGAGCGGGCGGCGTCATCCAGGGCTGTTGATTGCTCCCTGCCCGCACCGCGCCGGGCGTATACGGCGGGACAACAGGAGCGATAGCATAACCGCAGTTGTAACATATCCCCGTTTGCGGCGGTAGCGCGGCCCGACAGCGCGGGCAAAACTGGTATGGCTGGTTTTGATACGAGACAGACATGCAGAATCCTCAAAAGAAGAATATATCTTCATTTATTTTAATAGAACGCTCTCAATTCGCTTATTCAGAGTATGCCATCCCATGCCAGAATGCTCAAATTGAGTGCAGTCTGACGGTACTTTCAGGGGATGTTTGCGCGCCATCAGGCATAGTTGCGCGGTCAGCATGCATTATTATATAAAGGAGAAGGCAATGCATCCATGAGGAAAATGAAAAAAGGAATCATTATTAGCACAACTGTGCTGTTAATAGCTGTTATCCTTGCCAGCATGCTGTGGGTACTGGCGCCCAGATTCGCATCTGGCCCGGCCCGGCCCGCGACGCGATCGCGGGCGGATGACCTGCCGCGCTCGAACGAGGTGCCGCTTTCCTCGCATCGCGCGTTCTCAAGCGCGGCTGTGACCAACGCGACGACCTACGAACCCTGGGGCATCGCCTTTGACTACGTGCATGGCTTTGTCTGGCTGGCCGAGCCGGGCTGCGAGCCGACGCCAAAATGCCAGACGAAGATGCAGGGGGCGATCAGCCAGTACGCGCTGGCCGACGGCAGCTTCATTCAGGACTTCCAGGAACCCGTCGGCTATAGCAGTCCGCTCTTTCTCGCCGTCGATGCCGCCGGAAATGTCTGGTTCACGCAGCCGGATAGCGACGCCATCGGCGAGTTTGTGCCGCAGAACCAGAGCTGGCAGCAGTGGCCCGTCAGGAAAGGCAGCGCCCCCTACGACCTGACCTTCGATACGCAGGGTAATCTCTGGTTCACCGAGTTCGCTGCCAACCGCATCGGTTTTTTCAACCCGCGCACGCAGACCCTGGTTGAAACCGCGATTCCCACGCCGGATAGCCAGCCTTATGGCATCACGCTTGACCGGGGCGGCAACGTCTGGTTTACCGAAAACCGCGATGGGCTGGGGCAAATTGGCAGCTTCACGCCTGCCGCATCTGGCGCCGTCAAGATCACCGAACATGCAGTCAACGCCATCCGCCCGCACCTGATCGTCACCGACAGCGGCGGTAACATCTGGTATAGCGACGGCTTTAGCGGCCACATCGGCAAATTTGATCCGCGCAGTGGCCACAGCACGATCTTCCATGTCTATTTCGGCGCTTGCACGCCTGCCAGTTGCACGGGAACCCACATTTCCGGCATCGCCGCCGATTCACAGGGTCGCATCTGGTTCACCGACTCGCTCAGCCAGCGCATCGGCTACCTCATCCCCGCCAGCGGGCAGGTGGTGGCGCGCACTCTCAAGTATGCCAACGCCCACCCCAACGACGGGCTGGCAGTAGACCGCGAGGGCCGCGTCTGGTTCACCGAGCAATTCGCCCATACCCTCACCATGTGGCCGGCCAGCGCCGTATAATTTGCCTGTCCTCCGGCTACCCCGCCAGGCTTCGCCGTCAGAGCATCGGCCAGCTTGCCCCGGTTGTGGAAATTACCCCTGCTTGCCGCGTACCAGCGAGGTGAGGATGCCGATAGCGGCGATGGCGGCGCAGCTAATAAAGGTATAGTGGAAAGCGGTGGCGAAGGTGGCATCCAGTTGCTGCACGACCGGCGAGGGCAGTCGTTGCGTGGTAACGAGGATGTGACCGGCCAGCGCGCCGCCCAGACTGGCGAAGATGGCTCCGGCCAGCGCCACGCTCAGGCTCTGGCCCACCACGCGCCCGGTCGCCAGGAAGCCGGCTGCGCTGCCCTGTAACTGGCGCGGGGCCGCGCCCATCAGCGCGCTGTTATTGGGCGACTGGAAGAGCGCCTGGCCGAAGCCGGTGAAGACCAGCCGCCAGATAATATCCCAGAGCGAACTCTGCGCGTTGAGCTGGCTGATGAAGACCAGCCCGATACAGGCAATGGCCAGGCCGCCCGCCGCCAGCCAGCGCGTGCCGATGCGGTCAGAAAGCTGGCCGCTGAACGGCGCCACCACCGCGATGGTCAGCGGCAGGGGCGTCAGCAGCAGACCGGCCTTCAAGGTATCGAAGTGACGCAGTTCCTCAAGATAGAAGGGCAGCATGAAGCTGACGGCAAACAGGGCCAGGAAGCTCAAAATCAGGCTCAGGTTAGCCGAGAGAAAGACGCGATTGTTCAGGAGCGAAAACTTGATGACCGGGTCCGCCACGCGCTGCTCGACAAAGTACAGCGCCACCAGCGCGACCACGCCGATGACCAGCGAACTGATCAGCCCGGGCGAGTTCCAGCCCCATTCCTGGCCAAAAGAGAGGCCCAGCGTGATCGAAGCCAGCCCCAGCGCCAGCAGCAGCGCGCCCCAGGGGTCAAAGCGGGCGTGGCCCCAGTGCGGGCGCTCGGTCAGGATGCGCAGGGTCAGCAGGAAGCCGATGATGCCGATGGGGACGTTGACGTAGAAAATCCAGCGCCATGTCCAGTACTGCGTAATGATGCCGCCCAGCGTTGGCCCGACGCTTACGCCCAGCGCCACGATGACCGCGTTCATGCCCAGCGCCCGCCCGCGCTCGTTGGCGGGGAAGGCGCGCGTCAGCATGGCCGCACTGATCGCCATGAGCAAGGCGCCGCCCAGCCCCTGCAAGGCTCGTGAGGCGATAAGCAGGCCCAGCGAAGGCGCGGCCCCGCTCAGGGCCGAGCCAATTGTGAAGACGGCCAGACCCGCTACCCAGATCGGCTTGTGACCGATCATATCGGCCAGCCGCCCGATAGTCAGCAGCACGGCAGCAATAATAATCAGATAGGCGATAATCACCCATTCTACCGCGCCCGTCAGCCCCACGCCGAAGGCACGCGCGATGGCCGGCAGGCTGATATTGACAATTGACGAATCGAGCGTCGCCATAAAAATACCGATGGCCACAATCGCCAGCACCGCCCATTTTCCGGCTCGCTCTGACGGCTCTCCGACATCCGTCGCGATTGCCGCCAGCGCCTGCGCTTTTGCCTCTGTCTCCGCTTCCGGCTTCGCCCCGTTTACCGTCTCAAGCGTGTCTTTCGATGTTCCCTGTTGTTTCATAGTCTCTCGCATTTCCCTGAGTGTCCGCATCCATACCTTTTCGTATTATCTAACATTTTGACAGGTATAACCAGCTCACACCTTGTACTTTCGGCCAGTTTTTCATAATCACGATTCTTCAAGCCGTTTCAGTTGCATTCTGGCTCGGCGCGCTTTCTTGCCTCAACAGGGCGATCAGGGGTATGATGAGAGAGAAAGCGACAGATAAGAGAAAGCGAGGGAACATCATGATGACGAAAGGTCAGGGGCTGGGCTTTCTGGGAGCAGTTCTCCTTTTCCTGCTCGGCGCCTTGCTCTCCATAGCGTACACGCGACCGGGCAACCTGCATTACAGCGGCCTGGCCTTCCTCTTCGTAGGCCTTGCCCTCTTTACCGGCACCCTCACCTCCTGGCTCAACGAACGCCACCACCGCACCTCTCTGCTCGCCATCGGCCTCGGCCTCGCCCTGCTCCTCTTTTTCATCGCTCTCGTCTTTGGCCTCTGGTCGTATTTTTATTAGGCAGGTAGGCCAGCATATGCAGGAAGGCCAGCCATCACACTGATGACTGGCCTCCCCCTTTACAGGTGTTTCTCGCCCGCGAATCGCTTTTGGCTGCTAGCGCGTGATAAAGGTCACGCCGGGGCCGGGAGCGAACTGGACGTATTGCACGGAGTAGGGGTTGGCGCCCCAGCTCATGTTGCTGGCAATCACATCGCCGTTGCTCAGGATGCTCTCCACAACGGCGACATGGCCGCCGCCGTAGGCTCCCTGTACCCAGGGCTGCAGGTCAATGATAGCCCCCACAGTGGGCTGGCTGGAAACGTGCCAACCGAAGGCGTAGGCGTCAGCCGTCCATTGCCAGGCTTCCGCATTGATACGCCAGGGGACATAATAGCCATGCAGTTCGAAATACCGCTGGTTGGCCCACCACGTGCAGGCCGGATACGGAAAGGGATTGCTATAGCCAACCGGCGCGCTGCTTGAACCGCTACTGTAGACGACCGGTGCGTTCGTGCTGCTCGTGGCCGGTGCCGAGGCAGTCGAAGAACTTCTGCCGGGGATGCAGACAACCTGGTTGACGTAAATCAGACTGGGATTCGCGATATGGTTATAGGATGCGAGCGTCGCCCAGCTTGTGCCGTAGCGAGCCGCAATCCCACTGAGAGTATCACCGCTGACGACAATATAGATTGAGCTGCCAGCCGGACATGACGTATCAGTATGCGCACTGGCCACGCCAGCGTTTGCGCCGAACATCACGGCCAGCAACAGCAGGCCCATTCCCCCTGCTACACAACTCTTGACTACGAAATTTTCTGCTCTGTGTTGCTGGAATATGTTCCAGACATGTCGTTGCATTTGCATCTTTCTTTCCTCCTTCAACTTCAATCTTCAACGCAAAATCCATTATCCCCACAACACAGATGCGGGCTACAGTAGCCCGCACCCGGTTGCAGCGATAACCGTGCATAGCATAACATCTTTTTTATGATACATACCGATACACGATGAAACATATTACTATCTTCCCGGTACAATAGTCCCGTAGAGATAATACTTATACTACTCTATCTGTGAAAAAGGTATTCAGAGCAAATGCTTTTTCTGCAATTTTATGGTGTCGGGTTACATTTTAGCGGTGTGAGGAGCGAAGATGATGGCGAAAAAACCAGAAATAAGCCGCGCTTCTGTCACTTTTGCATCGGTAAGGCAAATAGCAGGATATAAGAAAGAGGTTATAGGTTGTGATTATTCCGGTTTGCGGGCTGCGGTAGCTACCAGCAGGATGCTCACCATGACGAGCAACATACCGCCAACTTTTGCCAGCGTCAGGTTTTCGCCGAGGAAGAAGGAGGAAAGGATGAGCGTGACGGCGGGTATGAGGAGGTCAGAGTAGGCGGTGCGAATGGCTCCGATGCGGCGAATGAGCCAGAACATGAGGAAGAAGCTGATGCAGCTACAGAAAATGGAGAGGTAGAGCAGCGCGCCGAGGGCAGTCCAGGTGGGCGAGAAGGGGTAGCCGCGTTCAAACAGCAGGCCCAGCAGGGTGATGAACAGCCCGCTATAGAGCAGTTGCCAGCAGGTCAGCACCAGCACGGGGACGTCGGGGCTGTGCGTCCTGGCCGCGCGCATGCCGAGGCCGTAGATAACGGATGAGCCAAGCACTGCCAGTTCAGCCACCAGCGCGGCTCCGCTGCTGGCGAAAATCTGCCCTGCCTGCATCTGCGTGCCGGGCCAGAAGGGGACACGACCGAGCAGGACGATCACAATACCACACATGCCCAGGCAAAGGCTGCTCAGCAAGCGCCAGCCGCGAACCTCGCCCGCGACGCCTATACTGAAGAGAGAGGTGAAAATCGGGGTGGTTGACCACATGAGGGTGAGGACACCGGCAGGCGCGTAGGGCGTGGCGGCAAAGAAGATGCTGCTGGGAATGCCGACCATCAGCAGGGAGATGAGAAGGACCTGGCTATGCTGCCGCCACGTCATCACCAGCGTCTTGCGCTGAAGCAGCGCAATGACAGCGATGATGCAAAACGCGAGGCAGAAGCGCAGGCCGGAGAGCAAGAGCGGCGGCACATAGGCCACGCCGATTTTCGCCACCACCGGAAATGATCCCCACAGCAGCACCATCACAACAAAGCCGAGCAGGCTTGCAAAGCGTGGGTCGCGCCTGATGTTGAGCATAGCGAAATTACACGACTTCGTCAGGATTGATGCCAAGCGAACGCAGCTTCTCCGCCAGTGCCTGCGCGCGCCGGGCCTCTTCTTCCGCCTTCTTGATCGCCTCCTGCGCCCGTTGAGCTTCTCTGGCGGCTTTCGCGGCTTCCTCTTCGGCGAGCGAGGCCTGGGCCTCTTCTCCGGTCAGGCACAGGTTCATCTCACGATCATAGAGGCGCAGGTAATTGCCCTCCGGGGCAAGCCAGCATTGCAACTGTTTGCTCCACAGCCAGCCCGCTTTATCAGGGGTTATGGCGACCATCTCTTTGCTGCGATCATTGAGTTGCCAGCCATAGAGACGTAGAGAAGTTCCGCGTTTGATGGGTGGGACACAGGGATCATAGGCAAAGTATTCTTGCACCCCCATCCTGCCATACTTCCACGGCTTTTCGTAGATATCCTTTTGCCAGGTCTCTTCTGAGAGAATCTCAAAGACGACGTGCGGGGCTGGCCCCGTTCGGCCCACCGTCCAGCTCCGCATGTGCTGAAACGGCACACTTTTAATAATCGCCAGATCGGGAGCAAGCGGATATTCTCTAAAATTGAGCGTTTGATAGAAATTGAGATTATTATAGATGCTGCACGCCTGTTCGCGGAACAACCGGCTCAGGACGGCAGAGAGATAGGTAATGAGGGTCGCGTGCAACGAGGTTTCCCCCATCAGATCCTCCTCGGTGGGGTGAGAATCGTAGTAGTATTGCACCTGATCGGTGATCTCTCGCGCCATCGTATTCTCCTTTCCGGTTGTCAGCAACGAATCGCACGCTCTACGCTCCCCCGACGTATTCGCCCCCGTGTAGCGGGCTGCTTCTATCATACCATATCCTCGATGCGCTTTACAAGGCACCCCAGCAACATGACATGTGTGCGCAGATGTTTTGATACCTGTGTTTCCACTTGCAGGAGAGGAACGAATCCGCTATCATAGGGGAAGAACGAAAGAGATGTGTTTTGTCCTGAATGGAGCATTATCATGGGCATGATTGCCGTCCTCGCTTATATCATCGATTGGGGCTGGTTGCGCATTGGTCCGCCCTATATCTATATCAACATCGACCCTGTTCTCGCGCAGATCGGCCCGCTGGCGCTGCACTGGTACGGGTTGATGTATGTAGTGGGCATTCTTGTCGGGCTGTGGGCCATTCGCGGCTATACCAGACGGAAGGGGATCAGCGGAGATTTGCTCTACCGCTTGCTCTGGTGGTGTATTGTCGCGGGGTTGATCGGCGGTCGCCTCTACTTCGTGATTCAGCAGCCAGACCTGTGGCAGGACTACATTCTTCAGCCCTGGCGCATCCTGGCGACGTGGGAAGGCGGCATGGCCTTTTTCGGGGCCATCTTCCTGGTCATTGCCGTGCTGTTCTGGCGCGCCCATGTTGAGCGCGTCAACCCCCTGGTGCTGGTCGACGCCGGCGTCATTTTCGCCACTGCCGGCCAGATTTTCGGGCGCATCGGCAACCTGATCAACGGCGACATCATCGGCTTCCCCAGCACCCTGCCCTGGTCGACGGTCTACCAGAACCCGCATAGCTTCGCCTGCCTGCAAGCCACCACCTGCAACGTCCCGGTACAGCCTGCAGCGGCCTACGAAATCCTCTCCAACCTCATCATGCTGGCAATCCTCTACCTGCTTGCCAGCCGGGTGCGGCGGCCCGGCGTCCTCGCGCTGGTTTACCTCTTCGGCTACTGTATCTCCCAGTTTCTGCTCTTCTTCGTGCGCGCCAACGTCGTCGTCACCTTCCTCGGCCTCGACTGGGGCCTGAAGCAGGCGCAGTGGACCTCCATTGTCCTCTTCATCCTGCTCATCCCCATCAGTTTCATCGTCCTGCGCGTCCTCCCCTACTCAAGGCCCATCCCACCGGGCGAGGTCGCCGCTACCTACGGCATCCCGCAGAGGGTAAAGCCAGAACCGGAACCAGAAGAGAAGCCGGAGTCGGATGCGAAGCCAGAGGGGATGCAGGAGACAGAATCTGAGGAGCAGCAGCCTGAAGCCGAAAATGAGCTTCAACCATCCGAGGTTGTGAGCGATAGCGGCAAACGGTCTGGAACCACGAAAGTGGAGGGCGATATAACGGCGGCGGGCGAGGGGTAGTTTTAGAGGATTTATATACATGAAGCGAGGATGGCTAATGTACTAGATGAGAATGTTGGATATCAAGTCAACTGACAGGATTACCAGAAAGGTGCCTGATCTGACTAACCATCAAGCAAAAGTCAGACCAGGCACCTCTGGAAGTTACGATTTAATCGTGCTTTTTTTTACTGTGCCTGCGCGGCGGCTCGCTCCGCTTTGCGGCGTTTGGAACGTTCGCCCAGACCGTCCTGTGATTCCCTGTCTGCCGTGGCTTTCTCGCTGGCGGGTTCGAGGGCGGCGTCGAGAACGTCGCGGATTTCGTTGGCGAAGACGAAGGTCATCTTCTCGCGCAGCTCCTGCGGGATGTCCTCCATGACGTCGGGCTCGTTGCGTCTGGGCAGGATGACCGTGCGGATACCGGAGCGATAGGCCGCCAGCACCTTTTCCTTGACGCCGCCGATGGGCAGGACGCGCCCGCGCAGGGTGATTTCACCGGTCATGGCGACATCGGAGCGCACCTTGCGCCCGCTGGCCAGTGAGACCAGCACGGTCGCCATTGTCACGCCTGCCGAGGGGCCGTCTTTGGGGATGGCCCCGGCAGGGACGTGGATGTGGACGTTCTGGTTCGAGTAGACGTTTTCGGGCAGGCCGAGCATCTGCGCGTTGGAACGCACATAGGTCAGCGCCGTCATGGCCGATTCTTTCATCACGTCGCCCAGCTGGCCGGTGAGCGTCAGGCGCGTCTCGCGGTCGGGCATGGTCGCGGCCTCGATGAAGATGATCTCGCCGCCGACAGGCGTCCAGACCAGGCCGGTGGCGATGCCGGGGCGGTCGATACGCTCCGCCGCCTCCTCGAAGAACCGCTGGCGGCCCAGGTATTCGGGTACCTGCTCGGCGTCGACATGGATGGGCGGCTGCTTGCCCTCGGCCACCTGCGTCGCGACCTTGCGGCAGAGCGAGCCGATCTCGCGTTCCAGGTTGCGCACGCCCGCCTCGCGCGTATAGTCGCGAATGACGCGGCGCAGGGCATCATCGGTAACGGTCAATTCATCTGGCTTCAGGCCGTTGGCCTCCAGTTGCTTGGGCAGCAGGTACTGGCGAGCGATGTGCAGTTTCTGCTCCTCCGTATAGCCGGAGAGTTCCAGAATCTCCATGCGGTCGCGCAGGGGCGCGGGAATGGGTTCCAGCGCATTGGCGGTGGCGATGAAGAAGACCTTTGACAGATCGAACGGCAGGTCCAGGTAGTTGTCGCGGAAATTGAAGTTCTGCTCCGGGTCGAGGACTTCCAGCAGGGCCGATGACGGGTCGCCACGCCAGTCCGCGCCGACCTTGTCCACCTCATCGAGCATGATGACGGGGTCGTTGGTGTCGACGCGGCGCAGCGTCTGGATGATGCGGCCCGGCATGGCGCCGATATAGGTGCGGCGGTGGCCGCGAATCTCGGCCTCGTCGCGAATGCCGCCCAGCGACATGCGCGCGAACTTGCGGCCCAGCGCCCGCGCAATCGACTGCCCCAGCGAAGTCTTGCCCACGCCTGGCGGGCCGACGAAGCAGAGGATCGGTTCGCGGTTGATCTGACGCAGAGCCTCCTGCGGCAGCAACGGTTCCGAGGGCTTGATGTCCTCGGTCTCAACGCCGCGTTCGGTGGTTCCCAGTTCCTCGCTGCGTTTCTTCTCTTCCGCCGTGCGATCTTCCTTCAGGCGGCGCACGGCCAGGTATTCGAGGATGCGCGCTTTGATCTTTTCCAGGTCGTAGTGGTCCTGATTCAGCACCTGGCGGGCCTTCACCACGTCAATCTCCCCACCGGTGCTGCGGCTCCATGGCAGGCTGACCAGCAGTTCCAGATAGGTGCGGATAATGCTGTATTCGGGCGAGACGCTGGGCAGTTTCTCCAGGCGCGAAAGCTCGCGATTGGCCTCTTTCAGCGCCTCTTCGGGCATGTGAGCCTCGTCGATCTTCTTGCGCAGTTCGTTGACCGTTGCAACCTCTTCGTTCTCCTCGCCCAGTTCGCGCTGGATGGCCTTCAACTGCTCGCGCAGCAGGTATTCACGCTGCACCTTGCCGATCTCTTCCTGCGCGTTGTTCTGAATCTTCCTGCCCAGTTCGAGGATTTCCAGTTCGTGGCTCAGGTAGGCGCTGAGTTCACGCAGCTTCTCGCGCACGGAATCGAGTTCGAGCAGCTTCTGGCGCAGTTCCAGATCCATTGGCATGAAGGTGGCGATGACGTAGACGACCTGCACCGGCTCCTCAAGGTTGAGGGTGGCAGAGGCCACGCCCTCCGGCACGTTCTGTACCAGCGAGACATACCGCTGGAAGTAGCCGATGACATTGCGCTTGAGTGCCTCGATCTCCGTGTCATCCTCCTGCGCTTCCGGGCGCGGGGTGACATGGGCCATCAGGTAGGGCTTCTCCTGCGTGAATTCGCCGATATCGACGCGCTCAAGGCCCTGCACAATGATCTGTACGGTGCCGTCGAGCATGCGAATCATGCGGGCCACGCGCGAAACGGTGCCGACCTTGAAGATGTCCTTTGGCCCCGCCTGCTCAATCGCCGCCGATTTCTGCGCCACCAGCACGACCAGCCGGTCGCCGCGCATGACATCATCGATCAGGCGAATGGAGCGTTCCTGTCCCACGCCCAGTGGCTGCACGGTGAAAGGATAGATGACGGTATCTTTGAGCGGAAGGACGGGCAGGATTGCGGGGATGTTCAATTTCCCCTCTTCCTCATCCTCTGCGCGCTGCCGCCGTTCGTTTTCCTCGCGTTGGCGGCGCTCGCTGCGGGCGGTGGTCGCGCGGCGCGTCGGCTCTGCTCTGGGTGTCCTGCGCCTCCTGACCTTCTCTACCACCTCTGGCGCCTCGCCTTCTGGAGTCGGCTCCTCCTGTTCGCCTTCGGTGGGGGCAGTTGGGGCCTGCTCAGAGGTGTCAGTGGTGGCCGACGTGTCTGCGTTGGCGGCAAACTGCTCTTTCTCTTCCTGCTGTTCCTCTTCAGGTTCCTGGTTTTTCATTGTGCTTTCCATACAACCTTCTCATCAAAATGGAATGATTTCTCTTCTCTTCTACTATTCTTTCCTGTGTTGTGTAGATATACGTTGCGGGGCGGCCTGCGGTAACTTTTTTGGCAGGTCTACCCATAAGAAACCGTTCTGGTAGCGAGCCGAGACGTGTTCACGGTCGAAAGGTGAGAGGATGAGAACCTCTACGCGGAACGGGCCATAACGAATCTGGGCTTCGTGGTAAAGATATTCACCCTGTTCGCTGTCATCGTGCCGTTCGCCGCTGACGATGAGCGCATCTTCGTAGAGCGTGACTTCGAAATCATCCTCAGATAGCCCCGCCAGTTCAATTTTTATCGTCACCATATCCGCCGATTCGCGGATATCGGCCATCGGTCGCCAGGTCGTCGAACGCTGAATGACAGATTGCTGGCTCTGTCGCAGTGCGTCGTGCAGGATTTCGCGGTAATAACGTTCCAGTTGCTGCTGTGACCCGTTCCCGTACCGGTAGGTCGCGTATCGATAGCGCAATCGCATTGTCCGTTCCCCCTAAATAGAAGCCCTCACAATACCTCGCGGGATACCTGGCCACAGGTATCCTCCACTAACAAACACGGAGGCAAGAAGCTGCCTGATACAGAGTAGGAAATGAGGAAAAGGCAAAAGATGTAGAACTATGAACAGGTTACGTACAGAGACAGGAACCGGCTTCTTTCTTTCACCCTTCGCCTTTTCCTCGTTTCGGCGTTTTCAGGTAAGAACCTCGCTACGTTGCTCTACGTCCGGCCTATTCACTCGCTCGGCAGGTCTTTTTCTCCCTCGGCGAGCGCCTTCTGGCACTCCGGGCAGAGATACTCGAACTCGGAATGGCTATCGGAGAGAACGTCGCTCTGGATGATGTGAGCGTAGCGGAGACGAGTTGCCTTATTGCAGCGCGCACAGGTCACATATGTTTCTGCTATGGCGGTTCGTCTGGTTCCAAGGATATCTTCCTGCATGGACGATACCTGCCTTTCTTTCTTGCTGTGTGTTCCAAAAGACAGAAAAAGGGTCTTAACCGGTTCGGTTGTATACGCATGTCTTCAGACACCGTTGTCGAGAAGAACCCATTTGATTATGGCACGTGGAACGCGAAATTGCAAGTGCGTTTGACGCTGCTGACCGAATGTGCTACTATGTTTCTATATTCGTCAAGAATATCTATCTTGTTCAGGTTTTCGTGAGATGCAGGCCGCGTACCCCGACCAGAGACGAAGGCGGATATCCATGATGACGCGATTGAAACAGTGGTTGCAAAAGCTATTTTCCTGGTGGCGTTGGTGGGAAGAGCCAGAACCGCCTGCTCCCCCTGCCAGTACCTCGTCTGAGCGTGTAGAGCAGTGGAAAGAACCTGGGCCGCAGATTCACCCGTACTCGCCTGTCGCGGGCGAACACTGGGATGACGAATTTTCTCTTTCATCACCTCCCTCGCAGTTGGAGGCGGGGCGAGAGAACACGACCGCGTCGGCGGGCGGAGAAAAAGCCGTTCCGAGCATTCCGCTCTCATCGGCGTCACTGCCTCCATCGTTGCCGGCGATGGCTCCGCCATCATTTACGGCGGCCAATGCGCAGGCGGAATCGGAGCCAGCGCCGGAAGTGGAACACCATTTAGCATTCCTGCGCTACCTTGTCCTCAAAGGGATCGTCAACGAAGGCTTCCCGGAAGACCAGCCACCGCCACGATATCCGTAGCCAGAAAGTGCAGGCAGCCACAGCGCGCTGTGGCTGCCTGCACTTTCTGATCTGGTTATTCTCTGCTTATTCGCCCTTGCTTTCCGGTTCGGTAATTGTGACCATGCTGCCATCGGCATTGAGCATGACAATCTCGCCTGCAGGCTGGGCCTGAGCGCGCGTTCCCTTCTCAGAGGCAGAGCCGTTGGCGGCGTTCTCTGATGGCAACTCGATCTGCTGCTCCTGCTCGTTGTTCTGGCGGACGAAACGGCGCACAATAATGAAGGTGACGACGCCTGCGGCGACAACCCCGGCACTGAAGCCTACGATGGAAAGCATGCGCCCGCGTTTCTGCACCAGTTCGCTGCCGCGCTCGCTGAGGTCCTGAGCGACCTTGCCGGTGCGCTTCGTGATTTCCTGCGTGACCTGGCTGCCGCGCTCGCTGAGGTCCTGAGCGACCTTGCCGGTGCGCTTCGTGATTTCCTGGGTCAGCGAATCGGCGCGGTCTTTGATGTCTCCGGTAATCTGCTCGCCGCGTTTGAGGACATCCTGGCCCCAGGCACGGCCAGCTTTGCGCATCTGTTTTGCCAGTTTCGCGCGCTGGCGGGCCTCTTCGCGCAGGGCCTTGCGCAATTGCTCGGCCTGCTGCTGCAACTGCTGCGCCTGTTTGCGCAACTGCTGCGCCTGTGCCGCTGCCTGCTGTCGGCTCGTCAGCGTCAGTTCTTCGAGCCGCTGCTGCGCCTCCTGCACCTTCCCTTTGACGGCGGTCTGCACCTGCGCCGCCGGTTGACTGCCCTTGTTGGCGCGGCTGCGGACGCGCTCAAGTAATGTACCAACAATGGGGCCAAGCGTCGTTATTGTGAGAACCCCTACGCGCAACCACTGGCTCCCTTTCTGCATCATCTCCTGAGTCTTTGTCTTTGTAGCCATACGACCCTCCTCTCTGCTTCATACAAAATATGGGGTGAAAAACACACCAACTCATAGTATGTCAGGTTCAAGTGCCGTATGTCAAGAGAAATAGAAGGGCTTTTCAGAAAAGACGACTATCGGTCCTGGCTGGCAACCTCGCTGAGGCGCAGGACGAGGCGACAAAAGTGCAGCATAGAGGCAGCCGATTCTAGATACGCCTCTTCATCATCGATTTCGTCGCCGCTAGCTGCCGCCTGCGAGCGCCGCAGGGCGCGTAAGACGATCAGCACATCTTCCTTGAGGGATTTCTCCAGGTCGCCGCGCTGCATCAAGTGAATGACCTGGGAGACAATGGTATCAACTTCGCGACGCATCTCATTGAGATCCTCCAGCCAGGCTTCTTCATCCTCCTCTTCCGCCTCCTCGCTATCCTCAAGAAAGGCCGTCTCGGCTAATGGGTCTTCTTCCAGGAAAGCATCGCGGGAGGGATTGGAGCGATGAATGCCTGGGCCACCACTGCGGCAGCGCCTTGCACGGCGATGGGTGCCGGGTTCCTCTTGCGTTACCCCTAAATTGCGAAGCAGAACGGCCAGTTCTTCTTCCCAGCCAGCCATAAAGCATCCTCCTTGTGAAACAACCGCAAGGACTACGTGATCCAGGATGCGCCTTGAGGTCAGGTGCAACCTTCCAGGTGCCAGTGTGTCAATCCGGCGTGGCGCCTATGTGCAGCGCCCGCTTCACCGTATTCGTATCTACGTGCCAACTTTCTTCTCAAGGCAGTGTAACACAGTGTGTCATCCTTGTAAATGGGATTTTTTTCTGTTCCGCTTAGCCCGGATGGCGTTTCTTTATACAGGCTATGTTATAATGAAGGTCAATGTTACCGGCAAGTCGGGTGAGCGAGGAGGAATTTGTCTATGCCCGCAACAGGTGAAAATCAGGAAGAGAATCAGAACCAGGAAAGCATGCCCATTGTCGCCTGTATCACGGTGGGGCCATTTCAGGAGAATTGCTATCTCTACGCCTGCCCACAGACGCGAGAAGCGGTGATTATCGACCCTGGTGACGAGGCGGAGAGCATTCTCAAGACCATTACTGAACTGCAACTGATCCCCCGCTATATTGTGAATACGCACGGCCATATCGATCATATCGGGGCCATCGATGCCGTTCACGCGGTCTATCCTGTGCCACTGGCAATTCATGCCGATGATGTACACATGTATACGGATGAGCGCGTGGCGCGGCAATACGGTAAAAAGGCGCCGCTGGTCGCGACAAAGCCGGATATCCTCTTGAAAGAGGGAGACCGTCTGACGTTCGGCACGCTTTCACTGGAAGTCATTGAGACGCCCGGCCACACGCGCGGCGGTATCTGCCTGCTGAGCCGTCCCTACTGTGTCTTCAGCGGCGATACCCTCTTCTATCGCGGCATCGGGCGCACCGACTTCGAGGGCGGCAGCTATGAGCAGATCGTTGCCTCGATTCGCAACAAGCTGTATACGCTCGACGACGATCTGGTGGTCTTTCCCGGACATGGCGGGCCGACCACCATTATAGAAGAGAAATTTGAGAATCCCTTTGTAAACGTAGAGGAGTAAGATTGTGTCAGTGATCTGCGTTATCGGTACAGGCTATGTGGGCCTGGTGACAGGAACGTGCCTCGCCGATATGGGCAACAGCGTTACCTGCGTCGATATTGTGCCGGAGAAGATTGAACGCCTGAAACAGGGAGTGCTTCCTATATACGAACCCGGTTTGGAAGAACTGGTGGAGCGCAATGTCCACGCCGGGCGCCTGCACTTCACGACCAGCTACAGCGAGGGGCTGGACAACGCCGAGTTTATTTTCATCGCCGTCAACACGCCCACCGGCACGAGCCAGGGCAGCGCGGACATGCGTTTCGTGGAGAGCGCGGCGCGGGGCATTGCCAGAGAACTTGACCACTACGCCATCATCATCAACAAAAGCACGGTTCCCGTCGGTAGCGGCGACGTGGTTTCGCGCATCATCCGCGCGAACATGGCGCGGCCTGAAGTTCCCTTCGCCGTCGTCTCCAACCCGGAGTTCCTGCGTGAGGGTTCCGCCGTGCAGGATTTCCAGAATCCCGACCGCGTGGTGCTTGGCTCCTCTGATATGGAAGCGGCACACAGGGTCGCGAATCTCTACCTGCCCCTGCGCGCCCCGATGGTGATTACCGACCTCTACACGGCGGAGATGATTAAATACGCCTCCAACGCCTTCCTGGCCACCAAAATCTCCTTCATCAACGAGATCGCCCAGATTTGCGAGCGCCTGGGGGCCGATGTTAAAGAAGTGGCTGCCGGTATGGGCTTCGACAAACGCATCGGACGCGCCTTCCTGGATGCCGGGCTGGGCTTCGGAGGTTCATGCTTCCCGAAGGACGTGCGCGCCCTGACCTACATGGCCGACGAAGCGGGGCTGCACCCGCAAATGCTGCACGCTGTCATGGAGATTAACCAGGATCAACGCCGCCGCGTCGTTGATAAGCTGACCTCGATTCTTGGCTCGCTGCGCGGCTGCACGATTGGCGTGCTGGGGCTGGCCTTCAAACCCAATACCGATGATATGCGCGAGGCCCCTTCCGTTGATATTATTCGCTGGATTACCGGTCAGGGCGCGGAAGTGCGCGTTTATGACCCGGTGGCTACCGAGACGGGGCGCGAGGCTCTGGAACGCGAGGGCGTGCGCATGGACGCGGTGACGTTCTGTGAAAGCGCTTACGAGGTGGCCGAGGGAGCTGACGCGCTGACCGTCGTCACCGAATGGAATGAATTCAAGTCGCTCAACATGTTGCAGATTCGCGCCGCCATGCGCCGCCCGGTGCTGATCGACGGGCGCAACATCTACGAGCCGTCAGAGATGATCCGGCTCGGCTTTGTCTATCGCGGCATGGGGCGCGCCACCGGTCCCGCCCCTTCTATCCTGCCGCCGGGCGATAGCACGACGCTGCTTGAGGGCAGCGGGGAAGGATTGGCGAAATAAATGGAAGAAGATCTGCCACTGCTCTTTACGCCACTGGTGCGCCAGCCGGGAGTCGCGCTGCCCGAATGGCTCTTTGGCCCGGCGGGCGTGGCAGGTCTGCCTGCCCCCCTCTCGCCACCGCAGGGCGTCAACATTGCCGTCGGCATCGATATCATCGAGGTGAGCCGCGTGCGCAAGGTCTTCGAGCATCACGGCGAACGCTTCTTAAAGCGCGTCTTCACTGAGATCGAGGCGCGTCAGTGCCGGGGCAAGCCGGAGCGGCTCGCCGGTCGTTTCGCCGCTAAAGAGGCCATCAGCAAGGCGCTGGGAACCGGCATTCACGGCGTGGCGTGGCGCGAAATGGAGGTTGTGCAACTGCGCAGCGGTCGCCCCTCTGTGCGCCTGCACGGCAACGCGAAACGCCGCGCCGAACTGCTCGGCCTCAGCGCCTTCGATGTAAGCATGGCCGACCTCAAAGACTTCTCCATCGCCATCGCCGTCGCCATCCAGACTGCTCCGCCTGTCACACCCCCGGAAGAGAGAGGGTGAACCAAAAAAAGAGGAAAGAAGGGATAAAGGGGGAATACCTCGTTTGGGGGAAACAAGGAACGTTATCCCTTCTTTTCGCAGCATAACGTATAGACGCCGGTTTTGTCAAAAAAGTTCCCGAATTTTTCCAGATTTTCTGCCGTGCCAGAAGTTTCCTCCATTTCTCCTGTCTTTCCGTTGTCTCCACGGCTGCCCCGGTGATACACTGCAACAAAAGCATGATATCAATCGGAGAAATCGACAGGAGATAGCAAGTATGCGAGCGTTATTACAGCGAGTGAGCCAGGCCAGCGTGACTGTAGACGGGCAGGTTGTCGGGCAGATAGGCCGAGGGTTGCTGATATTGCTGGGCGTCGGGCAGGACGATAGTGAGGCACAGGTGAAAACGTTGAGCGAGAAGATTGCGTACCTGCGCATCTTTGAGGATGAAGCGGGCAAGATGAATCGCTCGCTGCTGGACGTTGGCGGGGAGGTTCTGGTTGTCTCGCAATTCACGCTCTATGCTGATGTGCGCAAGGGGCGGCGACCCAGCTTTACAGATGCCGCGCCCCCTGCCATTGCCGAACCGCTTGTTGAACGCTTCAAGGCTGCCCTTGCCGAGTATGGCCTGACGGTTGCCAGTGGCGTGTTCGGGGCTTCCATGCAGATTGATCTTCGCAATGAAGGGCCAGTCACGATCTGGCTTGATACGGAGGAATAGGCAGAACCTTCCCCTGAGCCTTGTGGCGCGCTCTCAGAGCAGTGGAATGCGGGAAACATCACAGGCAGGATCGAGGCGTTCGAGCGACCAGATGAGGTAGCGGGAGAGGTCGAACTGCCACCGGTGCCGCTCATGAAAATAGGGAACATCTCCTGGAGAGATTTATACCGTCTTTTGTTTCACGACATTTCCCTTGAGAAGGGGATATGTGACATAATGTAATTAAGAAGATGAGAAGTTTTCCCGGAAGAAGAGAAAAACAGATGAGCAATCAATTTGCTGAAGCAGACGCGCTCTTGCTCGCCAACGAAGCGATGAATTGAGGACAAAGACGATTCCTCGCACATGATTCGATCGCGACGCTGTGCCTCAGCTTTCCGCATTCCCTGTGAACTTGCGAAAATAGTAACCTATCGCAAAAAAAGCCTTTGCTGCTCTAGACTTTTCTAGAGATTATCATGTATACTTCTATCAAAGGGGATCGTAGCCAGTTCTGTTCAGCCACAGGTTTACGCCTGTGTTTGTAAATGGGGGTGCCTCGTGAGAGATCCTTGAGGTTTTTTCTTCTCGCCCGTCTGTCCTCTGCTTGATGCGTTCCCTGCGCTTCTGTGTGTAAGGGACAGGTCTCTGTATGTTTGTCCCCTGTATGCTGCTCATCCTGCCCAGTCACATCTGTACTATGACAACCGGCATCTGGAAGTCTTGTACAGACGATACAGTGAGTGTCGTGCAAATACTCGACGAGATCTCTTTAGTTAAAGAGAAGAGGAGACGCTTCATGTACCGTCCGGTGATTCCCTCGTTTATTTTCCGTCTGGCCATCGGCATTGCCGTGTTTGCCCTGGCTTTGACTTTCATCGGCAGATCACCCTCTGCGAGTGCTGCCAGCCTTTCCAGGTCCTCTGCTCCCCATCTCATGGGCATCTATCATGGCGCGAAGCTCAAACCTGCGGCTACCAACCTGGTTTACCAGGGAGGCGCGGTCGAGACGGTGCCGAAGGTGTACATCAGCTGGTGGGGGAGCCAGTGGAATACCGGTTTCTCAACAGGCGGCTATACCAGCGCCCAGGCCCAGGCCTACATCGAAGGCTTCTTCAGCAATGTTGGGGGAAGTTCCTGGGATAACATTGACACACAGTATTGTCAGGGTATCGCCATTGGCTCGACGAGTTGTGGGAGTGGCGGCACGCATATTACCAACCCCACAGGCCAGCTGGCAGGCACGTGGGTAGATACGACCTCGGTACCAAGGAGACCCACGCAGTCGGACATTCAGAATGCAGCCACACGGCTCATGAACCACTTCGGCGGCTACAATGCCAACGCGACCTATTTCGTCTTCACGCCTCACGGTCACTCGATGAGTGGCTTTGGCACGGTCTGGTGTGCCTGGCATGATGAGCCAACTTCAGGTACGCAAATGGCCTATGCCTATATGCCCTATATTCCTGATGCCGGGGCGTCTTGCGGGATGAACTTTGTCAACGCAACCAACAATAGCTATGGCAATGGCTACTTCGATGGCTTCTCCATCGTGGGCGGTCACGAATATGCCGAAGCGATGACGGATCCTCATCCTGAAAGAACTTCGACAAACTTTGGCTGGATCACCAGCACCGGTTCCTCCGGCCAGGAAAACGGCGACCTGTGCGCCTGGGCCAGCAACTCCACCGATATCACGCTTGGTTCGCACTACTACGCAGTGCAACCGATCTGGAGCAATGCGAGCAGTAGCTGCGTGACTTCCTACTGAGGAACTGCCCGAAAATCGTTTGAACATTGGTCAGGCGAAGGCGGGTCACTCCGAAAGAGAGTGACCCGCCTTCGCTCTTGCTGCTCACGGCTATTCAGCCGCCTACGCCGGTTCATCCTGAAAGCCGCCGGGTATATCAATCCTTGAGAACAGTTTTCGTGCTGGCCTCACGGGAGATGCTGAGCAGGTCGGTGCGGATGTTGACGAAGTGTTCGCGCAGGGCGGCCATCTGCACCCTGTTGCCTGCGATGCGCAGCCAGATGCGGCGCTGCGGGAAGTAGAAGGTGACGCACAGGCTGAGAATGAGGATAACGGCAATCGGCCAGATGAACGCCGCCCCGGCATCCTTCGTCACCAGCAGCACCGTAGCTTCGCTGGCGCTGTTGAGCGTGATCGTCCACTGTTTATCTTTGCTCTGGCCCGATTGACCGGGATGCAGCGGCAACACAGCCTTATCCTGGCTGGCGCTGGTGGCTCCAGGCGGGCCGATGGTGATAAGCATCAGGGGATTATGCACCTGCGCCAGCTCTACGCCCGGGCTGTGCGGGAAGAGGATACTCATGACCATATTCGTATCCCCCACCTCAATATTCGTCGCCAGATCAACCTGCTCCCCATCCGGTAGCGTCTCACTCTGATCCAGCACGACCGGCTGGTTGAAAAGAACATAGCCATGCTGGTCGGTGATGGTGACGCTGGCCGAGGAGATGAGTGAGGACTGGTGGAAGACGATGCCGTCGTAGCTGAGCGGCGTGTTGACGCGCAGGGAACTGCTGTGCGCGACCAGTTCGCCGTCGCGATAGACGCTCAGATCGGTGACATAATCGGTCGGCATGCCGGTCTGCGGGTCAAACGTCGCCTTGAAGGAGTTGACGCGAAAGCTGATATTATGCGGCGTGCCGCGCGGGTAGACGACCGCGCTCTGCCCGTCGGCCAGCGCCTGGTCGAAGCTGAAGCCGGCGAGGGCATCGCTCAGACTGACAATTGGCGCGGGCAATAGACGCCGGGCCGGGCTGTTGGGATCGAAGCCGCGCCACTGCGAAAGCACGCCTGCCATCAGCAAGCAGACCAGCGCGGCATGAAAGACAAAGGTCGAGAGCGTGGCCCACACATTCTTGCTGCCATACAGATAGGTCACAGCCCCCGTCTCCTGCTCGACGACCACCGAACGCACATGATAATGGCGGCGGCGTAGCGCGGCAGTTGTCCACCTCACCGCATCAGCATCGGCCACAGTATATTCAGCCCGTTCGAGCGCGTTCTGATAGAACTTATCGCTGCGCCGGATCAGCGGGTGCGCGAAATTGTGCCAGATGGCAGGCGCGCGATTGAGCGTGCAGACAACGATGCTGAGCGAAAGCAAGGTCAGCAGCAGCTTGAAGTACCAGCTTGAGAAGACGGTGAAGAATTGCAGCCAGTCAAAAATCGGCGTCAGCGAACCGTAGTTCGGCAGCGCATTCTGCTGTACCCACGCCGCGTATGCCCCCGCGTCCCCGATCACCTCACGCGGCGCCTGCGGAAAATAAATGCCGATAAAACAGACAACTACAATGGCAACAATCAAATAAATCGCATTGCGCACCGAACTCAGCCACCCCCACATCGCATTGATCGGGTGATGCCAGATATAGTTCAGTCGCTGCGCGAACCGCGACTGTTTGCGCGGTCGATTGCCATTATTATTCGCGGGATGTTTATGTTTAACAGGGGCAACCGTCGCTTTATCGGCCTGCCCCGTGTCTTTAACCGTTGTTGCCATGCCAGATATACAGTCTTTCCATAGTGTTGTCTCGTGATGCTATCTCATACATATCGTATTATAGCAGACACGCGCTAGCGGAGGATGTATGCCTGTATGCCGCAAGTTGTTCCATCATGGCCTGCCCCATATCCTCATCGAAGTGTTCTTGCCATTGATCGGGCGACTCCACGACTCCATCAAGGGTAATAAACAAAGCGCCAATGACTTTTCTCATGCTCAATACTCCTTTGATGCTGCTCTTTTTCAGAGTCATTGCATTTCATGTCCATCCAGATGTATACAGATGTATACAGCAGTATTCTTCAGGTGGTAAGAAAAGCAGTGGGCGCGCGGGCAGGGCTATGCCTCAGAAGCGTTAACGGAAGCCCGTGCGAGCGGCAGCAACGTGCCGGGGTTGAGCGGCAGCAATGTGCCGGGGTTGAGCGGCAGCAATGTGCCGGGGTTGAGCGGCAGCAATGTGCCGGGGTTGAGCGGCAGGTCACCCACCGGCAGGCCACCCGCAAGGGGTGGCCCTACTCTACACAACTCCTTTCCAGGCGACACGAGTCACCCGTGGAGAGTAGGGCCACCCCTTGCGGGTGGCCTGCGGGCGGCCTGAAGTGAACGCTTCTGGGGCTACGGCTTCCTCTCGCTGGATACCGGTGCGGCGAATACGCGGGCGCGCGGCTTCTACCGGCACCTCGGCTTCCAGGAAGAGGATGTCAAACTGGTGAAGGTGTTGTAATCATTTCCGCCTTCTTGCTTCTCCATAAGAAATACCAGAGTATAGTAGTTTTTGACCGGGTACTTGTTTTTATTGGCCGGTACGATTACAATGGCTGTGCGAGGAGCGTTGCGTACCCATTGCGTATTTTTGTTGCTTGAAAGACCTGGAGTTGTGGATGTTCATCGGGAAGATCGTCAAGTCTGACTCGCATATCAATTATGTCTGCCAGATTTATGGGCCGCGAGAGGTTGAGGTGGAGCCGGTGCCGGCGGATTATGCGTTTGGCCGTTTCGTGCGCGTCTCCATTCGCTCGGCGCAGGCGGATGACCCCGACGAGGATTTGAACCGCGTGCTGGGCAAGAGCCAGGAGCCGGTGACGTATGCCGTCGGGGTGATCTACGATACGATTTTGCAGAATCCGGCCTATGGCGTGCTGGGGCCGCGCCTGTCCAACGAGGCGCAGGTGGAACTGTTCTCGCCCGACTATATTACGGAGCGGGCGGTGCTGATCTATGTGATGATTCTGGGCATGATTGAGCAGCGCCCATTGCCCGGCGGCAAGACAGAACTGCTTTCGGTGATGCATGGCGTGCCATTGCTCTCGCTCGAACTGGATAGCGAGATAGAGACGATGAGCGACGAGGAGGTGCGCGCCTTCCATTTCTTTGCCGATACCGCCGCCGGTGGCCCCGGCAATCGGACGCCCTACCTGCACATGGGCTATCTGCCGCATATCATCGCCCAGCGCAACAGTCTGCTGCCGATGGTCACGCTGCGCATCATCGAGCAACTGGAGGCGCTTTTCCCCCAGAATCACGCCCTGCTCTCAATCGTCAAGCGTAATTTCGCCTGGAAGCTGAAAGTGGAGTCGACGGGATAAGGAGACGAGTTCATGGCTGAGGCACAGCACATTACATCCATACCCACAGCGTCCCCTGCACGCACGCCACGCAAGCCGGTGGGCATTACAAAGGGGCCAGGCGAGTCCACGCATGAATATACCTTTGTCTCGCGCGATGATGAGCAGGTGTTGAAGAATGGCGAGTATGTCTATTATGAACTGATCGAGCCGGTGGAAGCCGGAGAGGTTGGCGAAGCTGGCGAGATGGGGGAGCCGGGCGTCAACGGGGCGACTCCGGCGATGGCGACGAGGCGGGTGCTGGGGCGCATTATCAAGCGCGTGCCGCTGCAACTCTACCCGGATACGTTCCTGGCGGAGCCGGAGATCGCGCCCGCGCAGGTGGCGGCGATGGTCGGCTATGATGCTCGCGCCAACGAACTGTTTGAATTGCACGTCTCCATCATGGGCTATTACGAACGCTTCACCGGCTCGTTCATCAATCCCTGGATTCCGCCGCAGTCGGGCAAACAGATTTTCCTGGCCGATGATGAGATGCTCTCCTATATTCTCTGTCGCAGGCAGCCGGGGCAGCCCGGCTCGGCCACCATCGGCTCCCTGCTGACGCGCCCGCCGGATGCCGTTCCCATTGTGCTTTCGGTCAAAGATATCGTCAGCACGCACATGGCGATTATCGCCAGCACGGGCGCGGGCAAAAGCTATCTCGCCAGCGTCATCATCGAAGAATTGATGAAGCCGCACAACAAAGCCTGCGTGCTGATCGTTGACCCGCACGGCGAATATGGCACGCTGGAGGAGATCGCCAACTTTGCCGAGTTTGCTGCGCAGCCCGACGGGGTTGTGCGTGGCAGCTACCGGGCGCAGGTGAAGGTCTACCGGCCAGATCAGGTGAAGGTGCGGCTCTCGACGCTGAACATGGGCGATATGCGTCACCTGCTGCCAGAAATGACGGAGAAGCAGCAGCACCTGCTGAGCCGGGCGCTACGCAAGGTTGGCGAGACGAAGCGCGGCGCGCCGTGGAGCGCGGAGGATTTGAAACAGGCTATTCGCTCGGTGGCGAAGCAGAAGGGCGACGAGGACAGCGAGGGCGCCGACGATTCCAGCACCGTCCACGCGCTCTCCTGGCGTATCGAGCAGCGGTTCGTCGACAGCTTCACCTTCGATGATGTGCAGCATCTCGATCTGCCCGAAATTTTCAAGCCGGGACAGTGTACGGTGCTGCAACTCAACGATATCGATGAGCGCGACCAGCAGGTGGTGGTGGCGACACTGCTGCGCCGTCTCTACCAGGCGCGCATGCAGACGGAGCGCGGCAAAGTGCATTCCGGCGAGTCCTACCTGCCCTACCCCGTCTTTGTGCTGCTGGAAGAGGCGCATCACTTCGCCCCCGGCGGCACCGAGGTCGTCTCCACCGCCATCCTTAAGCAGGTGCTGGCTGAGGGACGGAAGTTTGGTATAGGAGTTGGCCTCATCAGCCAGCGCCCGGGCAAGCTGGACGCGGACGTGCTGAGCCAGTGCCAGACGCAGTGCATCATGCGCATCGTCAACGAGATCGACCAGAAGAGCGTGGCGGCGGCCATCGAGGGCGTGGGCCGCGACCTGCTGGATAACCTGCCCGCGCTCTCGAAGGGACAGGTGATTGTGGCGGGAGCCGCCGTCAACACGCCCATTATCTGCCGCGTCGGCACGCGCATTACCCCGCACGGCGGCGAAAGCAAGGACGCGCCGGACATCTGGCAGAAATATTTCAGTCCCGAATCGCAGGAGAGCCGCAAACGCAGCGAAGCCCCTCTGAATAACAATAATAAGGGGTTCCAGTTGCTGCGGTAGTTTCCATCTCGCAAGCAGCGAGTGAATGGAACCGGTTTCTGCCATTTTCCGACAGGGGAAGTATACCACCAGACCCACAAAAGCCAGTTGCAAAGGCACCGGGAGGGAGAGAAAGCTGAAGACGCGACAGATGACGAATCGAACGGCGCTCTATTTATTGCTGCTGCTGGCCCTGCTGGCATGGGGCGGTTTGCTACTATTCACACGCTTTGTGCCGCCGGACTCCACCCTGGCCTTCGTCATTTTCTTTCTCATCCTGGGCATCGCCCTGACCTGTACGATTGCTCCTCTGGCCTATGCTTTCAGCGCGCGCTTCCTTACTGTACGGCAGTATCGCCCGAATGTGCGCCATGCTTTGCGCCAGGGCGCGCTGCTGGCCCTGTGCGTCGTCCTCAATTTACTGCTGCGCGCGTTGCATAGCTGGAATATTTTCGCCGCCATCGTCATTCTGGTGGCTGCCGTCGTGATAGAGGTGTTATCACTGGCACGGAAGTGGTAGCACATCTTCAGCGATGAAAGGAAAAGAAACGCTTGCATACCCTGATTATTCGTCCCGGCGCTATCGGGGATTCACTTCTGACCCTCGCGGTCATTCAACGGTTGCGCGAGCAGGATACGCAACCCCACGTGACGCTGGTGGGCAACGCGGCCATTTTGCCGCTGGCGCAGGCCTTCGGGCTGGCAGAGGCGGTAGAAGATTACGATGCTCCTGTCTGGAGCGAACTGTTTTCTTCTGAGGGCATAAAGGCGCCCCGCCTGCAATCCCTGCTGCGGCAGACAGAGCGCGCTATCTGCTGGCTCTCCGACCCCGCCGACATCGTGCGGCAAAACCTGCTGGCGGCTGGCATTCCATCCATTATCGTCACGCCGAGCCGCCCGCCGCAGGAGAAACAACACCTGCACCGCGTCGTCTATATGGCGGAAACGGTTGGCCTGCCGCCCATCGATGTCACAGCCCCTTTTGCGCCGCCCACACGTATTACTCCGGCGTCGCCAGACCCTGATGGTTTTATCTCTCACGGCGATTGCGCGCCCATCGCCGTCCACCCGGGCAGCGCGGGCGCGAATAAGTGCTGGCCGCCTGACCATTTCCGCTCGCTCATCGATCGGCTGTGCGCGCGGGGGCAGCCTGTTCTGCTGCTGGCAGGCCCGGCAGACTATGAGCGACTGGCAACGCTGTTGGATGCGCTGGCTCCCCGTTATGGCAAGAACCTGCTGCACACGCTGGTAGAGGCTCCCTTGCTGGATGTGGCGCGGCAACTGTTACAGTGCAAATGTTACATCGGCAATGATTCTGGCATTACCCATCTGGCGGCGATGCTTGGCGTCCCCACCGTTGCCATCTTCGGGCCGAGCGATCCGGCGAACTGGCGACCGTTGGGGCCAACGGTGAAGGTGGTGCGCTCGATGCCTCCCCATTGCATGGAACAACTCGCGGTGGATACGGTAATGGAGGCGCTGGAAACGTTCTTTCTGCATAGAAGTATGGTTATATAGCCATTTCTGGCGATGAACTATACATAAGTAATATTCTGGCGTATACTGGATAGTAGCGAGCGAAAAAAAGGAGGAGAGACATATGATGAACAAACCTGATACGCCAGTCCATATGCCGCAGCCTGAATTGCCAGCGAGAGATTCAGGGAAGCTGGTATTACCCCCTCCTGTGAACGAATATAGCCCGGTGGCCGATGGGCAGAAGACGGTGGCGCGCCCGCTGCCGCCCTTGCCACGCCCTCCCATAGTCAGGAGGAACACGCCGCCACCGAACCAGCCGCTGGCAAAAATCTCGTATTACTGGCACAAAGACCCCGCGTACAAAGTCTTCATCATTGCCACCTGTATGGTGCTGATCGCCGGTATCGTCTTCGTCTCGCTCGCAGCCGCCGCCGTTGTACGCAACCCCAATCTTTTCAGCACGAGCGGCAGCAATGTCGCCCAAACCGGTCCCACGCCAACAGACACGGTCGATTTCCAGCCGGTCTTTCCCACGCCCGGCGGCTCCGGCAGCACACAGAGCAGCCAGCCGCCGGTGACGAGTACGCCCGCGCTGCCCTCGACGCCCGAAACCACGCCGAGCGGGCAGCCACAGCCAACGCCGCCTCAAAACGGCGGCACGCTGACGGTGCAGATCACCAGTATTCCTTCTCAGGTCTTTAATGGCGAGGTGGTGCAGGTGGTCGTCACGACGAGCATACCGGGCGCGTTCGTCCACCTGCAGGTGATCTATAACGCGCCCCCGTACTATTACATCAGCGCCACACAGCAGGCGGATGGTAGCGGGAACGCGATTCTCTTCTGGCACGTGGGCGTCGGCGGCTTCACGCACGGCCACGTCACCGCCAGAGTCTTCGCCGTCGCCACCGCCAACGGCCAGCGAGCCATCTCGCCCCAGGTCACCGTCCAGGTAATGAACGGCGGCATCGGGTAAAAATGGATGCGCAGGCGGGTGGGCCAGGGCGCAAGCGGGTGGGCCAGGGCGCAGGCCAGTTGCGCCCCTACTAACCTACGGACGGATTTATGGCGTCGTGGTTAGTAGGGGCGCAGCTGGCCTGCGCCCTGGCCTCACTGCCCCATTTGTTCCGCATCCATTTTAAAAGGTGAACATTGGATGGTTTTTAGCGTATAATGAAATAATGTTGATGTTGTGCCACCTTTCTCTCTTTGAGCTTTTCTCTTGAAGGATTATCTATGACGCAGACTGATGAAATTCGGCAGGTGCAGGATGCCGCCCGCACGGTGCGCCAGAATGTGGGGCGCGTCATCGTAGGCAAGGAGGCGGTGATTGACCTGCTGATGGTGGCCCTGCTCTGTGAAGGGCATGTACTGTTCGAGGATGTGCCGGGCATCGGCAAAACCACGCTGGCGAAGTCGCTGGCGAAATCGCTGGGTTGCTCGTTCCAGCGCATCCAGTTCACACCCGACCTGCTGCCCTCTGATATTACCGGCATTATGTACTTCAATCAGAAAAAGAGCGAATTTGAGTTCCGACCGGGGCCGCTGCTGGCGCAGGTGGTGCTGGCGGACGAGATCAACCGCGCCACGCCGCGCACGCAGTCGGCTCTGCTGGAGGCGATGGAGGAACGCCAGGTCAGCATCGAGCGCGAGACGCTGCCCCTGCCGCGCCCGTTTATCGTCATGGCGACGCAGAACCCGATCGAACTGGAAGGCACCTTTCCGCTGCCGGAGGCGCAGCTTGACCGCTTCCTGATGCGCCTGCGCCTGGACTACCCTACGCAGTCAGAGGAGCGGTTGATCCTGCAACGCTTCCGCGAGGAGCAGCCGCTGGCAGACCTGCAGCCGGTGGTAAGCGGGGAACGCTTGCAGGAGTTGCAAAAGACGATTCGCCGGGTGCGCGTCGAACCGGCGGTGGAAAACTACATCGTGGAGCTGGTGCGGGCCACGCGCTCGCACAATGGCGTGGAACTCGGCGTCAGCCCGCGCGGCACCCTCGCCCTCTATCGCGCCTCGCAGGCCAACGCCGCCATTCACGGGCGTGGCTACGTCGTACCCGATGATGTCAAACAGATGGCGCGCTCCGTCCTGCCCCATCGCATGCTCGCCACCAGCCAGGCGCGGCTGCACGGGCGGGCGATGGATCAGGTGATTGAGGATATTCTGCATAGTGTACCCGTTCCCGTGGAGTCATAATGGACAGGCGCTGGTATTATCCGGGCATTGCTATTCTCATCGCGGCCATTCTCTTCCACCAGCCACTGCTGGCGGTGATCGGCCTCTTGCTGCTGCTCATCGTCGGCACGACCGATATCTGGGCGCGTTATTGCCTGCGCAACCTGCGCTACTCGCGCCAGTTGAGCGAGCGGCGCGCCCTCTTTGGCGAGGAGGTGACGCTCTCGCTCTCCGTCGAAAATGCCAAGCTGCTGCCCCTGCCCTGGCTCGAAGTCGAGGACACGATGCCGCGCTGCCTGCCCATCAAGGGGCGGCGGTTGCGCAGCAGCCTGCGCAGTGACACGGTTGTGCTGGAAAGCCTGTTTAGCCCGCGCTGGTACGAGCGCGTGACGAGACGCTATACCATCCAGTGCAATACGCGCGGCGTTCATCAGTTTGGCCCGACGGTAGTGCGTAGCGGCGATGTGTTCGGCTTCCTCAACCAGGAGGAATCACTTTCCAACTGGCAATACCTGCTGGTCTATCCGCTCGTTGTGCCGCTCGCGCGCTTTGGCCTACCGGCGCGGCACCCCTTTGGAGATCGCCGCGCGCCCCGTCGTCTTTTAGAGGACCCGTCACGTGTTACAGGTGTACGCGATTACGCTTACGGCGATAGCTTGCGGCGCGTTCACTGGAAGGCTACCGCGCGCACGATGCAGTTGCAGAGCAAGGTCTACGAGGCGACCACGACCTACACGCTGGTCCTCTTTCTCAATGTCGCGGCCCGTGTTGATGGCTACTTTGGCATCAATCCGGCTCTGCACGAGCTTGCCATCTGCGCGGCAGCCTCGGTCACGGACTGGGCGATTAACGAGGGCTACGAGGTTGGCTTCTATGCCAACACCATCATGTACATGCCTGAGATAGAAGAGTCGTCGGCGGCGCGAACCATGCAGGAAGATCCGGAGCATGGACTGGAGGAGGAGGTTGCGGCGCAGTTGAGGAAACGGCGCATTCACCTGCCCCCTGCCAGCAGCGATGAGCAGCGCAGGCGCATCATGGAGGTGCTGGCGCGCATCCAACCCTTCTTTGGCAGCGCCATCGAAGATGTGATTCAGGCCGAGCGCACGCGCCTGCCCGCCGGGGCCACCGTCGTCGTTATCACCAGCGCGGTCAATGACCCGTTGCTGGAGACGCTGGCACGGCTGCGCCAGGCCGGACACGCTGTCACCATCCTGTTCGCCGGAGATGCACCCATGCCGGGGCGGCTCGGCGGCATCACCGTTCACCATATCGGCGGCGAGGAGACCTGGAAAGACCTGGTTGCCGCCTACGGCAGCGGCGAGCGTGCGGTCTCAACGGTAGAGGCGCAGGCAGTCCAGGAAACAGCAAGCTTCAGCCTGTAGTCTGAACATAGTGACACTATACAAGCGGAGCAAGGCATGAACTCTGACAACCATCAATCTGCGAGCAATGACCCTGACCTGAATGGTGATATTGACCTGGAAATCGTAGAAATCAGCGATATTCCCTCGCCGGAAGAAGATGACACGCCTTACCGGTCGGCCATATCCGGCCAGATAGCCAGACTTGGAAAACACTTTCCAAAGCGGCGGCGGACCTGGCGCTGGCTGATGGGCGTCGTCACCTGTTCCCTGCTGCTTGCACTCCTGTTCAGCAACGTGTCCGCGCTCAAGTCGAGCATCCTGAACCTGCTGCCTGCGTCCACGCCGACCCCGGCGCCCATGGCGAGCAACAGCATTCTCATGCTCGATACAACGCCAGCAGTTACCGGTGCGAATGCTGATACAGGGCTGGAAGGAAAATACGTCACGTATCCCGTTCTGGCTGATGCCGCTCCGCAAAATTGTGGGGCAGTACCGGCAGTCACAGCGTCGCGTGAGGTGGGCAAGTTCCCTGTCTGGCTCTACGGCTTCGACGGGCCGCGCGCGACCATCCACCTGCGCGGCTTCTCGCAGCCGATTGTGCATAATGTCTACGGCTGGCCCATCTTCGTCCAGTTAATGGTGAAGGACAGGTTTACGCTCCCCGTGACATTGAGCGGCGGCAACCTGCGCAACGGCCCCACCATCTTCTTCGCCTTCTATCCCGGTGAGCGGCCTATGGATTCAATCATTCTGGGAACGCAGGGGCTGGTTGTCAACCCTATCCAACCGGAAACGGGGCAGAGAGCCGTCTGGATCGCCACCATGTTCCTCTTCGGCTCCGGTTGCTACACCCTCACAGCCAGCTGGCCCGGCGGCCAGTGGACGATCAATTTTGCCGCCGGACGATGACGCCGGATCATTGACCGATTTTCGCCAGAAGGTTACTTGCTCACGTTAAAGCGAAAGTGGGCGATATCGCCGTCTTTGATGACGTAGTCTTTGCCTTCGAGCCGCTGCAGGCCCTTCTTCGCGGCGGTAGCGAAGGAGCCGCCGCTGGCCATGAAATCATCGAAGTGCGTCACCTCGGCGCGAATGAATCCGCGTTCGATGTCGCTGTGAATTTTGCCCGCCGCCTCCGGCGCCTTCGCGCCCCGGCGCACCGTCCAGGCGCGCACCTCATCTTCGCCCGCCGTGAGGAAGGTAATCAGGTTGAGCAGGCGATAGCCAACCTGGATCACGCGCTCCGCGCCCAGTTGCGGCAGGCCCAGCGCCTCCAGGTATTCCTGCGCGTCGGTTTCGGGCAACTCGGCCAGTTCGGCTTCCAGCCGCGCGGAGACGGCCACGACCTCGGCCCCTTCGGCTCGCGCTTGCTGCGCGATGGCGGCAATGCCTTTCAGTTCTCCTGCCAGTTGCTCCAGATCAACCGCTTCGCCTGCCGCGATGCGCGCCAGCAGATCGTTGGCCGCGCCCAGCACATCCTCGCTCACGTTGAGGACGTACATGCGCGGCTTCTGAGTCAGCAGGAAGAGTTCGTCCAGCACGGCGTGATCCTGCGGCAGCAGTTCGAGCTGGCTCACCAGCTTTAATTCGTTCAGCGCGTCTTGCAACATGTCCAGAATCGCCAGTTCCTGCTGGTATTTTTTCTCGCCCGACTTGGCGGCGCGTTTCGTGCGCTCGATGCGCCGCTCCACCGTTGCCAGATCGGTCAGCGCCAGTTCTGCATTCAGGCTTTCCAGGTCGCGGACGGGGTTGATCTCGTTATAGATATGCGGCACGTTCGGGTTCTCGAAGGTGCGCAGCACAATCGCCAGCGCGTCGGCGTTGCGGATATGCCCGATAAATTCGGCGCTCAGCCCCTCGCGTTTCTCGCCTGCCGCGTGCTGGCCCATGCCTGCCACGTCCACAAATTCAACGGTGGCCGGTGTCACCTTCCTGGGATGAAAGATATCGGCCAGCGGCTGCAGGCGTGCGTCCGGCACCGGCACCACTGCCATATTGGCCTGCACCGTACTCGTCGCGTAATTGCTGACGGGCGCGCCCGCCTTCGTCAGCGCATTAAACAGGGAAGTCTTGCCGCTCTGCGGCAGCCCCACAATCCCAATCGTCAGAGCCATATCTATCCTCGCCTCTCTTTAAGAACCGTCTCAAGCGTGTCATGCTGAGCGGCAGCGAAGCATCTACCGCGCGGTTCACCTGTACTGAGCGAGCTGGCGAGGGTAGGGGCGAGCCGGCCGGTCGCCCTGGAACTCAATCCTTACCAACCTCGCTTTACAGCCCGCCGACTCGTCAGTATGGTTGTTCAGATGCTTCGCTGCTGCTCAGCATAACACGCCTGAGCTTGTTTTTCATGGTATGTGACTATTCTATGCTGATTTTGCTCTCTGTTAGCCTAGCATATCTCTCAAAATACGTCCAGAGGGGAGTCCAGGCCACGCGCAAGGGATGGCCCTACTATATACGGGCATTCGCACGGTCTGTGAGCCATCGTCTCTCGTAGGGCCACCCCCATAGGCGTTCACTTCAGGCCGTGCGAAGGCCAGGCAGGCCAGCCGCCAGGGGTGGCCTGCGGCGGCCTGAAGTTAACGCTTCTGGGGCCACCCCTGGCGGCTGGCCTGCGGCGGTCTCTAGACGACGGCTCCCCAGGGGGCACGAGCCGCCCGTATATAGTAGGGCCACCCCTGGCGGGTGGCCTGGGGCGTGGGGAGTGCCACTTGACGATCCGTTCGCCAGACACTACAATATGCATGAACCGGGGCGTTCCCGATAGATGGAGGTTACTTCTATGCCGTTGTACGAGTATTATTGCTCGGACTGCAAAGCGAAATTCGAGATGCTGGTCAGTTACCAGCATGCCGATGATATTGTCTGCACGAAGTGTCACGGCGAGCATGTGCGCCGCCTGCTCTCCGTCTTCGCCGCTTTTCTGGGTGAGGGCGAGAGTGACGACGGCGATTACGACGAAGGCTCGATGGGAAGCTGTGGCTGCGGCGGCAATTGCGGCTGCCATTAACGCGAACGAGAAATATAGACAGGTTTATCCAGTATGTTTAATAAGACCAGCTACCGGCGCGGGATCATAGAGGGGGTTGTTCTCTACACGCTGGGGCGACTGGGCGCGCTCATCACGCCGACCGTTTTTCCTGACTGGGTGTTTGTTGCCGCGCCCCTGCTCTTCCTGCTGCTGCAATTTCTGATCCCACCGGTCTGGGCCACGCGCCGCATCCAGTCCACGAGCAAACGAGAGCGGCTGAGCAAACGCTTCTGGCTGCTCGGCCCGCGCCTGGCCGCCATCTGCTTCGGCATCGACCTGCTGTTCACGCTCTGCGCCGGTATGGCGCTCAACTCGTTCGGCAGTGTGCAGCAAGGCCCGGCCCTCCTGCGTTTCTTCACTAACGGCCCGAATCACCTGACCTTCGGCGATTTCGCGCTCTACGAATTGAAGACCGCCGCCGCGCTCTTCGCCTTCTTCACGCTCGCTGTTGTCTGCACGCGCCTGGCTATGGGCGGCTTCCTGCGCTTCACCATGCCTGCGGGGGGCAACAGGGTGACGCTCTAAATTTTCTATTAGAGTGAGTAGAGCAAAGCGCAGCCCTCAATGCGCCCGGCGCATTGAGGGCTGCGCTTTGCTCTACTCACTCTAATTCTATACCCATCTGCTGGCAGAGGAAGGCGAAGGTATCGGCATATTCCTCATTGAATTGCTGCTGCGTGGAACCCATGCCGTGGCCGCCCTGGAACTCGACGCGCAGCAGGATAGGCTTGCCGGAAGAGGTCGCGGCCTGCAAGCGCGCGGCCATTTTTGCCGCCTGCCAGATCACGACGCGGGGATCGTTCGCGCCCGCCGTAATCAGCACGGCGGGATAGGCCACACCATCCTGTACTTTCGTATAAGCATCCATGATTTGCAGGCCGCGAAAGCCCTCTTCGGTGCTGACGCTGCCAAACTCAGGGACGTTGGGCGGGCCGTTCTCCGTGAATTCAAAGCGCAGCGCGTTCGCTACCGGCACATTCATCACCATCACCGCCCACAGGTCTGGTCGCCTCACCAGCGCGCCGCCGGTGGTAATGCCGCCGGCGCTGCCTCCTTCACCCGCCAGTCGCCGCGTGCTGGTATACTTTTGCGCAATCAGGTATGCGGCGGCATCGATGAAGTCTGTGATAGTGTTGCCCTTGTTGAGTCCTTTGCCTGCCAGGTGCCACGCCTTGCCGTATTCGCCGCCGCCGCGTATATGGGCAACCGCCCACACACCGCCGAGGTCGTACCATGCCTTCATGCGCGGCCTGAAGAAAGGCGTCATGTTGATGCCATAGGAACCGTAGCCTTCGAGCAGCGTGGGGTTGGTGCCATCCAGCTTCAGGCCTTTTTTGTGGATGATGGAGAGCGGAATGAGCGTGCCATCTCGCGCCGAATAATGTATCTCGTGCGTCTCAATGCCGCTGAAATCCAGCGACGAGGGCGGGTAGAGGCCGGTATCTTCAAGCGTTCCGTTGTTGACATCGCAGCGATAGAGGCGCGGGGAGATGACCCACGAGGCCATCTCTACCAGCACCGAGGGACTGCCGGGCGCGTTCGTCCATTCGGTGATTGACCCCTCAAGAGGCATGGGAAGGGCCTCTGGCTCACCGCCGTCGCGTTTGACACGCCGCAGACGCCCGATGCCGCCATCCAGATCGTCCAGCAGCAGGTAATCGCCCGCGACCTTGATAGCCTCGATCACCGCCTGGCTTTCCGGCACTATCACCGCCGCGTGTGCCACGTCCGGCTGTTGCAAGGAGGTAGCAATCACTTTATAGCGCGGCGCGTTTTTGTGCGTTCTAAGATAGATGGTATCGCCGGTCAGGTCGTAACTGGCCACCTCATCCTCGATATCGCAGATTTTCTTCCACGGCGTCGTCGCCGGGTCGGCAAGGGCTGAACGCGGCGCGGCATAGATGCTCTGCTCTTCCAGGTCGCCGTGAACAATCAGCCCGATCATCCAGTCGCTGAGCGGGGAGATCATCAGGAAGGGGTAATCGTCGCGGCCAACCTCAACGCCCACGCTCAGGTTCGCGCCGAAGACAGGCCGGTCGCTGGCCGGGTCTTCGCCCAGACGGTGCAGGTAGGTGCAGCCATCTCTGAAACGCTCGGTCTCCGGCGTGCCAACAGGCCGCTCCGGGAAGCGATGGTAGACAAAGGAGCGGTTATCCTCCAGCCAGCAGACGTGGGTGAACTCGGTGTGAGGGATCGCCAGATCGAGAATGGTGCCGCTATCGACTTCCAGCACGTGCAGCACGCTGCTCTCCGAACCGCCCTGTGAGATGCCGTAAGCGACATAGCGACCGTCCCACGAGGGGAAGTACCAGTCGATGGAGGTCTGCGCCTCGCCCTCTATCAGATTGGGGTCAAAGAGTGTTTTCTCCTGTCCACCCTGCCCGGTGGGCAGGCGCACCACCAGCTTCGTGAGATTCTCGCCGGGATCGCGGCGCAGGTAAAAGACACGCTCGCCCATGACCTGGAAGTAGGAGAGGACGGGTCCGGCATTGCTCAATGCGGTGAGTTGAGCCAGCAGCTTATCCCGCCCGGGCAGTGCATCCAGATATGCCCGCGTATAGGCCGCCTGCTCCTTCACCCACGTCTGAAACTCCTCGCTTTTCCAGTTCTCCATCCAGCGATAGGGGTCTTCTATCGTCGTCCCAAAATAGACGTCACGTACCATATCGATACGAGCCATCGGTTGTTGCATAGCTCAACTTCCTTTCATACTGCTAAAACGCGCCGGGTCGAACAGGTGCGCATCTGAGTGCAGACGGCCCTGCACGAGTTCACTGATGATGCGGGCGCATTGGAGCGCGTAGGCGTTGCCGTGACCGGTGTAGCCGCCGCAGATGAAGCAGTGCGGCACGCCGGGCAAGCGCCCGACGAGCGGCAGGCTGTCTTTCGAGAAGGCCATGATACCGGCCCAGCGCCGCTCAATGCGCACCTGCGACAGGCTGAGCGTGTTGTGGACGAAAGCGTCCAGGCGGCGCTGCACGGCTTCGTGGGGCGTCTCATCTGTACTGTATTCAGTTTCAAACGAGTAGTTGCGCCAGCCGCCGACGACGAGCCGCCCGTCTGCAAGCTGCCGCCAGTACCGGTAGCCGTGATCGCCGGAGCAGGGGCAGGGGAAAAGCCGCTCGCCAACCGGCTCTGTCGCGATCATCTGCCCGCGCGTGGGCGTGATGCATTGCGCCAGCCATTGCCCGCCCATCTGCTCTCCCAGCAGGGGTAGCCATGCATTCGTCGCCAGCACCACACTATGAGCGCGTATGCTTCCCCGCTCCGTGCTGAGCGTTACGCCGCCATCATCCAATTTTGTGTTGATCACCGGACTCTCTTCATAAAAGATCGCTCCCGCCTGCTGCGCCAGTCGCGCCAGGCCCAGCACGAATTTCGCGGGCTGTATCTCCGCGTTATGGGGGTGATACGAGCCGCCGATATAAGCAGAGCGCAGGCGCACCGGCAATGCCGCCTGTGTTACCATCTCCGCGCCCCGGCCATCCTCCTGCAACAGTCGCACGCTTTCGGCAATGCCCGCCAGTTCCGCCTCATCTGCGGCCAGCTTCAGACTGCCGTTGCGGCGGTAGCCACAATACCAGCCCTGCTCGCGTAGCTCCTCGATCAGCCCGGCAGCCAGGTCGGCATTGCGCTCGCTTGCGGCCCATAGTTGTTGCGCCTGCTCGCGCCCCAGCCGCCCTATCATTACCGCGTATGGCTCGACGGTGCCGGTGGCGAGAAAGCCGCCATTGCGCCCGCTCGCGCCCGCCGCGATGTGTCGCGCCTCTAATACGCGCACCACCGCGCTCGCTCGCGCCAGCCATAACGCGGTTGCCGCCCCCGTAATGCCGGCGCCAACAACGGCCACCTCCGTCTCAACATCGCCTTCCAGCGGCCCTGCCGTCCCCACGCCTCGCAAGCCCGGCGTTTCCTGTAGCTCCGCCTGCCAGAATGATGTACTGCTCAAAGTCTATCCTCTCTTCTCTCTATTTCTCCCTCATGGTATCACATTTCGTCCACACGCTTAGTACGGCATGAAAAAGTGGCCCGGACGTGTCATCCTGAGCGAGAAGGCGAAGTTGAGGTTGCTATGGTTCAGCAACAAAGCCAGTTAATCAATACAACATCTCTATCCCTGCCCCGCCCCAGGCCGACCCCAGAGGGGTTCACGTAAGCCTTTACAGGCCGCCCACCCGCCACGCCAGGCCAGGTCAGCCGCCCCACGCCACGCCAGGCCAGCCACCCCACGCCACGCCAGGCCAGCCACCCGCCCCCAGGCCAGGCCTGGGGGCGGGTGGCCTGTGGGGTGGCTGTGGTGGCGGGTGGGTGGCCTGTGGGGTGGCGGGTGGCCTGTGGTGGCGGGTGGCCTGTGGCCGCTTCTGGGGCCGACCCTGGCTGGTGGCCTGGGGCCTTATGGGGCCGACCCTGGCTGGTGGCCTGTAGGTATGTTACTCGTCGATCTGGGCCTTCTGGAGCTTGCCGCTGTAGTCGGTGTAGACGACTTTCCATTCGGTGAAGACGTCGAGGCCGGCGAGACCGGCTTCGCGGTGGCCGTTGCCGGTGCCGCGCGTGCCGCCGAAGGGAAACTGGATTTCCGCGCCCGTCGTGCCGGAGTTGATGTAGAGAATGCCGGTCGTAATGTCGCGGGTAGCGCGCTGCACGCGGTTGATATCCTGTGTGTAGATGGCGCTGGAGAGGCCGAATTTCGTGTTGTTGTTGACGGCAATAGCCTCCTCAAGCGAATCGACGGCGATGACGGAGAGCGTGGGGCCGAAAATCTCTTCCTGCGCGATGCGCATATCTGGTAACACGTCGCGGAAGAGCGTGGGGCGATAGAAGTGGCCGTTTGCCAGCTCGCCCTCGCGCGCGATCTCGCCGCCGGTGACGAGCGTCGCGCCCTCACCTTTGCCGATGGCCGTGTAGCTGTGAATCTTCTCAAGCTGTGAGGCGTTGATGACGGGGCCGACATCGACGCTTTCGTCCAGCCCGTTGCCCAGCCGCAGTTGCTCAATGCGCGGCACCAGTTTGTCCAGCAGGGCATCGAGGACGGGTCTGTGGACGATGAGGCGGCTGCAGGCGGTGCAACGCTGGCCGGTGGTGCCGTAGGCGCTCCACAGGATGCCCTCGACGGCCAGATCGAGGTTGGCATCGTCCATGACGATGACGGCGTTTTTGCCGCCCATCTCCAGCGAGACGCGCTTGAGCGACTTCGCGGCCTCGATGGCGACGTGCCGACCCGATTCGGTCGAGCCGGTGAAGGAGATGACGGCGACATCGGGATGGTGCAGCAATGTCTCGCCAACGGTGCCGCCGGGGCCAAAGACGATGTTGACGACGCCTTCGGGCAGCCCTGCTTCGTAGAGGATTTCGACCAGCCGCAGCGCGCTCAGAGGCGTGTCGCTGGCAGGCTTGAAGACGATGGTATTGCCGGCGACGAGCGCGGGGAACATCTTCCAGGTTGGGATGGCGACGGGAAAGTTCCAGGGCGTGATGCAGGCCACGACGCCTACGGGGTCGCGCAGGGCCATGCCCGATTTGTTGGGTAGTTCGACCGGCACAGTGTAGCCGAAGAGACGGCGACCTTCGCCGCCCATGTAGTAGGCCATGTCGATGCCTTCCTGCACGTCGCCGCGCGTCTCCTTCAACACCTTGCCCATCTCCTGGGTCATCGTGCGCGCCAGGTCTTCTTTGTAGCGCGTGAGCAGCTCGCCGGTGCGAAAGAGAATCTCGCCGCGTTTGGGCGCGGGGACGAGCCGCCACTTCTCAAAGGCGGCTCTGGCGGCGGCAACGGCGGCATTGGCCTCGGCCTCGCCGGAAAGCGGGAAATAGCCGATGACCTCGCCGGTGGCCGGATTGTAGTTGGGAAAGGTCTGGCCGCTGTGCGCATCCTGCCATTTGCCGCCGATGTAGTTCTGATATGTACGGGCTGTGGTAGTCATAAAAATACTCCTCTGATTAAGGAAAGGAAAATTGTATGGCACGCCACCTCCGGGCCGGCCAGTGATGGCGTGCCATACAATTTTCCTTTACATAATGCTTTTATTGAGGGTGGCAAGGAACTCCATGTTGTTGTTGGTCTTGGACATGTGCTGGAGCAAGGCCTCCATCGCTTCCAGGCCACGCTGGTCGGCCAGGGTGGAGAACATGCGGCGCATGACGACGACGGCGCGCAGCGTCTTCTCGTCGAGCAGCAGTTCTTCGCGGCGCGTGCTGGAGAGCGAGATGTCGATGGCCGGGAAGACACGGCGCTCGGCCAGTTTGCGGTTGAGGACGAGTTCCATGTTGCCGGTGCCTTTGAATTCTTCGTAGATCACATCATCCATACGGCTGCCGGTATCGACAAGCGCGGTGGCGATGATGGTCAGGCTGCCGCCCTCTTCGACTTTACGGGCCGCGCCGAAGAAGCGTTTGGGCGGGAACAGCGCGCTCGGATCGAGACCGCCGGAGAGGGTACGCCCGCTGGGCTGCACGGCCAGGTTGTAGGCGCGGCTCAGGCGGGTGATGCTATCCAGCAGGATCACCACGTCACGTCCCCCTTCGACCAGGCGCTTGGCGCGTTCCAGCACCATTTCGGCCACGCGGGTATGAGCCTCGGTTGGCTCGTCAAAGGTGGAACTGATGACCTCGGCGCGCACCGACCGTTTCATGTCGGTCACTTCTTCAGGCCGCTCACCGATCAGGGCAATCATCAGGTGGACATCATTGTAGTTCTCGGTGATGGAGTTGGCAATGGACTTGAGGAGCATGGTTTTGCCGGCTTTCGGCGGGGAGACGATCAGGCCGCGCTGTCCGCGCCCGATGGGGGCGACGAGGTTGATCAACCGCCCGGAGATATTGGAAGGGGTGGTTTCCAGATTGAACATCTCGCGGGGGAAGATCGGGGTCAGCAGGTCAAAATGCGGGCGGCGCTTGGCGATTTCGGGGTCCATGCCGTTGATGGCTTCAACGCGCAGCAGGCCATAGTATTTTTCATTATCCTTCGGTGGCCGTACCTGCCCGGAGACCATATCACCGGTCCTCAAGCCGAAGCGGCGAATCTGGGACTGGGAGACGTAGACATCCATGTTTCCGGGGAGGAAGCGTTCCTGACGCAGGAAGCCGAAGCCATCCTCCACGATTTCCAACACACCTGCACTGAAGATGTTCCCCTGTTGTTCGGTGTTGGCTTGAAGTAGGCGGAAGACGAGGTCTTGTTTTTTGAGGGCGGAATAACCGGAGAGTTCGAGGTCGCGAGCGATGTCGCGCAGCTCCGTTATGGTTTTGGTTTCTAACTCAGCGATGTTCACGTTGTGTAGGGCGACGCAGATTCTTTGGGAAGAACACGCCCATTCTCCTTTCTTGATGAACAATAAGTAATGGTGGGAAACGATACCTGTTGCGTATCCTGGAATGTTCTGGTACAAATACCCGCATAACACGTGGCGACTCGTAATGTCTGGTCTGGGAATACTGAGGTGCCGTTTTCAATCACCGTTCACTTACGGTTTCAAACACAAACGTGAGGGCAAACCCTCTCAAACTGAAACGCTTTTCAACCCTGAACGGGAAGGGCAGACCTCTTCAAACTGGAACACTTGAGTCGCAGTATGTATAGCAGTACGTAACCTGGAGCTAGCTTGAATATACCACAGGTATCAATGGATGTCAAGGTGTCCACACGACTTCTGCTGTGTATCATAGAACACAAACCACTCTCTGTCAATCCAGAGATGACATTGACGTACATAAGTACCCAGTCCGCGCTTTTCGAGTTCGCGATTCACCACGTTACCGGCGTGTGGATGTGCGTAGGGACGCGGCAAAGGCGAACCGAAGCCGTGTGCGTAATGCACCAGTTCGTGTGCCACCGTTGTAAGTAACACGTATTCGGGTACCAGTTCGTGCTGTAGCAGCGTATTGATGCCGATGAACGAGGTTTTCTCGTCCAGCGACAGGCGGATCAGGCCAAGCCGGTTTTTCCAGGGCTGGCACCAGGCAATCTGTACCTCGTTGACGCGAGGCACGTCAGGAAAATAGCGTTCCCAGATAGATGCAAGATACGTATGCAGGTTACGAGGAACCGGCAAGCGTTCCGGCACACCGACAACATCAGAAGGGACTGGCGATGGCATACAAGACTCCTCTAGCACGCGGGCCGCTGTTCTTGCGGGTAAGAAAGGGCCTCAGGGTGTTTGTGAGTCTAGTATAGGGACGCTACCAAATAGAACATATTACCATGCAGCAGTTATTCCCGGCAAAACGAAAGACTTCCCGGGAGGAGAGCAGGAAGTCTTCCGTTCGGTTTATGCGAGCGGCAGGCGGCTACGGCCCTGAGAGGACACAGCCACTTACACGATTGTCCCATTCCTTCTGCACGAGATAGGAATCGCCATTCCAGGTCACGTCGCCGCCGTTGGAGCTGCGCGTGCCGAAGATCCAGGCGCACTTGTCGCCAATCTCATTGCCGTAGAGATCGTACCAGGCGTTGAGTAAGGGATCGGTTGCCGCTTCCATCTGCTCGTGAGAGGTGACGTTGATCGTCAGATCGGCATCGTTGTTGTTCGGGAGGGGGCCACCCGGATTGCAGGAGAAACTGGCGGCGTATGGCATAGCCGCGTAGATGGTGTTGCTCCCAAAGTAGCTGTGATAGGCACAGAAGTAGTTGGAAGCGCACTGGCTATACGAGCTGTCGAAGCAGAGATTCTCGTTCCTGCCCAGGAAGACGAAGAAGACGTTGTGAATGCTCGAAGACCAGCCGTTGACCGACTGCGCGTGACTCACCTCGTTCTGGATATCGCTGTCCAGCAGGGGGGTTTCGACATACGAACGGGTATCCACCCAGGAAGCTACCAGGTGTTCGGCAGAGGGGTAGCCGCCACCGGACTGCGTGTACTGTGTGTTGTTGTGGTAGAGACCCGTGCCGTTCACATCGCCGAAGTACCGCTGGATCAGCGAGTTATAGCCGCTTTCAACGTTGTTGCCCGGTTCCCAGAAGATTGCGTAGACGTTGGCTGTCCCGGTCATTACCGGGCCGCCGTAGTAACGCAGATTACCACCTGCCGCAGGGCTGTTCCTCACGAAAAAATGGGGAGGGTGGTGTTGCGGATGTGCCGCCGCAAACGCGCTGCCGGGGATCAACGCTGAAACCGCCAGCAGCAGCATCGGCACCAGAACAAGCGGGACGATCAGTTTCCGCATGCAGAAGTGCTCCTTTTTCGGGGTAATGGAAACATGCTTCCTAAAGAGACAACATCGGCGCTCAGTGGAGGCGGGATGTTACTCCTCCTCCGGGAACCGTCCTGTTCCCCTTGCCTGCCCATCCCATTCCATTCCACTATTCCCATTATACCGGCCTGGCCTTCATTTCCACTTCACTCCCCAGATTAGCCTTTTCCTCACTGAATCAGCATATTTACGGATACGCTCCTGCTGACTTTGTATTTTACATAAGACAACAATGCGTTACATAAGACATCTTTTCCCCGCTATTTTGCCGCCCCGACGAGGCTTGACAACCCATGATATACTGTTCTCGTGCTGGCAGAACCCATAACATGCGTCCTGTCAGCATGACCGCGTAGCTCAGTGGTAGAGCACGCGCCTTTTAAGCGTGTGGTCGTGGGTTCGAGTC
>Ga0209810_1000621_pt1 | contig 72141 bp, 69 predicted proteins | sample Coa_R1_7_FD_187159 | JGI IMG/M metagenome (GOLD analysis project Ga0209810, IMG submission 187159) | Surface soil microbial communities from Centralia Pennsylvania, which are recovering from an underground coalmine fire - Coalmine... | ecosystem: Environmental > Terrestrial > Soil > Unclassified...
TGACGGCCTCACGCCGAAACTCGGGCGGGTAGGGCCGCTGATACCTCTGTGGCATAACGCTCCTCCTTCGTCACCGAGCGCGACTCTGACCAAGCGCTCGGATGTCCGGAGAAACGGGGGAAGCTCAAGCTCGTTCGCGCGTTGGGTTTGCTTGAGATAGCAGTTGGGTGTGCTGCGCTTGTTGGCGATGGCCGTCTGACCTACTCGGTTCTAGCAGGCGCATATCTCGCGTTTACGGCTATTACCGCTTGGGCCCTTTACACCGAGCAGCCTCTCGCGTCATGCGGTTGCTTCGGTCAGCCGGACACCCCTGCGCTGTTCTCGCATGTCCTGCTAACGGTTGCTGCTGCTGCTACGGCCGCTGCTGCGGCGGCGAGCGGAGCTCCGACACTTCGGACACTCTTCACGACGGCCGGATGGAGAGTCGTTCCGCTCGCGCTGTTCGGAGGGATTGGCGTCTACCTAGCGTTCTTGGCGTTTACAGCGCTGCCCCGCGCGCTCACGCCTTGGAGTGAAGGGCGGACTCAGACAACCTGGTCCGACCTATCAACTAACTCGGGAGGTCGAAGGTGACTCAACGCATGGTGGAAAGAGCCTCAGGAGTACTCGAGAAGCGGACGTCGCGCCGCGGCTTTCTCGCCCGGCTAACGCTAGCCGGCACGGCCATCGCTGTGGGGCCTCTCCGATATCTGCTCAAGCCAGGAACCGCCTACGCGTCAATTTGTCAGTGCCCCACATTCTCATGGGCGTATCGGCAGCAATCCTGCACTTGCTGCACAGACAGTTGTTGTTGCGACGGCTGGACGACGTTCTGTTGCACCCTCACCGGATCGAACACTTGCCCCAGCGGCAGCTTTGTCGGTGGCTGGTGGCAATGCAGCCAGTCCCCATACTGCCTCGACTACCATGGGTTCGAGGTCGCTCGTTACTACATCGACTGCAACGCTCTTTGCAACAGCAATTGCGGAAGCTGTATTAATGAGAACGTGCCTCAGTACACAACCTACTGCGGCGGAGGCCACTACGACAGCTCCTCCGCCTACAACTGCATCGATTCTCAGTTCAAGTGCGAGTGCGCCAATGGGCTATGCGGTAACCGAGCCACTTCGTGTAACTGGTTCAGGTACGGGCAGTGCAACACTGGTCATCAATGCGCCGGACCAGTGGTATGCCGCATTGCAACTTGTACTCCGCCGTGGGATATCTATACCTCCTGCGGCACTTCTGGGGTATCGGATAACAGGACGTGTACCCATAACGCTACCTGTGCTCCGCAATGACAATTGTGACGACGATCGAGGCTGTCGTGATTGGATTGCTGGCGCTGCTGGTAGGCGGCCTCCTTCGCAGTTACGCGGACATCTTGAACAGGCTGCACCATTTGGATCCAGAGGGCGCGCTAGACGGGGTGCCTGAATATTCTCTCGAGCCCGGTGTGCCGCTACCGCGCGCCGAAAAGACTCAGGCCTTTGAGCTTGTCGGCACTGCACCGAATGGAGACGCCGAAAAGGTAGCGATACTGGGCACAGGTGAGAGCACGATTCTGGCGTTTCTATCGAGCGGCTGTCTGACCTGTCGCGGGTTCTGGGAGACGTTTCGCGATGCCAAGATCGAAGACCTTGGCGCGCCGAACGATGCCTCCGTCATCGTGGTGACCAAAGGACCCGAGAACGAGACTATGGCGCGAATCCGTGATTTGGCTCCTCGCAATTTGCGGGTCATTATGTCGAATGCGGCTTGGGAAGATTACAAGGTGCCAGTGGCTCCTTATTTCCTGTATGTCGACGGCGTAAGCCAAACCGTCGCCGGGGAAGGCGCCGGCTCCTCTTGGGACCAGGTCGTGGCGCTGTTGCGGGATGCACTCGCGGACGCCGGAATGCTTCGAGAGCCCAACGCTCCATCAGCGAGACGCCATCGCCAGGTTCGCGCTCGCTTGCGGGCAGAGAGAGCTGCTGCCAGGGAGGAGCGCGCAAATGCCGAGCTCATGGCAGCGGGCATTTACCCGGGACACCCGAGTCTCTATCCGAACCCAGTCGAAGACGGATCAGACCATCCGGAGGAGTGACCTTGTCTCCGTTCACCGCTACCTTGTGGTTGCTCGCCGCTGGATGCGCGCTCGCGACCATCGCGGCGCTGCGGGCTAGTTGGTCGCCCTGAGGCCGCTCGATGCTGAGCAGCATCACCCCTCTCGGCGAGAGGGGCCGGAACATGCGATGGTCGCACACAGTGAGCTGGTACATATTCGGCTCCCTACTCGGCGGCCTTGCAATCGGGGGTCTTGCCGCGTCAATCGGTGACGCCGCAGGCCTGGAACATGTGAGCGGATCGACCCGGCTTCTCGGTGCCGCAGCCTTTTGCGGAGCGGGTTGGTTGTTTGATGCAGGCGTCCTTGGGCGACCCGTGCCTTCCATCCATCGCCAGGTCAATGAGAACTGGCTCCCCGAATACCGCGGCTGGGTGTACGGCTTTGGATTCGGAGTGCAGCTCGGCTTCGGTCTTGCGACTATCACGCGGACATCGACCATCTACTCTGCTCTGGTCGCAGCCTTTCTCTCGGGCTCACTATTCGTTGGACTCGTCATCGGAAGTTTGTTCGGAGCCGTCCGCGCCGCGCCGATCATCCTGACCCGCAGCGTTAACACAGGCCAGCAGCTCGCACGCCTCCATCAAAGGCTGCAATCCTTAGATCAAGCTGCAAGACGTGGCGCGATCATAGGATCACTTCTTGCTGCGCTGTCGCTAGTCGGTGCCGTCATCGGACTCTGAGGAGGTAAATTGGACGGGGTGCTTTCAGCACAAGGTCTACAAGTCACATTGCCAGCCGGCTGGGACGGTCGGATCTACAAAAACGATCCGGTTAACGGAGAGACCCCAAACCCGGTTATGCACATATCGACGTTTGCTCTGCCGCCGCGTAGCGAAGTAGGGGACTTCGGCAGTGGCGCAATAGACGTTATGGGTCCAGCCGACGCCTTTATCGCGCTTGTCGAATACAATCCAGAACTCGCCAGTGAACCGCTATTCGGCATGAATAGTGGCTTTCCGCGGCCTCTGGGGATTGAACTGTTTGGTGGACAGAGGATGCAACGTGCAGTTCCTGGCTTTGGTGGAACGCAAGTCTTTTTCAATGAGGGGGGCAGAGCGTTTTGTCTCTACGCGGTAGTCGGCAGCATCGCAGCTGTGTCGACTATGGCTGGACTATTCAATCCTGTCCTGGACACCATCGAGATTTCGGCACGGCCGGACTAAGAGCTCGAATCATAATGAGTGGTGCAGCCTCGTGAGGGAGAGGAGGCAGCAGCTGATCGCGAGGAAGGTTTCTGGATCTCGTGGCGGCGGGTGGCAGCGGACAAGCAGCGCTCGTGGTGCAGCCGGGCGAAGGTGCGCTCGACGCGATCCAGCGGACACGGTCGAGCCCGGAGCCGTGCTCCGTGTGGCGACGCGCGATCTCTTCGCCGGCACCGCACGGGCGGAGCTCGAGCCGGTGCGACGGGTAGTCGTAGGCTCGTTCTGCGCTGATTCGCGCGGGCTACGTAGTCGCGTGCGGCAGCGTCATCTATCGCAACGTGACATCTCCAGCCGCGCCCGAGGTTGCGGTAGACCTTCTCCCGTCAAGAATGTCATCGTCTCACCGCCCCAGCGGGGGATCTGTCCGGCTGCGTAATGAAGCTCGACGGTGGCGTCGGAGCAAGGGTGTGGGGGGAAGCCGACCCATCGACGGATAGACGAGCCGTGACGGTACGGCGAAGGGCCGAACGCGTCTAGAGATCAAGCCCGAGGCTGCGAGGCTTGCGATCGAGCCTCAGGGTCGGGCCGCGATTACCCCGCTCGACCCCATCGGTCGTCAGTTCCCGGCGCGCATCCCGGAAGGCGAGTGCCTGTCGTCGCTCGGCGATGCCCCGGCGTAGCTGTTCAGCCTTCTCGTCGGCGCGTTCGACTGTGTGCTTGCGCAGAGCGATCTCTGCCTCGAGCTCGCCACGGCGGCCGCGATTCCACCGGCGGAGCTGCGTGAGTTCGCGTTCGGCAGCTGCGAGTTGCCGGGCGGCGCTTCCGCGTTGCCGCTCGAGTCTCGCCTGCTCTTGGTTGAGGAGATTGAGAGTCGTGTCCCGGCGCCGGCGGTGGTCGAGTGCAAGGGGTTCAGCCGCCGACTGTTGAAGTGCGCGGGCGGTGCGCTCGGGTGGCGCTCCCCGGCCCGGTTCGCGGAGCGGCGTCTCGCGTTCCAGCGCCTCGCTGTCGGCAAGGTAGAGGCGGGTCTCGAAGCGGGCGCGGGTGCAGGCGACGTAGCCCCACTCCTGTAAGGCGCCTTGATCGGGGAGGAGGACGAAGGCGCGGTCGAGGGTCATGCCTTGGGCGGCGTGACCGGTGAGGGCGTAGCCGTAGTCGAGCTGCTCGGCCGCGTAGGTGGAGGCGACGTGCCGGTGGACGCCGGCCAGATCGCGAACCACGAAGCCCCTCTCGTCCAAGTCGACGACGGTGCCGCGCATGCTGTTGCGCGGGCCGAGGCTGCCGTCGTTGCGGCGACAGAGGATCTGATCGCCGACGCGGTACTCGCGCTCGGCGAGCGTGACGGCTTCGCCGTCGAGTCGACGATGACGGAGCATGAGGGGGTGTGGGCGGCCTGGTTGAGTTCGTCGACGTCTGCGCGGTCGTAGGCGAGCATCACGTTACGGGTGGGGCTTCGGTGCGCCTCCCGCCACCAGTCGTCGAGCAGCCGCTGCTTCGCCGTGGCCGCGTTGTCGTCGACGGCGAGGCGGCCGCGGCGGGCGGCGTAGGCGAGGTAGGGCGTCGCCGGTGCGGAGGCGTGCGAGTGCCTCGCGTTCGAGCGGGTCGCGCTGGCGGCGGTTGTCGCTCAGCTCAAGCGGGCCGAGCCGATCGCAGAGTGCCCGGTAGAGGCCGCCGGCCGCCGGAGGGCAGCTGCGCCGGGTCGCCGACCAGCAGCAGCTTGCTCTGCGCCCGGTCGACCGCGTGTAGAAGCGGGGCGAGGATGCCGTCCCCGCCATGCCCGCCTCGTCGACCACGAGGACGCATTGGTGTGGCAGGCCGCCATCGCGCTGGGCGTCGAGGAGGAGCCGGTGGAGGGTGCGACTGGGGATGCTGGTGGCGGTCTGGAGTTCGTCGGCCGCGCGGCCGCTCGGTGCCGCCCCGAGCACCGTTGCGTCGATGCTGCGATAGGCGTCGGCGAACGCGCGCAGCGCGAGCGTCTTCCCCGAGCCGGCGACACCGACCACGCAGACGACCCGATCCGACCGGCAGGCGGCCTCGTGTACAAGCATGCGCTGCTCGCCCGAAAGGCTGTAGCGGTCCAACATCAGCGTCTCCGCCAGCGTCCGACGCTCCGGCGCCGGCACCGCGACGTTGCGACCGGCGAGTGCGAGCTCGACAGCGTCCCGCTCGACGGCGAGCAGCTCGCGGGTCGTGAAGCGCGCCGGGCAGCCAGGCACCTCCTGAGCTTCGACGAGCTCTACGCCGGGCAAGCGCATCAGCTCTTCCGCGAGCTCGAGAACGTCCTCGACGCTCCCGCCCGCGGGAAGAGCGCCTGCGACCTCCCGCACGAGCTCCGGCGTCGTGAACGTGGTCTGCTTTGCGGTTATGCCGTCGCGGCCGAGCAGACTTGCCGCGAGCCGATCGAGCTCGACCGGTTCGCGAGCAAGCGGTCGGTCGGCGATGAACGCGTCGAGTTCGCGGCGCCCAAGGCCGTGCTCCGCTGCCCGCGCCTTCCACTCCTCGCGCAGCCGCTGCAAGTCGACCTGCTCCTTCGCCTCCCGCGTCGCGAGCGCGGCAACGCGAGCGGCGGCGAAGCCCTCTGTCCCCAGCGCCTCCATGTGCTCCACGAGCAGACGGCGCCGGGTGGAGAAGCACCGCACCGCCTCCTCCGGCACACCCGCGAGTTCGCCCATCCCCTTGATCGGCTCCGACCACCCGAGCCCGAGTCGGTGCGTGAGCTCGTGGCGGAGGTGCGCTTCGTAGAGGTAGCCGGCAGCGAGCCGGTACGTCTTTAGAATCGCCTCGCCGTGGAGCGCCAGCCACTCGCCGTCGTCGGTGCGGGACATGTTGGCGACGATCACGTGCGTGTGTAGGTGCGGGTCCTGCGCGCGGCTCGTGCGATGGCGAAACGCGGCTCCTAGGAATCCCGCGCCGTGCTCGCGGACGAGGCCGCCCTTGCCGCGACGGACGACGCACGACTCCCGCTCGAGGTAGCCGAGCGCGGCCTGCCACGACGCTTCGTGAGCCTCGCTGATCTCGCGGCGCACCTGCTCGTCGTCGGTCAACGCGTGCAGCAGGCTGACGCTCTTCGGGCACGAGAACACCAGGTCGTAGCCGGACACGGGCTTCAGCTGCTTCGATTCCTCGCGCCATTCGCCCGAGTTGACGTCGAACGCTCGCACTCTGATCGTCCGCGCCCGCACGGGCGCGCGCAGGCGCGCGTCGTTCGCCGGGTTGACGCCGCGCAGCAGCGTGCCGAGATCGCCATCGTCGACGATGCCGACAAGTCCGAGAGCCCCCGCTCCATTGCCGGCCCAGACCCCCGGCGACTCGCCCCGACCGGCGTAGTAGTCGTCCAAGCCGCGAGCGACCTGCTGCTCGTAGTACGCCTCCTGTCCGAACGTCAGCTTCGCAACGCCCAACATCGCCGCTCTCCTCGGAACCGGAAAGGCGCTGAGACGCATATGCACCCGAGGTGCGACGAAAGAACCGCGTTTACTGCATTAGCAACGCCTTCTGACCACCCTGTGACCACACTAGAAGCCGTAGAAAGTTGATGAGGACCGAAATCGACCCTCCGGCGACCTCGAAGAAGTGCCTGCAAAGAAGGCGATTCAGGCTCAGGGCAGCGAACCGTGCAATCCGGGCGACGCTGCTTCGAGCCCAGTACCGCCCATTTCCCCGGCTAGACGTCTCCTCTAGCTGTATGGCGGGTGGGGCGTGAGGATCAGCGGTGCTTGCGGCTTCTGGTCGAAGTTGAAGTCGTTGGCGAGGTTGCCGAGAATCTCTGTGTTCTCGCGGACGTCGGGACGGGGGTCGGGCCGGCCGTCGGTCTTCGGGTTGAGACGAGCACCGGCCAGGAAGTCGTCTTCGATGAACTTGAGGTAGGCGTCGAAGCTGAGGATGTGGTGGTCGATGTAGCCCTGCTTGGCGTACGGGCTGATCACGATGCCGGGCACGCGAAGGCCGTAGCCCTGGCCGTCGACGCGCGGCGGAATGACGTGGTCGTAGAACCCTCCCCAGTCGTCCCAGGTGAGGAAGATCGCGGTCGAGCTCCAGTCAGGGCCGCGCATGATCGTGTTGACCAGACGGGTGACGTATGCCTGTCCCTTGGTGATGCGCGCGGGTGGATGGTCGCTGACCTTTTGCGCCGGCGTCACCCAGGCGACGGACGGGAGAGCGCCCGATTTCGCTTCCTCGTAGAACGTCCTCAGCGGGCGGATATCCGAGCGCTGGTGGTCCTGGAGCACGGTGTTGAACCAGAGCAGCGGGTTCCAGATGCCGGGCGTCTCCGAGTCCTGATGCACGCGCTTGCAGAACATCGCGTTGTTGTCGCAGTCGGGCTGGAACCCCCTGGCGACGTAGTAGCCCCAGCTCACGTGGTAGCGGTGCAGGAGCCAGGTGATGTCCGTCCAGGCGTAGTTCGGCGCCCTTTCGTTTGTGTTGCCGGGCCCCCCCGGCGGCGAGCCGGGGTCTTGCACCGCGGATCGGCAGCTCATCGGGTCAGCCTTCTTCGTGCAGCGCGCGGACCAGCCAGAGACGAGATAGAGGTGCGCGGGCAGGCTCCACGAGGTGTCCGACTCGAACATGTGATCCTGCAGCACGAAGTGACTCGCGTACTCCCAGTAGTTCGGGATCTCACGCCAGTCGTGATACCCCATCACGTCGGGCCGCTTCGGGTTTCTCGAGCACCAGGGCGAATCGATGTGGAGTCGGCAGTAGTGGGTCTTGCCGCGTTCGGCCTGAACGATGAAGCCGTTCATCCTGCCGTGGGCGATGTCGGCCACCGCATTCCCGTGCCCGTGCGGACCGCCTCCGTTCACGGGCGACCAGTCGTGGTACGGGTGGACGCAGCGATGCCGGTGTGGATCGCGGAGGCAGGGCAACTTGCCCGGATTGCCTGCGAGGCCCGGAATCCCGTCCGCTCCCGGGAACGTGCCGAAGTACGAGTCGAAGGAGCGATTCTCCTGCATGATGATCACGACGTGCCGGATCTTGTGGATCCCGGCGGGCGAGCCGTCCGGTAGCGCGCGACCCACCGCCGCGTTCGCCTCGTGACGCCGCCCGGGCAAGGCGGCCGACCCGAGCAGCAGCCCGAGGAGCAGAGCTCCCGCAACAGTTACCCATACGAGCCGGCGCAAAGCTTGCGCAACCTACTCTTCCCGTCTCAGAGCCACCTAAGGACAAGAATGAGCACGAGGATGGATTCTTTCTCGTCGAGCCGGCGACAGTCATATCGACCGGGAACGATTGACGTCAGTCCGGCGTCGGGTGCCGCCTAGAGGGAGGCTTCGAAGGAGTCGATGAAACGCGGGAGCAGCCGGTCGCGGATCAGGGCCGGCGAGTTCCTGGCGACCCACCTGCCGGCCGCCTCCGCTGCGTCCTCCGCAAGGGGCGCGACCGCGTCGGAAGCGGAGTCCCAGGCCGTGCCGAGCAGGGGACGGTGGGCCTCGTCGCGATTCCGCTCTTCGGTGCGCTCGCGAGGCGAGCGTCCTCCCTCGCCCTCGGCGAGGGCCTTTCGCAAGGCGTAGACAGCGAGGCCGACGGCTGCCGAAACGGCCGCGCCGGCGAGTGCGCCGTCTTTCTTGACCAGTTCTCCGCTGTGCGTGTCTGTCTCGGACATCGAGTACTGCTCGGTCGGCTGAAACGAAGGTCTACCCGCGCGATCCAGGAGTGCAACCTTTCTGTCGGCGAGCCGGGAGGTCAACGTCCGCCGCTGCAGCGCAGGTCGGCGTCCTGCGTGCCGATTCGGTACTGCGCCAGGGTCGGCGCCATGCCGGTGAAGCCGCCGCTCGTGCAGTTCCGGCGCGCCTGGCTGAGGGTTGCCTTCGTTCCGGCCACCCAGCCCCGCAGAGGCGCGTCGAACGCCGTTCCGGTCGTCTGCGCGGTAAGGCCCGTGATGTCGTGCCACTGCGCTGCGGTCGAGTAGATCCCGATCGGTCCGGTCGCGCCGGCCTTGTGCAGGCCGGCGACGAAACCCTGCAGTGCTGCGATGTTGAGCTGGTAGGTGCCGGCCCAGCTGGCCGCCAGTTCGACGTCCAGCCACCACGGCGCGGTGCGGGCCGCGGCCGGGTCGAGGGCTGCGACGAGGCGGTAGGAATGGGCGGCGCGCTGCTCGCCGTAGATGTACGAGCAGGCGTTCGTCAGCTTGCCGTTACAGGAGGCGTAGAGCGGTGTGGCACCGCCGCCGGGCCAGTCGGCGACGTGGCGTCCCCCGGGGTTGGCGGTGTCGATGTACAGCGACAGCGACGGCTGCCTGGGCCGCTTCTGTCCCGGCGCCGCGCGCGCCCACTGCAGCTCCCTGCCGAGACACGGGTTTCGGTTGTTCGCCAGCCCGCCGTTGACGCCGACGATCCCGAACAGCGGGTTCGGCGGATAGGAAGCCGTGCACTGCGGATAGGAGGCGTCGTAACCGATTGTCGGCGCGGAGCCCCTGAGGACGGCGATCAGCGCCACGACGCCGACGACGAGGGCGATTCCCATCGCCGGCGCCGCCAGCCGCCACGCTCCGAATCGCGAACGTCTGGAAGGCGGCACGGGCGTCACGCTACCTAGGCAAATCGGTCACGCGGGCGCGTCGCCGGAGGCGGCAGCTTCAGGTCGTTACGGGCGGTATACCGCCGAAACCTGCCGAAAAGGCCCGCGCTGCAATCCCTGGTTTCAGTGATGACAGGCGCGTTGCGGGCTGCTGATAATCCGCCGGAGCAACACCACTGCGGCCAGTAGAAAACCGAGGATCGGAGGCTTCAGTGGAGCGGCTCGGAAAGCTCGGACGGCTCGTCGTCGTGCTTCTCGTCGTAGGCGGAGTCGTCTATGGAGGCATCGCGCTCGCCTCGCCAGGCAGCAGCCCACCCACGCTCCCAGGCAAGGGTTGTGGTGACAAGAACCATGTCCACTACCGGGTCGGCGAGTGCAAGCACCACCACTAGTAGCGGCCGCGGTCTGAGCTAGCCGAGCGAGGGGGTCGAGAAGTTGCCGCACCGGTTGCGGCACCCCTTCGCGCATCAGCACACGCCCTTGCGCGAAAGGAGACGGAACATGGCCCGGCACGCCCCGCTGCGGGTGTTGATGGTCGGACGCGGAGTCGTCCCGATCAAGGTCGGCTGCGGCGGTGCGGAACTGGCGATGTATCAGCTCGGAAGGACCCTTGCCGGGATGGGCCATGAGGTGACAGTGGTCGCCGATGTGGTCGAGACCGATTTCCCCGCTACCCCGGGGCTGACGTTCGTACCGCCGATCGGCTCCTTGCACCGGCAGGCTGCTCGCCTCCCGTCCGGCTTCGCGACCTGGGTGGTCCGGCATCTACTCGGCAATCTCGCGAGCTTCCTCCGGGCGCGCCGGCTGCTGCGAAGCGGGACGTTCGACCTCGTGCATGCGCACGGGAACCTCGTTGCGTACCTGCTCGGCCGGATCGCCGCCGTGCCCGTCGTCTACACCGAGCACGACTCGACGCCGTGGAGCTGCCATTACCGGCGGCTCCACGAGCGGCTGATCCGTCGCGCGATCTACCGGCTCGTCAACGTGCCGGCCTTCCGGAGGGTCGCCGCCGTCGCGACGGCCTGCGACTCGCTGCGGGGGGATCTTCTCGACCGCTGGGGGATTCCGGCCACCAATGTGCAGACGATCCTCAACGGCGCCGACTTCGACGTCTTCCACCCCCAGCGTCACCGGGAGACGTCCGTGGCCCCGTTTCGGCGCTACTGCCTGTTCGCCGGCAGCCTGACGCCGCGGAAGGCGCCCGACCTCGTGGTGGAGGCGCTCGTCGAGGCGCCCGAGACGAACTTCGTGTTCGCCGGTGACGGTCCCATGCGCGGCCGGCTCGAGCAGCTCGCCGCCGAGCTCGGCGTGCAGGACCGGGTGGCCTTCCTCGGCAGCGTGCCGCCCGCCCGCCTGGCCGCCCTCTACACGGGGGCCGATCTGCTCGTCCTCCCGACCTTTGCGGAGGCGTCCCCGCTCGTGGCCTTCGAGGCGATGGCCTGCGGCACCCCGGTGCTCTCGACCCGGGTCGCGGGTTTGCCCGAGGTCGTGCACGACTGGCATACGGGCTTCCTCGTCAAGCCCGGCGACGTCGGCCAGCTCGCGGTCGCGATGCGCTTCCTCACCGCAGACCGGAAGAAGCTCGCTCGCATGGGCGCCGAGGCGCAGCGGAAGGTGCGGAAGCGGTTCCTCTGGCCGAACCTCGCCCGGCAGTACCTCAGCCTGTACTGGCGCCTGCTGCCGGAGAGAGAGCCGCCGCCTGCCGTCGACGCCCCGGTCCCGAACGTGAACCTCGAGGCCGTCGCCGCGTGAGACGGCCGCTTCTCTACGTCCTCGTCGACGCGGTTCGGCACGACTATGTCGAGCCGAGACGGACGCCGTACCTGGCAGGCCTCGCCGCCGAGTCGGGATTGTCGAGGATGCGGCCGCTCCTCGGCTACAGCGACTCGATCCGGGCGGCGATCTTCACGGGCCGCGACCCGGACGAGACCGGCTACTGGATGGAGTACTGCTACCGGCCCGGGGCGCCGGCGCTCGCGCCCTTCCGGCGGCTGGCGCCGCTCGACCGCCTGCCGAGCGACCTCGTACGGCGCGCGACGAAGCTCGGGCTCTCGCAGACACTCGTGCGCAGGCAGGCCCGCCGCCACGGGTACGAGCACCTCAGCCTCCGCAATCTCCCGTTTCGCGCGCTCGACCGCTTCGACTGGACCCTCCGCACCGAGATGACGGCAAGGGGCGCGCTCGGCGCTCCGACGATCTTCGACCACCTCGCCGACGCAGGGCTCCCTTGGACGTATCTCGACGCCTCGAAGCTGGGCAGGCGGCGCTTGCTCGCGGAGCTCGACAGCCTCCCGCGCGACACGAGCTTCGTCTTCGTCTACCTCCATCACGTCGACCTGGCCTCGCACGTCGTGGGCATCCGCTCCCGGCTCTTCGACCGTGCGCTCGCACACACCGATGCGCTCGCCCGCTCGGTCGTCGAGCGGACGGAGGCGCGGCTGGGCCCGCTCGATCTGGCCGTGTTCTCGGATCACGGGATGTCCCCGGTCGACCGGGTCGTCTCCTATCCGTCGCTGTGGCGCCACCCCGGCTTCCCGTCACGCTTCTGCTTCGCCCTCGACGCGACGATGGTGCGGCTCTGGTTCGAGGACGACTCGGAGGCGCTGCGCGACGAGGTGCGCGAGGTCGTGGCGAGCCAGGCGGACGGCCACTTCCTTTCGGCAGACGAGCGCCGGAATCTCCGCCTGGACTTCGGCAACCGCCTCTACGGAGACGAGATCTTTCTGCTCGAGCCGCGGGCCGCGATCTTCCCGAACTTCCACTCGCTGCAGCGGCCGAAGGCCATGCACGCCTACCACCCCGACGACCTCGAGCAGCACGGGATCGCGATCGGCGTCAGCAACGCCGAGACGGTCGAGCTCGTCGACCTGGCGCCGCACGCGCTCCGCCTGCTCGGGATCGAGCCTGACGACCTCGCGCCGGCTGCATGAGCGCGCTCGACCAGCCTTTCGCGGCGCCGCCCGGCGCCGGCTCCCGGTACCGGCCGCTTTCGATCCGGTGGCCGTACGTGCGCTCCGGCGGCGTCGTGCTCGCGGCGACCCTCGTCTGGCATGCATCGAATTTCGGCTTCAACTCCGTCGTGGCGCGTCTGCTCGGGCCATCCGGATACAGCGAGCTGGCTGCAACGGTGGCGCTGCTCTACGTGGCGAGCCCCGTACTCGTCTCGATCCAGACCGTCACGAGCCGAGCGTCGACCGCGCTCACCGTGGCGGGAGAGGAGGGAGCGGTGCGGCCGATGGTTCGCGCCTCGACGAGGCGTCTTGCGCTCGTCGCGGGCCTGACCTCTGTCGGCGCAGCGGCCGTCTCTCCTCTCATCGGCGACCTGCTCCGATTGCGGTCCGGGATCCCGGTTGCCGTCGTGGCGGCCGGTCTTTCGCTTTCACTCGTCACGCACTGCCAGCGAGGAGCGCTGCAAGGTACGGGACGGTTCAGCCGCTTCGCGGCGAGCACGGTCGTCGAAGGGCTCGCCAAGGTCTGTGGCGCGGCGGCGATTCTCCTGCTGGCCAACCGAAGTGTCGAGGCCGCGGCCGCGGCTATCCCGTTCGCGGCGGCCTGCGGGCTGGTCGCGAATCGCACGCTGCTGCGCGGACTTCCGGACTCGGGTGCCGGCCTCCACGCGGTGGCCGGCCCGGTCGAGCGCGGCTCTGGCTCGACCTTGGCGACCTTCATCCTGCTCGCGCTCCTCCTCTCGGCCGACGTGTTCGCGGCGCGCCACTTCCTGCCGGGTCACGAGGCCGGGCTGTACGCCGCCGTCTCCCTCTGCGGCAAGGTGGCGTACTTCGCGACCTCGGCGATCCCCGTCTTCCTGTTCCCCAGCTTCAGCGCGCGGCGCGAGCGCGGCGGCGACGGCCGGCGCCTCCTCGCGGCCGGGATGGCGATCGTCGTCGCCGTCTGCGCGGCCATCGCCGCGGGATACACGGTCGCTCCGCGCCTCGTCCTCGACCCGCTCTTCGGCGCTCGCTACGCCGGCGCCGCCGGGTACCTCGGTGAGATCGCGATCGCGTTCGGCGCGTACGCGATCACCTATCTCTCGGCCACCTACCTCGTGGCGTGCCGTAGCAGAGCCGGAGCCGTGATCCTTGCCGCCGCCGCGACGGCGCAGGTGACGAGCTTGCTCCTCGCGCATTCGAGCGTGGCCTCGATCGTGCACGTCCAGATGGCGGTACTGGGCGCCGCGGCCGTGGCCACCTCGATGGCCGCGTTCCTGATCGGGAGAGACGCGTGAGCGCAGTTGCGGTCGGCGGGAGCGATCAGGTGATCGTCGCCGCGGTTCGCGCCGCGTTCGGCGAGATTCCCGTGTTTCTCTGCGGCAGCCGCGCCGCCGGCACGTCGACGCCCACGAGCGATTACGACCTGCTGGTCGCGATGCCACGCCGCCGCATCCCGTTCGCCTTGGGCCGGCTGAGCGCACTTGCCGCGGCGCTGTCGGAGCAGCTCGGCGCTCCGGTTTCGGTCAACCCGCTTCCGTCCGACCTCCTCCGACGCCGGCCGAACCTGCTCGTCTGGAAACTCAGGCGCGAGGCGCGTGTGCTGCTGCCGGAGCAAGGATTCGCGCTGGCTCCTCCCGGTGCGCCGCCTCTCGACGGGCAAGCGCGCTTCTCGTATCTGATGACTGCGCTGCTGAGCCTGCTCTCGGTCGCCGACTCGGCTGGCGACTGCCGCGAGCGCGCCGTCCGGAAGGCGCTGCTCCATGTCGCCCAGCTCCGGCTCTGGAGCGAAGGCGCCTATCCGATCACGCTGGAGGAGGCGCTCGAAGAGCTCGACGACGAGCGGATCGCGGGGCTCGCTTCGCGGGCCCAAGGCTCCCGAGCCTGGTTCGAGACGCGGTCGCTCGTGGTCGAGCAGCTCGCGGCGCTGCAGCCGCGCCGCGACCGGCTCCGAGCCGTTCGCACCAACGCGCGCTACGCCGTCCTCGCGGCGCTGCACGGAAGGCTCCGCCTGCGAGCTGCGGCCTCTCTCCGCGCGATCGACCGCAGCCTGGCCGACCTAGCCGTCGAGCTCGCAGTGACGCTCGACGGCCCGCCGACATCGCGCTGGCTCGCCAAGCGCGACCTGGTCCTTGCCGAATGGCCTGACGCACACCCGCTCGCTGCGCAATGACGCTCGACGTGTTGCTGGTACAGCCCGGTTTCGGGGAACGCGGCGGCGTCACCGTCGATGTGCTCAACCTCGCGGAAGGCCTGAAGGGAGCGAACCATCACGCGCGAACAGCCGGCTCGTTCAAACGGCTGGTCTCGGAGTTGAGCTCGCGGACGCCAAGCGTGGTCCACGTGTTCGGATGCCTTCCCTCTCCGACGATCTTCGGAGCCATGGCTCTAGCGCGGCTGCGCCGCATTCCGCTCGTCTGGACTCCGATCTTCAATCCGATCAGGCCCCAGACCTGGCGTGGCTACGGCCTCCTGCGCGCCATGCAGGCGTTCGATCTCGTTGCACCCCACGCCGCCCGCTGGGTCGACGCCGTGATTGCGGCAATGCCGCGAGAAGCTCGCCTCTTCGAAGCCAGGGGTGCGAAGCGAGTCGAGCTCATCCCTCCGGGCGTGGATCCGCCCGAGCCCCCCGCGAGCGAGGAAGCGCTGTCGTCGTTTCGCTCGTCCGTCGGCCTGAAAGCAGGGCCCGTCGTCCTGGTGGTCGGTCGTGACAACTCACGCAAGGCTTTGCCCTTCGGCCTCGAGTCCTTCGCACGGCTCCGCAGGCGGGTGCCGGACGCTCAACTGCTCCTGGTCGGGCCGGACTCGAGCTTCTCCGGCGCACGGCAACCCGGAGTCGTGTGCCCGGGCTGGCTCGAGGCAGCTTCGATGCCGCTTGCGTATCAGGCCTCCGACGTGCTCTTCGTCCCGTCGCTCTACGAAGGATTGCCGAGGGCGGTCATCGAGGCTTGGCGGTGGGGAACACCGGCCGTCGCGACCGATCGCGTGGCGTTGGCCCCGATGATCGCCGACGGAGCAGGCCGTGTCGTTGCCTACGGCAACCCGACCGAGGCCGCGTCCGCTCTCGAGTCCCTCTTGTCGGACCGTGAGGATCGCGAGCGTTTCGGGCGAGTTGGAGAGCGTCATGTGGTTTCACGCTTCTTGAAGGCCCGCCTCACCACCCGGACGATCGCCCTCTATCGGGAGCTCTCGGAATGATCGAAGATGTCTTCGTCACGCCGGCGCTCCGACGACGAGGCGCGGATCGCATCATCGGCCAGGCACGGTCCGCCCTTGGGCGGCCGTATTTCAATGGGCACGCTCCCCGGATCGCGGCATTCGGTGTAATAGCTGTCTGGCTCTGCCGCCGCGCTCTCTTTACCGGTGCAATTCCGGCGGGCACCGACGCATTGGGATTCGTCACGAGAGCCCGGCAGAATGCCACAGTCTCCGAGTTGACGAGCCCATGGGCACCGAGCTCGCTTGGCGCGATTCGGCAGTTCACGCTCGACAATTTGCTCGGAGGGTTGACGCTCATCACACGGGATCCGCTCGTCACGGTCAAGCTCCTGATCCTGCTGGTCCTGTTCACGACCGGAGCGTCTGCCTACGCGCTCTCGTGGCGCTGGTATCGCAGCAAATCAGCAGCCACATTCGCAGGACTGTTTTTCATGCTGTCGCAGGCAGCACTGACTCGCTGGGGAAGCGGGGAGCTCAACGTTGAGATCGCGATTGCACTGACGCCACTCGTTCTGCTGGCGTGGGATGCCTGCTTGCGTCGGGCGACTGTGCGACGACTCGCCATCCTCGCCTTGGAACTCGGGCTCATCTTTCTAGTACGGCCGGACATGATCCTCTACGCCGTTCCGTTTCTTGCAGTCCACGCGCTCGTTCGCCTGGCTCTCTCGCCGAGAGCGTCGGCTACGGCAGTTGCAGCAATGCGTGCAACGGCGCTCGTAGCGCCTGCCCTCGCACTGCTCCTGGCGGCGCAGGCTGTGCCTCTTCTCTTCGGCGTCCGGGCGTCGTGGCTGACGACAGGCTCGCTCTTCAGTTCCGACGACTTCGCACAACGCAGCCTCGATGCATATCCGTCGCTATTGGGGTTCGGCCGCGAAATCGGCTACCTCGCCTTCACTGGCCAACAAACCTGGTATTCGCATCCGTGGCTCCCGAGCGTCTTGTACGAGCTCCTCGCATCGGTCCTGCTTCTTGCCGGGCTGAGCGCTCTCTGGAAGCATCGAGGGGCGCGATCCCTTTCTCTTGGTTTGAGTATCGCCTTCGGCGCATTTCTCGCGAAGGGAATTCGCGCTCCGTTGGGGGAGCCATATATGTTTGCGGTGCGGCATCTACCGGTCTTCGGGAACCTGCGCGACCCGAATCGATGGCTGATCGTCCCAGCCCTTGCGGTCGCAGTCCTTGCCGGTTTGACGTATGCACATGGTCGGCGTGTGCTCTTACGCCGCGTCTCGGATTGGCCCTATTCCCGCGTCCTGGTCGCCTTCGCGAGCTTGGCAACCATCGCGCTCCTCCTCATTCCCGTGGGCCCAACCCTGGTGCGAGGCTTTATGACATGGCGACCATCAGGAAATCAGGTCGAGCTCATGAAACGGGTTGCGCGCGACCGCTCACAATTTGCAGTGGCGACCATCCCGTACGACCAGACCTATCACTTTCTGTCCAAGGGACCCTACCGAGGCTACGAACACGACCTCGGCGCCGAAAGTGCAACGTTCACCGGGCACCCAGCGCTTGCGGACGGTGGCTGGGCACAGCCCACCGCCAGTTTCGTTTCCTTCACGAATACCCTCTTGAGGCGCCACGATCCCGCCTTCGCACAACTTCTAGCTACAGCCGGCGTCAAGTACCTCCTCGACTTCAGCTATCCCGAGACGGCTCCCCACTTGCTGCCCAGCTCGTTGTTGTCCCGTCCGCACGGCCCGACTGCTGGGACGCTGCACCAGCAGCAGGCATGGCTCGCGATGGGCCCGCCGCCGCCACTGGCTAGAAATCGCGCTGGTGGCGTCTACCAGCTGCCGCATTCGTCTCCGCCGCTCTCGTTCAGGACCAATCTGGCAGTCGTCTTCGGAGGCTTGAGCAGCACGGCGGCGCTCGCCGACCTTCCGGGCGTCAACCTCGAAAACTGGGCAGTGGTGCAAAGCGATGACGTGGTCACCCAGGGTCTCCCTCGACTTCTCGCTCTCATTCGCTCGGCGACTCTGCTCGTTCTGGGAGACGATTCCTTGAACGCGACCGCAATCCTGGCTACCCCGGCAGTGGTGGACATTCCAGGAGTGACCAGCAACCCGGATCTCGAGCATCTCACCCAGCTCCTGACGCTGGATCAGAGTGCGCGCGACGGCAATCTGGCCAATCAGACGTTGCCTCCGTCCGTCTCAGGCACGCATCGCGCGGCCACCACGTTTTCGCTTTCTCGGCCGCAGGACCTCCAGTTGTGGGTTCGCGCCGAAGCGAGTCGCAGTGCCGCAAGGCTTGTCTTTAGGTTGGACGGCCACGAGGTCGGAAGCTTCACACCAGTCGCCCTGGAGACCGGGCCCATGGTCTGGCATCGGGTCGGCACGTTCACGCTGGCTGCGGGCCGACACACCTTCTCGGCCTCGGCCGGGGCATCGCGATTCGGTGACTCGTACGAGGTGGACGAAATGCGGTTCGTCGACCGCAAACGCCTCGAGGACGCGCGAAGACGACTAGTCGCAGCAGTCAAGGGCAGGGCCGCGCACCTCATCGTCTCGCTCGACGCGTCTTCCTTGCCCCTCGGGCTTGGCGACAGGTCCTTCTACACGGCCACGAAGACGATCACCTCGTCACCCAGCAGGTTCTGGAGCTTGCTCGAGAACAACTTCGCAAGAAGGACGCCGACCGAGAACCCGCACGCACCACTCATCGTCCGCGTCAGCGGCGGGAGGCGGCTATACACGATCGCGCAACACGCGTTCACGAAACCCCAGGATTGGCGGCGTCGCGACTATCTGTTCCTGCAATTCAGTGGGACTGCCAACGGATCTACGTATCATCTGTTCGTCGATTTCAATCGTCGGCACAGCGACTCTGCCGAATACACGCTCCCAGACAGCGGCGAACCCCGGCAGGTCGTGGCAATCAGCACGCCGGACTCGCATGACGCCATCCCGGCAAAGGCATGGCATCACGTGGTTTCCGTGCGCGTGACGTCCGACTCTCGAGATGTCGGGGGCCTGCTCACGCTTGGCTCCCTCAGAATCTCCGGACGAATCGGCCGAGTAACCGTGCGGCATGGAGTCCCATGCGCCCTTCGGCGGCACGTCCTGTCCGAAGCGGCCGGACTACGCGCGCACCGCTATCCCTGCGCTCTGTCACTCACGGTTGACCCTCGCTCGGACGGAGCTCTCCGCTTGACCGAAGGATCGCCCATTCGAGAAAGAATCCCCACGCGGGTGACGTATCGTCGTACAGGCGCGACCTCATACACGTTCGCAGTCAGGTCCCGCGCCCCCGGCTGGCTCGTGCTGGATCAGAGCTTCGACCCGCACTGGATCCTCCGCACCGACGGACTCCAGCGGGTCTCCACGCCGCTCTACTCCACGGTCAATGGCTTTCCCATTCCGCCTGGTAGTCACGTCGGGACTGTCTCGCTCAGTGGATCCGGAGCAGCATCGGCAGGAGTCGTAATCAGTGGCCTCAGCGCGATTGCACTCATAGGACTGGCCGTCGCAGACCCGGCTTTGTCGCGTTCCGTCAGAAGACGACGCCGGAGGCCGCGGCGCCGCGCAACGTGGGCCCTTGCCCCAATGCCGCGTAGATCACCGTCTTTCTGGACCGGCTGCCTGGCCGTTGCTGCCGCCGTCGCCGCCGGTAGATCGATCGCCGTCAGCGCCGGTCTCGGCGTCTTGATTCTCGTCGTCTATCGCATCCGAGGGTGGATGTGCCTCGCGTCCGCCGCTTTGCTGATTGCAGTTACACCCTTCGTCGAGATGGTTCGTCCCATAGGAGCGAACGCCCTCGCCGTCGACGTGACCGCACTACTCGTCATCGCCGTAACGTTGTTCCTGCTCGAGGAGCGAAGGAGATTCGCGCGAAGCTCATCCGTTCCCCAGCGGTAGTCCTCTACGCCCTGCTCGCACTCGCAGTTGCCGGGCCGCTGCTGGCTCCCGGCCTCGTGCTCGCGGTCGACCTCAACCCGGTCCCGCACCCGCATCTGCCGTCTCTGTACTTCGGAATCCCAGAGGGAACGCACGCCGCACCGATCGATCGGCTGCCCATCGACCTCCTTTTCGTCGGGCTCGGTCACATCGACGCGGTCGCCGCCGGGGAGAAGGTGCTTCTCCTCGCGATCGTGTTCCTCGCCGGCTGGGGGATGCATCGACTCGTCCCGTCGACAAGCGAGGTCGCGCGCTTCTTCGGCGGGATCCTGTACGCGGTCAACCCGTTCGTCTACGACCGGCTCGACACCGGTGAGTGGTATCTGCTGCTCGGCTACGCGCTGCTGCCGTGGGCCCTCGCCGCCCTGTTGCAACTCGCCCAGGGCCGGAGATCCGCGGTCTGGCGCTTCGCGGCGGTGGCGACCGCGGTCGGAGTTGCGAGCGCGCACATGTTCGTTCTCCTCGCCGTGCTCGTCCTGCTGGTGTTGCTGGCCGTGCTGGTACGCGGTCCGGATCGGATGGTGCGGCTGGCGGCGATCGGCGCCGGGTCTGCGGTCACCTGCGCGGCGTCGCTCTATTGGCTGCTGCCGGTGCCCGGTCTCGAGGCCCTCTGGCGTCACGTCGGCCCGGCACAGCTCCGTCTCTACGGGACGGTCCCCGATCACACATGGGGGCTCGAGGGGGCAGTGGCCGGGCTCTACGGCTACTGGAACGACCCGGATCCGATCAAGGCGCATCTCGCAGCCTGGCCCCTGATCACGGCGGCGCTCATCGCGCTCGCCCTCTCGGGGCTCGCGCACCGTCGCCGAGACCCCGTCGCGTGGGCAGTCGCCGCTGCCGCCGCCTTCGGCTTCCTGCTCGCCCTCGGCGGCCGGGGCCCGGTCACCGGCGCGCTCTACCGAGCTGCGCTCGACCACGTCGCAGTCTTCCGCTCCTTCCGAGAGCCCCAGAAGGGCGTCGCGCTGTTGGCCTTCGGCTATGCGTACCTGGCGGGAGCGGGAGTGGGGGAGCTCCGCAGCCACGTCCGCGTCGGCCGCCGGCGGTGGCGAACAGCCGCGCTGGCCGCGACGGTGCTCCTGCTTCCACTCATCGCCGGCTACCGCGAGTTCGGGGGCCTCTGGGGCAATCTGAGCATGAGTACGTACCCGGCGTCCTGGAGCCGGGCGCGCGCGCTTCTGGGCCATGAGGCTGCCGATTCGCGGACGCTCGTCCTACCCTGGCACGCCTATTTCGCACTCAATTTCGCCGGCCACAGGGTCGTGGCCAATCCCGCCGCTAGCTACTTCGACACGCCCGTGCTCGTCTCGCGGTCGGTCGGCGAGGGCTCGGCCGCGGAGGACAGCTCCGACCCGCTCGACCGAGCGGTGTCCGGGCTGCTCGCCGGCGGGGCGCGCCGCCGCGATCTCGGCTCCTGCCTCGCCGCCCTCGGCGTCTCGCACGTCCTGCTGCCGAAGCAGGCGGACTGGCGCCGCTACTCGTTCCTCAACACCCAGCGCGACCTCGTGCTCGAGCGCGCCTGGGGCGATCTCCTCGTCTACCGCAACACACACCCGACCGCGCTCGCGCTCCAGGTCGACCACCGAGGAACGAGCCCGTGCGACACGCGCGTCACGCCTCTCCCCACGAGGGTCGTCGACCCCGGCCGGATCGAGCTCACGCGTCCCGTGCCGCGTGACCGTCTCGTCGCGCTCGCCGTCTCGCCGGGGCCGGGGTGGACGATGAACGGTCGCCGCGGACGGCTCCTCGCCGGCGCGATTCCGACGTTCCGCACCAGCTCCACGACGGCGACGTTCGTCGCCTCCACGTCGAGGATCGTCCGACGGAACGAGCTGATCGGAGTCATCGCGCTCGTCGCCCTCGGCCTGCTGAAGTCGCTCCTCGTGGCGTTCGAGCGGCTGAGAGGCGGCACCCGAGCCGCGTCGAACCCGCGTGCGCCAAGCGACGCGGCCGGCTTTTGAGCTCGCTCAGCCGCTACCGCTGCGTCGGGCTCTAGCCCGCCGTCGCGCGTCGGACGCCCGGCGCCTCGCGCGCCGTTGCCGCTCCATGGAGACCGTGAGGAGCAGGACGACAAGCAAGACGCCGACACCGAACGCCGGGTAGTTCGCGAACGAGAAGTACGTCCCGAACGCCCCGAGCACGAGCAGCAGGCTCCAGAACATGACGGATCCGACCCGGCGCAGAAGTCGCCCGACGGGTGGCTGCCGGCGTACGGCTGGAGGGGCCTGCATCGTCCGGAAGCCTAGGGCTCCGAGGTCAGAGCCGCTGCCCGGAACGGGGCCGCCGCGCGGGCGACCGCGTCAAGCGGCGCGCCGCGGAGGTAGTGGTCGAGGAACGCGATCGAGACGCGTTCGACCGCGGCGAGACGAGGGCCCGGGCGCGTGTACGGGGGGAGGTGGCCCGCGCCGCGCAGCAGGAGCAGGAACCTCGGGCGATGGACGGCGTCGAACAGGTCGAGCGTGTAGACCGGCGGGTTGATGCGGTCGGCGGTTCCCTGGACGGCGAGGAGGGGGGCCGTGCGGGACACGATCCTGACGTGCCGGCCGAGCTCGGCTCCGGACAGGACCACGGCAGCCCGCACGCGCCGGTCGTGCCAGGGCCGTTCGTAGGCGGCGGCGAAGGCGGTCTCCGCACCGTCCGACTGGCCGGCGACGGCGACCCGGTCCCGCGCGACGAGCCCGTGCAGCGGGCTCGCAGACGCGCTCTCCGCGAGCAGCCGGCTGATCACGAAGCTGAGGTCGCCGGGCTGGTTCACGATGTCGCTCTCGTCCGGCCCGCCCGGCGCGTCGGCGTTCCCGAGCGGGAAGACGGGCGCGGCGACGAGGAAGCCCGCCCGCGCCCAGGCGCGCAGCAGCCGCCGGTAGCGGAAGGGGGTCGACGCGAAGCCGTGTCCGAAGACGACGAGCGGCCAGGGCGCGGCGCGGCTCGCGGGCGGGTACCAGAGGTCGGTGGTCACCGGCCGCGGAACGCGCCTGCCTCCCGGCAGGCGGATCGTCCGGGACTGGTCCACGAGCCGCAGGACCGACGGCAGCGCGCCGCGGGCGCGGGCCGTTCCGCTCACGGACGACGCCGGCCGCGCCGCGAGGCCCGCCACGGACGCGAGCGCGGCGAGGAGGAGCAACCGCCTTCCGACCCCGGACACCGTCCACAGCATGCCCGACTCCCGCGCGACGGTCGAGCGGCGGTCTTCATCGATCGCTAACCGAACCGATCTAGCCTGAGCGCCTTGCTCCGGCTGGAACGGCACCGGCTCGGGCCGCGCGTCTACGTCTGCGGCCTCCGCATCCACGAGTTCGCCCTCGGATTCGCGGTGCTCGCGCTGCTGCTCGTCGGCGGCGCCTGCGAGCTCTGGGAGCTGACCCGCCGCACCGAGGCCGTGGCCTTCGTGGGCACGTGGCTGATCGGGAAGGACTGGCGCGACCTCTTCCCTTCGAAGCGGAACACCGCCTCCTGGAGCCTCCTGCCGCACCGCGTCCCGCGCGACTAGGGCGGCACCCCCGCCGTGCCGGAGGTGCGGTCGCGTACCCTGTGCCCGCTTGAAGCGGGTCGCGGTCGTCCTCACGGGAGCCTTGCTTGCGGGCCTGCTCCTCGCAGGGCTGCTCCAGGTGTCGGAGGAATCTCCCGGGCATCGCCGGTCCGCCGCGCCGGTCCACAGGAGCACACGCCAGCTCACGGAGGCCCGCTCGGCCGCCCGCCGCGGGATCCACAAGATCCGCCACGTGGTGATCGTCATGCAGGAGAACCGCTCGTTCGACTCCTACTTCGGCACCTACCCGGGCGCCGACGGGATCCCGATGCGCAACGGGGTTCCGACCGTCTGCTCGCCCGACCCGAAGACGCACGTCTGCGTCAAGCCATATCACGACAGCGCGAACCGCAACGCGGGCGGCCCGCACGACACGGTCGACGCGATCCGCGACATCGATCACGGGAAGATGGACGGCTTCCAGGCCGGGCCGCGACTCGGCCACTTCCGCGTCTGCCAGAAGGCGAACTCGCCCGTCTGCCGCTCGACGCCGTCCAAGCCGGACGTCATGGGCTACCACGACGCGCGCGAGATCCCGAACTACTGGGCCTACGCGCGGAACTTCGTGCTCCAGGACCACATGTTCGCGTCGGTGAACAGCTGGAGCCTGCCCGCGCGCCTGGCCATCGTCTCGGGCTGGTCGGCGAGGTGCTCGAGGCACGGCGACCCGATGAGCTGCCGGTCCGCGCTCAAGGCCCCCTTCGGCGCCACCGGACACGGCCAGAAGGTCGACTACCCCTGGACCGACCTGACCTACCTCCTGCACCGGTACGGCGTGAGCTGGCGCTACTACGTCGCCAACGGGAGCGAGCCCGACTGCGCCGACAACCAGATGGCCTGTCCGCGCGTGCCGCAGCGCGCCGGCACGCCGAGCATCTGGAACCCCTTGCCGCAGTTCGACACGGTGCGTCAGGACCACCAGGTGCAGAACGTCGCGCCGATCCGCGACTTCTTCAAGGCCGCTCGGACGGGCACGCTGCCGGCGGTGAGCTGGGTCACGCCGTCGCAGGCGGTGAGCGAGCACCCTCCGGGCCTCGTCACCGCGGGCCAGACCTACGTCACGCGGGTCGTCAACACGATCATGCGCGGCCCCGACTGGCGCTCGACCGCCATCTTCCTCGCCTGGGACGACTGGGGAGGGTTCTACGACCACGTCAGGCCGCCGGTCGTCGACGGAGAGGGCTACGGGCTGCGCGTTCCGGCTCTCGTGATCAGCCCCTATGCCCGTTCGGGCTATGTCGACCACCAGGTGCTCAGCTTCGACGCCTACCTCAAGTTCATCGAGGACGACTTCATCGGAGGCCGGCGGCTAAACCCGAGGACGGACGGCCGGCGGGACTCCCGCCCCGACGTCCGCGAGAACGCGAAGATCCTCGGGAACCTCGTTCGCGACTTCGACTTCTCCCAGAAGCCGCGCCCGCCGCTGCTCCTGCCCCTCCATCCGCCGTTCAGCTGAGGCGATGCCCGTCTCGGCCCTGAAGGCGCTGGGAGCGGATGTCGAGGGCGCGCTCGAGCACGTCAACGTCCCCAGCTACGTGATCGACCGCGCCGGCGTCGTCCGCTGGATGAACGAGGCGGCCCGCCGCATCGTCGGCGACCAGGTCGGAAGGCAGTTCACCTCCGTCGTCGCGCCCGAGGAGACGCGGCGCGCCCGCGAGCTCCTCGCCCGCAAACTGCTCGGGAGCTCGCCCGTCACGAATGCGTTTGTCACGGTCGTCGACAGGGACAGCCGCCGCGTCCAGGTGGAGATCAGCTCGGTGCCGCTGCGCAGGGACGAGCACGTGATCGGGGTCTTCGGCCAGGTCTCCGACGTGCTCGAGGAGCCGCACCCGCATCCCGAGCTCCACCTCACGCCGAGGCAGGCCGAGGTCCTGCGCCTGCTCGAGCTCGGACGCTCGACGGCCCAGATCGCCGACGAGCTCCACCTCAGCCGCGAGACCGTCCGCAACCACGTCCGTCACCTGCTGCACGCCGTCGGCGTCTCGTCGCGGCTCGAGGCCGTCGCGGTCGCGCGCGGCGACGTCGCGGCGCCCGCCGCGGCGAATTGACGCAATCGCGTCAAGCGCCGGGGGCGCTCCGGCCGTCAACCTGGGAGGCGTGGACGAACTCGACCTGGAGCTGAGCGACGTCGTGCTCTTCGAGCTTCCGACCTACGAGGACTCGCAGGCGTTCCGCGTCCACTTCCGGCCGCGCTGGCCGGGCTGGTCGGTCGAGGACGAGCAGGTCTGGCTCTTCGCCGTCGACCTCGGCGCTGCGGCGGCCGAGCTCCCACTCCTCCTCCGCGAAGCGCAGGACCTGCTCGCCGACCGCGGGCTCGCCTCGATCCGGTTCGTCCTCGACAGCCGGATCTACACGCTCGTAGCCGCTCAGGCTCGAGCGGCGTAACCGGCGAGCCGCTCCGAGACGACCTCGTCCGCCGCCGCCTCGGCGAGCGCGTGGCCGGTCACGGCCGCGAGGAAATCCGCGCGCTCGAGCGCGTAGAGCCGCGTCTCGGCCGAAGCCGTCACGGTTGCCGTCCGCGGCACGTCGCGCAGGAGCGCGATCTCGCCGAAGTAGTCGCCCACGCCGCTCTCCTTCTCCCCGTCCTCGAACGCGATCCGGACGCTGCCCGAGTCCACGATGTAGAAGCGGTCGCCGACCTCGCCCGCGCGCACGACCGGCATGCCGGCGGCAACCTCGAGCGGGACGAGCCGCGCGGCGAGCCGCTCCTTTGCGGCGAGCGAGAGCGGGGCGAAGATCGGCACGTCGTCCACGAGGTGCTGCTGCCGCGTCGGCACCGCCTCGGCGTCGAGGCCCCGCAGGCGCCGATAGCCGGCCACGGTGAGCACCGGCAGGAGGAAGCCGACGGCGACGAAGGCCGCGTGGGCGCCCACGATCCGGACGAGGGTCGGCGTGGCGATCGACCCGAGCGCGAGCGCTCCCATCGCCGCGCCCCAGATCAGGCCGAGCACGCCGCTCAGCGCGTCGTCGCGGATCGCCCGCTGCAGCAGGGTGAAGCCCGACACGTCCTCGAAGCTGTTCGAGGCTCCGACGACCGCGAGCAGGAGGAACGCCGCGACGAGCTGCGCGCTCGGGGCGATGAGCGCGATCGGCAGGCCCCACCCGAGGAGCGAGAGCGCGAACACTCGGGCGAGCCGGCTGCCGTGGATCGTCGACGACACGACCGCGCCGACCACGCCGCCCGCGCCGATCGCGGCCGTGAGGACGCCGACCGTGCCGCCGGCTCCGCCGAGGAGCCGGAAGGCGGCGACGACGATGAGCACGTTCAGGCAGCCGCGCACGAAGGCCTGGGCGACCATCAGGAACACCACGACCGGCGCGCCCGGACGCTGCACCACCGTGCGCCAGGCGACGGAAGGCGGTGGGAACCGGGCCGCCCGGGCCGGCGCCGAGCCTTCCGCGTGGACGAGGAGGATCAGGCAGACCCCCACGGCCATCGCTCCGGCCGCGGCGGCGAACGTGACGCCGACCCTCGCCTCACCGACGAGCACTCCCGCGACGAGTGGCCCGATCAGCGTCCCGAGGCTCTCGACCGTCGAGGTGGCGGCGTTCGCCGAGACGAGCTCCTCGGGCGTCCGGGTCAGGGACGGAAGCAGGGCCTGGAGCGTCGGCCTGATCAGCGTCGAGGAGATGCCGAAGAACGCGGCGCCTGCGAACACGCCGGTCTCGGAGTCGGCCAACGCGGCGAGCGCCGAGCCGGCCAGCGAGACCGTCCCGAGCAGCGCGGCGCCGAGGAGGAGCCGCTCCCGCCGCACCCGGTCGCCGAGCGACGCCGCGCTGGGGGCGACGAACGCGGCCGGGAGCAGCCGGACCAGTCCGGCGAGGCCGACGGCCGAGGCGCCGCCGGCGTCGTACGCGAACACGCCGAGCGCCACGAAGTACGCCCACTCGGCCGTGATGGCCGTGCCCCAGGCGAGCTGGACGCGACGGACGTTTGCGTTCCTGCCCGCGAGCGCGGCGGCGGCGAGCCGGCGGCGAAGCGGCGACATCGCTCGATTGAACGCCTCCCGGCGCCCGTTGGCAAGAGCCTCAGCTGCGAGCAGGCAGGAGCAGGCAGGCGGCGCGATGGCCGTCCGCCGCGGAGGCCGGCCGGGCGAGGGCCGGATCCTCGCGCGTGCACCGGCCCTCGGCCAGAGGGCAACGGGGATGGAACCGGCAGCCGCTCGGGATCGCCACCGCGTCGGGCGTCTCGCCGCGCAGGATCTGCGGTTGCCGCCGGTCGCGCGGGTCGCGGCGCGGCACGACCGAGAGGAGCGCCTTCGTATACGGGTGCTGCGGGTTCCGCACGACCTCGGCCGCGGGGCCTTCCTCCACGATGCGGCCGAGGTACATGACGGCGATCCGCTGCGCGAAGCGCGCGGCGGTGGAGAGGTCGTGCGTGATCATCAGGATTGCGAGGCCGGCGCGGCGGAGGCCGTCGAGGACGTTGAGCACCCCGGCCCGCACCGAGACGTCGAGCATCGAGACCGGCTCGTCGGCCACGAGGACGTCCGGCTCGAGGACGAGCGCGGCCGCGATCGCCACTCGCTGCCGCTGTCCTCCCGAGAGCTCGTGCGGGAACCGGTCGAGGTAGAGCTCCGCCGGCGAGAGCTCGACGCGCGCGAGCGCCTCCCGGACGCGCGCCGCGCGCTCGGCCTTCGAGCCGCCGAGACCGTGGATGAGGAGCGGCTCCTCGACGACGGCGCGGACGCGGAAGCGGGGGTCGAGCGACTCGTAGGGGTCCTGGTAGACGACCTGGATGCGGCGCCGCAGCGGCCGCAGCTCGCGCGACCCGAGCGGCACGAGGTCGCGGCCGTCGAAGCGGATCGAGCCGGAGACGGGATCGACGAGGCGCAGCACCGCCTGCGCGGTCGTCGTCTTGCCGCAGCCCGACTCGCCCACGAGCGCGAGCATCTCCCCGGCCCGGAGCGAGAGCGAGACACCCTCGACCGCGTGCACCGTCCGGCGCGGCTGCCGGGTCACCGCCGCGACGAGCCCGCGGTGGACCGGGTAGCGGACGACGAGATCCTCGATCTCCAGCAGCGCCGGCTGGGCGCTCATGCGAGGACTCGATCGTTGAGGTGACAGGCCGCCGCGTGCCCCGCGCCCACCTCCTGCAGCTGCGGCCGCTCGGTGCACGCCGCGAAGGCCGAGTCGCAACGCGGCCGGAAGGGGCAGCCGTCGATCGGCCGGTCGAGTCGCGGCGGCGCGCCGGGAATCGAGACGACCGGCTCGTCGAGCCCGGAGAGGTCGGGCGAGGCGGCGAAGAGCATCCGGCTGTACGGGTGCCCCGGCGCGTGGTAGAGCTCCTCGAGCGGCCCGCGCTCGACGATCTCACCGGCGTACATCACCGCGCACCGGTCGCAGAGCTGCGCCACCACGGGCAGGTCGTGCGTGACGAGGACGAGCGCCAGGCCGAAGTCCCGGCAGAGGCTGTCGAGCAGCTCGAGGATCTGCGCCTGCACCATCACGTCGAGCGCGGTCGTGGGCTCGTCCGCGATCAAGACGCGCGGGTCGCACGAGAGGGCCATGGCGATCGCGGCCCGCTGGCGCATACCGCCGGACAGCTCGTGGGGATAGCGCGCGGCGCGGCCGGCGGGGATGCCGACCGCCTCGAGCAGCTCGGCGGTGCGCGCGCGGGCGGCCGCCCCTCTCGCGCGGTCGTGGAGCTCGAGGCTCTCGACGATCTGCTCCCCGATCGTGCGCACCGGGTTGAGCGCGTTCATCGCGCCCTGGAAGACGATCGCGACGTCCACCCAGCGGTGAGGCCGCATCGCCGCCTCGCCGCCGGCGAGGATGTCGCGGCCGTCGATCTTGACGCGGCCGGCCACGCTCGCGCTCGGCGGCAGGAGGCCCATGATCGCGAGCGCCGTCGTCGTCTTGCCGCAGCCCGACTCGCCGACGAGCCCGAGGCGCTCGCCCGGCTCGAGCGAGAGGCCGACTCCCTGCACCGCGTGCAGCTCGCCGCCGTCCGCGAGGTCGAACCAGACGTGCAGATCCTCGACCTGGAGAATCGGCGCCGTCATACCGCGTCCTCTCCGCGGCCGACCAGTGGCCGGAGCCGGAAGGTGCGCGCCGAGAGATGCGCGACGCGCAGCCTCGGGTTGAGCGCATCCTCGAGCGCTCCGCCCAGGAGGCTGCAGCCGAGAATGATCAGTGTGACGAGCACTCCAGGCCACACGATCGCCCACCATGCGCCCGAGGAGATCGCGGTTCGCTGGAACGCGTTCTCGATCAGCTTGCCGAGCGAGGTGGTGCTCGGGTCGCCGAGGCCGAGGAACGACAGCGCCGTCTCGTCGAAGATCGCCACGGCGACGGTGAGCACCGTGTTGGCGATCAGGAGCGGCGCCACCTGCGGCAGCACGTGCTGCAACACGATCCGCGTGTGACCGGCGCCGAACGCCCGGGTCCTCTTCACGTAGACCCGCTCGCGCACGCTCTTCACCTGCGCCCGGATCACCCGCGCCGTCGATGTCCAGAGCAGGATCCCGATCACGACGATGATGTGGAAGAGGCTCGGGCCCCAGATCGCAGCGACGACGATCATCAGCGGCACGTCCGGTACGACGAGGAAGTAGTCGGTGATCCGCATGAGCAGAGTGTCGACCCAGCCGCCGAAGTAGCCCGCGGCGACGCCGACGGCCCCGCCGATCGCCATCGAGACGAACGTTGCGGCGAAGCCCACGACGAGCGAGACGCGTGCGCCCCACATGAGAAGCGTGACCATGTCGATGCCGCCGTCGTCCAGGCCGAAGGGGTGCCTCCACGAAGGAGCGCCGAAGACCGGGCCGACCTGGGTGTGCAAGCCATAGGGAGCGATCCAGGGCGCGAGGACGGCGACGAGCGCCACGACTACGAGAATCACGGCCCCGACCACCGCCGCCGGACGGTTGCGAAGCGTCCTGAGCAGGAAGCCCCGCCGGGTCGAGGTGGCCTCGGCTGGCGCCTCGATCAACGGGGCGACGTTGCTCATTTCCCGCTCCGGCGCCGTGCACGCCGGCGCCTCCGCTCCTGGGTGAGCTCCGTCGAGCCTACGCTCATTCGGTGATCCGCGGGTCGAGCTTGAAGTAGAGGAGGTCGGCGATCAGGTTGCAGAGGACGACCGCGATCGTGAGCAGGAGGAACGCGCCCTGGAGCATCGGATAGTCGCGCTGCAGGACGGCCTCGTAGACGGCGCGGCCGATGCCCGGCCACGAGAACACGATCTCGATCAGGATCGCGCCCGCGACGATGTAGCCGAGCGAGAGCGCGACGAGGGTCGTGATCGGCAGCATCGCGTTCCGCAGCGCGTGCTTGCGCACGATCGCCCACGGCTTCAGGCCCTTCGCACGCGCCGTGAGGATGTAGTCCTCGCCCAGCGTCTCGAGCATCGCCGACCGCACGATCAGCGTGTACTCGCCGTACAGGGTCAGGCCGAGCGTCAGCGACGGCAGGACGATGTGCGAGGCGAGATCCTTCAGGTGCTGCCAGAACCCGGGGTTGAGGAGAAACTCGTTCGTCATGCCGCCCGTGGGCAGGACGCCCGAGAAGACGATGATCAACATCAGGCCGAGCCACTGGGTGGGCATCGCATAGAAGCCGAGGGCGCTCGACACCGTGAGCGCCTCGGTCGGCGTCCCGCGTCGCCAGGCAGCGATCACTCCCGTGAGCGTGCCGATCACGATCGAGAACAGCGTCCCGAGCGTGACCATCGGCAGCGTGTTGATGAGTGCGACGCGCAGGTTCGTCGACACGGGCTGCTGGTTCTCGAACGAGATGCCGAGGTTCCCGTGCACGAGCTGCTTCAGGTAGATGAGGTACTGCGCGCCCTTCGACTTGTCGAGCCCGAACTGCACCTCGAGCGCGTGACGCAGCTGCTGGGTCGCGTGCGGGACGCGTGACAGGTTCGAGACGGCGCTCCCCGGCGCGAGGCGGAAGAGCACGAAGTTGATCGTCACCGCCACGAAGACGGTGACGATCGCGAAGGCGACGCGCTTCAGGACGTAGTCGATCCCCCGCACGAGGAACCTCCTACTTCTGGTGCACCTGCGTCAGGCTCTGGATGTTGAGCTCGTTGAACGGCCCTTGCGGCGTGTTCTTGAAGCCGACCCAGTTCTTCGCGGTCGCGCTGACCGAGTCGTCGTTGGCGAGCCAGAGGTACGGCCGCTGCTTGTACAGGAACGCCTGCATCTGCCAGACGATCTTGCGCCGCTGGTTCTGGTTCGGCGTCAGCTGCTGCTTCGCGTACATCTTGTCGTAGCGCTTGTTGCAGAAGCCGGAGTCGCTCCAGCCGCCGTACTGGGCGCACGTGACGACCGAGAGCATGAAGTCGGGGTCGATGAGGGCCGTCCAGTCCCACATCGCGAGGTCGAAGCCCTGGTACGTGTTGTTCGGGCTCGTCATCTTGGCGAAGGCGGCGCTCGAGTCGAGGGCCTGCTGCCGGAGCTGGACGCCGATCTTCGCGAAGTCCGCCTGGATGATCTGGAACGTGCGCGGGATGCTCTGCACGTCCGTCGGCGTGATCACGTTGTAGGACATCTTCTGCCCGTGGGCGACCCGGATCCCGCCGGGCCCTCGCTTGAAGCCCGCCTTGTCGAGCAGCTCGTTCGCGAGCTTGAGATCGAAGCTGACCGGCTTGAGATGCGGGTTGTGCCAGGAGCCGGTCGTCGCGGGGATGATCGAGTCGGCCGGCCGCGCCGCGCCGAGGAAGGTGACGGCGACGATCTTCTTCCGGTCGATGGCGTGGTCGAACGCCGCCTTGACCGTGAGGTTGAGCAGCTCGCGGTGCTTCTTCTTCTTCGGGTTCGAGTTGATGATGAAGTCGGTCTGGTCGAGCCCGGGCACGTCCGAGACGACGAAGCCGGCGTTGCGCAGCGTCTTCATCGACGTCGCCGGCACGGTCTCGATCGCGTCGAGGGCGTGGGACTTCAGCGCCTGCACCATCGCGTCGTCGTTCGAGAACTGCTGCAGCCCGAACTCGTCGATCTTCGGCTTCGGGCCCCAGTAGGAGCTGTTCCGCTGGAAGAGGGCGATCTGGTTCTTCTGGTACCGGACGAGCTTGAACGGGCCCGAGCCCACGACCGGCGCGGGGTTCGCGAACGTCTTCAGGCCGGCGCCCTTGTGGCCGAGGTGCTTCGCCCAGATGTGCTTCGGCAGGATGAAGAACTGCTGGAACTGGCCGAGGACGTTGCCGGGAGCCTGCTTGTAGTGCACGACGAGCGTCGTCGGGTTCGGCGCACTCGCGTGCGTGATGTGCGCGACCAGGCCCGCGACGTTGGCCGTGGCGCCGTTCGCGTACTTGATGGACGTGTTGATCGTCCATGCCGCGTCGGCCGCGGTGAGCGGCACGCCGTCCGTCCACCTGGCGTTCGGCTGCGTCTTGAACGTCCACGTCTTGCCGTGGTTCGACGAGTGCCACGACCGCGCGAAGAACGGCGCGAACTTGAGGTGGCTGTCGTACTGGACGAGGACCGGGTAGATGTACTCGAAGGTGCTGTAGGCGTCCTGGTTGAAGGCGACGAACGGGTTGAGCGAGTCGATGCCCGAGGCCGTGCCGACGCGGAACGTGCCGCCGGTCTTCGCTTGCTTCGTCCCGGACCCGGTCGCGGTCGTCGCGAAGACCAACGCGGCGACGATCAGCGGTACCGCCGCCAACCACCTCTTACTCATCTCGCCCTCCCTCGTCTGCGTTCGCGAACGGCGACTCGTCCACCGTCAACGTGCGTGCGTCCGCATCGAGCGTACAACGGACACCCAGCGGGATGGAAGCCTGGTGCTTGCCGTGCCCAAGCGGGAGCTTGTAGAGCGCCGGGACCCCGAGCGGTTCGAGGTGCTTCTCGAGCACGTCCTCGATCGACTTCGACGCGCGCCAGTCGGAGACCTCGCGCGGCAAGTCGCCGTAGTCGCACTTGTGCATGTCGCCCACGGCGACCCCGGCGAGGTCGTCGAGCTTGCCGGCGTGGCGGAGTTGCGTCAGCTGGCCGTCGACGTAGTACGGCGGGGCGTGCGTGTCCTCGAAGAACAGGATCGTGCCCTGCGTCTCGAGCTCCCACGGAGTCCCGAGCGTCTGCAGCAGCAGCCAGAGGCAGCCGCCCACGAGCGGCGCGGTCGCTCGGCCGGGCGCAACGGTGCGGACGTACGGGTCGTCGGGGTCGCGCGGCACCTCGCCCACCACGTCGCCGCCGAGCACCGCGACCAGGCGCGTCCGCGTGAACTCGCTCGTGTCCTTGTCTCCGACGCCCATCAGGCCGTAGCCGTAGAAGGTGGGGAAGCCGGCGCGCTGCCGGATCGGGACGTGCAGCGAGGTGATGTCCGAGTAGCCGACGAACGGCTTCGGGTTGGCCGCGATGAGGTCGAAGTCGAGGTGCGGGATCAGCTCGCTCGAGCCGAAGCCGCCCTGCAGCGCCTGCACGACGTCCACCTCGGGGTCGGCGAAGAGCGCGTGGAGGTCGTCGGCGCGGCTGCGTGCATCGCCGGCGACGTAGTCGTCGCGCGCGTAGACGCCCGGCGCGAGCTTGACGCGGTAGCCGCGGCTCTGCCACCACTCGACCCCGCGCTCGACCTCCGAGCGCATGTCGTACGAGCTCGCGAACGCGCCGACGCCGATCGTTCCTCCCTCGGGCAGCGGCTTCATGCTGCCGTGTTCTACACCGCCGCGAGACCGGCGACGAACTCCACCACGAGCCCGCCGATCGCCGCGAGGTCGTAGCCGCCCTCCTGGACGACGACGGTGGGCAGGCCCAGCCCGCCGAGGATCCGGCCGGCCTCGCGGTAGCCGGCGGCGGAGACCTCGAGCGGGCTCTCGGGATCGCCGGCCGCCGCGTCGACGCCGAGGGCGACGACGAGCGCGCGGGCGGAGGCGGCGAAGTCGGCAGCCTTGCGCACGGCCGCGAGCCAGCCTTCGTCGCCGGTGCCCGGCTCGAGCGGCAGGTTGAGGTTAGCCTCGTCGTTCTCCGCCGCGAAGCCGAGGAAGTGGGGGAACCAGCCGGCGCCCGGGTCGACGTGCACCGATGCCGTGCGCACGTCGGCCCGGTCGAGGAAGAGCTCCTGCGTCCCGTTGCCGTGGTGGGCGTCGACGTCCACGACCGCGACGGGGCCGCCCGTGCGATCGAGCAGCGCCGCGGCGGCGACGGCGGTGTTGTTGAGGCAGCACGAGCCGCCGTAGAGCGAGCGCGTCGCGTGGTGACCGGGCGGCCGGCAGCACGCGTACGCGAGCGGCTCGCCGCCGGCGACGAGGTCGACCGCGGTCAGGGCGACGTCGACGGCGGCCCGCGCGGCCTCCCAGGTGCCGGGCCCGATCAGCGTCATCGTGTCGTAGGCGAAGAGGCCCGGCCGCGCCCAGACCGCGGCCGGCTCCTCGGGCGCCCGCCCGCCCGTCAGGCCCTCCCGGGCGAAGACGTAGGGGACGACGCGGTCGGAGGGGAGGTCCGCGGCGGCCCACTCATCCCACGCCGTCCTCAGGAACTCGACGAGCGCCGGGTCGTGCACCGTGAGCAGTGCAGAATCGTCGTGTGGGACTGCCGCGAACTCGCGGGCGCCGGCAGCCGCGAGCGCCTCCCGGATCGCGAGTGCCCGCGCGGGCACCTCCGTCGCGGGGGTGCGGGTGCCGACCCAGACCTCGGCCCCCGGCTCGTGCAGGAGGCAGTCGTCGCTCCAGACGAAGCGCATTAGGGTCGCACCATGTCACGCCCCCGCGACGACGGGATCCTCGTCGGCACGCTCGAGCCCGGCCCCCGGAACTCGATCGCCGACGTCGGCGTGACGGTCGGCCATGTCACGGTCGAGCGGACGGGCGTCACCGCGGTCGTCCCGCCCTCCCTCCCGCTGCCCGCGGGGACGGCCGTGCTCAACGGCGCGGGGGAGCTGACCGGCTCGCTCGAGATCAGGGAATGGGGGATCCTCGAGACGCCCGTCTACCTCACGGCGACCCACGCGGTCGGCCGGGTGTACGACGGCGCCGTCTCGGTGGCGATGGCGCGGGATCCCCGCGTCGGCGTCGACGAGGTCGTGATCCCGGTCGTGGGCGAGTGCGACGACAGCTGGCTCTCCGACGCGCGCGTGCGGCACGTAGGGCCGGAGGACGTCGCTCGCGCGGTCGAGAGCGCGACGGCCGATTTCGAGCAGGGAGCGGTCGGCGCCGGCGCCGGCATGAGCTGCTTCGGCTGGAAGGGCGGCATCGGCTCCTCGAGCCGCCGCGCCGGCGAGCACACCGTCGGCGTCCTCCTCCTGACGAACTTCGGCTCGAGCGAGCAGCTCCGCGTCGACGGCGTCCCCGTCGGCCGCCTGTTCGACGAGCGCCCCGACGAGGCGCCGGCTCCGGGAGGAAGCTGCATCGCGGTCGTCGCCACCGACGCGCCGCTCACGCCCGCGCAGCTCGAGCGGCTCGCACGCCGTGCGGGGCTCGGCCTCGCGCGTGCGGGCTCCGTCGCGCACCACGGCAGCGGCGAGATCTTCGTCGCGTTCGCGACGGCGACCGGGCGCTCGTTCGAGGACCGCGAGCTCGACCCGCTCTTCCAGGCGGCCGTCGACGCGACCGAGGAGGCGGTGCTGTGCTCCCTTTGGGCCGCGGTCGACACGACCGGCCGCGAAAGTCGCCTCGTGCGCGCCCTGCCGCGGGAGGCCGTGCTGGAGCTCTACCGCGGGCGCGGCCGGTAGCCGCCGTAGAGCGGCAGGTCGACTCCCGGCCCGAGCCGGTCCATCTCCTCCCAGAGCCGGTTGATGCCGAAGCTGCCGCGCTCGCGGACGCGCTGCACCTGGTCGAGGTCGAGCACGGCCGTCACGACCTCCTCGCCGACGCCCGCCTCGTAGCGCACCGCCCCTTCCGGGTCGATCACGAGGCTGCGGCCGTTCCCGACCGGCGCCGCCGCGTTGACGTTGACGACCGCGACCTGGTTGACCATCGCGTTCGCGCGCGCGATCACCGTCTCGGCGTCGCGATCGGAGGTGCCGGTGAGCGTGACCTGGAAGATCGCCTCGGCGCCCTGCCAGGCGAGCGAGCGGAAGACCTCCGGGAAGGCGCCGTCGTGGCAGATCGCGAGTCCGAAGCGGCCGACGCCGCCGATGTCGAAGCAGACCGTCCGCGTGCCCGGCTGCGTCGACTCGTACGGCTGCCAGGGGAAGCACTTGCGGTAGCTCGCCACGAGCTCGCCGGCGGGCGAGAGGACGACCGCCGTGTTCGCCACCCCGTCGTCCATGCGCTCGTACACGCTGCCCGGGATCAGCCACAGCCCGGTCTCGCGGGCGAGTCCGCCCAGCCGCTCGGTCAGCTCGCCCGGGACGTCGACCGCGACCTCCTGCAGCGGGGCTCCGTCCTCGAGCAGCGGCTGCAGCGCCATGAGATGGAGCTCCGGCGCAACGACCAGCTCCAGCCCGTCGAACGTCGCGCGCAGCGCGCGGACGTTTCGCTCGAGCTGCGCGAGGGTCGCCTCCGGATCGCCCGGCACTCCTGCGGTCTGCAACCCGGCGACGAAGAGCGAGCGACCGGCCATGGCGTGAGATGCTATTCCGGCGATGGCGACGCGGCTGACCTACACGACCGGGACCCGCAGCCCCGAGCTCGACCAGGCCTTCGAGACTGCGCTCGCGGAGGCGCGGGCGGCCGGGGCGGAGCCGCTCGCGCATCTGGTCGGCGGCCGCGCCGCGGCCGTCGGGGAGCCCTTCGCGCGCGAGGACCCCTCGCGGCGGGAGCACGTCGCGAGCCGCGCCCGCGAGGGTCGCGAGATCGTCGCCGAGGCGGTCGAGGCGGCGCGAGCGGTGCAGCGCGGGTGGCGGCGCCTTCCGTACGCCGAGCGGGTCGCGGCTCTCCGCGCGACCGAGCGGCTCGTCAGCGAGCGCAGGCTCGAGCTCGCGGCGGCGATCAGCATGGAGGTCGGCAAGGTGCGGACGGAGTCGATCGCCGAGGTCGAGGAGGCGATCGACCTGATCGAGACGTACTGCCGCCAGGTCGAGGCGGCCGACGGGTTCGAGACCCCGCTCGGGCAGCTCTCGCCCGACGAGCGCAACACCGACGTCCTCCGGCCGTACGGCACCTTCGCCGTCATCGCGCCCTTCAACTTCCCGTTCGCGCTCGGGATGGGGATGACGGCAGCGGCCCTCGCAGCCGGGAACGCCGTGATCCTCAAGCCGCCGGAGGAGGCGCCCCGCTCGGGCGGGGCGGTCGCGAGGCTCCTCGCCGAGGCCGGCCTGCCCGACGGGGTGATCTCGCTCGTGCACGGCGGCCCGGAGACCGGACGCGCGCTCGTCGGCTCGCAGATCGACGGCGTCGCCTTCACGGGCTCCGCCGAGGTCGGGCGGGAGATCGGACGCCGCCTCTCCGAAGGGCCGTTCCCGCGGCCGGTGCTCGCCGAGATGGGCGGCAAGAACGCCGCGATCGTCGGAGCGAGCGCGGATCTCGACGCCGCTGCGGAGGGGATCGCGAAGGCCGCATTCGGCTTCTCGGGCCAGAAATGCAGCGCCTGCTCCCGCGCGATCGTCGTGGACGAGGTGCACGGCGAGCTCGTGGAGCGACTCGCCGAGCTCGCGCGGGCGACGACTGTCGGTGACCCGGCCGACCCGGAGGCGGCCACCGGCCCGGTCGTGAACGCACGGGCGGTCGAGCGGTTCGAGCGATCGGTCGAGGCGGCGCGCCGCGACGGCGCGGTCGCGGCGGGCGGCTGCCGCGGAGACGCGTCCGGCTGGTTCGTCGAGCCGACGGTCGTCGCCGGACTCCCCCTCGGGCATCCTCTCACCCGGGACGAGCTCTTCCTGCCCCTCGTGACGGTCGTGCGCGTGCCCGATTTCGACGCGGCGCTCGTGGAGGCGAACGCCGTCCCCTACGGCCTCACGGCGGGCGTCTTCTCGCGGGACGAGGCGGAGCTCGACCGGTTCCTCGACGAGATCGAGGCAGGGGTCGTGTACGTCAATCGGCGGGCCGGTGCCACGACCGGCGCGTGGCCCGGCGTGCAGTCCTTCTGCGGCTGGAAGTCGAGCGGCCTGACGGGCAAGGGCGGGCTCGGGCCGTACTACGTCCAGCAGTTCGCGCGCGAGCAGAGCCGCACGATCGTCGAGCGGTGACCACGTCGTCGCAAACGGTGTCCGAGCGCATCCGCGCGCTCGAGGGCACCGGGCTGCGCACGTTCTGGGAGCCGGAGCCACTCGTGTGGGCGCGGACGGAGGGCTGCCACGTCTGGGACGCCGACGGCCGCTCGTATCTCGACCTCTACGCCGGCTTCGCCGTGGCGAACGTCGGCTACTGCCATCCGCGCGTGACCGAGGCGATCCGCGCGCAGGCCGGAGTGATGACGCACTGCCCCTCGGCTGCGCCCTCCGAGGTGCGGGCCGAGCTCTACGAGCGGCTCGCGGCGATCGCACCGCCGGGCCTCGACCGCGTCCTGCTCGCGATCACCGGGGCGATGGCCAACGAGACGGCCGTGCAGCTCGCACGGGCGGCGACCGGCCGGCGCAACGTGATCACGTTCGCCGGGACGTATCCCGGACGCACGGTCGGGGCGGTGCGCCTGGCGGGCAGGCACGCCTACCGCCAGCAGCTCGGAATCGCCGCGGACGCGCACTTCGTGCCGTACCCGGACCCGCTCCGCAGCCCGTGGGCCGCCGGCGCCGATCCCGGAGAGGTGGCGCTCGGCCTCGTGGAGCATGCGCTCGGCGACCCGGCCTCCGGCGTCGAGCCGCCGGCCTGCATCCTCGTCGAGCCGATCCAGGGCAACGGCGGGGTCGTCGTGCCCCCGGCCGGGTTCCTCCGCGGCCTGCGCGAGCTCTGCGACAGGACGGGCACGTTGCTCGTCTTCGACGAGATCCAGTGCGGCTTCGGACGCAGCGGGCGCATGTGGGCCTCGGAGCACGAGGAGGTCGTCCCGGACCTGATGACGGTCGGAAAGGGGATCGGCGGCGGCCTCGCGCTCGCCGCGCTCCTGGGCCGCGCCGAGCTGATGACGACGTGGGAGCCCGACGCGGTCAGCTCCACCTTCCTCGCCAACGCGCTCAACGGCGCGGCCGCCTGCGCGGCGATCGACGTCCTGCGCGACGAGGGACTGGTCGAGCGGTCCGCGCGCCTCGGGGAACATGCCCTGGAACGCCTTCGGGCCGGCGTCTCGGGCACGGCCTCCGTCCAGGACGTCCGGGGGCGCGGGCTGTTCCTCGGGGTCGAGCTCGCGGACGCGGCCCTCGCCACGGAGGCACAGCGCGCGTCGCGCGAGCGCGGAGTGCTCGTCGGCCGCGGCGGCCGCCACGGAAACGTCGTGATCCTCGCCCCGCCGCTCGTGATCGAGGAGGACACGCTCGACGAGGGCCTCGACGCGGTCGTCGGCGCCCTCCGGGCTTGAACCCGTCCGCGGCTTCTTCTAAGTTCCGACCAGGCGTCGTCTCGATCACCGGGGGTCTCGGCCTTGGACACATATCACGTCATGCTCTACATCCACCTGCTCTCGCTCTTCGTGGGCATCGGCGCGGGCGCCGTGCTCCTGACCTGCCTCTTCCAGCTGCGCGCCGCTCGAGCGGTCGAGCAGGCGGCGCCGTGGGGGATGGTGGCGGGCAAGGTCGGCAAGCTCTTCCCGGTCGCGGTCGTCGGGCTCTTCGGCACCGGTGCCTACATGACGAGCCACTTCTGGACGTGGGGCACGAGCTGGATCGACGTCGGCATCGCCGCGCTCGTCGTGCTGCTGGCGCAGGGCGGCGGGATCGCCGAGCGGACGGGGCACAAGCTCGGCGCTGCGCTGCGGGCGAACGGGCCCGGGCCGCTCGGCCCCGAGGCGCGGCGGATGACGCTCCATCCGGGCCTCTGGGTGGTCGAGTTCTCGAACCTCGGCATCGTCCTGGGCGTCGTCTGGAACATGACCGAGAAGCCGGGTCTCGGCGGGTCGCTCGCGTCCGTGCTCGTCGGCTACGCGGTCGGCGCCGTGCTTGCGCTCGTCGTCACGCGCTCGGGCCAGGAAGAGCTCGCCACGGCGCCAGACGCCACCGCGTAGCGGCTCAGGCCGAGGCCGAGCGAAGCGTGTCGGCGATCACGCGCGCGTAGACCGAGCACGCGTACGGCCAGGGGTGCGTCCCGTCCGACAGCATCCGGTTCGTCGAGCTCCCGTACCAGTCGGCGAGATGCGCCTGCGGCCAGTCGTGCAGCCAGGTGACGAGCGCGTGGTTCGCCTCGTCCTGCCAGCTCGTGGCGTTGCGGACGTTGACGACGACGACGTCCGGGATCCCGTGCAGCGCGTGGCGGAGGCGCAGGAGGTCGTGGTACCAGAGCGGACCGTTGTTGCCGACCTGGATCACGATCGTCCGTGGCAGATTCTGGTGCCGGCGCAGCCTCTGCAGCTCGCCGATCGTGTCGTCGATCTGCCGCCCGACCGTCGCGTCGACGTGCACGCGGTGCTGGAGGGCGATCTTCAGCTGCCGCGAGCAGCCGAGCATCACCGAGTCGCCGAGCGCCAGGATCCGGCCGGGAGGCAGGGGAGGTAGAGCTTTCTTCTGCTTGTGACGCCGGTCCCGCGAGGATGCGGCCGGCTGCGTCACGGTCTGCGTGTGCGCGGGCTTCCTCTTCGTCGTCGCCCCCGCCTTCGGCGGGCTGACGTAGGTCGAGACGGGGTTGAGGGCGGTCGGCAGGTAGAAGAGGACGGCAAACGCGGCGACCAGGCACATCGCGCCGGCCCCCACCACCTCGAGCCGGATTCGCCGGGAGTGCTGCGCGAGCCACCGCTGCAGGCTCCGCGTCCGGATCGGCTGCTCGATGTAGCGGAACGAGAGCGTGGCGGCGGCGAGGACGATCGCCGCCTGCGCCACGATCACGCCGGGGCCCGTCCACGAGATGTCCACCCCGGGCCGCATGAGCGCGATCACCGGCCAGTGCCAGAGGTAGATCCCATAGCTCCGCTCGCCGACCCAGCGGAGCGGCGCCACCCCGAGCGCCTGGCCGATCCCGGTCCGCGGATGGGCCACGGCCGCGATCAGGACGGCGAAGCAGAAAGCCGCCGCGAGGTCTCCGCCGCGGTAGAGCGTCGGGTCGAAGTCCCGCATCCGCAGGAAGAGGAGAACCGTCCCCACAAGGGCCGCTATCCCCAGCAGCTCGAGCGCCGGGAGCCCGCGCCGCAGCCGCTCGACCGCCGGCCAGACGAGCGCGAGCAGGATCCCCATGAGCAGCAGGAAGGCGCGCGTGTCGGTGCCGTAGTAGACGCGGGAGGGATCCGAGTTCGGCGTGTAGAGCAGCCACATGGCCAGCGCCGAGCCGGCGATGCCCACGAGGACGAGCATCGGCAGCCGCCGGCGTCCGAGCAGCACGAGCCCGGGCACGAGCAGGAGCGGCCAGATCACGTAGAACTGCTCCTCCACCGCGAGCGACCACAGGTGCTGCAGCAGGGAGGGGCGGCCCATGAGGGTGAAGTACGAGTGGTTCGCGATGATCAGGTGCCAGTTCGTGTAGTAGAGGAGCGAGCTGACGGCGTCGCCGCGCGTCCTCCCGAGGTCGGCGCGCTCGAAGATTGCGGCGAGGATGAGGGCCGCGAGCACGACGACGACGAGGGCCGGGAGCAGTCGGCGTACGCGCCGCATCCAGAACCGGCGCAGGTCGATGCGGTTGCCGGCCTCCCACTCGACGAGAAGGAGCGAGGTGATCAGGTAGCCGCTGAGGACGAAGAAGAGGTCGACCCCGAGGAACCCGCCCGGCAGATAGGGGAGACCGTCCGCCCGCGGGCGCGCGTGGTAGAGGAAGACGCCCGCGACCGCAAGGGCGCGCAGGCCGTCGAGGCCGGGTCTGTAGTCGAGGCTCGGCCCTCTTCTCGCGACTGGCTTCGGCATCTCGGCAGCAGCTTAGGGTCCGATTCGGCGGGCCGCCAGGACGGATTCGACGAGCTCCGCGAGGCATTCCGCCGGCTCGCCGAGCGCGCGCCGCGGACCGTAGCGCTCCACGAGCGAGACGGCGTCGATCCCGCTGCCCGGGGCGACGTCTCCGGCCAGCACGAGCGCGCTGACGCCCGCGGCTTCGGCGCGGGCGAGCACGCCGCCGACGACCTTCCCCGTGAGGGACGTCGCGTCCACGAGGCCTTCTCCCGTGACGACGAGGTCCGCCTCTGCGAGACGGTCGTCGAAGCCGAGGCGCTCCGCCACGAGGTCGAAGCCGGGGAGGAGCCGTGCACCGACCGCCGCGAGCCCACCCGCGAGCCCGCCGGCAGCCCCGGCTCCGGGGAGGTCGGGAACGCCGAGCTTCGCGAGCCGCTCGCGCAGGATCGCGACCTGCTCGCGCGTCGCTCCCTTCTGGGGAGCGAAGACCTCCGCCGCCTCGAGCAAGCGGGCCTGGACATCGCAGGCCACGTCGACCGGAACCGGCAAGGGTGCCGGCAGCGCCTCCACCGCGCCGGTGCCGCCGTCGGTGGACGCCACGCCGCCGACGGCGACCAAGAGCCGCGTCGCGCCCTCGGCGATCGCGGCGGCGACGAGCTCGCCGACGCCGCGGCTCGTCGCGCGCAGCGGGTCGTTGCGCTCGGGCCCGCCCGCGAGAGTCAGTCCGCATGCCTGCGCCGCCTCGACGATCGCCGTGCCGTCGTCGTCCAGGCGCCACGCCGCCTCCACGGGCTCCCCGAGAGGTCCCGTCACGACCGTCAGCCGGTTGCCGCCGCCGAGCGCGTCGAGCGTTCCCTCGCCGCCGTCCGCGAGCGGCAGCTCGGCCGCGGTCCAGCCTGCGCAGGAGGCGCCGGCGGCGATCGCCGCAGCCGCCTGACGCGCGGTGAGTGTGCCGCGGAACTTGTCGGGAGCCGCGAGAAGCTGCATCACGCGCGGATTGTCGCTACCGTTCGTCCGGCACCAGCACTAGAGCGAGCACCGGTCGCGCGCGCGTCGCGCCTCCTGTCCGTTCAGAACTTCCGCGGAGGGAGGTGTTTCAGATATGGCAACCGGAACCGTCAAGTGGTTCAACGACGCGAAGGGGTACGGCTTCATCACCCCGGACGAGGGCGGCAAGGACGTGTTCGTCCACTTCAGCGCGATCAGCTCCGAGGGCTTCAAGACGCTCGCCGAGGGCGCGCGCGTCGAGTTCGAGCCGGCGGAGGGGCAGAAGGGCCCCGAGGCCCGCAACGTCGTGCCCGTCGGCTAGACGGCTCGACCGCCGAGGGCGCCTCGTTCGGAGGCGCCCTCGTCGATTCCGCCTACGAGCTCTTCTTCGCCGTGGCGCGGCCGCCCTTGCGGCCTGCGGCCTTCTTCTGGGCCGTCGTCCCGCCCTGGCGCGAGTTGCTCCGTGAGGACGACGAGGAGGAGCCGGACTTCTTGCCGCCGCGGCTCGACGCGCCGGGCGAGTTCGCGATCTTCGCCGCGCGCTCCTTCGACATCCCCTTGTCCTTCAGCTTCTCGTACTGCTTCTCGTTCTTGACGCTTGGGCGCTTGCCGGGCATTGCGTCCTCCTTCCCGGTGGATGCTGGTGCAACGACCGGGCCGGGAATCGCGATTCGCCTGCCGCTAGAGTCCCGGCATGTCGATTCGCGGCAGACCCTGATCCTCCGGGCGTAGCGCCGCGACGCTCGTCGCGGCGCTGCTCGCGATCGAGCTCCTCGACGAGCTCGTCGGCGGCACCCGCGCGGCCGCGTGGCCGTCGATCCGGCACGACCTCGGCCTGAGCTACGCCGAGATCGGCCTCGTCCTCGCCATCCCCGGCTTCGTCGGGAGCGCGCTCGATCCGCTGGTCGGCGCGGCCGGGGACACGGCGGGACGGCGGCTCGTCATGGTCCTGGGAGGGCTCGCCTTCGCGGCCTCCGCGGCTCTGACGGCCGCCGCGGGCGGCTTCTGGCTCCTCCTCGCTGCGCTCGTCCTCGGCAATCCCGCCTCGGGCGCCTTCGTGTCGCTCGCCCAGGCGACGCTGATGGACGCGGACCCGCCGCGGCGCGCCCGGAACATGGCCCGCTGGACGCTCGCGGGCTCGTTCGGCTACGTGGGCGGGCCGCTCCTCCTCGCGTTCGCCGTCTATCTCGGAGCCGGATGGCGGGGCGCGATCGCCGCCCTGGCGGCCGCCGCCCTGCCGCTGGCCCTCGCCGCCTTCCGCTTCCCGAGCCCTCGCCACGGAGAGGCTCCGCGGCTCGGCCGTGCCGTCCGGGAGGCGCTCGCGGCGGTGCGGCGACCGCAGGTGCTGCGTCTCCTGCTCCTGCTCGAGGCCGGCGACCTCCTGCTCGACGTCTTCCACGGCTTCCTCGCGCTCTATCTCGTCGACGGGGCGGGACAGGCCCCCTCGATCGGAGCGCTCGGCGTCGGCGTCTGGACGGGCGCCGGCCTGGTCGGCAACTGGCTCCTCCTGCGCGTGTTGCGGAGGACGGCCGGCGGGCGGGTCCTGCGCGCGACCGCCCTGGTCTCGCTCGGCGTCTATCCCGCGTTCCTGCTCGTTCCGGGCGCCGGGCCGAAGCTCGCGCTCCTCGCCGTGCTCGGCCTCTCGACCGCCTCGTGGTACCCCGTCTCGAGGGCGTGGCTCTACGACGCGCTGCCCGAGCGAAGCGGCGCCGCCGTCGCCGTCGGTGGCCTCGGCGGGATCGCCGGCGCCTGCGTCCCGCTCGTGCTCGGTCTCCTGGCCGGCGCCGCCGGGATCACGGCGACGATGTGGGTGCTGCTGCTGGCGCCGGTGGCGCTGCTGGCGCTAGCCTCCGAGAGATGAACGCGAGCCGGACGACGACAGCGCGCCGCGCGCGGCCGACCGTCGCCCGGCCGCGCGCGGCTTAGTCCGCCTCGGGCACGTCCTCGGCGGACGCGTCTCCCTCGTCGGGATCGGGCGCAGGCGACTCGTCGATTTCCTCGTTCCGATCGTCCTCACGGGGGTGCATATCCTTGGCCGGTTCTTCCATGAAGGTCGTCCTTCCCGACAGCTCGGAGCTCGAACTTCCCGCCGGCGCGTCCGGCCTCGACGCGGCGCGCGCGATCGGGCCGAAGCTCGCCGAGCAGGCCGTCCTCGTGCGTGCGGACGGGCGCGTGCAGGACGTGCGCCTCCCCTTGCACGACGGCGACCCGATCCAGATCCTGACCACGCGCGACAAGCACGACCCCGATGCGCTCGCAGTCCTGCGCCACTCGTCCGCGCATCTCCTCGCCGAGGCGGTGACTCGGCTCTACCCGGGGGTCAAGCTCGCGATCGGGCCGCCGATCGAGAACGGCTTCTACTACGACTTCGACTTTCCGGAGCCGATCCGGGAGGAGGACCTGGAGAGGATCCAGGCCGAGATCGACCGCGAGCTGGCCGAGGGGCGCGAATGGGTGCGGCAGGAGATCTCGCGGGACGAGGCAAGGGAGCTCTTCGCGGACGACCCGTACAAGCTCGAGCTCGTGGACACGGCCGAGGGCGAGATCTCGGTCTACAGGCAGGGAGGCTTCACCGACCTCTGTCGCGGGCCGCACCTGCAGGACTCGAATCCGATCAAGGCGCTGAAGCTGACGGGGCTCGCCGGCGCCTACTGGCGCGGCGACTCCTCGAAGCCGCAGCTCACGCGCATCTACGGCACCGCCTTCTACTCGCGGGAGGATCTCGACGCATACCTCGAGCGCGTAGAGGAGGCGCGCCGCCGCGACCACCGCCATCTCGGCCCGCAGCTCGATCTCTTCCACTTCGACGAGCATTCACCCGGCTCGCCGCTCTGGCACCCGCACGGGATGGTCATCTGGAACGAGCTCGAGCGCATCCGTCGCGTCGAGAACGCGAGGCGCGGCTATCTCGAGGTCCGCACGCCGATCATCTACGACGCCGACACGTTCTGGACCTCGGGGCACTTCCCGAAGTACGAGGACCTGATGTTCAAGGTCGACGTCCGCGGCCAGCAGTTCGCCATGAAGTCGATGAACTGCCCCGGCCACATGCTGCTCTTCGGCAGCCGCGTGCGCTCGTACCGGGAGCTTCCGGTGCGGTACGCCGAGCCCGCGCCACTTCATCGCGACGAGCTTCCGGGCACCCTCCACGGCCTGCTCCGCGTGCGCATCGTCACCCAGGACGACGCGCACATCTTCTGCACCGAGGAGCAGATCCAGGACGAGATCGCCGGCTGCGTCGCCTACGCCCGCCACGTCTACGAGCTGTTCGACATGCACGCGAGCGCCGAGCTGGCCACGCGCCCCGACAACAAGATCGGCAGCGACGAGCAGTGGGACCGCAACGAGGCAGCGCTCGAGAAGGCGCTCGAGCTGAACGACATCCCGTACACGGTTGCCCCGGGGGAGGGCGCGTTCTACGGACCGAAGATCGACCTCTTCATGGACGACGCGCTCGGGCGCAAATGGCAGATGGGCACCATCCAGCTCGACTCGCAGATGCCGTCCCGGTTCGGCCTCACGTACATGGGCCCGGACAACGCGGAGCACGAGCTCTACGTCGTCCATCGCGCGCTCTACGGGTCGTTCGAGCGCTTCATCGGGATCCTGATCGAGCACTACGCGGGCGCCTTCCCCTTCTGGCTCTCGCCCGTGCAGGTGCGCGTGCTGCCGGTCGGCGAGGCGCATCACGAGGCGGCGCAGACCCTTGCGCTTCGCCTGCGAGACGCCGGCTTCCGCGCCGAGGTCGCGGAGCCGACCGAGACGATCGGAAAGCGGATCCGCGCTGCCGAGCTCGAGAAGATCCCGGTCACGGTCGTCTACGGCGACCGCGAGAGCGACGAGAGCCTCGCCGTGCGCGAGCGCGGCGGCGCGCAGTCGACCCTGTCGCTTTCGGCCCTGGTGGACAGGCTTGCTACCCTCTGACCTCTGAAAAGCAGGGGCGGACCGTTCCTCACCTCCCGGGCCACAGGGACCGCGGGGGTTCAACCGAGTCGAAGCGACGACGAGGACCGGGCCGCTGCATGCAGCGGCTTTTCATGTTGCGACAGCGAGACGAGGAGGAGTAAGCCCGCTTGGTGATCAGCCTTTGAGGCCCAGACGCCGGCCGTTCGACCAGACCCGCCCGGCGCCACGCGACACGACGCGCATCAACGATGCGATCCGCGTCGCCCGCGTCCGGCTCATCGACGACGACGGCAGCCAGCTCGGAATCAAGACCACGGACGAGGCGCGCGAGTACGCCTACGGCAAGAACCTCGACCTCGTCGAGGTCGCCGCCCAGGCCGACCCGCCGGTCGCCAAGGTCATGGACTACGGGAAGTACCGGTACGAGCAGGAGCAGAAGGCGAAGCAGGCCCGTAAGCATCAGAGCCAGATCCAGGTGAAGGAGATCAAGCTCCGGCCGAAGATCGGCGTGCACGACTACAACACCAAGAAGGGCCACGTCGAGCGATTCCTCAACCAGCGCGCGAAGGTGAAGGTCACGATCATGTTCCGGGGCCGCGAGCAGACGCATCCGGAGCGGGGCCGCGACCTGCTCCTCCGGCTCGCCGAGGACGTCAAGGAGATCGGGCAGATCGAGTCGCAGCCGCTTCAGGACGGACGCAACATGGTGATGCTGCTGGGCCCGACGAAGAACGCAGGAGTGAAACGAGATGCCGAAGACGAAGACACGGAGCTCCGTGAAGAAGAAGTTCAAGGTGACGGGGAGCGGCAGGATCCTGCGCCGGCCGGCGATGCGGAGCCACAACCTGGAGAAGAAGTCGTCGAAGCGTAAGCGCGGCTTCCGCAAGGACCGCGAGGTGACGGGCGCCGACCGCGGCCGCGTCAAGAAGATGCTGGGGATGGGCTGAGCCGTGCCGAGGGTCAAGCGTTCCGTCCACGCCCAGAAGAAGCGCCGCAAGGTTCTCGAGCAGGCCAAGGGCTACTGGGGCCGCAAGAGCACGCACTACCGGTACGCGAAGGAGCAGGTCGAGCACTCGCTCGTCTACGCCTACCGCGACCGGAAGGTGCGGAAGCGCGAGTTCCGCAAGCTCTGGATCACGAGGATCAACGCCGCGGCCCGCGCGAACGGGCTCTCGTACAACCAGTTCGTGCACGGCCTGGCGAAGGCCGGGATCGAGCTCGACCGGAAGGTGCTCGCCGACCTCGCCGTCAGCGACCCCGCCGCGTTCGGCGCGATCGCGGAGCAGGCGAAGGCCGCGCTGCAGCGCCAGCGGGGCTGATCACCTCCCGCGACAACGAGCGCCTCAAGCTCGTCCGCAAGCTCCACGACCGGCGCTGGCGGGACAAGCTCGGGCTGTTCGCGGTCGAGGGGGAGGACCTCCTCGAGGCGGGGCTCGCCGCCGGGCTCGAGCCCGCGGAGGTGCTCGTGAGCGGCGAGGACGTGGCGCCCGAGCTGCTCGCCGAGGTGTCGACGCTCGGGCACCCGCCGCGGGTCGTCGCCGTCTTCCGTCGGGACGACCTGCCGCGCGGGGCGCGACCGGTGACCCTTGCGTTGTGGCGCGTCGGCGATCCCGGGAACGTCGGCACGTTGCTGCGCGCCGCGGACGCCTTCGGCGCCGGTGTGGCGCTGTCGGACGGCTGCGCCGATCCCACCGGGCCGAAGGCGGTGCGCGCGTCGATGGGCTCGCTCTTCCGCGTGCCGCTGAGCGGGTTCGACGAGCCGCCGGGGAAGCGGGTCGCGCTCCTCCCGACGGGAGGGATGCGGCTCCCGGGGCTGGAGACCGGCGGCGATGTCGTGCTCGTGCTCGGCGCCGAGCGGGACGGCCTGCCCGAGGAGGTGCTCGCGCAGTGTGACGAGCGCGCCTCGATCCCTCAGCCGGGAGGCGGCGATTCGCTCAACGTGGCAATGGCCGGCGCGATCGCGCTCTACGAGCTGGCGCGCCGCGGTCGCTAGACCGGTAAGAGGTACCGCACGCCTTCGTAACGGCGGCGTACGGCTCGGCGACAGGCGGCGTGCCCTTCTGTCGCTGTTTCGGCGCGGTTTCGTGACGGTACGTGTTACCGGCCGTTTGGCTTTGGAAAGCGGCCGGCCCCCTTGCGGGGGCCGGACCAAAGAATTCGCCGAGCCGGTTTCGCTTTCGTCCCCCTCGTCCAACCGGCCTTTCGCCTCGGGATTGCTCCCTCTTCGTCCGACCGCTCGGTCGAGGTTTCGACCTACTCGCGTTCCGTGCTCGGCGCAAGGGGGAACCTACGGGAACGCCTGCGGCGGATCAAGACCGCAGGCCGACGTTTTTGTCGCAATTTGCGCGCTGATCATCGTCGGCGGGAGATCCACACGCTGTCCTCGCCTCCGGCGTAGGGTCGCCGGTCGAACCAGCCGTAGCACGCGAGCACCTCGAATCCCGCCTCGGCGAGGAGGGAGTGCCAGCGCTCGGGCTCGAGCCACCAGAGCGTCATCGTTGACGAGCCCTGCGGCCCGCGCACCGACAGCGTCAGCGTCTGCGCCGTGCGGTCCCAGTCGGCGCGCTCGTCGATGCCCGGCTCCCGCTCGATCCAGCGGCCGTGCGTCTCCTCGATGTCCTCCCGGGACGGCGTGAAGACGTCGAAGACGAGGCGCCCGCCGGGCCGCAGCAGCCCGCGCGCGGCGCGCAGCGCCTCGAGCCGCTCCGCATCGTCGCGCAGGTGGAGGTAGGAGCGGAAGGGGCACGTCACGAGCGGGACGCGCTCGTCCACCGGCGGTCGCCTCAGGTCGCCGAGCCGCAGGTCGAGCCGCTCGGCGACGCCGGCCTCCCGCGCGCGCTCGGCGCAGACCGCGAGCATCCCGGCGGAGGAGTCCACGCCGATCACGTGCGCGCCGGCGAGCGCCGTCGGGATTGCGATCCGCCCCGTTCCGACGGCGAGCTCGACGACCTCGCCGCCGGCGGCGAGCGCCTCGTCGACGTAGAAGGAGACGTCCTCGACGACGCCGGCGCTCCACGGGTCGTAGAGCCTCGCGATGGGGTCGTAGACGCTCAGGGCTTGCGGGCGACGTAGAGGAACTCGAGCGACTCGTCCGTGAACGGCTCGTGCGCGAAGCCACCGTACAGCGCCTCGACCTCGAGCCCCGAGACCTCGAGCAGCCCGTCCCACTCCTCCTTCGTCGCCCACCAGAGGCTGAGCGTGGCGCCGTCGTCGCGCGTGATGTCGATCCGGCTCTCGGCCGGGACGTAGTTCAGCGTGTGCACGACGCCGTTCTGGTCCTGCGTCGTCCCGTCGAGCCGCGCGGCGACTGCATGGCTGAAGACGAAGGCTTTGAAGGCGAACCGGCCGCCCGGCCGCAGCGAGCCCGCCACGCGCTCGAACACCCGCCGCTTCTCGTGCCAGCCGTGGAGGTGGAGGAGCGAGCGGCCCGGGACGTAGATCAGCGCGGCCGGCTCCTCGAGCTCGAATCCGCGCATGTCGCCGAGCCGCAGCTCGATGCGGAGCCCCGCAGAGCGTTCGCGTGCGATCTCGAGCATCGCGGCCGACGAGTCGATCCCGAGGACGGGCTTCCCGGTCGCCCGCGCGACCTCGATCGCCACGCGTCCCGTTCCGACGGCGAGCTCGACGACCGGCCCGTCCGCCTCGCAGGCGAGCGAGACGTAGTGGGCGACGTCCTCGGGCATCCCGCCGGTCCACGCGTCGTACACCGGCGCCCAGGCGTCGTAGTCGCTCATCCGCGGTAGTATCGACCGCGATGTCCGCCTCGCGCGCCTTCGCCTTTACGCAGCCCCGGCTCGCCGCCGGGGCGTCGGCGCGCTAGCAGTCGCCGTCTCCTCAGCTCGAGCCGGGGCCTGAGCCGCCCTCGTTCCCGTGCCAGAGAAAGGAGGAGAAACCGTTGGATAAGGTCGCCGTCGACGTGAAGAATCCGGACGACCTCGAGAGGGAGGCGCTCGCCGACGCCGCCGAGGCGACGTCGCTCGCCGCCCTCGCCGAGGTGCGGATCCGCTACCTGGGCAGGAACAGCGCGCTGAAGCTCGCGCTGCGCAACGTTCGCGATCGCGAGACGGGGATGACGCTCAACGCCGTCCGCGAGACGGTCGAGTCGGCTCTCGCCGCCCGCGAGGAGGAACTCGCGCGCGCCGAGCTCGAGGAGCGCCTCGCCACCGAGCGGGTCGACGTCACGCTCCCCGCCGGGCTGCTCGGCCCGCCGAAGCTGCGCCCCCGCGGCACGCTCCATCCCTCGACCCTCGTCCGCCGCGACGTCGAGGACGTCTTCCTCGGCCTCGGCTATGAGATCGTCGACGGCCGCGAGGTCGAGACCACCCGCTACAACTTCGACGCCCTCGGCTTCCCCGAGTGGCATCCGGCGCGCTCGCCGCGCGACACGCTCTACCTCGACGAGCAGACCGTCCTGCGCACGGAGACGTCGCCCGCGCAGATCCACAAGATGGAATCGCAGCGGCCGCCGATCTACATGGTCTCGATCGGGCGCGTCTACCGCCGCGACGAGGTCACCGCGACCCGGTACCCGATCTTCCACCAATTCGAGGGGCTGGCGATCGACAAGGGCATCACGATGACCGACCTCAAGGGAACGCTCCTCTACGTGATGCGGGAGCTGTACGGCCCCGAGCGCGAGGTGCGCTTCCGTACGCACTACTTCCCCTTCACCGAGCCGTCGATGGAGCCCGACGTCTCGTGCTTCAACTGCGGCGGCGCCGGCTGCTCGATCTGCAGGCACTCGGGCTGGATCGAGATGGGCGGCTCGGGCATGGTCGACCCGTACCTGTACGAGTTCGTCGGCTGGGGGCCGGAGGAGTACACCGGCTTCGCCTTCGGCATGGGCATCGAGCGGACGGCTCAGCTGCGCTACGGCATCGCCGGAATCCGGGCCTTTTGGGAGAACGACCTGCGCTTCCTGCGCCAGTTCCGATGAGAGTCCCCCTCAGCTGGCTGCGCGAATACGTCCGCGTCGACGCGACGACGGCGCAGATCGCCGAGGCGCTCTCGGTCGGCGCGGCCGAGGTCGACGGCGTCGAGCGGGTCGGCGTGCCGGGCGAGCTCGGGCTCTTTCGCGTCGGCCACGTGCTCGAGGCGGAGAAGCATCCCGACGCCGACCGGCTCCAGCTGACGTCGGTCGACGTGGGCGAGGAGCGGCCGTACTCGATCGTCTGCGGCGCCTGGAACTTCGGCGCCGGCGCGAAGGTGGCCGTGGCGCTGCCGGGCGCGACGCTGCCGAACGGGCTCGTGCTCGAGCGGCGCAAGCTGCGCGGCCAGGTCTCCGAGGGGATGATCCTCGCCGAGGACGAGCTCCACCTCGGCGCGGATCACAGCGGGATCATCGTCCTCGACGACGGGCTCGAGGCGGGGACGCCGCTCGCGGACGTCCTGCCGCTCGTCGACGAGGTACTCGACCTCGACCCGACGGGCAACCGTCCCGACCTGTTCGCGGTCTACGGCGTCGCGCGGGAGGTGGCGGCGCTCCTCGGCGGCGAGCTCCTGCCCATGCCGGGAGCGGATCCGGCCCGCGACGGCGACGAGCCCGTCGGCGTCGGAATCGACGACCCGGAGGGCTGCCTGCGCTTCATCGGACGCGTGTTCCGGGACGCGACGGTCGGCGACTCGCCGCCGTGGCTGAAGGCGCGGCTGCGGCACGCGGGCGTCCGCGCGATCTCGAACGTCGTCGACGTCACGAACTACGTGATGCTCGCGCTCGGCAGCCCGCTCCACGCCTACGACCTCGACCTGCTGCGGGGCGGTCTCGTCGCGCGGCGCGCGCGCGACGGCGAGAGGGTGCGCACTCTCGACGGCGTCGAGCGCATGCTCGCCCCCGAGGATCTCGTGATCGCCGACGACAAGCGTCCGGTCGGGCTGGCCGGGATCATGGGCGGCGCGGAGACCGAAGTCTCGTCCTCGACGACGAACGTCCTGCTCGAGGCCGCGAACTTCGAGCCCGTCGGGATCCTGCGCAGCTCCGAGCGGCACTCGCTGCGCACCGAGGGCTCGAACCGCTGGGAGAAGGGCGTCGATCCCTACGTCGCCGGCCCGGCGGCGACCTTCGCGACGGAGCTGATCGTCGAGCTGACCGGCGCGCGCTGGACCGGGGCGGGGGACGTGCAGGGGGAGCTCCCCAAGCCGACCGTGATCCGGCTGCGGCCCGAGCGCGTGAGCGGGCTGATCGGCCTCGAGCTACCGGAGGCCGAGCAGGCCGAGATCCTCGGCCGGCTCGGCTTCGAGCAGCGGCAGAAGGGCTTCCGTGTGCCCACCTGGCGCGCGCGCGACGTGAGACGGGAGGTCGACCTGATCGAGGAGGTCGCGCGCTTCAAGCTCCCCGAGATCCCGTTCACGCTGCCACATCGCCAGGAGATGTTCGGCCGGCTGTCGCGCGCACAGCGCCTGCGCCGGCAGGTCGAGGACGTGCTGGTGGGGGCCGGCTACGCGGAGGTCTACACGCCGACCTTCGTCGCCGAGGGGGACCTGCGGCTTCCCGAGCCGCTTTCCGCGGAGGCGGCGGCGCTGCGCACCGACCTCTACGCCTCGTTGCTCGAGCCTGCCCGCCGCAACGCCGATGCCGGCGAGCGCGACGTCGCCCTGTTCGAGGTCGCGCGCGTCTACCGGGACGCGGGTACCGAGCTTCCGGAGGAGCGGTGGCACGTCGCCGGCATCGCCGACGGCGGCTTCGCCGAGGCGAAGTGGGCCGTCGAGCAGATCTACTCCGCGCTCGGCATCGAGCCGGGCTACGAGCGCGCCGGCGAGCGGTTTCTCCATCCGGGCAAGGCCGCGCGTACGGCCGAGGGGTGGCTCGGCGAGCTCCACCCGGCGCTCCTCGAGGGTGTCTGGGGCGTCTTCGAGCTCGACCTCGACGCGCTGGCCGAGACCACGCCGGGCGTCGTCGCCTTCGAGCCGGTGAGCCCCTATCCCGAGGTGCGCCAGGATCTCGCCTTCGTCGTCGGCGAGGAGGTTCCGGCCGCGGAGATCCTCTCGGCGATCCGCGAGGCGGCCGGCGAGCTGCTGCGCGAGCTCGAGGTCTTCGACGAGTACCGCAACGCGCAGACGATCGGCGAGGGGAAGCGCTCGCTCGCGTTCCGGCTCGCCTTCGGCTCCCTCGAGGGGACGTTGACCGACGAGGACGTGGCGCCGGTGCGCGCCTCGATCGTCGACGCGCTCGCGTCGCGCTTCGACGCCGAGCTCCGCGCCTGAGACGCGGGGCTAGTCCTCCTTGTGGCGGCGCACGAGCTTGACCAGCGTCTTCACGGCGAGGAGGCCCCCCGCGGCCGCGCCGACCGTCATCCCGAGCTTCTTGCCGCGCTCGGCCGTCTCGCCGAGCTCCACGCGCAGCGAGGCGACGGCGTTCGTCAGCTCGCGGCGCTCCTCCGCGATCTCCTGCTTCAGCTCCGACTCAGTGGCCATTGCGCAGCGCCTCCTGGGTGAGCCTCGCCTCCTCGATCGCCTGCTCGGGCACCGGCTTCGAGCGCTTCATGAGCGTGAGGCCCGCGACGCCGAGGATCCCGGCGAGCACGAGCAACCCGCCGAACATGATCAGCAGCGAGGCCCAGACCGGCAGGGCGGTGGCGATGCCCGCCGCCGCCGCCGCGAGGCCGAAGCCGAGAGCGGCCAGGGCGAACAGCGCCGCGGCGACCGCGAGGCCGAGGCCGAGTCCCAGCGCGGCGAGCCGCTTCTTCAGCTCCGAGGTCGCGAGCTGGAGCTCGAGCCGCACGATCGAGCGCGCGTGGTCGGCCACGCGCTTCGTCGCACCGGAAAGTCCTGATCCGTTCACAGCCTCCTCCTTACCGCCATCGTGCGGACCGTAATCGAACCTCGCGTCAAGGCGCCAGGAACCGCTCGCCGGCCGGCGGCTCCTCGTACGGCGCGGCTCGCTCGTACGCCTCGGCGTCGATGGTGAGGTGGACGGTGCCCTCCTCGATCGTGCCGACCTGCTCGGAAGGGACGTAGCGCGGCCGGTCGAGGACGGCTCCGGCGCCGACGGCCAGCCCGTCGAAGATGTCGGCCTCCGGATCGCCGATCACCTGGTCGACCTTGCCGACCTCCTTCCCGTCGCCGGCGACGACGGCCCAGCCGCGCTCGACGACCTTCCAGGCGACGGGGTCGGCCATCAGGCGGGCCGGCGCCCCACGAGGAAGGTCGCGCCCTGCGTGCCGACCGGGTGCACGTCGCTCAGCGCACGCGTGATGCGGACGCGACCGGTGATCCCGGCCTCGTCGAGCCGGGCGAGACAGCGGCCGACCATCCCCGGCGACGCCCCGTAGCCACGGGTGCTCGCGCAGCGAAAACGGAAGCCCGGGCGTCCCGCAGCGGGCGCCGCCGGGTGTGCCGGCGACGCTTCCAGCCCTCGCTGGATCGGGTTTATCGGGGCGCAGAGGACGGCGGCGCGGTCGACGTCGGCGCTCGAGTCGAGCTCGAGCTCGGCGACGACGTCGCTCCAGTCGGACGGCAGCACCGCGAGCGCCGCCTCCCACTCGCCTGCCAGCGTCGGCCGGGCGGCCTGCGGCGCCGCCTCCGCCTCGCTCGTCCCCACGAGGCTCAGCTCGCCCGCGATTCCCTCCGAGTCGATGCGTGTGAGCAGCCGTCGCGCGGCCTCGGGTCCGATCCCGTGGCCGCCGCGCGCGACGTGGAAGCGGACGGCGTCGCCGGAGATGCCGGGACCCGCCGGGCCGAGCAGCGCAGCGGCTCGTTCCCGTGCCGTCTCGGCGCCGATCCGGAGGCTGAGCCGGACGTCGCTCCACCTCGGATCCAGGCCGCTCTCGATGCCGTTCCACTGCTCGACGAGCCGCACGGCGAGAACCGTACACTCGGGCGATGGCCAAGGTGGAGCAGAGGGCGACCCTGCCGAAGAGCGATCTCCACGACGTGCTGCGCGAGATGCTCCTCATCCGCCGCTTCGAGGAGAAGGTCGAGGAGCGCTTCCGCGCCGGCGAGCTCCCGGGCTTCCTCCACGTCGCGATCGGCCAGGAGGCGTGTGCCGTCGGCGTCTGCCGCGCGCTCGAGGACGGCGACGTGATCGCCTCCACGCACCGCGCGCACGGGCACACGCTCGCGAAGGGGACCCATCCGAACGAGCTGATGGCCGAGCTGTACGGCAAGCAGGAGGGCTGCTCGCACGGCTACGGGGGCTCGATGCACCTCTACGACGTCGAGCGCGGGAACATGGGCGCGAACGCCGTCATCGGCGGCGGCCTGCCGCACGTCACCGGCGCCGCGCTCGCGTTCCAGATGCGCGGCGAGCCGCGCGTCGCGGTCGCGTTCTTCGGCGACGGGGCGACGAACATCGGCACGTTCCACGAGGCCCTGAACCTCGCCCAGCTCTGGCAGGTTCCCGCCGTCTTCGTGCTCGAGGACAACAAATGGGCGGAGTCGACGCCCGAGTCCCAGCACTCCCCGATCCGCGACCTCTCCGAGCGCGCGAAGGCGTTCGGCATGAAGGCGATCAAGGCCGACGGGCAGGACGTGGAGGCGGTCTACAAGGCGGCGCGGCAGGCGCTCGACCATGCGCGTTCCGGCAAGGGGCCCGTCTTCCTCCACCTCGACACGGTGCGCTTCGGCGGCCACTACATCGGCGATCCGCAGGTCTACCGCGACCGCGACGAGGCGAACGAGCTCCGTGCCACGCGTGACCCGATCGAGATCCTGCGCGAGCGGGCGGGCGTCGCCGACGAGGAGCTCGCCGAGCTCGACGCCGAGGTGACGGAGATCGTCGAGGCGTCGGTCGAGTTCGCGAAGGCGGGCACCGATCCCGCGCCCGAAGACGCGCTCAAGAACGTCTATGCCTGAGCTCTCGTACCGCGAGGCCGTCCGCGACGCGCTCTCGACGGCGATGCGTCAGGACGAGGACGTCTTCATCATGGGCGAGGACATCGCCGAGATGGGCGGCTCGATGGGCGTCACGCACGGGATGCTCGAGGAGTTCGGCAAGGAGCGCGTGCGCAACACGCCGATCTCGGAGATGGCGCTCGCGGGCGCGGCGATCGGCGCCGCGATGCAGGGCATGCGCCCGGTCGCCGAGATCATGTACGAGGACTTCATGACGCTCGCCGCCGAGCAGGTGGTGAACCAGGCGGCGAAGATCCGCTACATGTCCGGTGGTCAGCTCGCCGTCCCCGTCGTCTTCCGGACGCAGGGCGGGGCGGGGTGGTCCCCGGGCGCCCAGCACGCGCAGCAGCTCGAGGCGTGGTTCGTCCACGTCCCCGGGCTGAAGGTCGTCTTCGCCTCGACGCCGGAGGACGTGCGGGGACTCCTCTGGTCGGCGATCTACGACGACAACCCGGTCGTCTTCTTCGAGCACCGGACCCTCTACCCGATCAAGGGCGAGGTGCCGCAGGAGATCGAGCCGATCCCGCTCGGCCGCGCGCGGGTCCACCGCGAGGGCGAGGACGTGACGGTGATCGCCACCGGCCGCCTCGTCCACGAGAGCCTGAAGGCCGCGGACGAGGCGGAGCGCGACGGCATCTCGGTCGAGGTGGTCGACCCGCGCACCCTCCAGCCGCTCGACGAGGAGACGCTCGTCTCCTCGGTCAAGAAGACGAACCGGGCGGTCGTCGCGCACGAGGCCGTGACGCGGATGGGCTTCGGCGCCGAGGTCGCGTCCGTGCTCCAGTACCAGGCCTTCGACTGGCTCGACGCGCCGATCGAGCGCGTCGGCGCGAAGTTCGCCCCGCTGCCGTTCGCGCCCGTGATGGAGGCGTTCGTCGTGCCGCATGCCGAGGACGTGCTCGCGGCGATCAGACGCACGGTGGGGAAGTAGTGGCGACCGAGGTCATCCTGCCGCGGCTCGGCCAGGGCATGGAGTCCGGCACGATCGTCCGTTGGCTCAAGGCCGAGGGCGAGCCGGTCGAGAAGGGCGAGCCCCTCTTCGAGCTCGACACCGACAAGGTGACGCAGGAGGTCGAGGCCGAGACGGCTGGCGTGCTGCTCAAGATCGCGGTCGCGGAGGGGGAGGTTCCTGTGGGGCAGACGGTTGCGTTCATCGGCGCGGAGGGCGAGGACGTGCCCGACCTTCCGAGCCCGGCCCCCGCGGCGCCGGCGGCGCCGGCGGCTCCGGCACCCGACCCCGCAAGTAACAGTCTGTTACAAGCGGAAGAGGAGCCGACGCCCGCGCCGGAGGCCTCGGGGAACGGGCGGGTCAAGGCCTCGCCGCTCGCGCGCCGGCTCGCGCGGGAGCGCGGAATCGACCTCGCCACGCTGCGTGGCACGGGGCCCGAGGGCCGGATCGTCGCCGAAGACGTGGAACGGGCCGAGGCCGCGCCGGCGGCCGGAGCCCCTGCAAGTAACAGACTGTTACAAGGTCCGGTCCCGGCGGGTGAGATCGAGCGCGTGCCGCTCTCGAACGTCCGCAAGACGATCGCGCGCCGGCTCACCGAGGCGTGGCGGATCCCGGTCTTCCAGCTTCAGGCATCGGCGGACATGACCCGCGTCAACGAGCTCGTCGCGCGGCTCCGCGAGCGCGACCCGGACGTGCGCGTCACGGTCACCGACGTCCTGACCAAGGTCTGCGCGCAAGCGCTCATGCGCCACCGCGAGGTGAACGCCGAGTTCACGGAGGAGGCGATCCTCCTCCACCCGAGCGCGAACGTCGGCCTCGCCGTCGCGGCGCCGCAGGGACTCGTCGTGCCGGTGATCCGCAGCGCGGAGCGGCTCTCGCTCACCGAGATCGCCGGCGTCCGCGCGGAGCTCGTGGGCCGCGCCCGCGAGAACAAGCTGCGGGCCGACGATCTGGAAGGCGGCACCTGCACGATCTCCAACCTCGGCATGTTCGCGGTCGAGCGCTTCACGGCCGTGCTCAACCCGCCGCAGGCCGCCATCGTCGCGGTCGGCGCGACCGAGGATCGCGTCGTCCCGGTCCGCGGCGAGACGGCCGTGCGGCCGATGGTCACGCTCACCGGCACCTTCGACCACCGGGCGGTCGACGGCGCGCCCGCTGCGGCCTTCCTCCAGACGCTCACGGAGAGCCTCGAAGACCCGGGGCTCGCGCTGTAGAACTCGCCCATGGCCCCGACGGTCTGGTACCACGTCCGCGACCTCGACGAGGGCCGGCGCTTCTACCGCGAGCTGCTCGGGTTCGAGGAGCTCTCGGTCGACTTCGAGGCACGCTGGTCGACGCTGCGGCGCGGCGAGATGGAGATCGGGCTCGCGGAGGGCGAGCCGCGCGACGACGGCGTCGCGCACGTCGACGTCTCCGATCTCAAGCACGAGGCCGACCGGCTGCGGGAGGCCGGCGTCGAGGTCGGCATCGTCGTCGAGCTGACCGGCGAGATGCGCCTCCTCGACGTCTACGACCCGGACGGGAACCGGATCCAGCTCGCCCAGGAGCTGTAGCGGCGATGCTCCGCCCGGTCGACCAGCAGGACACGCGCTTCCTCCGGGACATGCTCCGCCACGCCTACCACTGGCGCCTCGGCGATCCCGACCTGCCGGTCTACCGCTACGTCCAGAACTGGGGCCGGCGCGGGGATGCAGGCGTGATCGCGTCCGCCGGTCCGAACGCGTACGGCGCCGCCTGGTACCGGCTCTTCCCCGCCTCGGCGCCCGGCTTCGGCTTCGTGGACGAGGAGACGCCGGAGCTGACGATCGCCGTCGTGCCGGGCAAGCGCGGCCACGGCACCGGCGCCGAGCTGCTCGAGGCGCTGCTCGCGCGCGCCCGCGCCGACGGCTTCTCGCGGGTCAGCCTCAGCGCCGAGCCGGGTCAGACCGGCTTCTACGAGAAGCACGGGTTCCGCGAGCTCCGGCGCGAGGACGGAACCGTGACGATGGTCGCCGACCTCTGAGTACGCTCCCCTCCGAACGAGTGAGGGAGATGAGAGATGGACGTTGACGTCGCCGTCCTCGGAGGCGGCCCCGGCGGCTACACGGCCGCCATCCGCGCCGCGCAGCTCGGCGCGAAGGTCGCCTGCATCGAGCGGGAGCCCGAGCTTGGCGGCACGTGTCTGCGGGTCGGCTGCATCCCGACGAAGGCGTGGGTGCAGACGGCGTTCGCGCTCAAGGAGGCGGAGGAGAGCTTCGCGAAGTTCGGCGTCGCGGTCGGGGAGGCGAGGCTCGACTTCGCGGCCTCGAACGCCTGGAAGGCGGGCGTCGTCAAGCAGATGACCATGGGCGTCGCGAGCCTCTTCAAGGCGAACGGCGTCGAGTGGGTCAAGGGCTCCGGCAGCTTCAAGGACGCGAACACGCTCGCCGTCGAGGGCGGGGAGGACGTGTGCTTTCGCTCGGCGATCGTCGCCACCGGCTCGTATCCGCTCCGCCCGCCGATCGAGGGCCTCGACTCGCCGCGCTGCGTCGACTCGACCGGCCTGCTCGCGCAGGAGCAGGTGCCGGGCCGGCTCGTCGTCCTCGGCGGCGGCATCATCGGCTGCGAGTTCGCCTCCATCTTCCGGCGCTTCGGCTCGGAGGTGACGATCGTCGAAATGCTCGACGCGCTCATCCCGCAGGAGGACGCCGACGCGTCGAAGGAGCTCGCGAAGCAGTTCGAGCGCCGCGGCATCTCGCTCCAGCTCGGCAAGCAGTGCACGAAGGTCTCCGACGACGGCTCGCAGCTCACGATCCACTACGGCGACGGCGAGACGGTGCAGGCCGATCTGATGCTCGTCTCGGTCGGCCGCGGGCCGCTCGTCGAGGGGATCGGCCTCGAGGCGGCGGGCGTCGAGTACGACCGGCGCGCCGGCATCGCGACCGACGAGCACCGCCGCACGAGCATCCCGCACATCTACGCGGTCGGGGACTGCGCCGGCTACTGGCAGCTCGCGCACACGGCGTTCCGGGAGGGCGAGATCGCGGCGGAAAACGCGACCGGCCACGAGGCCGTCTTCGACAGCCGTGCCGTCCCGAGGCCGATCTACACCGACCCCGAGATCGCCGCCGTGGGGCTCACCGAAGCCGAGGCCCGCGAGCAGTACGGGGACGACGTCGCGGTCGGCCAGTTCCCGTGGGTAGCGAACGCGCGTGCCGTGATGCAGGACGAGACGGTCGGCTGGGTGAAGTCGATCCACGAGACGCGGTACGGCGAGCTGCTCGGCCTCGTGATGGTCGGGCCCCACGTGACCGACATGGTCGAGGCCGGCGTCGTCGCGATCGACGCGGAGTCGACGGTGGAGACGGTCGCGGACGGGATCGCGCCGCATCCGACCCTCTCCGAGGCGATCAAGGAAGCGGGACTGATCGGGCTCGGCCGCGCCATCCACATCCCCAACCGCAAGCCGCGAGCGGCCGCGCCGGCATAAACGGGGTCGGAGGAGGACAAGAGGAGCCCTATGACCATCGTGAACAGACGCAACGCCATCGTCGGCTTCCTCACCCTCAAGGTGGGGAAGGTCGTCGCCCGCCGCAAGGCGAAGCAGGTGGGCGGCAAGCTGACGCCCTGGCGAAGATCCGCAGACAAGAAGAAGAGCGACAAGAAGAGCGGCTAGGGTGACGGCCCTCTTCCGCGCCTCGATCGACGGCCTGGTGCCGTACGAGCCGGGCAAGCCGGTCGAGGCGGTGCAGCGGGAGCTCGGACTTGAGCGCGTCGTCAAGCTCGCCTCGAACGAGGGGCCGTTCCCGCCGTTCCCGGCCGCCCTCGAGGCGATGGAGCGCGCCGCGCTCGAGCTCAATCGCTACCCCGACGGCGGTGCCTGGTCGCTGCGGACCGAGCTCGCGGAGCGGCACGGCGTCGCGTTCGAGGAGCTGATCGTCGGCGCGGGCGCCGACGGGATCATCGACCTGCTCGCCCAGGCGACGCTCGATCCCGGCGACGAGGTGGTGTGCGGCTGGCCCTCCTTCCCGAGCTACGTCCTCACCGCCGCGAAGCTCGGGGCCGAGCCACGGCGCGTCCCGCTGCGCGCGCACACCTACGACCTCGACGGGCTCCTCGCGGCGATCGGGCCGCGCACGAAGCTCGTCTACGTCTGCCATCCGAACAACCCGACCGGGACGGCGAACGGCCGGGACGAGCTGCTCGCGTTCCTCGACCGCCTCCCCGAGCACGTGCTGTGCGTGCTCGACCAGGCCTACTTCGAGTACATCGACGACCCGGACTACGTCGACGGGATCGAGCTCTTCCGCAGGGGGCGGCGGATCGCCGTGCTGCGCACCTTCTCCAAGATCTACGGTCTCGCCGGGCTGCGGGTGGGCTGGGCCGTCGCGCCCGCCGATGTCGTCACGGCCACGAGCAAGGTGCGGCGCGCGTTCGACGTCGCCGCGCCGGCGCAGGCCGCGGCGCTCGCGAGCCTCGACGACCCGCAGGAGATCGCGCGGCGGCGCGATCTGAACGCGGCCGGCCGCGACCTGCTCGCCGACGTCCTGCGCGGCCACGGCCTCGAGCCCGTCGGGCCGTCGCGGGGCAATTTCCTCTTCGCGGACGTGGGCGGCGGCAGGGAGCTGTTCGACCGCCTGCAGCGCGAGGGCGTGATCGTCCGCCCGCTCGACGGCTTCGGCGCACCGGAGGCGATCCGCGTCACCGTGGGCACGCCGGAGGAGAACGAGTTCTTCGCTGTCGCGTTGGGACACGTCCTTTCGGGCGTCTCGTAACCGGCTGGCGCAGGTGGTACTTTCGGGCGCAGCCGCGTGAGGGTTTCGTCCGTCCAGCTCGAGCCGCTGAGGTTGCCCGGATTCCGCAACCTCTTCTTCGCGACCCTCGGCTCGAGCTTCGGGACGCTGCTCGCGGCGGTCGCGCTGGCGATCGACGTCATGGACCGGACGAACTCCGGCCTCTGGGTCGCCGCCGTGCTCGTCGTCGAGTTCCTGCCGACGATCGTCGTCGGGCTGCTTCTCGGCCCGCTGCTCGACCGGCTCGAGCGCCGGTCATTGATGATCGCCGCCGACGCTCTGCGGGTCGGCGTGTTCGTGGCTCTGCCGTTCGCGCCCGGCGCCGCCTCCGTCGTCGGGCTCGCGTTCGTCGCCGGGCTCGCGACCGGCTTCTTCCGGCCGGCCGTCTACGCGGGAGTGCCGAACCTCGTCCCCGACGAGGAGCTGCCCGCCGCGAACTCCCTGCTCCAGACGGTCGAGAACGCGAGCTGGGCGGTTGGGCCGCTCGTGGGCGGAGCGCTCACCGCCGTCGCCGGCCCTTCCGCCGCGTACGCGATCAACGCGGCCTCCTTCGTCGTGTCGATGGCGCTCCTGCTGCGGATCCGGCCGCGCCTGCTGCAGAGCGAGCGCGCGCTCTCGCGCGGCCACTGGCGCGATCTCGCGGACGGCTTCCGGGCCGCGCTCGGGTCGCCCTCGATGCGCGCGGTGCTGGTCGCCTGGGGCATCGGCTCGGTTGCGGCGGGGGCCACGTCCGTCAGCGAGCCGTTCCTCGCCAAGCACACGTTCTCGGCCGGGGACTTCGGCTACGGATTGCTCTACGGGGCGATCGGCGCCGGCCTCGTGCTGGGCGCCTGGGTGAGCGCGCCGGCGTTGGGCCGCCACGGCGTCTCCCGCGTCTACGGCGCCAGCCTCGCGCTGATGGCCGTCGGGTACGCGACGACCGGCGCGAGCCCGAACGTCTGGGTGGGCGCGGTCTGCTGCGTCGTCTCCGGCATCGGGAACGGCGGGGCTATCGCCTGCAACGCCTTGCTCGTCCAGCGCGGCACCTTCGACCTGCTCCGCGGCCGGGCGCTCACGTTCGTCATGAGCATCACCTACGTGCTCGTCGGCGTCGGCGACGGTCTGGGCGGGCTCTTCTTGCATCGGGCCGGGCCGCGCTGGATCTGGGCCGGCTCCGGCGGCGCCATGCTCCTCGCCGCGGTCGCCGGCGCGCTCCTCGCCCGCAATCTGGGGCACGAGGCCCCCGCCGAGGAAGAGGTCCGGGCCGAGCCCGCGCAGGTCGTCGCCGCCAACTAGCATCCTCGCGGTGGCCGGGCGCCGCGACTGGACTCGGGAGGAGCTCGCGGCCGGCGTCCGTGACGGCGACCGGCGCGCGCTCGCCCGCGCGATCTCGCTCGTCGAGGACGGAGACCCGCTCGCGTACGGCGTCGTCGCCGACCTCTACCCGCAGACCGGCTCCGCCTACTCCGTCGGCGTCACGGGGCCGCCGGGAGTGGGGAAGTCGAGCCTCGTCTCGGCGCTGATCCGGCACATCCGCGCCGGGGCCCGGCGGGTAGACCGCGGCGCCTCCGGCGCTGGGGCTGGAAGCGTCGGCGGCCAAGCCGCCGGCGCCGGTGGGCGACTGACCGTCGGGGTGGTGTCGGTCGACCCGTCGAGCCCGTTCTCGCACGGGGCGCTCCTCGGTGACCGGATCCGCCTCAGCGACCACTTCCTCGATCCCGACGTCTTCATTCGCTCGATGGGGACGCGCGGCCACCTCGGCGGCCTCGCCGAGGCGGCGCTGCAGGCGCTGCTCGTGCTCGACGCGGCCGGCAAGGACGTCGTCTTCCTCGAGACCGTCGGCGCGGGGCAGAGCGAGGTGGAGGTGATCGGGATCGCCGACACCGTGCTCCTCGTCCTCATGCCCGGCTCGGGCGACGCCGTGCAGGCGTTGAAGGCCGGAATCATGGAGATCCCGGACGTGATCGCGATCAACAAGATGGACAACCCGGCGGCGAAGACCATGCTCAACGAGGTGCGGTCGATCCTCGCGCTCGATCGCAGCAGAGAGTGGAACCCGCCGATCGTGCTGACCGAGGCGGTGCGCGGCGAGCACGTGCCCGAGCTCTGGGAGAAGGTCGAGCAGCACCGCGCCTTCCTCGAGCAGAGCGGGCAGCTCGATGCGCGCCGCCGGGCCAACCTCGCCCGCGAGGTCTTCGCCGTCGCGTCGAGCCGGGCGAGCCGGCATCTCGAGCAGGCCGTCGCCGGCGACGCCGAGCTGCGCCGGCTGCTCGGCGAGGTGCAGGCCCGGGAGCTCGACCCGCTGACGGCGGTGCGGGAGATACTGGAGAAGGTGTTCCGGATCGACGATGGCGACGCAGGTAACCGCACCCGGGCTGACTGAGATCGAGGCCGCGCGCGAGCGGCTCCAGGGAGTCGCGCGGGTCACGCCGGTCTTCCCCTCGGAGACGCTGTCCCGGCTAGCCGGCCGGCCGGTGCGGCTCAAGGCAGAGAACCTGCAGCGGACGGGCTCGTTCAAGATCCGCGGCGCCTACGTCAAGCTCGCGAGCCTCGACCCCGAGCAGCGTGCGGCCGGCGTGGTCGCGGCGAGCGCGGGCAACCACGGCCAGGCCGTGGCCTGGGCCGCCCGTGAGCTCGGCGCGCCGGCACGCATCTTCATGCCGCAGGACTCGCCGATGGCCAAGGTCGACGCCACGCGGAACTACGGCGCCGCGGTGGAGCTCACGGGGGCCGCGTTCGAGGAGACGCTCGCCACCGCGCGCGCCTACGTCGCGGACACGGGCGCCACCTTCGTCCATCCGTACGAGGACACGCTCGTGATGTCGGGCCAGGGGACGATCGGGCTCGAGCTCGCGGAGCAGGTGGACGAGCTGGAGACGGTCGTGATCCCGATCGGCGGCGGCGGGCTCGCGTCGGGAATCTCGCTGGCGCTGCGCGCGGTGCGGCCGGGGCTGCGGATCGTTGGCGTGCAGGCAGCGGGGACACGGCCGGGCGGCTCCGGCTACACGATCGCCGACGGGATCGCAGTCAAGGAGCCGGGCGAGCTGACGATGGGGATCCTCGCCGAGACGCTCGACGACATCGTGTTCGTCGAGGACGAGCAGATCGCAGAGGCGATCGTGCTGCTCGTCGAGCGGACGAAGCTCGTGGCCGAGGGTGCCGGGGCGGTCGGCGTCGCCGCGATCCTCGGCGGCCTCGCCGGCGGCTCGGGGCCCGCGCTCGCGCTCCTCTCCGGCGGCAACATCGACGCCTCGCTCATGGTCCAGGTGATGCGGCGCGGGCTCGCGCTGCACGGCCGCTACCTCGTCCTCCGCACCCGCGTCCCGGACCGGCCCGGCGAGCTGGCCAGGCTGCTGGGACTGCTGGCCGGGGAGCGCGTGAACGTCGTCGAGGTCGAGCACCAGCGGGAGGCCGCCGGCGTGCCCGTCGGCTACACGGGCGTCGAGCTCACGCTGCTGACCCGCGACACGGCGCACTGCGACGAGCTCGTCGCCAAGCTCGGCACCTGGGGTTATCCGGCCGAGAGCCTCGACTAGCCGTGCCGCCGGCCGCCGCAGCGCCGGAACGACGTCGTCTCGCCGCCGCGGGCCTGCCAGGCTGCGACCCCGCCATCGAGCACGGGACGAGCGTCCACGCCCGCCGCCTGCAGCACGCTCGCGGCGACCGCGGCCCGCGGGCCCGACTCGCAGATCGTCACGACCGGGCGGCCGTCGAGCAGCCCTGCCTCCGCGGCTCCGCGTGCGGTGCGGTAGGGGAGGTGCCGCGACCCGGGGATGTGTCCCTCGTCGCGCTCGTCGGCCTCTCGCACGTCGAGCAGCTCCACCGCGTCGTCCGCCAGCATCCGCTCGAGCTCCTCCAGCGAGACGGGCTCGAGCCTCTCGTCGCCGCCGCCCTCCTGCCAGCCCGCGAGCCCGAAGAGCCCGACCGCGTGCAGCGCCCGCGCGGCGCGCACGGCCTCGGCCTCGTCGGTCGCGTGGACGACGACGGCCCGCTCGGGAAGGACGAACGCAGCCTTCGTCGCGAAGCTCGAGCCCGCGATGGGGATGCCGACCGCGCCCGGGTGGTGGCCGGCGGCGAAGTCCTCGGTCGGGCGCACGTCGAGGACGATCGCCTCCTTCGGGGGCGCGTCGACCCGCTCGAGCGGCGGCTGCGCACCGACGAGCTCGCCGCGGTTGAGCTCGACGATCCGCTCCATGTTCGGCGGCCGCGGTGGCTGCGGGCCGAGCGCGGCGCCGAGGAAGTCGGCGAGCTCTCCCTGCAGCGCGGGGTTGAAGCGGCGCTCGTAGCCGATCGTGGTCGACGGCTTCGATCCCATCGCCGCCCCGCACAGCGAGCCCGCGACGTGGCCGGGGAAGACCTCGACCCCGTCGCCCAGCTCGAGGAGGCGGCGGAGGCTGTGGAAGAGGCCCTCGGCCCCCTCCTTGGCGTCGACGGCGAGATCCGGGCGCCCCGCGTCGCCGACGAAGAGCGAGTCGCCGGTCAGTACGAGCCACGGCTCGTCGCCGCGGGAGCGGTCGGTCACCGAGAAGCAACAGTGCTCGGGCCGGTGGCCCGGCGTGTGGATCGCGCGGAGGACGACGTCGCCGACCTCGATCTCCGTCCCGTCCTCGAGCGGCTCGTGCGGGAAGGTGGCCCCGGCGGCTCCGTGGATGCGGATCGGGACGCCGTGCTCGAGCGCGAGCCGCCCGTGGCCCGAGACGTGATCGGCGTGCGTGTGCGTCTCGAGGACGGCCGAGATCCGGATGCCGTTCTCCTCCGCCGCGGCCAGCAGCGGCTCGACGTGGTACGGCGGGTCGACGACGACGGCGACACCGGCGCGCTCGTCGCCGACGAGGTACGAGGCGCAGCCCAGGTCGTCGTCCAGCAACTGCTCGAACAGCACGGCGCGAAGCTACCACCGGCTTCCGCTATGCATCCGAAAGCGGCTCCCGGCGGGCCGCGGGGACCTCGTCCCGCGCGTGCTCCTCGTCGAGCAGGCGCACGACGAACCAGCCGATCGCAAGCAGGAAGACGAGTGTCTGCTCGCCGTTCATGAGGATCCCGCCGAGGTTCTGGTCGCGGGCCGGCGACAGCCCCCACAGCCGGGGCGCGTGCTCGTAGAAGGCGTAGAACGGACGGCTCGAGAAGATGTACGCGAGGCCGAGGAACGAGGAGCCGACGAAGGCGACGGCGAGATAGCCCAGGCCCGCCGGCACCGTGAGGCGGCCGTCCACGATCGGCCACCAGAAGAGCAGGCCGGCCCCGATGAGGATCCCGTGCTCCACGTTCAGGCCCCAGCCGGTCCGGAGCGCCCAGTCGTAGAAGGGCGCGAGATGGGTCAGGTACCAGGCGCCGAGCCAGAGCGGGAGGATCCAGCGCGCGCGGAGCCGGTCGAGGCCGCGGCGGCCGATCTCCCTCCGCATCCGGGGGGTCAGGCCGAGCAGGACGAGCAGCGGCGCGACGTCCGCGATCAGGGCGTTCTGGAGCAGGTGCATGAGCAGGAGGTAGCGCGACGCGATCGTCTCGAGCGGGGAGTTGAGCGAGGCGGCGATCAGGAAGAGCCCGGAGCCGAAGGCGACGCCGCGCCACGCCGGCGGCCGGTCGCTGCGCGCTGCGCGCCAGTAGAGCGCGGCGGCCGCGACCGCGAGCGCGAGGAAGAACGGCTCGAAACTGAACGCGGTCGCGTTCACGCGGCGGCCGCGAGCCGGGCCGCGCGTGCTCCCTTCCAGCGGGGCCGCAGGAGCAGCGCGACGCATGTCCCGAGGGTGGCGAGCTGCTCGACCATCATCACGATCCCGGCCAGCTGCTGGTCGGTGAGCGCCGAGATCCCGTATGCGCCCTGGTAGGCGGGATAGACCGGCGTGAACGAGAAGACGAGCACATCGGTGAGGATCTGGCCGGCGGCGAACATAGCGGCGGCGAGAGCGACCCGCCCGCCGACGCTCAGGCGGCGGTGGGAGCCCGGGTCGACGAGCAGCGTCCAGACGAGGATCCCGGTGAGCATCCAGCAGACGTGCTCGAAGTCGTGGAGCGCCTGATGTCGGAGCGCGGCGTCGTAGAGGTACGGGACGTGCCAGATCGCGAGGTTCGCGGCCCAGAGCGAGAACGCGACGCGCGGGCGCAGCAGCGTCCCGAGGGCCGCGCGCACCCGGGCGCTGCGCGCGAGCGGCGCGAGGACCGGCGCCGGCAGGAAGAAGACGAGCAGGGGCCCGCGAAGGGCCGTGACCATGAGGGCAGGGCCGAGGTCGCCGATCAGCACGTGCTGGCCCATGTGGGCGGCGAGGAGCCGGTCGTCGGCGATCCGGTCGAGCCGGCCGACGAGGGCGAACAGCGTCACCGTAAGCCCGGCGGCGAAGAGCGCGACGCGATCCCAGCCCGCGAGGTCGGGCCGTCCGCGCCGACGCAGCCGCACGACCGCCTGACCGAAGAGCAACGCCGCGATGCCGGAGAAGACGATCGGGAGCACCCTCGGATTGTGCCGTCACCCTTACGCCGCGGTGGCAGCCACCCTCACGAACCTGTGACGGCGCAGCTCGCGGAGCGGCATCGCGCCGTCACGTTTCCGTCACGGTGTCAGACACCGTCACGGGGTTGTGACAGCGGGCTCAGAATCCGAGGTGGCGCGCGATGACCATCCGCTGCACCTCGTTCGTGCCCTCGCCGATCTCGAGGATCTTCTGGTCGCGGTAGAGGCGCGCGATGGCGAACTCCTCCATGAACCCGTAGCCCCCGTGGATCTGGAGGGCCGCGTTCACGGCGCGGTTCGAGAGGAGGCCGGTGAAGAGCTTCGCCTGCGCGGCCGCGAGCGCGAACGGCTTGCCCGCGTCCTTGAGCCAGGCGGCGCGGTAGACGAGTTGGCGCCCTGCCTCGATCTCCGTCGCCATGTCCGCGAGCTGGAACTGGATCGCCTGGAAGCTCGCGATCGGCCGGCCGAACTGGCGCCGCTCCCTCGCGTACGCGGAGGCGAGGTCGTACGCGCCCTGCGCGAGGCCGACGCCCATCGCGGCGACCGAGATCCGGCCGCCGTCGAGGATCTCCATGAACTGCCGGAAGCCGCGGCCACGCTCGCCGAGCAGGTTCCCCTCGGGCACGGCGCACGACCGGAACGAGAGCTCGCGCGTGTCGGAGGCGTGCCAGCCCAGCTTGTGCATCGGCGGCGAGATCTCGTAGCCCGGCGTGCCGTTCGGGACGATCAGGTTCGAGATCTCGTCCTCTCCGGTGCGCGCGGTGATCGTGACGCAGGCGCTGATGTCGGTGCCCGCGTTCGTGATGAAGATCTTCGAGCCGTCGATCACCCACTCGCCGTCCCGCAGCTCGGCCTTCGTCCGCGTCGCCCCCGCGTCCGAGCCCGCGTCCGGCTCGGTCAGCCCGAACGCCGCGAGGCCCCGGCCCGACGCGAGCCGAGGCAGCCACTCCCGCTTCTGCTCCTCGCCGCCGAAGAGGAGGATCGGCATCGTGCCGAGCGAGGTGTGCGCCGCGACGGTGATGGCGACGGACGAGTCGGTGCGCGTCAGCTCCTCGACCGCGATCGCATAGGAGACCGTGTCCCCGCCGGCGCCGCCGTACTCCTCCGGGATCGGCAGCCCCATCAGCCCGAGCTCGCCCAGCTGCGCGACGAGGTCGTACGGGAAGCGGGCCTCGCGGTCGAGCTCCTCGGCGACGGGCGCGACCTTCGTCTCCGCGAACTCCCGGACGGTGCGGCGGATCAGCTCCTGCTCGTCGCTGAGCTCGAAGTTCAAGCGACGAGCCTGCCGAGCTCGGCGATGAGCCGGACTCCCCAGCCGGTGCCCCCGGGGACACGCAGGTAGTCGCCGCGGCTGCGCTCGAGGAACGCCGGGCCGGCCATGTCGACGTGGCACCACGGCCCCTCGCCGGCGAACTCGTGCAGGAACTCGGCGGCGAGCGCTGGCGACGCCTGCCGCAGCGTCGATCCGTTCTTCATGTCCGCGAAGGCCGAGTCGATGTAGCGCCGGTAGCGGGGATGGAGCGGGAACGGCCAGACGAGGTCGCCGCTGCGGCGCCCGGCTTCCACGACCTTGTCTCCCCAGTCCTCGTCGTTGGCGAAGGCGCCGGCGTACAGGTCCCCGAGCGCGAGCTCCATCGCGCCGGTGAGCGTGGCGAGGTCGAGCACGTGGGTGGCTCCCTCGCGGCGCACGTACCAGAGCGCGTCCGCGAGCACGAGGCGGCCTTCGGCGTCGGTGTTGATGACCTCGATCGTCTTGCCGTTCGCCGCGCGCAGGATGTCCCCGGGCCGGAACGCGTCGCCGCCCGGCAGGTTCTCGGCCGCGGCGAGGGCGGCGATCGCGCGCACCGGCGTGCCGAGCGCGGCGAGGGCTCCGATCCCGTGCAGCGTTCCGGCGCCGCCCGACATGTCGCCCTTCATGTCCTGCATCCCGCCGGACGGCTTGATCGAGATCCCGCCCGCGTCGAACGTGATCGACTTGCCGACCAGCCCGAGCACGACGTCCTCGCGCGCGCCGGGCGGGTCGTAACGCAGGACGATCAGGCGCGGCTCGTTGCGGCTGCCGCGGCCGACCGCGGTCAAGGCGCCCATGCCCAGGTCGTCGAGCTCGCGCGTCGCGAGCACCTCACACGTCAGGTGCTCGTGCTCGCCCGCCAGCTCCTTCGCCTTCTCCCCGAGCGTGTGGGGAGTGAGCTCGTTCGGCGGCATGTTCGAGAGGTCGCGCGCCCGGTTCGCGTGCTCGGCGACGATCGCGGCGCGCTCCACGGCCTCGCGCAGCTCCGGGGTCTCCTCGTGGCCGACGACGATGCGCTCGGGCGGGCGGACGTCGTTCTTCGCCTTCCAGCGGCCGGGCGAGTACGCGCCGAGGATCGTGCCCTCGACGAGCGCCGCCGCCTGCTCGGGCAGCGGGAGGGGCAGAGACTCGTCGAGGAGCCAGAGGAGCGTCCCGCCGACGCGCGACAGCGCCTGGGCCGCAGCCGCTCCCGCCGTCCGGAGGGAGTCTGCGTCGACGTCGTCGCGCTTCCCGATCCCCGCCGCCACGAGGCGCGGCGCCTCGAGCTCGCCGTTCAGGTGGAGGAGGACGGCCTCGCCGCGCTCGCCCCGCAGCTCGCCGCTCTCGCCGAGCTTCGCGAGCCGGCCCCCGAGCTTGTCGTCGACGATCCTGGCGCCGTCGCCCCCGACGGGCTGGGCGACCGGGAGGGCCAGCGCGTCCGCGCCGGCCTGTCCCGGCAGCGCGATCTCGACCGTCGTCATCGGAGCGCGATGGTATCGCTGCGCCGCGCCCGGCGGTGCATAGACTCGCCCCGGAATCCCCGAGAAGGAGCGATAGATGGCAGGCACCGTGCAGGAGTTCTTCGAGACGCTTGCGGCCCGTGCCGACACCTCGAAGACGGCCGGGATGAGCAACTCGTACGCCTTCGACATCGAGGGCGCCGGCCGGTGGACCGTGAAGGTCGCCGACGGCAGCGTCAGCGTCCACGACGGGCTCGAGGACGGCGCGGACTGCACGATCAGCGCCTCGCAGGAGATCTTCGAGAAGATCGTCGCCGGGGAGCAGAACCCGACGAGTGCCTACATGACCGGCAAGCTGAAGCTGAAGGGCGACATGGGCGCCGCGATGAAGCTCCAGAAGCTCTTCCCGAGCTAGCTGTGACGACCACACACGTGTGAGACGGGTCTGATCCGTCCGGGCCTCCCGCGAGCTTGCGGTTGTCGACCCAAGCTCGAGAAGGAGGCCCGTGGTGGTGGAGGTTATGGAGCGGCCGCGACGGAAGC
>Ga0209810_1000625_pt1 | contig 71423 bp, 62 predicted proteins | sample Coa_R1_7_FD_187159 | JGI IMG/M metagenome (GOLD analysis project Ga0209810, IMG submission 187159) | Surface soil microbial communities from Centralia Pennsylvania, which are recovering from an underground coalmine fire - Coalmine... | ecosystem: Environmental > Terrestrial > Soil > Unclassified...
TTGTTCTGCTAAAATAAAGCCGATTGCTTCATACCGTTGAAGTGGACTTCCCGGAGGGATGGGTGAGTGGTTGAAACCGGCGGTCTTGAAAACCGTTAGCCCCGAAAGGGGCTCGGGGGTTCGAATCCCTCTCCCTCCGCCAACCTATTTTCGGGTTCCAATCAAGCCTGTTCCAATGCCTTATGCGGCCAGCAAGAATATTCTGAGTGTAGACCTTGACGCAGATTAGGCTAGAATCTTAGGCACTCCGATAGACGAGGTGAGACATGCCTGATGCTGACCCGACGCTTGAACGCCTCGAAGATCAAATTAGTTGGTACGATCACAAGAGTAATTTCAACCAGCGCACTTTCAAGTGGATGAAGGTGATTGAGATTGGTGCGGCGGGCCTGGTTCCGTTATTTTCCGGTTTCAAATTGCCGTGGGTGGCGGGAAGCCTTGGGGCGCTGATCGCAATTTTGGAAGGCGTGCTCCAACTCAATCAATATCATTACAACTGGATCACTTACCGTTCCACTTGCGAATCCCTGAAGCACGAAAAATATCTCTATTTAGCCGGGGCTGGTCCTTACGCTGCTGCCATCAATCCCCATACACTCTTGGCGGAAAGAATTGAGTCGTTGGTTTCGCAGGAGCACGCCAAGTGGGCGGCGGGGCAGGAGCAGGCCACAAAGACAAAGGATGCCTGATCCGTCGTAAAAGGGAGTCTTGCTGATAGTTCAGGCTCAAGGCTACCCCCTCATCGGCGCCTGTATTGCATCAACACCACCAGTTCCGCGCGCGCCAGGTTGGGGCTTACCAGGCAGGTGCGGTCATTGCGCAGACAATTAAGGATCGTCATCCCGCAACCGCAAGTGCAGAAGCCTTGCGATAACGCTTCGGTAAAGGCGGCTTTTTCAGCCATCGTCAGGGCCGAAAGGTCAACCTTCGGCACGTTGTAAACCGCCTCGGAAAGATTTCCCTCACGAGTCAGCGCCACATTCCAGCTCATCTGCATCAGGTCAAGGCAAGGCCCGCCAAAGTTGGCGTGTGTTCCGTCAGTGCCTTTCAATTTGCAGGCAAACTTAACTCCGTTGTTGAGAAAATTTGTGCCATTTGAAAAATTCAGAACGTCATCTGCGGCGTTGTATTGCCATCCTCCAACGGCGGCAGACGAATGGTTCAGTGTGACACCAAAGCTGAAATCCGGGTAGAGATCAACGCTCTCGATGAGTTGCTGACCGGAACCTGTCACTATTGCCCGCCAGTTGCCAACAAAATGAGCAGAGCTGATTTCAGCCGGCGGGGGAGATACCGGAGCAGAGGTTATTCGCGCTGGTGCGGAAGCCTTGGTTGGCCCTGACGATGTGCGGCTAGCCTGTTCTCGCGGCGGAGCGACAGAGGTTTTCAATGAGCGTATGCCAGCATTCGACTCCGCTCCCGCTCCGTTTGTTGGCGCCCTGTCAGCAGCATTAGGCATGGCGTCTTTCTGAGGGCCGGCGTCTTCGCGCACGACGGACACGGGCGAGTTCTGCGTTGAGTGATAAATCGTGACCACGACGGCTGCAATGATTGTCGCGCCAAGAAGCGCAACGGCAGCCACACCCGGCCTGAAGCGGCGCCGCTGTTTCGGCGTCCTTCCCCGTACGCCCAAGGCGTGGTCAAGCGCCTCTGCGAGTTTCTCGAAGCCTTCATCCCAGTCTTGCTCGGTAATTTCGAGAGCGTTGCGCCGCGCAAGCGATTGAAGGTCCGCTGGAAGCTCTTCTTCCGACGGCATGCGGGCTCCACCCACCAGCACTGGAAACACCCGCACGCCTCGCCGGAGAGCAGTCAAGATCTCCTGACGAACCGTATCCTTCGGGTCGTCAAGTCGTCGGGTGCCCGCCGAATTCGTCACCGTCAGCCAGCTTTTGCCGATCACCACCACGACTGCATCGCTTGAACCCAACACCTTCTCGATAGCTTCCTGCCACTCGACACCCGGTTCAAGGGACCCAATATCGCGAAAGACACGATTCGGATAACGAGCCTTGAGGCGATCATACAATCGGCCTGAATCTGCCCGGCTGTCGTCCCGGCGATAATTAATAAAAATTTTTCCCCTGGCCATAGCGACCCTACGCTTTCCTCCAGGTCCCAAGGCGGTCTGAATTTGTCAAAGTTGATGATTTTTGAAATGACTGATGCTGTGAGTGTACAGGAGAGGAATGATATTTTCAAGCGTGATCGAAAAGCTGGCATCGCTGAAAAGACGTGTGTTATTCTGAATTTTTTTAAGTGTTTTGTCGAATCTCATAAAGTTCACGTTCAGGCAAGGGAACGAAGGGGACGTCAAGAGAAAGCTGTAGCAGAAGCAAGCTTATTGCATCAAGCTTACGCACCCGCTAAATCCATTTTGCACTAGCGTTGATGGACCCCGACTCGCAATGAGGCAGCAAGCCGCGCCGGAAGAAGCGGCGGCTGAGCGTAGAAAAGCGCTCACCGAATGATTCGTGAGGAGGAGAATGTTTAGACACTTACTCCTTTGGGGCTTGATCCTAACAGCTCTCGCTTTTGGAACAGAAGGGTGCAGCTCAAACCCTGCATCCACAAGCAACGAGAAAGGGACTCTGATTATTTTTGCCGGTGACGTTCCGCTGTGTAACCTCCTCTCTTTCCGAACAAATATTGCTTCACTGACGCTGACTCCACAGGGAGGGGGTAGTTCTGTTTCCGTTCTGGCGGCCAATACCTTCATTCCCCTGGACTTTGCAGCTCTAAAGGACACCGCCGCCCTCGCCGATGTCGTCTCCGTCTCTCCGGGAACTTATACTGGAGGCCAGGTTCAGTTCAGCGCTTCCAGCATGGCGCTTTTCGACCCTGCTGTGAATCCCCCCATTGACGTAATCACTCCAACTCTCAGTTCGGAAAACGTTAACTTTACGATCAATCCGCCACTGGTGATCAAGGCCTGCTCGTCCACCTCCACGACGCCTTGTCAGGCCGCCGCCATGAACATCGATTTCAACCTGCCTCAATCAATTGAGTTGACGACTCAGGGCCAGGTGAATGTCACTGGGTCTCCAGGATCCCTGACCGTCAAGGTAACGCCGGTGGTGAATGCCACGACGCTGACAGCTTCAGGGGGGCAGGGATTTGGTACTCTGGATGATTTCCATGGCTACATCCTCAGCGTCAATAACACAAGCACTAATTCAAATTTTATTGGCAGTTTCGTGGTCCAAACTTTGCCGGGATTTAACGTCACTTCATCCCTGGAAGGCGCTGGCCCCGCTATCACCGTCAATCTGACTAAGAACTCTCAACTGATCGGCGCCGCGGCGCTTAATCAGATTACGACCGGGAACTTTGTGGAAATCAATGGTTACGTGGATTCTCAGGGAAATTTTATTGCCAATACCGTGGTAATCGAAGATCAAACCGATCTTGATAACGACCGAACAGCTTTTCTGGGCTATGTGATCTCTGTCACTAAAGATTCTTCGGGAAATCTCACCCAATTTCAGCTCTATGTTCACGATCAGGAACCGAATACCTCTGCCGGAACCGGGAACTCAGTCCCCCTGGATACCCCGCCCGTCATCGTCAACGTCTCCACTTCAACCGGCTTCCATTTTTCCGCTCCGGCCGTTAATTTTCCAAACCTTACCCCGGATTCAACATTTCTAAATGTCGGCCAGCAACTTGTGGTGCATGGAACATATACCGCTCCGGCGGCAGCGACTCCTCCGGCAACGACACCCCCTTCAACCGTTGACGCCAGTAATATTTACATTCCGCTTCAAACGGTTTCGGGTAACTTCTCTTCCCTCCTCACGGCAGGAGCTGATAACGTGAGCGGTGCCTTCCGTTTCATCCCATGTTTTACGCTTTTTCAGGGGCAGAATATTTACGTCATCACTAATCCGCAAACCCAATTTATTAATGTGAATGGGCTTGCCGGCCTCATCCCTTCCCCCCAGTTGCAAGTTCGGGGTCTTCTGTTTTTTGACCAAAGCGGCGGATCGATAAACGGTGTCCAGATACCCCCCAATTCATACGTTCTCCTTGCCAACCGCGTCCATTTGTTCTGAGGTAGCGCAAGGTAAAATTCCATTGCCAGGCCTGTGCTATGATGACGCTATAACACCCTCATTTCGGGGTTCCATGCGAGTCCTCATCACAGGGTCAAGCGGACTGATTGGCTCAGCGCTACTCAGAGAGCTTACAGCCGCCGGGCATCAGACCGTTCGCCTGGTACGTTCGAGAACCCACGTGGCTCACGACGCCATCTTGTGGGATCCCGAGTCTAACCTTCCTCCTGCGCTTTCTGACCAGGAAATTGATGCCGTAATTCATCTTGCAGGTGAAAATATCGCCGCGCGTCGATGGACCCCGGAACAAAAGGCCAGAATTCGGGAAAGTCGCGTGGCAGGAACCCGATTGCTCTGTGAGTCTCTCACCAGGCTTTCAAATCCTCCGAAGACACTGGTAAGCGCGTCTGCAATTGGATATTACGGGAATCGTGGAGATGAGATTCTGCGGGAAGAAACGCCGGCCGGGTCGGGATTTTTAGCGCAAGTCTGCCGCGAATGGGAAGAAGCCGCAGCGCCAGCCGCTGAAAAAGGTATTCGCACCGTCATTCTGAGAAATAGTATGGTGTTAAGCGCGGAAGGTGGAGCGCTCGCTCGAGTGCTTCCGGTTTTCCGAAAAGGATTGGGTGGGCGGATTGGAAGCGGAAGGCAATACATGAGTTGGATTGCGCTGGATGATGCTATCGGAGCCATTCAGCATTGCCTCGCTAACACTGAACTGAGCGGCCCGGTGATTCTGGCTTCTCCCCATCCGGTAAGAAACAGCGAATTCATTGAGACGCTGGGCAGGATTCTGAAGCGTCCCACCTTGCTGAGAATGCCGGCGTTTGCGACGCGACTTGCCTTTGGGGAAATGGCCGATGAAGTGCTTCTGGCCAGCCAGCGCGCTGACCCTGCCCGTCTGAAAGCCTCCGGCTACCCATTCCGATTTCCGGAATTGCAATCAGCTCTTGAACATCTGCTGACGCGTTAAACTTAGCTTCAAAGGAACGAGCAAGAAGCAGACACTATAGTCCGTCGCCCGACTGGCAGCGCCGGACAATCTCCTCGATCACGGAAAGTGGAATATACATCTTGGTCCCAATCCGAACGGAGAAGATTTTTCCGTTGCTAAGCCATCGATAGAATGTGGCGCGGCCAATCGGGATCCCGGTTCGACCCTGAAGAGCAAGCCATGCGCTGGAAGCTGTGAGCAAGGGGGCGTGGCTGCTCCCGCCAGTCGTCCTCCCAGCAGAGGGAGAAGTGACATTTTGTGTCCAGGATTGTAAAGGTGCTGCCATCTTTCACCTCAGTTCACAGGGCTCGCTTAACGAGTAAATTCATCTTCCAAAAAAGCCTCCCGCAAGGCTGCCAGCCGACGGCGGTCTCTCAGTCGGGATGTGTCAACTTCATGCTCTGGGATGCCAAACCTCCCGCGTTCCACAACTGCTCGTGTGGGTTGGTGAGAGGCAAATAGGATCGGTTCCTGGATTTGCCGGTAATGATGAAGGCACATCCCTGCCGTATCAGGAGCAGCGGGAAAAACGCAGCCCCTTTCTGCGCATCGCGGATTTGAGGGAAGTGGGACGGCTATTTCCGCCTCTGCCGGGTTGGAGGGCTTCCACCGGAGTTCCCCGGGTGGCGCAAGGACGAGTGACGCGGGGATCGGGTGGGTGGTTGTTTTTAACATCCCGGATTGATTCAATATGCCGGGGGCATGAGTGACAGGTTGCATCGTCTAATCTCCTCTCCGCACAGCGGCTGATCCATGTTTTGAATTTGCGAGGGGATCTGAAACTAAGAGTGCGCGAGGGGATATGATTCAAAGATTGAAGCTGCCCTTCTTGATTTCTTATAAGGCGAACTCTCGAGAGGGGCGAGCACGAGATCAAGCGCTGCGAGCAGCGTTCACTTTGCCTTGAAAACAAGCCTTTGCAGCGGCATGGCTGCCAGCCGGTACCCACCCTAGTGTAGGCTAGAAATAAATCCTCTCTTGACCCGAGAGGTCTTGTGATGTAGGCTAGCTGTGATCGAAGGCGGAATCTCCATGCGGCAGCTTTGACCCTCTGGAAGTTCTTGCTGAGGAGGCGCCTGAAAGATCGGCAGGCTCGAGAACAGAATGAACTCTTGAACATCCTCCAGCAGATGAGCGGGGGCCTGTAATCTATAAACAGGAATCGGTGTAGCTTGCGAGCCGTTTGTCTAACGATATTTTGTGCCCGAATTGAGAGAAGAATGAACAATGAACCATGCCGTGCAGTTATCGGCGCACCAAGCCAAATTCCTGAGTGGCAAGGGACCACGCAACTAGTTCTCTTTGAAGTTCTTATATTCATGATTATTATTAAAATAGTAACTAACATATACCAGAAAAAGCCATGCACAAGGCATGGCACGTCACAAGGCGCGCCGCAGGAGGCCGCCCCGCTGGTATGCTCGTGGAGCGTTCAAAACCTGCGGAAAAAGCGTCGTTCTCTTCTTCCAGCCGACTTCTGAAGATCAGAGGACAGCTATGGAAGCGGGAACATTTCAAAGTCTAGCCTAGTACCATAGCTCTTGTCAAGTACTATTTCGCATGGGAGGAATTTTATGGCCACAACGCTTGACATTCCGAAAGTAATCCGCCGGGTACGGCAGCGCCTGGGCCTTAGCCAGGAAGGTTTATCGCGGCGATTGAACGCCACCAAAGGGGCTATTCAACATTGGGAACGTGGGCGCAACCAGCCTGATTTGGCGCGGCTCCTTCTCTTGCGCAGCATCTGCCCTCCCGGGGCCGAACGCAAGGAGGTGGATGCTGTTATCCGGCAGATTCAGGAGCGGGTTGCCGGTGCGCCTGAAGCGCGCGTGCGGAATGCCGGTGTGAAGCGAGGACTTCCCGACACCGGTTCCCAAATGCTGCAACGGGAAAATGCCCGGCTCCGCCAGCAAATAGCGCGGCTGGAAAGCGCCATTGAGCGCCGCTCGGAGCAACTACGCATTCTGGAGGATCTGGCGTCTGAGCTTCAGCGCCAAGTTGCCCAATTGAAGGCCGAAAGAGCCCAACCGTCAGAAGTTGCAAGCGGCGCCCCCGCGATTCAGGCTGAATGAGTTTGTAATCCGCAGCCGCTCGCGTGCTTAAGGCTCGCGGATCCTGACCGCGCGGATGGAAACCATGATCGGGGTGCTCTCGGGGGTGGAATGCAAGAGCGTGCGCAGGTAACCGTTGGCAAGAGCCAGCAGACGGTCAGCTTGCCGATGCCCTCGAATTTGAATGAGGAGCTCGAAGGCCTTGCGGATGGAAGCTTCTACAGAATTGTGAGTCTGATTCATGATAATTCTCCTTTCACGAAGTGAGTCAAATTCGCGCCAAACGCGATCCCATTGGAGACAGCCCCTATAATTTTTGTTGATCCGAGTCGGGTTGTCTGCAATTCGGCCTTTTACTCATACCACAATTTCGTAGTTATTTAAAGGTAAATAGTCCTAATCTCCGCCCTCGGCCCCTTACAGATCCCTTGCTGGAGTCTTTTATGAGGCGCGGGGAATTTCTGTTATCCGTACGATAGACCACACCCTACATGCCCATCTCATCCGCTCGTCTAGCCGCTTTCCAGATTCTTTGTCAGTTGGATGAAAAGCGAAATTACGCAGTGGACTTGTTGCACCGACCGGCCATTTCGCGTCTAAAAGAAGTAGACCGGAGGTTGGTTACAGATCTGGTCATGGGAGTCCTCCGCTGGCGAGGTGATCTCGATTTCACGATCGAGAAACTCTCTGGAAAACCGATCCAATACTTTGACCGCGAAGTTCTTGAGGCGCTCCGTATGGGTGTATACCAAATCCGTCTTTTGAGTTCCATTCCCCGCTCCGCTGCAGTGAATGAATCGGTCGAATTAGTGAAAGCTGCCCGCAAGAAGTCGGCCGCGGGGTTGGTCAATGCAGTATTGCGGCGATGCGAGAAAGCATCCTTCAACGCAAGTGACCCGCCCGACGCTGCGAATGAGGAATATCTTGAAAGCGCACGCCGCTCGATTCCTGCTTGGCTTCATAAGCGCTGGGAGAAAAACTTCGGCAGTGAAGCCGCACGTGCCTTGATTACGGCTAGCCAGGCGATCCCGCTCACCCACCTTCGCGTTACGGGTCCCTGCTCTGACCGGCAAAAAATGCGTGATGAACTTCTGGCTGATCACATCCAGACGCACCTTGGAAACTTCGGGAAGCGGGCATTGTGGGTGGAATCCGGTAGGGTCATCAAAACCCGAGCCTGGCGTGAAGGTCGCGTGGTAATTCAGGACGAAGCGTCGCAACTGGTCCCTGAACTCCTGGCTCCGCAACGAGGAAACCGGGCCTTGGACCTTTGCGCCGCTCCCGGAATCAAAACCTGGCAAATAGCCGATGAGATGGGTCAGGGTTCTATTGTGGCCTGCGACCGCAGCCTGCGGCGAATGCGCGCGCTTCGGAAAACTCTTTCACGCCGGTGGCCGGAAGGCGTTCAATTACATCGGGTGCTGCTCGACGCTGCCCAACCTCTTCCACTCACCCCAACCTTTGACCGAATTCTTGTTGACGTCCCTTGTTCAGGTACCGGCACGCTGGCACGCAATCCTGAAATCAAGTGGCGACTCCAACCGGAGGATATTCCCCGGCTTGCCGCGATACAACGCTCAATCTTACAGCAGGGACTTGCGGCTCTCGCCTTAAGTGGAAGGTTGGTTTATTCGACGTGTTCGCTTGAACCGGAAGAAAATGAAGATGTCGTTTCCAGTGTGGTGGGTAAATCTCAAGGGTTCCGTGCGCTCAGTGCTACAGAATTAGGACAAGAGTTTCCCCATCTGTCCCCGCTTTTCAGAGATTCAGGCTATTTTTATACTTGGCCAGGCGGCGGCCGGATGGACGGATTCTTTGCCGCAGTGATCGTTCGTTGGAAATAAAATAGTGGGGGCATTTCCGCCCGGGCAGCGGACCATAGCATCCCCAGGGATCTCTGATTCTGTTTCAGCTCAGGCGAAAGAAGTCTTTTTGTAAAGACAGGTATTCTTGATGATTCACCACATTCTTCCTGTTGGTATGCTGGCTTGCAATTGCTCGATTCTGGGTGACGAGGCCACTCACGAGGCTATTGTCATTGATCCGGGAGATGAAATTGATCGCGTCCGCGCGATCCTTCAGCAGCACCAGCTTCAAGTGAAATACATTGTGGCCACTCATGCCCACATCGATCACGTGGGTGGCCTTCAGAAGCTTCAGGAAGCAACGGGTGCGCCAGTCCTGATGCATGCGGCAGACCTTCCTCTCTACCAGAATCTCGCGGCTCAGGCCGCCTGGTTGGGCGTCGAGTTGCCCGGCACAGTGCAATTAAAAGACTTTTTAAAGGAGGGAGATGTACTGCGAGTAGGATCATCTTCCCTGGAGGTACTCTCGACGCCGGGTCATTCCCCTGGCAGCATCTCATTGCTTTCATCTGGAGAAGGGCAGAAAATTTTCAGCGGAGACACACTCTTCAAAGGCAGTATTGGCCGGACCGATCTCTGGGGTGGGGATTATCACCAAATCCTCGCCTCCATCCGCAGTAAGCTGTTGTGTTTTGCGGATGAAACGCCGGTCTTCCCAGGCCACGGTCCTTCGACCACACTGGGCGAAGAGCGCGAATTGAATCCTTTTCTGCGGGATTTGTAACGAGGCTGTTCCCATGACTGAAGGGTAAGACACAGCCATCTTTCAAGGATTGGTCCGGGAGGTGTACTGTTTAAGCAAAACGTACTTGGCTTTTTATATCTTTTATCGCACGGGCGGCAAGCTTTCAGGGAGCCGATAGATTCAAAGTTCAAAAATATTACATTGGGATATATTGACGTCGTTGGTTTTCTGCTCCGGGCGCAACCCGTTGAAGATTGAATATGGAGAGTGTCGAAGTGAGAAAGCCTTACAAAACATCCGATCTGAGAGAAAAGCTCAGGCTGGCGCCGGCTGTGATGATCTTGGGAGTCATTTTCACCGCGATTATTCCTCAGACGGCACTTTCTACGCGATGGTCTACGATCTTCACCGCTCAGACGGTTCGCGACCGGCTTTCGACGCCCCAAGGCCGCGAGGAAGCTCTGGCCTTTTGTCGGCGCCTGCATTTGAGCAAAGTCTATATCGAAGTCTTCCGCGACGGCTATGAGGCCGATCCGACAACCCTGAAGGATGCGAGGGATTTTTTTCAGCGCGCGGGCTTCCAGGTTTCCGGAGCGGTCGCCACCACCCGACTGGGCAAACCCTCGACGGGATGGAAGATTGTGGCGTGTTACACCGACCGAGCCAACCGCATGCATCTGGGCCACATCTTCCGCGATGCCGCCGGCCTTTTCAATGAAATTATCATCGATGATTTTTTCTTCACGGATTGTCAATGCTCGGAGTGCGCAGCCGCGAAAGGCAGCCTGAGCTGGCAGCAATATCGAAAGAACCTGATGCTCGGTGTCAGCCGCCATGACGTGCTGGCCCCGGCGCGGCAGGTGAATCCGCACGTAAAAATCATTCTGAAATACCCGCAGTGGTACGACCAATATCAGGCGCGAGGCTACCGTGTGTCTGCCGAAACTGCGCTTTACGACCGCATCTGGGTGGGCACCGAGTTGCGCGACCCCAGTTCCAGCCACTGGGGCCATAAGCAGCAGTATGAGGGCTTTGTTCTCTACCGATGGCTCACGGATGTGGGCGGCGCCAAGACCGGCGGCGCCTGGTTTGATCCATATGGAACTGACGCCACCTTTTATCTCGATCAGGCTTATGTTTCCGTAGTGGCTGGGGCGCCGGAAATTCTGCTCTTCAACTTCGGTGATCTTGATTCCACACATTATCAGGCTCAGGCAGAAGCGCTGATGGCCCGCGAGGAAAATCTCGCCGCACTTGCGAAGCTTGTGGGCGGATGGCGCGGCATTCCGGCCTACAAGCCTCCTTCCAGCGACCCAGGATCAGAACCTTACATCTTCGATGAAATTGGCATGCTGGGGATTCCTTTACTGCCGGTGGCCGAGTTTCCAAAAGGAGCCAAGATGGCGCTTTTCACAGATCATGCGCTGACAGATGCTCAATTCGTTACGAAACTTGTGCAATTCTTTGCTCAGGGCGGCACAGCTTTTATCAGCGAAGACCTTGCCCACCGACTGAACGGCGACCCGCGTCTGCCGGTGCCCGATGGAATTGGCTTGAATGAAGGGGAATATTTGAAGACCGTCAAGGAAAAACAGGGCGAAATGGTGATATTCTCAGATGCCTTGCCGCGACTTGCTTTTGTGGATGCCGGGAATCGTATCGAGCAGCTTACACCAGCCCTGCGACTTGCCCTTCGTGAGTGGCGGGAGAAGGTGGCAACTCAGGTTCCGACCTCTTTAGACGCGCCGCCGCGCGTCGCCATATTTCCAATGGGCAGCGGGCGTGTCGGAGTGATGAATTTCACCGAGCTACCTGTGGCGTGCCATCTGGCAAGCCAGGGCAGCGCGAGTGACAGGCTGCGACCAGTCTTCGCCAGCCCCGGAGCCTCGCTTTCTGCGGACGGCTCGATGCTGCGCCTGGCTCCGCACTCGCTTTTGATGGTGGAAGAGTAGCGTGCTTTGGGCAGGCGCCGACCGCTGCGACCGCCTGCGTGTCACTACAGGGAAGTTCTCAATCATCTCTGGCGGCGCGAAACTGCCGCGCCTTTCGAGCGGACGCCAAGCGAGGAGACCTATGCCGCATAAAAAGGAGATTATGGTGGGAGTTGATCTGGGTGGTACCAGCATCAAGGCCATCGCGGTCAATGGAAAAAACAAGATTCTGGCAACGGAAAAGAAAAAGACGGAAGCAGCCGTAAAACCCAAAGTCCTGATCAGGGAAATTGCCGGAGTGGTCGAAAGTGTGGCTAAAAGTGCGGGCTGCAAGGTGAAGACGCTCGCGGCCGTGAGCATCGGTGCTCCGGGGGCTATTGACGTCCGGCGTGGCATTGTCAATGAAGCGCCAAATCTTGGCTGGAAAAATGTTCCTCTCTCAGACACTTTGAAATCCCTGCTGGGCGGCGTGCCGGTGGTGGTGGACAACGATGTGAATGTCGGGGTGATCGGCGAGCACGCCTTGGGCGCCGGCGAGCAGGTGGAAGAGTTGGTAGGAATCTTTGTAGGCACCGGAATCGGTGGTGGAATTATTTCCGGCGGCGAACTCTACGAAGGGAGCAACGGCTGGGCCGGGGAGATTGGTCACACAGTTTTACTCGTGGATGGCCCCGTCTGCAGTTGCGGACATCGCGGCTGCGCCGAGGCGTTGGCCAGCCGCACGGCCCTCGAAAGGGATGTGCGAAATGCCATCAAGGCGGGACAGAAAAGCCTGGTGCCGCAGATCATGAAAGAAAAGAATAAGGACCGGATCACCAGCAGCGTGATTCAGGAAGCCCTGGCAAGAAAAGATCAGGTGATGCAGGAAGTCATGAAGCGGGCGGAGTATTACCTGGGGATTCTGGTGGCTAATGCCGTCAACGTGCTTGACCCGGCGCGGGTGGTGATCGGCGGAGGCATCGCGGAACGGCTGGGTGATGACTTTGTCGCTCCAATTCGCAAGACCGCTTATGAATACTTCCTGCATCCCCCCGCTGCCAAAAAAATCAAGATTGTTCCGGGCGCCCTCGGCGACAATGCCGGAGCGCTCGGAGCCGTCGTCCTGGCGCGAAAGCGACTTAATCTGTAGGTGACAGGTCTCAATTTGCAGTTTTAGGTATCAGATATCAGCGAGGCGCTAAAAACTCTTGCAACCTGTCATTCCGAGGAACCCCAAGTGGCGAGGAGTATAGCAAGGGTTTTATTGGCAGAGCGGGATTCCTCCTCTTGGTGAGGAATGACGAGATGCAGGGTGGTATGTTAAGCCGAGCCGTGGCGGCGGCGTCGAAGCGTTTTGCATAGTTCACGATCCCAGCCCAATCAAACATTTTCGTCGCAGCCATAAAAGTCTTCTCACAGTGAGATAGGTAGTAAATTATAAGTTTGGGAGTGTACAGTCGAAGGACACTGCGCAAGGAAAACTTGGTCGTATCGGCAAAGGTTGACGAGCGTCCTGAAGGTTCGTCGTGCTTTAACGTGACATCCTCGAGCAACAATCGGCGAATCCCGAGGAGCGCATGCCCTTGGCGGGATTGGATCTGTAATGAAAACAATTTCTACGTTGCTACACCACCCTCAGGATTCCTTGTGGCGGCTGGGGGTAAGGAATAGACTGGAAAAGACCGACGATGCTTAAAAGGAAAATCAATTTTTTATGCATTTCTCTCCTGGCGCTTTTTGCTGTCTCAGCCTACCCACAGGACGCCTCGCAGAGCGTTCCCCGGATGACCGGTCGCTATCATTTTCTCGGACCACAGGATACGCTGGCTATCCTTCAGGAGGAAGATCTTCTGAAAGGTTACATCGACGTCTATCCGGGTGAGAACGAATCGGATGTCATTCTGAGCTATCCCATCACGATTGGTTCACGTCATGGCAACCTGGTGGAATTCAGGACTCGCAAAATCCATGAGAAGTATTATCGCTTTCAGGGCAAGGTCGAGCGCGGCGCGGGGAGCAAGCCGGGTGATCCTGATTATCTGCGTTTGGTCGGCGAGCTTCAGATCATCACGGAAAATTCGGTGACCGGCGAGCGCAAAGTGCAAACGCAACAAGTTGTCCTGAAGTCCATGGGAAAAAACGAAGGGCCACCACAATGACTGGCGATAAGAGAACGATTCTGAATGCTGTCATTTCAACCCCGAGCGAAGCGATGAGGAGGAATCTCGCTCTGAAAAAGGACCACTGACGGGACTCCTCCCTGGCAAGCTCGGGACCACCTTCGATGCTGGGAAGGCCCGGCTGCTGGAGTTTTTGTCAGTCGCCATTTGTCGTTTTCATGGCTTTGCTGATCATTGCTTATGAATACGCTCCTGAATCTTGAGGGTGTCTCTGGCAAGGTTGCGATTGTCACAGGTGCCGCGGGAGATATCGGCTCCGTGATCGCTGCGGACCTGCTGGCAGCGGGCGCTTGTGTGGTCGGAGTGGGGAGACAAAAGCGCTCGCTTGAAGCATGTCTCCAAAAGACAACGACAGATCAAGGGCGCTCTCTCGCCATCCGTGCTGATATTCGCAGGGAGAGGGACGTTCGCCACGCGATTCGCGCGACGCTTCGCCGCTTTGGGCGTATTGATATCCTGGTAAATAATGCCGGAGCCCGCGGCCCGACAACGCCCATCACTCGATTACGCTTGCGGGACTGGCAGGAAGTGATGGACACAAACCTTACCGGCCCTTTTCTCCTTTCGCGTGAGTCCTTGAAACATATGGCTCGGCGCCGCGAAGGCCGCATCGTCAACATCGCTTCGGTAGTAGGACACTGGGCTTACCCGTTGCGGGCTTCCTATGCCGCCTCAAAAGCCGGTCTCCTCAGTCTCACGCTGACGCTTGCACAGGAGGCAGGCGAAGTCAATGTTCAGGTAAACGCTGTCTGCCCTGGCCCTGTGGCGGGAGATGCCATTGAAACCGTACTGGCCGCTCGGGCTCACGCTCTTGGAATTTCGATTGAGAAAATGCGAGAACAATTCATGCGACCGGCAGCGCTTCGCCGCATGGTCACGCCGCGGGATATCAGCCAAACGGTTTTGTTTCTCTGTTCGGACGCAGCACGGAACATTACCGGCCAGGTAATTGACGTGAGCGCCGGGTATGGTCTTTACCCGGGAATGTAGCGAGGCAGGCTTTCCATGAGCGAAAAAGGGCTTGAAATGCTACAGCGGATGCTGGGCGAGCGTCGTGCTCAGGAGGTGCGCACGGCGTGGGAAAAGCTTTCACCTGACTTTGCACGCTACGTGACGGATTTCCTGGCGGGCGACATCTGGGCGCGGCCAGGCCTCAATCTGAAAACCCGAAGCCTGATAACAGTTGCCGCCATGACAGCCCTGGGCCGACCAAACGGCTTGCGTTTGAACATCGAAATGGCCCTGAATAACGGCGCCACAGAACAGGAAATTCTGGAGACCCTCCTTCATATGGCGCCTTACGCGGGTTTCCCTGCCTGCTGGGAGGGCCTGTTAATTGCCGATGAAGTCTTTAAACAGCGGGACTCCGGTAAAAAATCGTGCGTGGAAAAAGCTCATGATTAGGAGGATTCAGATTTAGCTGTGGTCAGTCGTCTTTGCAACCGAGAGCGACGGCGCATGAGGCGTTCCATCTGGCTTGCGGCAATGCGACGGGCTGGCGACGTAAGTGAATCCGGGCGCAACAGCGCGAGAGCCGCTTCGATAAATTCCAGAGCCCTCCGCAGATCGCGCTGGCGACGCTCATAGTGGATGATCAGTTCTCGGTGCACATCGATGACATAGGAACTATCGCGGCGGGCAAGGTTCAGCCAGATTTCCACAGCGGCATCGAAGCGTCCCAACCGCTTGCATTGTCTGGCCAGATGCCACAAAGCTCGAGGCTCCAAAGCTTCCGGCAGCCCGGCACTCAGCGCCTGATCGCAGATTGAGGCTGAGAGCTCGAACGCTCCCGCACGCTCAAAGATACGGCTCAAGCTGAAGAGATCCAAACCATGGAGGGTACACTTCCCTTCCCGAGCAGATTTCATGACTTCGGACAACTCAACGGTAAGCGCAGCCAGCGAGATGATGTCAAGCGCATTATGAAAAAAGATGGGTTGAAGGCCGCGTGGATCCCCCGTACGAAGATAGTCGAAGTAGATTCCAGGAATTTCTGATCCGGGAACATCGCCGTCTCTGGCGATGCCAAGCACGTGTCTTTCCAGGTCTGTAAGACGGCACTTTTCCAGGCGCAGCTTCCAGAGTTGCCGCGCGGGATGAAGAATGTCCAAATGGACAAGCCGGCCGAAGGGTGAACGGAGACAACAAGCGGCGTAACGAGCCTCAAGAAGCGGAATGTCAAATATCCTGCCATTGAAGGTGATTACTCCCTCATAGCTTTCGAGTGCCTTCGCAAGAGAAGAAAGCGCCGCTTTCTCATCAGTATTGTCGCGCAAAAAATACTGACGAACCACAAACCGCGTGCCCTCGATCAACCCAATCCCAATCAGAAACGCGTAGGCGCTGCCATCCACAGCCAGGCCCGTGGTCTCCGTATCCAGGAAGACCAGGCGCGCTGGATCAGGCAGGGTCGCGTGACCCAGGAAAAGATTCAGAGGACTCAGATTGGCCAAAGAAATATCCCCGATGCGGAACTTCCCATAAGGTCGACCGAAAGGCAGAGACTGGCGGGCAAAAAAGAATTGGCCCAACTCGTCCTGCTCGATCTGACCCTCAATGCAATCCTCCACGCGATAGGGAGAGTGCGAAGCGCCGTCCCAATTCGAGCCCAATGTGATATTCGTTGACGAAGACGAGGGAGTGGTCCTTCTCAGCTCCAACCTGCGCAAACTTTCAAGCTGCTGTTCAAGTGACCGATCACGATCGGTTCTATTCGCCGCATTCCTGAGCTGGCAAAGTTTCTCTTCGAGGTTCATTCTGAAGCCGGCCTATTCGCCTTTTCTTCGCTATCGTAGCACAAATCGGGACTTCATAAAAACGGGTGAACACCGCTCGATCTTTCATCAGTCTGATGGATAGACAACTTGATTCCATCTCATGCCAGAATAGCAAACCTCCCGCCACTTTGCCCCGGTTTACAAAACGCCGCGCCCAACCGCATAATCAATTTCTCACCGATTCACGTTATGACAGAGTTTTCGACGCCGCTGATGCGGCAGTACAGTTCGATTAAAGAGCGCCATCCGCAAGCGCTGCTCTTCTTTCGCCTGGGCGATTTCTACGAACTCTTTTTTGAGGATGCTATCGTTGCTTCCAAAGAGCTTCAGATCACGCTCACCTCGCGGAATAAGGAGAAGGGCCAGGCCATCCCGATGTGCGGTGTTCCTTACCACGCCGCCGAGGCCTATATTGCGCGCCTGGTGCGCAAGGGTTTCCGCGTGGCCATCTGTGACCAGATGGAAGACCCGCGCTTTGCCAAAAAGTTGGTGAAGCGCGAGGTGACGCGCATCGTGAGTCCCGGCACTTCGATTCACACCGAAGCGCTTGAACCGCGTGCCAACAATTATCTGGCTTCAGCCGTTGAGAAAGACGGCAGTATCGGCCTGGCCTTTGCCGATCTTTCCACCGGCGATTTCTGCGCCACGGAGTTTCGAGGCGAAGAAGCCAGGAGTCGATTGCGCGAGGAATTTGAGCGGATGCGGCCCAGTGAAATCCTGTTGCCAGCCGAAGACAGTTCGATCAAAGCAACTCGCCATGTCTCTACGGGCTGGACCTCCAACGGGTCGCAATCCTTGTCCCAAATCCTTCACGCGCTTTCTTTGCCGCCGGCAACGCAGACGTCTCTTGAAGAATGGATTTTCAGCGAAGACTATGGCAACCGCCTGTTGCGCGAACACTTTCGAGTCGCTACCCTGGTCGGATACGGCCTGGAGGATCATCCGCAGGCCGTCGCCGCTGCGGGAGCTATTCTCCATTACGTCCGTGAAACGCAACGCGGTTCGCTCCTGCATCTCGACAGGATTCGTTATTACCAGCAGCAGGAATTTCTCATCCTCGATCCCACCACGCTTCGGAATCTGGAAGTGGTCGAACCGCTCTTCAGCGGGAGTCAGGATTCCACTTTGCTTGCTGCGCTTGATCACTGCATGACCACTTTCGGAGCGCGGCTCCTGAAGCAACGTCTTCTTCGACCTTTTGTTGATCGTAGGGAAATTGAGAGCCGTTGGGAGGCGGTGAGCGATCTCCTTGCCCACACCATTGCGCGCGAGGAATTAAGGCGCACGCTGGGAAAGGTCCAGGACCTCGAACGGCTGTTGAGCAAAATCACGCTCGAGACGGCCAACGCTCGTGATCTCCTCGCAATGAAACTTTCGCTTGCGCAGTTGCCCTTCGTCAAAGCTTCCCTTCATCCCTTTCAGGCATCCAGGCTGATCGAGTTGCGCGAAAAACTTGACGAACTCAGCGACGTACGAGAACTGCTGGAAAGTTCCATCCACCCGGAGCCTCCGGCAGTGTTGACGGAGGGAGACCTGATCCGTCCCGGTTATCATGCCGAACTTGATGCACTCCGCGCACTCAGCCGCAACAGCAAACAACTGATCGCCCAAATCGAGGCCCGTGAGCGTGAGCGGACCGGCATTTCGAGCCTGAAGGTGCGATTCAACAATATTTTTGGCTACTATATCGAGATCTCGAAGTCCAACCTGCATCTCGCACCCTCCGACTATGAACGCAAGCAGACACTGGTGAACGCTGAGCGCTTTACAACGCCTGAACTCAAGGAACTCGAAGTCAGAATCCTTGAAGCGGAGGAAAAGCGCCAGGAGCTTGAGCGCGATCTCTTCATTGAGATTCGCCGACGGGTGGGCGCGGAGGCGCGCCGCATCCGCGCGACAGCCGCTGCACTCGCCGAACTGGATGTCCTCGCCTGCTTTGCCTGGCTGGCGGCGGAGCGTAACTATCACGCACCGCAGATTTCCGATGATGAGGAACTGATGATCATTCAAGGACGCCATCCGGTTATCGAGTGCATCAGTTCGCAAAATCAGACCGGACCTTTTATTCCCAACGACCTCTATCAGAATTCCACGACTGACCGCATCCTGATCATTACCGGCCCCAACATGGGTGGGAAGTCCACCTACTTACGCCAGACGGCCCTGATTTGTCTGATGGCGCAGGCGGGATGCTTTGTTCCTGCTGAACGCGCCAAGTTGCCGATTCTCGACCGTATTTTTACGCGCATCGGTGCTTCCGATAATCTTGCCCAGGGTCGCTCGACGTTTATGGTGGAGATGACCGAGGCAGCCGCCATTTTGAATACGGCCACGCCCAAGAGTCTCGTGCTGCTTGACGAAGTGGGCCGCGGCACTTCTACTTTTGACGGCTTGGCCATCGCCTGGGCAGTGGTCGAATATCTGCAATCTCATACCGGCGCGAAGACGCTCTTTGCCACCCATTATCACGAACTGACGGAACTGGCGGAACTTCTGCCGGGCGTTCGGAATTACCATGTGGCGGTGAAAGAGTCCGGCTCGAACATCATCTTCTTGCGTAAGGTTGAAGCGGGCAGCGCTGATAAGAGTTACGGCGTTGAGGTGGCGCGGCTGGCTGGGCTGCCACCTTTGGTCATCGAAAGAGCGCGCGAGATTCTCGCGCGGCACGAACAGACTGAGCATCGTCTGAGCGAACGCCTTGCCGCCCGCCCGAGCGAAGTTCACGCAGGCCCCCTCCAACTCACCATTTTTACGCCGCTCGATTCTGAAATCGTTCGCGCCATCGAAGAAACCGACCTTGATCATCTGAAGCCGATTGAGGCGCTGAATCTCCTGGCGGAACTCAAAAGGCAGCTCCAATCATGACGATCCCCAGAGTGCGCTGGGCTGTGGGGCTGATCTCAGGCACGTCGATGGATGGCATTGATGCCGCACTGGTGCAAATTGAAGGCCTGGGGAATCAACTCAGCGTCCGACTACAAGCATTCCAGACTCTTCCCTATCCTCCCGCAATCCGTAATCGACTCCTGCGCGTGGCGGGCGGCTCAGCCACATCCGCGCAGGAAATCAGCACGCTGAATTTTGCGTTGGGTGAAATGTTCGCTCATGCAGCCCTTGCCGTGTGTGGCCAAGGCGGCGTGTCGCCTGGAAAGCTCACGGTCGTTGGCTCGCATGGGCAAACCGTATTTCATCGAGGCTCCTCAAGCGGGACACGGAACAAACGGCAGGGGTATTCTTTCCGTTCGAGCACCCTTCAGCTTGGTGAAGCTGCGGTGATCGCGGAAAGAGTCGGCGTTCCTGTCGTGGCTGACTTTCGTGCGGCAGATATGGCTGCCGGTGGACAAGGTGCACCGCTTGTCCCGCTGGTTGATTATCTGCTGCTTCGTCACAAGGAACTGGGTTCCGTAGCGCTGAATATTGGCGGCATCGCCAATGTCACCGTGATTCCCGCTGGCGCGGCGTCGCAAGAGGTTTTTGGGTTTGATACCGGCCCTGGAAACATGCTGATTGATGGCTTGGTGCGCCACCTCACACGAGCGCGCAGAACTTATGATAAAAGTGGGAAGTGGGCTGCAAAAGGCAAGCTCCTGGAGCCTTTACTCAACAGAATCCTACGGCTGCCCTTTTTTCATCAGCCTCCACCCAAGAGCGCGGGACGGGAACAATTTGGCAGCACATTTCTTTCGCGTTATTTTCTTTCGCAGCGCAAGGCACAACCTGCGGATTTGATCTGTACGGCAACAGAACTCTCGGCACGCTCAATTGCTGATTCTCTTCGCCGTTTTGTCTTTCCCCGAGCCCAAATTCACCGGTTGATCATTTCCGGCGGCGGAGCGCACAACCGATTTCTGATTGATCGAATCAGAGATTTGTTACCTGAGCTTGATTTTCACCTGTCGGATGGGTATGGTCTTCCCGTGGACGCTAAAGAAGCTATCGCCTTTGCCCTGTTGGCCGATCGAACCCTGCAGGGCCTGCCGGGAAACCTGCCTGCTGTTACGGGAGCGCGACACGCGGTGATTTTAGGCAAAATATCACGGCCGTGAAAAACAGACGCTAACAAAAGCTTCTTTGTCAGAAACGGTTTCAGAAATTTTCCAGAATATCAGTGACGAGGGTGCGGGCGAATTCCTGAGAAAGCCGGTCTAAAGCAGGACGGTCCTCTTCGATCAGCGTCGAGGCCGTGGGGCTCACTTGATACTGCTCGCGGAAGATGTAGTCAGGATTCGAGAAAATCACTTTCTTAGTGCGGAGGTCGGTGAGCTCGACCCCGGCAACCACCTCAATCTGGAGTGTTGTGGCACTGCCGGTTTGCGGATTAAAAGTGACAACACCCTGGCGGATTTGTTTGACGGTGCCGCGCAGCACGGCATCTGCCTGGGTGGGATTCTGCGTGATCCGATAGGATGTGCGCTCGATGAATTCCTGAGTGACTGCCGCTGTCAATTGCTGCTCGATGCGAAATTGAGGGGTTTGATTGATGAAAATGGGAACAGCAATCGTCTTGATGTCTGGAGGCAAAAGCGCGCCGCGCCCGCCTTCATGATAGCCGCACGATGAGGCCAGCCCGGCGAACCCGATCGCAAGCAGCATCATAAGCGTGCAAACACTCCGCGGGCCCAGCTGTCCCTCCCCAGGAATTCTGCAGCCAATGTGACTCCAAAGATTCATTGTTTGAAGCTCAACTGATGCAAAGTCTCGGCAATCTCAACCGCATTTTCCGCAGCCAGGCGCAGATTATCAACCATTCCCCACAGCCAAAAACCGCCCGGGCGCTCGTCATCCATTCTGATTGGATCCACCAACATAACCGGAGAGCCTTGTACTTCGACGGGAGACGGAGCGCTTTGCGTTTTCCCGAATATACGGATGCGCTCGTCGGCAAGCGCCTGTTCGATCTTCACGACCGACGCAGCCGCCCGCAGCTCCACATAGAGCGAAAAAGCGAGAGAGTAAAAAATCGGTGCCTGAACCAGGCGCAAAGCGGGGATTGGAGCCCGGCCAGCCAGGAATTGGCGCGTTTCGGTACGAATGCGTTCTTCAAGCCTTGAAAAACTCGCACCCCCCTTGCCGCTCACACGAGGCAGGATGTTGAAAGCGATGGGAGCGCCAAAAAAACTCTGAGGCGTCGGCTGAAAGCTCAGCAGGTTGGAGGTTTGCTTCTGGAGTTCCTCAATGGCTTCCGGCCCAAGTTCTGAGGCGGAGCTGAAAATCTGGACTGTCGCGCGTTCAATTTCAAAGTTGCTGGCCAGTCGCAACAGAAGATGGCTGAGGGCAATCACTGCAGCGTGCGGCGCAATGAAAAATCGCTCGCCTCCGGCGACTGCCTTGGCCAGGACATCCTGGCTGGGATCGAGATAGGGAATGCTCAGTACGGGATTCTGTGTGGTATGAGGGACGTGACTCACATCAATCACCCAGCTACCCAGGTTCGAAGCGCTGGATAGGAACTCCTCACGATCGTCCGGCGCCTCGGAAGCCCCACGGGCTCGTTCTGGACAAGCAGCAAGAAATATAAAATCGTATTCCTCTCCCCCGCTGTCCTCACTTTCCATCAGCGGCAAAGGTTCATCCTCGAAATCCACGATAGGGATTTCCGGCTGACTGCCTTGCGCGTTGAGTTTAATGACTTGGGAGGCTGGGAAGTTTTTTTCCTTGAGGACCGTCAGGATTTCCCTCCCCAGCAGCGATTCAGCGCCCAGCATGGCCACGCGATAATCCCGAGACGCGGATTTCATGTGGCCTGAACCTCCTGCTTGGGCGCGCGCTCGGCTTTCTGTGCGGGCGGATGAGAACGTGTCCTTGAAATCAGCCGCATCACCGGGCCGTGAAGGAAATAAACCATCGCCAGAGCCAGGAGAACGGGCTCGGAATAGGACCAGATGGCCCAGACAATGAGCCCCAGGAGAATAATAAAAAGATAGGAATATCGCTTTCGCAGATCCATCGCTTTAAAACTGTAATAACGCACCCGGCTGACCATCAGAAACGCCGAACAGGCCACAATCAATAGCCAGACGATGCCAATCAACCAATCCTGAATCGGATATTTCGCCCAATGGACAATGGCCGCTACCACACCGGCGGCGGCCGGGATGGGCAAGCCCACAAAGAAGCGCCGGTCGCTCGTCGAGCCGCGATCGATGTTGAAGCGCGCCAACCTGGCCGCCCCGCAAATCACGAAAGCGAATCCCACTAGCCACCCCGCCTTTTCGATATAAAAAACGAGACGATGGTCATATTGTGAATGGATTGCTTGAATGCCCCAGGCGTAGGCCAAAAAGGCAGGCGCAATGCCGAAAGTGATGACATCCGCCAGCGAGTCAAACTCTTTGCCGAAATTGGAGGCGGAATTTGTGAGTCGAGCGATGCGGCCATCCAGCCCGTCAAAAACGATGGCCCATCCAATCTTTTTGGCCGCGTCATCAAACGCTGCCAACGCGATGCCGGAGCCGGCGCCAGCAGCCAGAAACTGAGCGCCACGAAGCGTGGAAATAATGGCGATGTATCCGCAAATCAGCGTGCCGACGGTGAATAAGCTGGGCAGAATATAGATGCCGCGTCTTTGCGTTTTGTTGGCGCGAACCTCACGCCCCTGGTTTTGTGAATCCAAGGATGGTGCTCCCCGCTTTAACAGAATCTCCAACCTGAACCCGCCACTCAGTTCCAACTTCAACCAGCACGTCAACCCGCGAACCGAATTTGATAAGCCCCACGCGCTCGCCCCTGGCCAGTTGATCGCCCGGACGTTTCCAGAATACGATGCGACGCGCCAAAGCGCCAGCAATTTGCTTCACGTGAATAGTCCCCTGCTCGCCTTCAATGGTAAAAGTATTCTGCTCATTCTCCACGGACGCTTCCGCCCGCGAAGCCACTCGAAAAGCTCCCGGCGTGTAACGCACTTTCCGCACCGTCCCGGCAATGGGGGAGCGATTGACATGAACATCCAGAGGGGACATGAAAATGCTCAGCCTCTGCATTCGTTGCCCTTCAAACTCCTCTTCCGTGATCTGCACCACGCGGCCATCCGCGGGGGAGACGATGGCCCCCGCATCGGCAGGAACAATTCGGTCAGGATCCCGGAAAAAATTTAAAACAAACAGTGCAACGATCAGAAAAACGATTGCGGGGATATAGATATGAAGGCCAAAAAGCGCGCCGCTGATAAGCAAAAGGGGAAGTCCGTATCCGTATCCTTCCTTTACCATAAATCCGCGGGCAGTGCCAAAAGTGTTCTCTGGGGGATGTTCAACGTCTTGGGAGGGGCCACGAAAGGTCAGATTTACCCCTCTACTCCTGACGCCAATGTGGCCTGAGGTTCCTGGTAAATCCCTGGGTTCAATAGATCAGTGTGATCAAGCTCCCATCGCTCGGTGGACCAGTTGCTCCATCTGGTCTTTGGCGCGTAGCTTTAATTTCTTAAGGCGGACTTCCTCTACCTGTTCTTGCTCAGTGAGGAATTTTTTGCTTTCCAGTTGCATTAATTGAGCGTCGTAGCGCTCATGCTCTTCATAAAGGCGTTGATATTCTTTGTTATTGACCATCAATTGCTCCCGGATGGCCGCGGTGGAATTGCCCATGGGAGAGTTACCTCCTCGCCGGATTTAAATCCCATCTGGGGCAAGCCTAACACAGCCGAAAAGAACCTTCAAGCAGAGCTGGGCCACGTATCGCATTTTCTTGACTTCGCGCGTCGAGCGGCCTACATTACCGTATTAAAGCTTTTGGCTGGTGCACGATTTCAATTTGTAAAAACCACCAAGGCCCGGCCCATTCCGAAAATTTTTGCATCTCGATGACCATTTCCAAACCTCGTGTCGCGTTTTTCGTCACCTGTCTGGGCGATCAGTTTTTTCCCGAGGTGGGCGAGTGTGCCGTCAAAGTCCTGCGCCGCGTAGGGGCAGAGGTCATTTTCAATCCCGCGCAAACGTGTTGCGGCCAGCCGGCTTTCAACACCGGATATCGCGATGAAGCAAGAGAAGTGGCTGCGCGCGTGCTCGATCTCTTCGATGACGCAGACTATGTCGTGGCTCCCTCCGGTTCCTGCTCCACGATGGTGCGGATCTTTTATTCCGAGTTGTTCCTGAATGACCCTGTGCGTCTGCAAAAGGCCCGGCAGCTCCGAAACCGTTTTTACGAGTTCTCGGAATTTCTGGTCAAGGTGCTGAAGGTTGAAGATGTGGGCGCGAGTTTTCCACACCGCGTTACGTATCACGACTCCTGCCACCTTCTGCGCGAACTGGGTATTTCAGAAGAACCGCGCAAATTAATTCGTGCGGTGCGCGGCCTTGATCTGGTGGAAATGCAGGACTTCCAGTTGTGCTGTGGCTTTGGCGGCACGTTCAGCGTAAAATTCCCTGAAGTTTCCGTGGCTATGGGAGAAGATAAGGTGCGGGCCGCCATGGAAGCCGGAGCTGAATATCTGGTGGCGAATGATTCCGGATGCCTGATGCATCTTGCGGGTGTGATTCACCGCCGGGGTCTGCCCATTAAAACCCTGCATTTGGCGCAATTGTTGGCGCAGACTGAAGAAACGGCAGATCGCACACGCCTGGCAACGGAAAGCAAACCAGCAGGTGACTGACCGGCTGTTCATCTTAACTTTTTGGTCTTTTCATGCCTGAAACCGGCGTTCAAAGCGCGCATATTCACGAGCGGGCCAAAGAATTATTTCAGAAGCCAAGCTTGCAGGAGGCTTATCGCTCCTCAACCCTGCGGCTCTACACGCACCGTCTGCAAGCCATCAGCGAAGTGCCCGGCTTCGAGGCATTACGCGACCGGGCGCGAGCGTTGAAGCGGGAAGTGATTGAGCACCTGGATGAATACCTGGCGCAATTTGCTGATCAAGTCGAGCGCCTGGGCGGGAAAGTTCACTGGGCGGAGACTGCTGAAGACGTTTGCAGGATCGTGCGCGAGATCGCGCAGCAGGCTGGCGTCAAAGAATTTGTCAAGTCCAAAACCATGGTGGGTGAAGAAGTGGAATTGAATCAGGCCCTCGAAGCCGCCGGCATCCGGGGCATTGAGACTGATCTGGGAGAGCTGATTATTCAGCTTGCCGGAGATCGTCCGGCGCACATTGTGGCACCCGCCATTCACAAAACGCGGCAGGATGTGTCTGACCTGTTTGTCGAGCACCTACATGCGGAACGCACTACAGAACCTGAGCGCCTGACCGCTATTGCCCGTCGCGTGTTGCGCGAATCGTTTGCGCGCGCGGAAATGGGCGTTAGCGGCGCAAACTTCGCCGTCGCGGAGACCGGTACGGTGGTGCTGGCTGAAAATGAAGGGAACATTCGGTTATGCACGACCTCTCCGCGCGTTCATGTGGCGCTGATCGGTATTGAGAAGATCATCCCTCGATTTGAGGATCTGGCCGTTTTCCTTAGGCTTTTGGGCCGCTCCGGCACAGGCCAGAAGTTAACGGCCTACACTTCGCTTCTGACTGGGCCGCGGCGCGCGAGCGAGGACGGGCCGGATGAAATGCATGTGGTGCTCGTGGATAATGGTCGCACGGCAGCGTTGGCGGATGAAAAAATGCGCGAAGCTCTCTATTGTATTCGCTGCGGGGCGTGCTTGAATGCCTGCCCGGTCTATCGGAAAATTGGGGGCCATGCCTATGGCTGGGTTTACAGCGGCCCGATCGGCGCACTCATCACGCCTCAGTTCAACGGCATCGGCGTGGCGCGCGAGTTGCCGTTTGCTTCTTCGCTGTGTGGCGCGTGTCGCGAAGTTTGCCCGGTCAGAATCAATATTCCAGACCTGCTGCTGCACCTGCGCAGCGAAGCACAGAAGCAGGCATCGCGCGCCCTTTCCGGCGGACCGCCTCGGGGCGAGCGTGCCTCCATGCAGATATGGGCCTGGGCTATGAAACGCCCGCGAATCTATGCCTTGGGCGGCAGGGTGGCACGATGGGGACAAAAATTTTATGCCCGCCAGGGCTGGATCCGGAAATTTCCGCTCTTTCCCATGTCGCGCTGGACTGAAGGGCGAGACTTCCCTGCCCTCGCACCTCAAACCTTCCGGGAACGCTGGAAAAAATTGATGTAGTCCGAAACTCAAAGACTTTGACAATGCCGAAGAGGGCAGACACCAGGTATCCTGTCTCGACCAATTCTTTAAAACAGATACTTTTCCTCCTCCATAAGCGAGGAAGGAATTCCCTCTCTCCCGAGAATGGACCAAGGGGCGATCATGGGGGTCCCCATGGCGGAGAACCCAATGCGAGAGGAGACCAGACCGCACGGGAAGTGGGAAATTCACAGAGGAACACCTCAATCATTCCGAATCTTTGCGAGGGACTTCATGCAGCCTAACAAGTTCATTCGTTTGCTCTTCTTATGCATTTTTGTTGCCAGTGTCGCGGGCTCGACTCATCTGAGCTACAGTCAGGTCGGCCCTTCCGCGCCTTTCGATTTGCGTTGCGAATACCTGACGAACCCTGTAGGGATTGACGTTCGCCAGCCTCGATTTTCATGGGTGCTGGAGGATTCCGACCGCGGCGAGCTTCAATCAGCCTACCAGATTTTGGTGGCAACAAGTCCGCAGCGGCTGGCACGACAACAGGGCGACCAGTGGGACAGCGGTAAGGTAGCCTCGGATCATTCAATCCAAGTGTCCTACGCAGGCAAGCCGCTCGCCAGCGGTCACATCTACTACTGGGCTGTGCGGTTCTGGGATCGCGAGGGCCGAGCCAGCGCCTACAGTGAACCGGCAAGTTTTGCGATGGGTCTGCTTTCCCGCGATGACTGGCAAGGGAAATGGATCAGCGGGGGCAACGAGTTGCGCAAGGAGTTCCAGTTGCCGTCGCAGCCAACACGCGCCTGGGTATATGCCACGGCACTGGGCTACTACGAGCTTCATCTGAATGGACAGCGTGTGGGCCATCGCGTTCTCGATCCAGCATTCACGACTTATCCCAAGCGCGTGCTTTACTCGACTTATGACGTCACCCCGTTTTTGCGCCAGGGCGCGAATGCCATCGGTGTCATGCTGGGCGGCGGATGGGCCACGCTTTCGCACGGGCGTTCGTTTCACGGCTATTATTCCGAGCCTGCCTTGCTGTTGCAAATGAATGTGGAACTAGCCAACGGTCAGCACTTCAGCCTGGCCTCGGACGGCTCTTGGAAAGCAACCCAGGGGCCTATTGTGAGTGACAGCGTCTACGACGGCGAGATTTATGATGCTCGGCGTGAAACGCCGGGATGGGACCGGCCCGGCTACGACGATTCTTCGTGGTCAAATGTACAGGTTGTCCCGGGGACAGACGGAGCCATTTCCTCGCAGATGATGCCTCCGATTCGCCGAGTGGGCGAGATTATACCTCGTTCCATCACCAATCCTGAGCCTGGCGTCTATGTCTTCGACATGGGCCAGAACCTGAGCGGCTGGGCGAAGCTGCACGTCCGCGGGCCGCGCGGGGCACGCGTAATGATGAGGTATTCCGAACTGCTCTATCCCAACGGCATGATTAATCGTGCCAATATTCGCGCTGCAAAATCGCGTGATATTTATATCCTCAAAGGCGGGGGCTGGGAAACCTACCACGCCCACTTCACTTATCACGGCTTTCGCTATGTCGAGGTCACCGGCTTTCCGGGCACTCCGGGCCTTGATTCTATTCGCGGCGAGGTGGTCCACACAGCAGTTCAATCTGCTGGGAACTTCGTGGCTTCCAAACAGATTCTGAATCAGATTCAGCACCTCATCCACTGGTCGCAGCTTACGAATCTATTCAGCATCCCAACTGACTGTGACCAGCGTGACGAGCGTCAGGGATGGATGGGCGATGCGCAGGTGACGGCGGAGGAAGCCATGATGAACTTCGATATGGCTGCCTTCTACACCAATTTCATCCGGGATATCCATGACGTTCAGGGAGCCGATGGCACTGTGACCGATACGGTGCCGCACCGTTATGGCTCGCGGCCGGCAGACCCAGCCTGGGGAACCGCTTATCCACAACTCGTCTGGTACATGTGGCAGCAATACGGTGACCGCCGCATCCTGGAGGAAAACTATAAGGGGGTGAAGAAATATGTGGGGTTTCTGCGCAGCCGAGCTCCGGGCAATCTGCTGACCTACAGCTATTATGGCGACTGGGTTCCCATCGTGCACACACCGGGGGATTTTGTTTCTGCGGCGTATTATTACTATGACACTTGGATTCTCTCCCGGATTGCGCAGGTGCTTGGCAACACGGCGGACGCCCAGACCTATTCCCAACTGGCAAGCCAGATCAAAGACGCGATCAACCGCAAATACTTTCATCCCGATGCGGGTGGTTATGCAACCGGCACGCAGACCGCTAACGCCATGGCTCTGGCGTTGAACCTTCCCCCCGCCAAGAGTCGCGGCCTTATCATGCGCGACCTCTATGACGATATCGTTTACTACCACAACACCCATCTCACCACCGGCTTCATTGGCATCAAGTGGCTGATGCCTGCGCTCACCATGTTCGGTCATCCTGATGTTGCCTATGAACTTGCCACTCAGACGACGTATCCAAGTTGGGGCTACATGGTCAAAAAGGGCGCTACAACCCTCTGGGAACTGTGGCAGGATAAGACCGGCCCTTCGATGAATTCACACGATCATGCAATGTTTGGCAGCGTTGGGGCCTGGTTTTATCGCGCGCTTGCCGGTATTAGGATGGAGCCGGATACGGCGGCCTATCAGCACATTCGAATTGAGCCTCGGCTGGTGGAGGACCTCCACTGGGCGAGCGGGACTCTTCATACCATTCGCGGCACGGTCTCATCTTCCTGGAACCATTCACCTGGAAAGATTACGCTGGACGTCACGATTCCTGTAGGCGCAGACGCCGTGATCCTCGTGCCCAAGGAGGAAGAGATGACAACAGTTACCGTCCATGAGGGCAACCATACCGTCTGGGAAAATGGTCAATATGTGCCGGGTGATCCTGGAATTCAAAACGCTCAGGCAGCCGATGACGGTGTCACGTTTCGCGTGGGTTCGGGCCATTATGCTTTTGTGTTGACGGGCGAGTAGTGAAGTCTATTGTTACCCTCGATTCAAAATCGGAGGATAGACTGGGATGCAAGCTTCACGCCGCGTGATGACCAGGGGCAATACACATATTCTTGTCAAAGGAGCTTTTATTCATGAAATTAGTTACATACCAATCTGGAAGACAGCTGCGGGTGGGCGTAGTTGAAGGTCAGAACGTGGTGGATGTCCGCGTTGCAGTTGACCTGGCCACCAAAAAACGAGGTCCTCGCGCGCTCTACAGCGAATCCAAATTCAAGAGTGCAGCGCGGACACTGGTGGAGGCGGGCGCAGCTCCCCGCGAGATGCTTGGCGTCCTGACGCGCGGCGAAGAATGGCTCAAGGCCTTGGGAACTGTCACAAAAGGTTTGGCCAGGGAATTGACAGGAAAGCAGGCAGCCAGGAATTCAGCCGCCAGAACAATGAAAGGGCTGATCGCGCCGCTCGATTCCGTCCACTTGCGCGCGCCCATTCCCCGCCCTGGCAAAATCACTTGCGTGGGGCTTAACTACGCTGACCACGCCCGCGAGCAAGGCGAGGAGCCGCCCCCAGCACCTATCTTTTTTCTGAAGTCCTGCAACACCATCATCGGCCCCGGCGACAAGATTGTTCTTCCTCCCAACTCCACGCAAGTTGACTATGAAGCTGAATTTGCGGTGGTGCTGGGCAAAAGGGGAAGCCGCATTCCGGAAGACAAAGCATACGATTACGTCGCAGGTTACATGATTTTGCACGACGTGAGTGCGCGTGACCTTCAGTTCAGCGACAAGCAATGGTTCCGGGGAAAGAGTTGCGACACTTTTGCGCCTACTGGACCTTGGATTGTTACCAAGGATGAAGTGCCGGACCCTCACAATCTGCGCATTTCGCTCACGCTCAACGGTGAGACCATGCAGGACTCAAACACCTCAAATCTGATCTTCAAGGTTCCCTTCCTGGTAAGCTATCTTTCGCAATCCATCACTTGGGAGCCGGGTGATTTGATTTCGACAGGCACACCTCCGGGCGTAGGCGTTTTCCGCAAGCCACAGGTGTTCCTCAAACCGGGGGATACCGTAAGTGTTATTGTAGAAAAGCTCGGTACGCTTACAAATCAGGTGGTCGGATCAGTATAAGCTTCCGGCCCGTTCCCCACCGGCGGCCTGCCGAGGACGGCAGGCCGCATGAACGGTGGGCTCCGCGCGGGGAGGGGGGAGGTCGCGCGGAAAGCCGTTAGGACATCTCGATTTTCAGCACGCTGACATCGGCATCCGGCGCCTGAGCCGGAAGATGAATCGAGAGTCGTTGAGAATCCTGGTTAAACTTTAAAGGCCTCCCATCTCTTAGTATAGAAATTCTCCCTATCCGTGGCAAACCCTCCAATTCCACGGACGCACTTTGTGGCCAATCGAAGATGTGTAAATAAACCGTTTTCCCCTTTCGGGTCGTGCGGCCATAGGGTAACTCCTGCAAGGGACCGAATGTGGTTCCGTAAATTGAATCGCCGTTCAGCCTCATCCATTCCCCAAGCCCTCGCAAACGCTCTTGGAACTCAGGCTGAATCGTTCCCTCGGGCGTCGGCCCGACATTCAGCAGAAAGTTCCCTCCGCGGCTCGCCACATCCACCAGCGTCCGAATCAACTGTCGTGTGGATTTAAAATTGCGATCATTCCTATTGTAGGCCCAAGTGTTATTAATCGTCATGCAGGTTTCCCAGGGCCTGAATTTCTGGAGGCTCGGAATGCCGTGTGGAAGCTTTTCCGCCTCAGCGGCGTTAACGCCCCGAATCGTGATTCCCTTCACCGGAATCCGTTTGGGCACATACTGTTCCGGTGTATCAAAATCTGCCGCAACGCCGATGCGGTTATTCACCATGGTGTGAGGGGACATGGCCCGAAGCATTTCGAGGAAAGAATAGCCGTCATACTTTTCCTGATGATCCAGGCCGTCAAACCACATTTCAACCGGCTGGCCGTAACGCCAGATCAGTTCACGCACCTGCAAGGCCATATAATGCAGATACATCGTCCACTGCGGACGCCACGGCTCGCCATGCCAGTTTTCGCTGGCAGGCTTCGAGGTATCACGGTAATCCGGGTGATGCATATCGGGCGGAGAATAATAATATCCCAGCGCCATTCCGCGGCGATGACAGGCATCCGCAAGCATCCGGATGACGTCCTTGCCGTAGGGCGTGCGCGTAATCTTATAGTCCGTAAACGACGAATCAAACATGCAGAATCCGTCATGATGCTTGGTCACGGGAATCATGTAGCGTTGCCCGGCGGCTTCTGCCAGATCAATCCACTCATCCGGATCATACTTCACCGGATTAAAGCGCTTGTAGAGATTTACGTATTCTTCCTGTGTGATGTTCCATTGAGGGCGAGGAACCATAATGGGCCATGAAATTTCCACGCTGACAAGTGAACATGGCCCCCAATGGATGAACATGCCAAATTTCGCCTCATTGAACCATCGCAGCCCTTCTGCGGGAGTCTCGAGAAACGGAACTCCCGCTGACCAGGTGCCGGATGCCTCACCAAACTCCTGGGGTAGCGTTTCCTGAGAGTGGGCCTGCGCCAACGATGGAACCCACGTCGCGGCTGCTGCTCCCGCGCCCATCAACCGAAACAGATCCCTTCGATTGACTGCCGTCGCTCTCCATCCATTCATCCGCAATCCTATTCACGCGCATTTGAATCGGCGTTTTTGGCGCGTTTCAACGATTCAATAAGAGGAATGCATTATAGCCCAAGATTTGGCTAATGATAAGCAATTTCATTTGCAAATATAAATTTTCTGTCACTCAGTTTCACAAAGCACCGTTTTGCAATATGTGAAACTTGGTTAAATAGATTTGAAGTTTGTTCAATATTACGACGTCAAAGCATAAAGAAGGTCACATATTAAATACCCTTCATGAGTGAAGCCGCGATTATCGTTCCCCTCAACTCTCAGGTAAGCCTTATCGGGCCATCCAGCCGCCATCGACTGTCAGAATTTCTCCATTGACATAATCGGAAGCAGAAGACGCCAGGAAAACGGCCGCACCCTGCAAATCCTCGGGTGTGCCCCAGCGCCCCGCAGGAATGCGCGAGAGGATGGCAGGGCCGCGAGCCGGGTCAGAGCGGAGAGCAGCCGTGTTATCCGTCGCAATGTAGCCCGGAGCGATGGCATTCACCTGAACACCTCTCGCCGCCCACTCATTCGCCAACGCCTTCGTCAGTTGGCCGACGCCGCCTTTGCTGGCTGCATAAGCCGGCACGGTAATGCCACCCTGAAAAGTCAGCAACGAGGCAATGAAGATAATCTTTCCTGAACCGCGCTCGATCATACGCTTGCCCAGTTCCCGCGCTAGGATGAATTGGGCACTGAGGTTCACCTCGATCAATTGGTCCCAATATTCATCGGGATAATCTGCCGCAGGCTTACGAAAAATGCTGCCAGCATTGTTCACTAGAATATCGATGTGCGGGAAATCCAAATTCAGGCGCTGGATAAAACCATAAACAGCGGCCCGATTTGCAAAATCGCAGGAGTAACCTTTGAAGGCTCGCTTCCGAGACAAGACTTCCCGTTCCACTTCGCTTCCGTCAGACTCCAGCGACCTGCTGACGCCTACGATATCCGCTCCGGCTTCCGCCAGGGCCAGAGCAAGAGCTTTCCCAATGCCTCGACGGCAGCCGGTTACCAGCGCAGTTTTTCCCTCCAGTCGGAATCTGTCCAAAATCGGCATGGCTTTTCGATCTTTTGGGCGTTATTCACCACACTGAATGAGGATCTTCATGACCTCTCCGCCCGATTCCAGACGTTCAAGTGCGGACTGGACCGATTCAAGCGGCGAGACCTCACTGATCAATCTGTCGAGCGGCAGCACTCCCGAAGCGGTCAGCGCGATGGCCTGCTCGAAATCCTGCGGTTCATAAACCCGTGCCCCCAACAGGCGCAACTCCCTCCAAAAAAAGCGGAAAAGGTCAACCTTGGGGGCGGCGCTGAAAATGGCGACGAGGACTATTCGCCCCCGTACCCGCGCCAGTTGGGTCATAGTCTCGGCGCCTGCGGCAGAGCCAGAAACCTCAAACACCACGTCAGCCCCCGCCGTTTCCGTCTGATCATTCACATATTTGACCGGATCAACCTCCTTGGGATTCAGCGTATCGAAACCCAGTTCACGCGCCAGGTTCAACCGGAAAGGATTTACTTCCATCAGTGTCACTCTTGCTCCGGCGTGCCGGGCTACAAGAGCGATCAGGATGCCGATGGGGCCTCCGCCCTGAATCACTGCGTATTCTCCACTTTTAACTTCTGCCAGGCGCACATCGTGGCAAGCGACGGCCACCGGCTCAATCAGGGCCGCCTTTTCAAGCGGCAAGGATTCAGGCAATCGATGGAGTGTATGAGCTGGCACTGTCCAGAGGGTCTGGAGGGCTCCCGGCGCGTCAAAGCCAATAAATTTCAAGCGCTGGCAGACATGCGAATAACCAGCGCGGCATGCAGGGCATATCCCGCACGGGTCGAGGGGGCGGACGGTAACATGATCACCCGGAGCAAAGCCCTTAACCCCTTCGCCGACGGCATGAACCGTGCCCGACATCTCATGCCCGAATACGTGCGGAACCTGGAAACGATGGTCCATCGCGCCGTGGAACATGTGCAGATCGCTGCCGCAGATGCCACAGTGCGAAACTTTAATTTGTACTTGCCCAGGCGCCGGGTCTACCGGTTTGCATTCACCCACTCGCACTCGCCGATGACCTTCGTAATAAGCTGCCTTCAGCATCTCTGATCGCTCCCGATAAAAGCCACTTGAATAAACTATCACATCGACCGGAAATGCGGCTATTGTCGTGACGCTGCAAAGCATTCCGGTGCTTTAGGCTGTTTTCAGTAGGTTTTTATATTGCTCCACGGCACTCCTGAGGGATTTTAGCGATGACGGGAGGTGGGTTTGGTGGCGCCGGGCCTTGCACCCTGACCCCGCGAGCATTCAGAAAGCCACAACGAGCGACGACAAGAGCTGGGCGATAGGGCTTCCCGAGGCAAGGTACGTCGCGTCCTCAGGAGGCTTTCTAAACGGTCTCGGGCACGGTGAAAGGTGCTCGGAACGTACCGTGCAGCATGCGATTAGCCTCATCATCCCCGATAACTTTCTGTGTTTTGCCATCAAAGCGGAGGGTTCGTCCGAGACGGTAAGAGACATTGGCCAGCGTGACCAACATTGTAGACTTGTGGCCTTCCTCAATGGGCGCGGTAAGGTCCTGTTTCCTGCGGCTGATGACCGCATCAATAAAGTTGGCAAAATGATTTCCAATCCCATTGGCGCGCGGCCCGGGTTCCTGGCTTTCACCCAACCACGACATATAAGAATCGTAGCCTTCAATCGCCAGGTATCCCTTCGAGCCGTAAAAGATATTGCCAATTGTCCCCGGCGCACCTGAAACTGGCCCAAGGCCCGCACCGGCCTTGTGAGCGTGCGAATGGGTTGCGAGTCCCGCTGCCGGAACGCCGTGACTACGGAAAGCACCTGTGCCGATGCCCGCCTCATGATTGGTGATCCAACCCCGCACTTCAAATTCCATCATTTTCCGGGAACCATCAGGCATATCGAATTCGTAGGCACAGTTGAGGACGTTGGGCGTCTGCTGGTCGTCGTCAAACATAAAATGACCGCCAATGGCCGAAATCTTGCTCGGCCAATCGACGCCTAATCCCCAGCGGGCAATATCCACTTCATGAATACCCTGATTGCCGAGATCCCCGCTGCCGTAATCCCAAAACCAGTGCCAGTTATAATGGAACCGGTTCCGGGTAAAGGGATGCTCGGGCGCGGGACCTAACCATAAATCGTAATGCACGCCGTGAGGAACGGGAGAAACCGGGGTATGGCCGATAGTGGGCCGCCATTTATAGCAGAGCCCGCGGGCGAGATATACCTCGCCGATCAAGCCTTCCCGCATTTTCCGGATAGCCTCCTGGACGGCGCTGTTCGACCGGCTTTGAGCGCCCATCTGCACGACGCGATTATATTTCTCCGCTGCGCGCACCAACTGGTAGCCATCCCACCAGGCGTGCGAGCAGGGCTTTTCGATATACACGTCCTTTCCTGCCTGGCAGGCATAAATGCCGATCAAGGCGTGCCAGTGATCGGGAGTCGCGATGGAAACGGCGTCGATAGACTTATCGTCCATCACTTTGCGGCAATCGATATACCTCTCTGGCCGAGGCTTACCAAGCTTTTCCACATCGCCCAGCCGGCGGTCGAGTACATTTTCATCCACATCACACAGCGCGGCGATTTCGGCCCTGGGCAAACGCGCATATTCGCGGATATGATCAAAGCCGCGGCCTCGAACTCCGCAAATCGCCACGCGAACGCGGTCGTTTGCACCGAAGACGCGCTCGGGCTGCGTGATCAGAAGAACTCCGCTCAAGGCGGCCAGACTTGCTGTTCCTGCCCTGGCGCTGGATTTCAGAAAATCGCGACGAGTGATTTCGGAAGAGTCCGGCATGAAAAATTGAGCTTCCCCTTTCTCGTAATCTTTCAGCAGAGTTACTGCATCGATTGATCAGCCGAATCATTCTAGCAGCGCTGGAGACAAAAAGAACCACCTCTTTCAGCCTGGACGCGAATTGTTAGAGGCCCTATTGTAGAAAATCTCCACGTCTAAAAAGGTCTGCGCTCCGCCACACTTTTCTTGTCGGCACATCAACCTCGTTCACTCAGCGCGGCTGTTGTCGTTCCTCACTGACTTTACCCGGAGTTGAAATACGGCGGTTTTTTGACTGACACTCGGAATGCCCGATGAAAAAAATCTTTCAACCACGCCCTAAAACATCAGCTTGGCAGCAAAATCAATGCCGCGAGCGCCTCCTGCTCCCTTCACCAGGCCGAAATTGGCATCTCCCAACGTGGTATCAGGGTTGCTAAAGTTCGGTGTATTGGTGGCGCTGAACCACTCGGTGCGAAGCTCTAAGTTGAATCTTTCCGTCAGCTTCACTTGTCGGAAGAGACTGGCATCAAGTTGGAAGAAGTTAGGGCCAGCGAACATGTAACGACCCATATTCCCGAATGTCGCTTTGCCAAAGAGCACGGTGGGATCTGCAAAAACCGAGGTGTCAAACCAGGGCTGGGTATCGATCCCCTTCAGTTTTGTGAACGGTCCGCTGATCCAGGGAGACTGGCCGTTGCCAGGAGTGTTGAGTGACTTGCAATTGCAACCGAAGTTGAGCGGCCCACCCGTCATGAACTCCCAGATACCACTAAGCTCCCAACCGCCCAGGATCATGCTGGCTGGTCCGCTCTTAAAAAAGCGCTGCCCTTTGCCCATCGGCAACTCCCAGACGTAGCTCTGGTTAAGAATGTGTGTTCGGTCAAAGTCCGTGCGGGCATAATTGCGCCGGAAGTCAACATAATAGGACACACCATTGGAGTTTTCTCCGTTCTCCTCCTGGTAACCCAGCGCTTTGCCGTAAGTATAAGATGTGGTCAGGGAGAGGCCATGCGAGAAATGGCGGTCAAACTTCACCTGCAACGAATTGTAATTCGAGGGTTCACCCGCAAAGAAAAGCGTCGTGCCCGCCTTACGGCCAAACTCCTGGTAGAGCGGCTGCCCTGCCGGGCCCGCTCCGAGGAAGGCAGGGTCCACGACGGCGTTGAGATTGTACTGAATGGGGATATGGACGCCGCGGTTTCCCACGTAGGAAAGATCGAAGGTAAATTGTCCGGGCAGCGCGCGCTCGTAAGTGAAGTTCCATGACTGGATATAAGGATCCAGGTAATGTTTGTTGATCACGAAGTAATCCTGGTTAATCAGCAGCGGTGTGTTGGCCGGGATGATGCCATTGGACGGGACCGTGGCGATGAGCGGAGGAGGAAAACCCTTCTCAAAGGTCGCCGGAGTGCCATCGGGCAGGATGGCGGGACCAAAACCGCTCACGCTGTTGAATGAATTGTTCTGCTTGACGGGGAAATTATAAGCATACGTATTGTCTTCAAACGGCTCGTAGCTGATACCGAAACCGGCGCGCAGAACCTGCGTATTCGTCAGGCGATAGGCCAGACCGACGCGCGGAGCGAAATCATGATAACGTTCCTGCATGCCTAAATTCAGAGGATTGCCGCCCACGCCTGCCACAACCAGCGTGTTGTTAGTGAAATCGTAGTTGGAAAAGCCGCCAGCGAAATGCGGCGTGGCGGGCGGATAAAATTCCCAGCGCACGCCCAGGTTCAGCGTCAACTTGGGGTTAACCTGCCACTTATCATTGAAATAGGTGAAAAACTGCCAGGCGCGGTAAGCCGGGAAGACGACGGGCAGATCGCGGCCCACCGTACCCGGGACGTCAAGCAGGAAACTGGCAAAGTTATTAGCAAAGCCGGTTTTCGGCCCACCGTTCAGCGCCGTCTGGCTCGAGCCAAAGTCCCAGGCCCCACGCGGGCTGAAAGTCTGTTCCTGCAAAAGGTCGTCGCGGATGCGAATAAGGTTGGCCCCCCATTTGAGCGTATGGTTACTGATGATTTTGTTCCAGTTGCTGACATAGTCGAAATCCGTCTCGCTGCGAATCCAGGGCAGACTGGCCGAATAGCCAATCATCGGGTCTGAAAAGCCCGATCCGTTAATGGTGGTAATTCCGCTCGTGAAAGGTTCGGTGTTCACGCCCGGAATGCCCAATTGAGTGGAAGCGTTGGTGCCATAGTCGGTTTGCTGGGCCACATTCCGGTAACGGTTCAGACCAATGCGGTTCTGCATAATCAAAGTGGGGGAAAAAATATGGTCCCAAATGAGATTGGCGGAGTAAGTGTTGTCCGTTCCAGTTGCCTCAAAGCCGCCTCCCACCGGGCCGCCCGCCAGGCCATAAGCCGGCGTCTGCTCGGTGAACGGCCTCATATAACCCAGCCGGCCCGAAATATGGTTGTGTCGCCCCTGATATTGGTCAATTTTAACGTCCAACCAACTGATGTCCTGGATATATCGCGTCGTTTCGAGGAAATTTTGTTGATATTTCTGTGTCCCCGGAGCGTTGAGATTATTATTCGGCAGCGGGACAAAAGCCAGGAGCTTGGCGGCAATCGGGTCAATCCGATTGGGTGGAATAATATTGTTTGGAAACTGTGTGCGGCCGGTGCCGCATTTGGCGGAATTGCCTCCCGGCAGGCAATCGGCAACATCTCCGGTCGCGGGGTCAAAAATCGCGGTGAGGGCCGGGTCGCTGAAGTCGCCGTTGCGCATGGCTTGCGTGGGGACGCTGAGCTGTTGGAACTGGCCTTCGTGGTCCGTTGATCTTAAGAAACCCGCGAAGAAAAACGTTTTCCCCTTGCGGATAGGACCCCCCACGTTCCCGCCCCAATAGTTATAAACCAAAGGCGGTTTCACGAAGGGTGCGCCCTGCGGGCCGCGATCAAAAAAACTTCGGGCATCCAGGGCCTGGCCGCGATAAAACTCATAGGCCTCGCCATGGAACTGATTTGTGCCTGACTTCATGATCACGTTGGTAACAGCACCGAGCGCCGTGCCCTGTTCAGCGTCATAGTTGCTGGTGGTGACATCCACTTCCTGAATATCTTCAGCGGGCGGGATATACACCTGCAACAAGCCAGTGCGCTCGTTGTCATTCACACCCTCGATCTGAAAGTTGTTCGTCAGGCTGGAGGTTCCGTTCACCTGGTTGTTCAGGCTGTTCTGCGGATTGAAGAAATGCGAATGGTTGTATTCAGTGCGCGTCGCACCAGGAATCAAATTCAGAAGGTTCTGAAAGTTACGATTTGTGCCGAGCGGCAACCGCTCTGCCTGGAGGCTCGTGAGCGTGCCTCCAGTTTGAGCACTATCGGTCTGAAGTAACGGGATCTGACTTTTTACGTTTACCGTCTGCGTCATCTGCCCCGGACGCAATGTCAGATTCACGCGCGCCGTGCTGTTCACAAAAAGCATGATGCCGCTCCGGACGGCCCGGGCAAATCCGGTCTTTTCGACCGTAACCTCGTAATTCCCCGGAGGCACGTCTGGAAACGAATAGTTGCCGCTACTGTTGGTTTCGGTCGAAAGGCTGACATTCTTGTTCACTTCAGTAACGGTCACTCGTGCCCCCGGTACCACGGCGCCAGAGGAATCCGTAATCGTTCCGACGATGCTGCCATTGACTGCCTGTCCATAGAGAAGTATTGTGGCACTGCAAACCATCACCACCGTGGCCGCAATCCACGTGACTTTCCTCCAGCAGGCCTTGACGGCATGAATTCGTCTCGTGCCTTCTGCCACACGCCCATCACCCTTATGAAGGCTGTCTTTTAACCCTCTCGTTTTGCTCTCCATGGCCTCGCCTCCCGAAATGCTGCCCCTAAGCAGCAGCCATCTCTCCTTTAAAATTTTCATCGTTCTTTCTGTTAATTTGACATGCTTATTTGGAACTCGTTCCAGAACGTTACTCCCCTGCGAAGCGACTGTCAAGAGAATTTTGTCTTCGGCGATGAGCCGGTGTCACCTTTAATCGATACGATTCGTCTAAGTAAGCAGTATGATGGGATTCGTCATGAAAACTCGGAGGCAGCCTGAAGCTACAGAGATCATTCAAAATCTCCCAGTTAGGAGTTTTTTTAAATTTTTTAATCATCCTCCCGAAGAGTCCCGAGGGATAGCTATTTGAGTGATCTTTGGGCTGTGCTATGCTCCCAAAGGCAGACAGCCCTTTGGATATGACAAAGCTTTGCTTCATGAAACCAACTTCGGCTTCGTTTTGTTCATTCTTGTAAACCAAAGCGTCGGGAGATATGAAACCAGTTCCATCAGTTAAGACTATTCGAGACGTGGCGCGCCAAGCGGGCGTCGGCGTAGGCACGGTTTCACGAGTTTTGAATGGCGGTGTTAACGTCAGCCCCAAGACACGTAATCGCGTGCTGGCGGTGATGCGGCGGCTTGATTTTCGCCCGCATGCACAGGCGCGGCGCATCCTGCGTCGGCGTTCGGGCATGGTCTGCTTTCTGCTCAGCAACCGCCCCTTTATGCACTCTTTCCACGCCCGAATTCTGCAGGGCGTGGAAAATTGCGCCAGCGCTCTGAAGCAGCACGTTATTTATGCAGTGGCGCAGTATGATCCCACCACCCCCTCAAACCAAATCCCTTTACCTCCGATCCTTCAGGAGCGTGGCTGGGTGGATGGATTGATCGTGGCAGGTTTCGTGTATGCTAACTTTTTGCGGCGGATTCAGAGCCTTCACATCCCGTTTGTCGCATTGGGAAACAACGTGTTGACAACGGACGGGGTGGGAAACTTTGATCTCGTGAGCTTTGATGAGTTTCGAGGCACTGCGGAGGCGACCCAATATCTCATTGACCAGGGACATCGCGAGATTGTTTTCGTCGGCGACACCTTTTTCCCGTGGTTTCAGGAACGCTATCGTGGATATGCCTCCGCGATGCGCCTCAATAAACTCACTCCCGTGGGGTTAACCGCGCGGCGGAAGATGGCCTTTCCGGAGTATGGTGAGTGGGCCGCCACGCGGCTGCTGGCGAACGGCGGTGTCGCCACGGCCGTGATGGCTGGCAACGATGAAATCGCCTACGGCATCTGGCGCGCTTTCCTTCGCAGTGGTGTAAGCGTGCCCGATCGCATAAGCCTGATCGGCTTTGACGATCGTGAGGAGGCAAAACTAATGGATCCGCCGCTGACCACCGTGCGAGTCCACAAGGAAGAGATTGGCGACGCACTCATGAGACTCTTGCTTGAGAAGCTACACCATCCAGGTCCGCCATACACTCGGCGCATTCTGTCAACGGAGTTGGTCATTCGTGAAAGCGTTAAGAGCCTCCGGGCCAGTGCTTAGCTTGGGCCTGCTCAAGCGTGCTGCGGGAAGGCTTTTGGCTGTCAACATCTCAAACCGCTGGTTTTAGCTACCAAGGAGCTGATTATGCCTAATAGCTGGACACGTAGAGAATTCCTCGGCGCTTCCCTGCTTTCCGCACCTTTACTCGGACTCAGTTCATCGCTTACAGCAGCGCCGAGGTGGAAAATGCCTTTCAAGTTAGGGGTCATCACGGATGAGATCACCGAGGATCTGGATGCAGCCCTCGACTTCATCTCCAATTATTCTCTGCATTATTGCGAATTGCGCGACATCTGGGGCAAGAACATCATGAATCTTTCGCACGCCGACCTCGATCGCGCCAAGCATATGATCAATGACTACAACATGCATGTGAGCGATATTGGATCTCCCATTTTTAAATGGAACCTGCCGGAAATGCCCGCACGGCCTGCGGCGCGAGACGAATTCGGCGCTCACTTCACAGAACAGGATAGCGACCGACTCCTGTTGCAATCCTTTGAGCTTGCCCGTTTTTTTGGCACTTCCAAAGTCCGGATTTTCAGCTACTGGCGGGTTGAAAACCCCGAGAAAGCCTATCCTTACGTGCGCGATCGTCTGGCGAAGGCGGCGCATTTGGCGGGTCAGAACGGGATTCTGCTGGTGCTGGAGAATGAACACGAGTGCAACATCGGCACCGGCCAGGAGCTTGGACGTCTCTTAAAAGATATCAATTCACCCCATCTGCGCGGCAATTGGGATCCGGGCAATGCGGCGATGCTGCATGAAGTGCCCTACCCGGATGGTTACCGCCACGTGGAAGGGCTTTTTGCTCACATGCACATCAAGGATGTGAAGAAAGATCCTGTCACGGGGCGGCTGGAGTGGGCCCCCGTGGGAGGCGGATTCATAGACTGGAAAGGTCAGATCAAAGCCGTATACGATCATCATTACGATGGCACGATGTCACTGGAAACTCATTATCGTCGGCCTGACGGCAACCGGGTGGAAAGCTCGCGCGAATCACTGCTGGGGCTTTTGAAGATCATTCATGAGGAAACATAAGGGGTATACTGTCTATCAGGGATAATGTGCTTTCGCAGAACCACGCCATGCCGACACCAACTTCACCCAACATTCGTCGCGTATCACCGGCGCGCCGGTTGACAGGGGTCATACACCTGCCGGGCGATAAATCCATCTCGCATCGTTATGCACTGCTGGGCGCCATTGCGGAAGGCACAAGCGAGATTCGCGGCTTCGCCTCCAGCGCTGACTGCCAGAGTACGCTCGATTGCCTTCAGGCATTGGGTGTGCCGATTGAGCGCGACGAGGATCGCGTCCGAATTCGGGGGCAAGGGCTGCGTGGCCTGTGCCGGCCTTCGGGCGATCTCGATGCCGGCAATTCCGGCTCAACCATGCGAATGCTGGCCGGTATTCTTGCCGGACAGCAGTTCGAATCCCGCCTTGTCGGAGACGCTTCGCTTTCGCGCCGCCCCATGCGACGCATTATAGATCCTCTTACGCGCATGGGCGCGCGAATTGAATCCTCTCAAGGCGGGCTCCCACCGCTGCGGATTATGGGGGCTGACCTCCATCCGATTTATCATCGGCCGTCGATTGCGAGCGCGCAGGTGAAAACAGCCGTTCTGTTTGCCGGACTCATAGCCGAAGGAGAAACCGGAGTGGAAGAACCGGTGCCCACGCGCAATCACACTGAAATCGCACTGGAACAGATGGGAGCTGCCATCACGCGCACGAATGGGACCATCTCCGTCCGAGGACCCGCGCGGCTGCATTCCCTTAAAGCGCAGGTCCCGGGCGATCTCTCTTCCGCCGCATTCTTTGTGGCAGCGGCTTTGCTTACGCCGGGGTCGGATCTCGTGATTCGAAATGTCGGCTTGAATCCCACACGAACTGCGGTGCTCACCATCCTCAATCACATGGAAGCGAACATCCATCAAGAAAACATCTGGGTTTCAAACGGCGAGCTGGTGGGGGACCTTCGCGTGCGCTCCAACCCGCTTACGGGAGGTGAGATTCCTGTTGAGCTGGTTCCAAACCTGATCGACGAACTTCCGGTGCTGGCTGTTCTTGGGACACAAACCGAACAGGGACTCTGGTTCCACGGAGCCCAGGAACTGCGAGTGAAAGAAAGCGATCGGCTGGCAACCGTGGCGGAAAATCTTCGCCGCTTGGGAGCAAAAGTGCAAGAATTCCCGGATGGACTGCGAGTGGAAGGCCGGCAGAAGCTTCATAGCGCGGAAGTCGAGAGCTACGGCGATCATCGGATCGCGATGGCATTTGCTGTGGCAGGGCTTCTCAGCGAAGGCGGTGTTGACATTCGGGGCAGTGAGTGTGTGGGCATTTCCTTCCCGGAATTCTTTGACATCCTGCATCAGGTCACTGAACCATTGTGAGCCGCTGCGTTCCGGAAACATGAAGCTTCCCTTGCAAACTCACCTGCGTCTCGCCCGCCGTAGGTGACTTGGACGGTGTGGGGTTTTCTGCCGTCTCACGCACCAAGTGAATGGTTCCGTAAGTGGTCGTCAGGCGAATCAAGGGCCCTCCCTTCCCGTAAGCACCCTTGATGGAGGGCTCACCACCCTGGCGCTCCACGACCAGCGACGACGCCACAAAGTCCGAGTCAACTTCGCCGTGATGCGAAGCCGCGTCGATCGTAAAGCTGCTTGAGGGTGGAAGGGCAAGGAGAATATCCCCGTTTTTCAAATCAACCTCAATGGGATAGGCCGGGGGTGAATCAGCGTGAAGGTTGATGTTTCCATTCCGATCCTCAATCTTCACCCGCTGTTTGAAGCCCTGAATGCTGACATCCTTCTGGCGCGTTGTAAGGTCTAACGGTCCAAAGAGATTCACGATCTCAAGCGAACCGAGCTCCATATCGAGCTTGCCGGCCAGGTTCTGCGCCGCCAAATCAGTTCTTGAGGACTTGAAACTCAGGTTGTGGTGGATATTCGAGAACTGAACTGAGCCGTTGAATTCGCCTTTGACGCTGACCGCACCTGAAACATCCGCCACCTGCACGTCACCGCCCCGCCCGCTGATTTCCACATCGCCACGAACCCCGCGAATCTCTGTGGCCCCTCCGGATTTTTCCACTCGGACCGTGCCGTTGATCTTTGCGGCGTGCACATCCCCCGCCCTCGCCGTAAGACTTTGATCGCCCTGCAATCCATTCAGCAGGATATCTCCGTGATCGGTCGAAATCTCCGTGGAAGTGCTTTTAGGGGTACGAAAGGTTAAATCCAACCGTATGTTGTTGCTGCCGTTCGGGAGCGATCCCCAATCCGGCTGAAAGATATACTGTCCATTTTCATCGGCAAGCTGAAGCTTGAGCCGGCGGTAAAGCTTTTTGGCCTCTTCCTCACTAGTGGTTCGAATCGTTTCTTTGACGACGGCGCTGATCTCGGGCGAATCCGAGCTTTGAATGCTGACATCGCCCCGACGATTGACCACGACGAGTTTTGGCTTGGAGCCTGGTTGAACTTTTTGTGAAAGATCCTGCGTATAGTTGTACGAATTCAGAAAAGGATTATTCCAATCCGACTGGTCCAGATGAATTCCCCATTCCCTGCTCCATTCATGCCAGGGAGCCAGGATGATGTGAGAAAGCAGAGTTCCAACAACCAGAATCAGCAGCAGAAGAATAACTTCCGTCGCAGAAAATAGAGGCGGTGATGAGACTTCAGGGTGGCTATGCGCGTGAACGTAATCGACAAGTTTTGACAGGCCCCAGATAATGATCAGAACCGGCCAATACCGGGCGATAAGATACCAGGGATGCAGGTTAGGATAGAAATTGGGGACCAGGAAGATGACACCGACTGCGATCAAAATTAACGCCCAAAAGATGGACCCTCGGCGATAGTAGAGTGGACTCATGCCTGTTGTTCCTTTTGCCAGCTCCTGAACTGAAACAAGTGGCACCGATAGCAGCCAAAACCGCTCCCACGCCCTGCGACAGGTTACGGCTTCCCCATGATTTGCGGCCCGCGTGGCGGTCTGGGAGGAGTGAATGAGCGCAGCGCCCAAAATACTCCTAAAACAATCAGAATGATCGGCCACGTCCGGGCAATGCTCAGGCTCGGAACGTATTGGTTCAGGAGAAACAGGGCACCCACCAGGATCAACATCACCGGCCCTGTTGCATCCCTCAAGATACGCCCGAAATTTCGCTCATCGGACATTACGTTTTTCAGCCTTCAAGAGTTCCAACTTTCCGCAGACCCACCTGTCCATTTTGGAGGGTGCTCCCCCTAGCAGGATGCCACCCGCCATAACGCACACCGGAACTTCAGGAAAGTCCTTCTTTGATTCGCTGGAGTTTGAGATTCAGTTCCTGCATCGCCTGGCGGTGAGACATCTCCTCAGCAAGCAGTTTTTGTCTGACTTCTTCCTCCTTGCTGTGAATGTTCACCACACACTGCAGCGCGATGACAAACACAACCAATCCAAACAAAGCGAGAGGTACCATCACACCCGGATTCATTGTTAACAATCCTCCTCCAACTCCAATAAACGATTCTCGGTATTGTCATTCCGAACGAAACGAGAAGTCTCGCTCTGCAAATAAAAGATCCGCGAGATTCCTCCTTGCCTTGGGCTGCTAGGGATGAGAGGTTATGAGGCCTTCCAGCAACCACCAAGGCGTTTCATCATGCGTCCCTCAGCAGGAGGCGCGATCTGAGCATGCCCCAGGCTGAAACCGCGAGCGGTCATTGCGGTACTGACCCTACGGGCTTGGGAAGTCGCGCCTTTTCAAGCTCGATTTTGGCCTTCTCGATTTCGAGCTCTTTCATCTTTCGTTCGTGCTCCATTTCACGCATACGGAGTTCCTGATGCGCTTGAAGCTCTCGCGTGCGCATGGTCTTGATGCAATTAACAGCCACAATCAAAACAACCATGATAAAGGCACTGATCGGAACGACTAACCCAGGATTCGCCAATGCAGACATGATACCCTCCTGAAAAATTGAACTTTGCCTGACCTGTCGGGCTGCTGAAAGACGTTTGTCATGTCGAGCCCAACGGGGAATCTCACCTGAAAATAAAGGGGCTGCGGGATTCCTCGCACGCAAACTCGGGACCGCCTTCAGCTCCTTGGAATGACAGACCGAAAGAGTTCTTCAGCATTCTGTTAGAGCTCTTTCGATTCCCTTCCCTCCCCACCTATCCGATTATGCTGATTCTTGGCTTCAAATCCGGGATTAGAGGTTTCCGATCCTGAAGGAGGCCGGCCTCCGAACATTTGAGTCTTCCTTTGAAGCAGAATCACTCCGAGTGCGATCAGAAGAACTGGCCAGAACCTTCCGATGTCCCGAAAGATGTGTACTCCCATGTTGTCGAGCAGGAACAACACTCCGAGCGCGATCAGAACTACCGCGCTCACTGGAGCGTTCATTCGCAATTCGCCAACTCCCATCAGCTCGCTGACGGGTTGGCCCAACTGCTTTCGGCGAGCTGTCTGGTAAGAATCGATGACCATATAGAAATAAAAGGCTGCCGCGCCCAGGCCAAAAATGGTGTCGAACGGCGTTTCAGATCGCTGACTCAGGGCGATCAGGCAGCCGAAAAAGATGACTTGGATGATCGCTTTGAGAATCTGACCGTTATAAATCGCACCTACACCTGGAATGAATCCCAGAAACAATGCCAAACCTGGCTGGGGGCCGAAATTCTGACCAAACCCTGAAGAAAAGCTCGTGGTGTGGAGTCGCGCGTCCAGGCAGTTTTCGCAATAAGCAATTCCGCGAACCTCACGCTTGCATTCCGCGCAAAGTGCGTGGCCACATTGGCCGCAATAAGCGACGGCATCGATTTCCGGATGGTTTGCGCATTTCATGGTATAAGGCTCCTTCTTCCCCGTTCCCACATGGTCTCCTGGAATCGGATGGTCGGCGCGTTCTGTCGATATTCCAAAGCCAGTTGTCCACCGCCGGACGATTGAATATCCGATGATCCGCCGCCCGGCTTTTGCGGACTCTGCGGCGATCCAGGCTGCGATGACGGCTGTTGTTTCAACTGCCGAAGGATCGATTCAAGTTCGTAAACAAACCGCAGATCGTAATAGAATTTCTCGGCTCGGGCTACCAGCAGATGGCCCCGGCTATCTGCGCGGTAGACCCATGTGGTTGGATTGAGCTTCCGCAGTTCCACCGCCTGGAGGTTCACGCGAGAGGTATACAGGATAAATGAAAGCGAAAACACAGCCATTGAAACGGTATAGACCACCTGCGGCCGAAGCGCCCACTGCATCCAGCCTGGTAACCGCTCCCCCCATTGGGGTTTGCGCTCGCCGATCGTGGCCCGGAGAATGCGTCGAACCAGCCAGGGGGAGGGTTCCACGTCCTCTGCGGCGCGCAGGGTGCGGAGGGCAAACTGCACATCCTCCAGCATCGCACGGCACTCCTCGCAGGAGGCAAGATGCTCCTCCATCTGCGCCGCCCGCGCCCGATCAAGCGCGCCTTCCGAATAGTCCGTCAGAAGATTGGAGACTTCCCAGTGCGTCATCGCTTCTTCTACCCGCCTCTCCTTACTTCAACATACGTTTAAGGATACGTCCAAGTTCCAATCTTCCCCGATTAATCCTTGACTTGACGGTGCCTTCGGGGACGCCCAGGATTTGGGCGATTTCCGCATAGTCCAGGTCCTGAAGGTCGCGCAGGATGACCACTTCCCGCATGTCCGGTGAAAGACGCCCGAGCGCCGCTTGCAGCAGTTCCTTCCGCTCCCGATCTTCGACCTGCTTGGTAGGTTCCGCCGAGGGAGCTGCCCGGGGATGAAGCCCTTCTTCTTCGTCGTCGAGCGAGGCCGTGGCCCGATCCCGGCTGACCTTGCGATAATGATCGACCAGATGATTCCTCGCCACACGATTCAACCAGGTTGCGAATTGCCCCTGCAAGGGGTCGAAAGTCCGCAGGGTCTGAAAAACCTTGATAAACACTTCCTGCGTCAAGTCCTCAGCCTCCGTGCTGCTTCCTGTGAACCGATAGCACAGATTATAAATTTTGCGGTGATGAAACGTGAGGAGTGTTTCCCAGGCCACATCATCACCGGCCAGGCAGCGCTTGACGAGTTCCTGATCTTCGGGCACTCAGCACTCCGGAGTTTCACAGGACACCGCTGGGTTCATGAACCGACGCGAACCTCAATTCTGACCTTAAAACTGTGGGAGCATTGTAGCAGAAGTGTACCCCCTGATTGGAAGTTGCTGTGATGCTCTGCCGATTAAGAGAAGGGGCGACAGCGGTACGGGACCCGGTGTAAGAAAAAACTCCCTGTGGAATGATGTATGAATTTCTCCTAGCATAGGAGGCGTGGCGATGGGAACAGTGAAAAAGAAGTTCATTGCCCCCGCAGAGCTTGCGCCAATTCTTACGCTGCAGGAAGGCCTCGCAAGAAGTGGTCCACGAGGGAGCGGCTTCCGAAAATAGGGTACTCATGCTTATCCGGTTGTTTCAGCAAACCCCAATAGCTTGTGGTCTGCCCTGGATAGGCTTTTGAGAACGTCCGCCCGTTGTAGAGGTCCTTGCGGGTCGCGGATTTGTGCCCGGTTCCGAGACCCAGCAGGGTTTGGAATGCAGCCATCGGTTGCTTCCGACGATTATGGCGAAAGATGAATTCATCAAGGTAAGCTTGGATCCGATCGCGGCCTACGCCGTGATGGGGAAGCACGCGGGAGCGCGATTTGCACTCGAACCCAGGGCGTTCGCGGAACTGGTTGTCACAGCACACGCAATGAGCGTTACAGTGCGTCGCTCTAACGGGGCTTAAAGCCTTTCATATACGGGGCGCGCTACTGCAACCCCTTGACCACGTTGCGACAATACCCCTTGCGCAGTCAAATTCCGCCAATTTTCGCCTCCAGGGTGTGCCGGATTGTGCGCTTAAGTTAGTCGTGCGTGACTTGAGGTGAGAGAAGTGAGTATCGTCAGTCTTGTGGCCCCATCAGGGCCGGGAGGAGACTGATGACGACCCAGAACATCCCCGCCCTTCCGACGACGCTGGAGCAAGCCCGCCAACAGTTCGAGCAGTGGCGCGAGACTCGCCCGCGTTTTTCACCCCTCCCCGAAACGCTGTGGACCCTGGCCGTAGCCATGGCCCGGGAACATGGCTTGAACCAAGCCGCTCAATTACTGCAGCTGAACTGCGGAGACGGAAAGCAATTACCTCACTCATCGGAATCGGTTGCTCCCCGGTTTTGATTTCCGGGACAACAGGCAGGTTCTTGACCTGGATCTCGCGTGGTCTCCGGGGCGGAGCGATCAAATTACCGGAGAGCAACGGGCCCATACGCTGGCCACGGCTGCCAAGTTTGCTCGATGCCGCCTATTCGTGTCGCAGTGCTACCATCGGATCGACTTTGGTCGCTCGCCGTGCTGGAATGTAGCACGCAAGCAGCGCGACACTGGTCAAGACGAGCGAAACAACTATAAAGGTCAAAGGATCGGTTGCTTTGACAGCGTAGAGCTGACTCGATAAGAACCGCGTGAGACCCAACGCGCCAACAATTCCAATTGCAACGCCGATCAGAGTCAACTTGAATCCCTGTCCCACAATCTGCTTCAGCACGTCGAGCGGCTGTGCCCCAAGCGCCATGCGGACGCCTATTTCGTGTGTCTGCCGAGCCACACTGTAGGAAATCACGCCATAAATTCCGATGCTCGCAAGCGTGATGGCCAGTGCGGCAAACACGGCTAATAGAATCATCGTAAAACGCCGTGATGCAAGAGAAGTTGCGATAATTTCTTCCATGGATTCAAATCCATAGGCTACCTGCGCACGATTCATCCTTTCAACTGCCCTCCGGATCGCTTCTATGCTCGCAAACCCCGGTGACTGCGTGCGAACCACGAAACCCTCCGTCTTCGCAAGGAAAGAAATAAGCTGGTCGGGAATCTGTAAGACCGGAATGTAGATCTGAACCAAGCGGGCTGATCGTTTATCCTCATCGAGTCCGTTCTGGTCCACGTGGCCTACTACACCTACAATTTCGAACGGTTCGGCCAGGCCCGCGAGGTGAATGTACTTTCCGACAGCGTCCTGATGCGGAAAATAGATTCGCGCCAAATCCTCGTCGATCACGGCGACGAAGCGCGAATGGATGTCGTCATTCCGGGTGAAAAGGCGTCCATGCAGGATTGGAATCCCCATAACCTTGAAATAATTCTCGCCCACAATATAGTTCACGGCGTTGGGCATTTCACTTTCCGTTGCCGGCTTTGGCTGTCCCTCAGCCCAGAACCCAACAATATTGCCCCCTTGCATCGGGAAGGCGCCATCAGTTATCGCCGCCGCCCTCACACCGGGAACAGCGGCAATGGCTCCCGTCAATTGACGTAAGCTGGCGCGAATCTGATCGGGCGTTTCTTTTCCCGTCGAAGGTGGCAATGCCACGTTGAACGTCAGCACGTTATGGGGATTGAATCCGGGGTTGGCGCGCCAGAGGCGTGCGAGACTTCGAATCGTGAGGCCTGCGCCAATCAACAGCACAACTGCCATCGCCATCTCCATTACAATAAGCACGTGCCGCGTGCGGTGGCTGGTGCCGATCGAGCCCCGCGCGCCTTCCTTTAGGCCCTCGTGTAAATCGGGGCGGGAGCTCTGTAACGCCGGAGCGAGCCCGAATAGCACGCCTACGAGGACCGAGACAACTAGCGCAAAAGCCAGAACATGCGGGTCGAGCCGCACATCATTTGCCCGCGGTAACGCCTCTGGAAGCATGGCAACAGCAGCCTTTGTTCCCCAAGATGCAAGAAGAAGTCCAAGCCCGCCGCCCGCGAGCGCCAGCAGAACGCTTTCGGCCAGAAGCTGGCGAATCGCACGGGCCCGGCTCGCGCCCAGAGCTGCACGGATCGCGAATTCATGCCTGCGGCCCGCCGCACGCGCCAGAAGCAGATTCGCGACGTTTGCACAGGCAATCAGGAGCACGAATCCCACCGCCGCCAACAGGACGAGGAGCACGGGCTCGACATTGCCCACCATGCGCTCCTTGAGCGGAGTAAGCGAAATGCCTACGTTCTTATCTGAGTCCGGGTATGCCGAGGCGAGGTCTCGCGCGATTCCATCCATATCAGCACGTGCCCGCTGGAGTGTTACACCGCGCCTCAATCGGCCAAAAGCAAAAATTCCGGGATGAGCGCCGCGGTCCAACATCCATTGATTGTCGTAGGAGCCGATGGGAGTGTAGACGTCGCCCAGGACAAAATTCTCTTTCTCGCAGCAAAAGTAAAAGCTCTTCGGAATTACGCCGACGACGGTATAGCCCTTTCCATCGAGTTTCAGCACTTTACCCAGTATTTGCGACGAACCGCCAAACTTGCTTTTCCAGAATCCCTCACTCAGGATCACTACCGAGGCCGCGCCTGGCCGGTCTTCCGCGGGCGCGAAATTTCTGCCGATCACCGGCTTCACGCCGAGCAATGGAAAGAAGCTGGCAGAGACTTGGATGACTTTAACGCGTTCGGCTTCGCCTGAGCCTGTTAAGTTCATGTCGGTGTGCCGGTACGCGGCGAGAGCTTCAAAAGTGTGATTCATCTTCACCCAGTCGAGAAAGTCTGGGTAGGAAATTGCAAAATCCTGAAATGGCGGCAGCTTCTCAGCGAACGCCATAAGCCGAGGTGCATGAGGATACGGCAGGGGATTGAGTAGCACGCCATTCACAATGCTGAATATCGCCGTCGTCGCACCAATCCCGAGGGCCAGGGTGATCAAGGCAATGGCTGTGAAGCCGGGATTTCGGCGGAGTTGGCGCAAGCCATAGCGAATGTCCTGAAGCAGCGTTTCGAGCCACTGGAACCCCCATGCCATGCGAACGTCCTCCTTGATCTGTGTCGCGTTGCCCAAGGCCCGCAGAGCGGCATAGGTGGCCTCTTCAGGTGATGCGCCTGCTTCTCGCTGCTCCTCCGCTTCTAAATCCATGTGGTTCCGCAGTTCGCGATCCAGATCAGCCACGCGCACACGCCGACGGAACCAGGGAACGCATAGATTCAACCGGGACCAGATGCTCATCTCATCCTTCCTCTGCAGGTTCCATGACGCGCCCGATGGAGGCCACCAATAGCTTCCATTTCGAGTGCTCGGTGGCAAGTTGCTTCCTGCCGGCCGGTGTGAGACGGTAATACTTGAACTCACGGTTCCTATCCTTCGCCATTTCCCATTTGGCCGAGATCCACCCTTTGCGTTCGAGCCGATGAAGTGCCGGGTAAAGCGAGCCGTGGTCAACCTGCAATACGTCATCTGTGGTGCGCCGGATGTGTTTGGCAATGGCGTGCCCGTGAAGGGGGCCGAGCAAGAGCGTGCGCAGTATCAGCATGTTCAGCGTTCCTTGCATCAACTCCAGACGGTCCGCTGTCTGTTTACTGGTCTTCATGGGAGATATCCTACCATCAACAATAGTAGACGTTCAACCATGAGTTTCGTAAGCATCTGAATCCAGATTTCCCTCCCCGGGCACCCCGCCGGGGCCTAAAAATTCACCGCGACCTTGGGCCTGCCAATCCTTCGAATTCGGACTCTAAGGGCTTTCTGTGCAACTACCTACGACGATCGATAGTTACTTACGCGCCTTCTCAAATGAGCTCGGGCAGAGAATTCTGGAATCTTGCCCACCCTTGCATGGACCCCAGGACCCGCCTTCGCCGCTGATGGTCCAGTATGCGCCGCTCCAGACAGGACGCACGCTCGATGGGGAGCATTTCCTGACCTTGAAGCGCGACTGCCCGAATTTCACTCATGTCAAGGTAGACCTCGTCCCCCCTGGCCGACTAATTGCGCGGTTAAGAGAATCCTCCCGGCGGGCGCCTACAAACTCTGGTAGGATACATGGGGTTGCAATTGCCCCACGATGCTGGGTGGCAGGTGGACGGCTGCATGCCTAGTGCGTCGCTGGCGTTTGTTTTTGTTCAGCTCTGGCGGCTGCAGGCGGCGAATGCACACGAAGGGGCGCGCTTCCTCCACCAGGAGCTTCTGCCTCTTCTGAACTTCATGATGCAGTCAATCGAAATGCTGATTGCCTGCGAAAAGGAATTGCTTGTGCTGCGCAGCATCCTTTCCACAGCTTCTTGCCGTGAACCCACGTACCACCTCGACCAGAGCGAGCACAGGGAACTCGTGGAGCATGTGCAGCATTTGGCCCGATTATTCCCCAAGCTTTCTCGAGCTGGACGTTGGGTCTAAGCCAATGCGGCAGAGCCTGCGGAGATGCGGCACAAAGCGCGCATACACGGTAGAGGAATGAAAGAATTACGGCTTGCCTGGGGTGTTAGACGTTCCTGCATGGAATTCTGGGCGCCGGCATTGCTAAGGCTTTTATCCGAAGTGAAGAGGTGTTGCGGATGGAACGGAAACCGGGATTGAAATGGGCACTGGCATGTTGCTGGCCAGCCCTGGTCTTGTGCTGCGCATCCCTTCCTGCGGGGCAAAGCTCCTCCCCTGGCTTGCCGGACCACGTTCCGCCCAAGCGCTCCTCGCAGATCACTGACGGGTTGGGCATCAACTCTGATCTGCCGCGCGATCCCTACCTCCCTTGGGATCGTTGGTGGTGGACTCGAATGTTTGATGCTGGAGTGAAGTGGATTCGCATCGGACAATATGAAAACAGCTCTGACTTTACCAGTTGGGACTGGGTAGAACAGCGGCGGGGGCGGTATGCTGTGAAACCCGAACTCGAGGACTACATCAATTCTCTGGTCGATAATGGCGTGCACATCCAAGCGCAATTGCTTTACGGAAACCCCATGTATACATCGCCCTCCGGCCGCCTGCCCGATTCTATCATTCCCGAGCCGGGTTCGTTTCATAATGATGACCGCAGCCTTTACTCGGTCTTTTGGCCGCCGCGCACGCCCGAACAGATTGCGGCCTTCTCCCGCTACGTGCGTTGGATGGTACAGCACTTCCGGGGCCGCATCCGCTATTGGGCGCTTTGGAATGAAGAAGACATCGGCTATTGGAACCCGTGGGGAAATCCTGAGGAGTACGGCCGTCTCCTGAAAGCCTTTGTCATGACCGTGCACAGCACGGACCCGGAGGCGAAAGTGATCTTCGGGGGACTAGCGGAACCCAAGCGCAATTTCGCCCAACGCGCTTTGGACCGTTGCCAATGTGCTTCGGGAATCAACGTCTTTGCTTATCACACGTACCCAGGTTACGGGATCAACATGAACCCGGAATCGATGGACTACGGGGCCTATGGGCCAGAGTCGCCTGCCAAACTTCGGCAGTTCGTACGACACTATCCCGGCATTCGTCCGGATATCCAATTCTGGGATGATGAATTTAATTCCATCCCTTCCTGGACAGGGATGGATGAGTCAGTGCAGGCTAAGTACATTCCTCGGGGTTTGGTCTACAATTGGGCGGCTGGTGTCAAGACCTTCGTCTGGCTACTCACCTCGGCCACTGACGGCAACGAGTATGACGATTTCGGGATGATTCATGGCCTGCGCAACCTGCCGGATGATTTCACGCCACGCCCTGTCTTTTATGCGCTAGCCAATACGAATGCGCTTTTTTCCGATACCCGCCTGGACGCCTCAATCCAGGTGACAGGACCGGGAATTCCTGCGCTCGAGCGAAAGTCGGGATACCCTTTTTATGCCTATGGCTTTCGGAACCATAACGGCAGGGCCATTGTCGCCTACTGGTTGGCCGCGCACAGTCTGCCGGGGAAGATTTTCCCTCCTTTTTATGAAGAACTGACGGTGAAAGGAAGCGGGATCAGGCATCCGGTGCTGATTGACGTGGTTTCCGGGAGTCTCCGACAGCTCCGGTGGAAGGAAGGCAAGCCCGGCACACTCGAAGTGCTCCCTGTCCGCGACAGCGTCATGGCGATTGCCGACGCGAGTTACTTCGACTGGCCAGTGCTACCCGAGGTGCCGAGCTCCTTGACTGCGGAGCGGACAGTGGCAGGAGTTCATTTGCGCTGGAAAATGCACGGAGGTCACCCCGATCAAGTGGCGGTGGAGCGCCAAGCGAGTGCGGGGCTGTGGCGGAGAATCCAGCTTCTTCCAGCAAGCCGCCTCCAATTCACCGACACCACGTGCCCTCCCGGAGTGCCAGTGGCCTATCGCGTGCGTGCTCTTAATGAGGCTGGCCAATCGGGTTATTCAAATATTGTTCGGCTTAAACCTTGAGCCAAGTGCGTATTCCGATGATGGTAACGGGTGATTCTGAATTTATCGTGATGGCTTATTCCGGTCTGTAATAATCATCACAATCGGAGCGAAGCGACGCTGACGTTGTTATGGTGCTTGAAGTGACGGGGACGGGGCAACTGAAATCCGATCCTGGTCACGGTTTTTTCTCCTTCCCAGAGAGATAGATGCCGCCGCCACCGCGCTTTTCATCTCGCCGTTGTCTGAGCGAAGCGACGCTCAGGGTAAGTTCATCGGGAGGCTGTTCTTGTTTCCTGCAGGGCTTGTTTCTACGTGTGGGGCCAAAATCTCAACCTTCCTCTCTAAAATCTTGCGCCCGGATGGCCCACGATCAAGGATCGGGCGCTCCCTCGACCCGTGGTATCTTCCTTTTTCGGCTCAGGCTTTTTTCCCGCCGCGCTCTTTGCGGATCGACTCGTCGTGCATCTCGATGCGATGGGCGTTGTGTACCAGACGGTCGAAAATGCTGTCGGCCAAAGTCGGGTCCCCGATCTGCTCGTGCCACTTGGCCACGGTGAGTTGGCTGGTCAAAATGCTCGAGGTGGACGACGGCCCGGATCGCGGAAGTGATCCGGCGGGAGTTTGGCGTGAGTTACCATCGCGATCATATCGGTCGTCTAATGCATAGCCTGAACTGGAGCCCCCAGAAACCTGAAACTCGCGCCGTCGAGCGCAACGAGGAGGCCATTGAGCACGGGAAGCGAAAGGACTGGCCCCGAGTTAAAAAAACGCTCGGCGGCTGGGCACCCACCTAGTCTTCGCCGACGAATCGGGCTTTCTCTTGGCTCCTCTGCTGGCCAGGACCTGGGCACCCCAAGGCTGCACTCCCCTCACTCGCCATCGTCAAGGACGCCGGGACAAAATCTCGGTCATCTCCGGAATCTCGGCCAGCCCCCAACGACGGCGCTTGAACCTCTACTATCTGCTTTACTTCGCCACCATCGGCCAAGAAGAAGTGTGCCGGTTTCTCCGTGAACTGCTGCGGCACCTCCGGGGCTCGGTCGTCGTCCTGCTGGACAATTCCTCCACGCATCACGGTGAACCCTTGGCGCAACTCCTTCATCGCCATCCGCGTCTCCATGTGCCGCACTTTCCCGCCTATGCCCCGGAACTCAATCCCGATTAAGGTCTTTGGTCTTTGGCGAAACGAGAACTTGCCAATGGCTCCCCACTCGGCGTTGACCAGCTGATGAACGATATCATCCGCTCGATCCACGGAATTCGAACCTCTCCAGAGAAACTGCGCGGATGCATCCTGCAATCGAACCTCCCTAATTTTTTGTCCTAAGCCGTTGCATTCTTTACGCAGAGATCAATAAGCTTTGGAATTCCTACGCTGAGGCCTCGAAGAAGATTTTAGACTCGCCCCAGATCTCAGCGTACCGTGACGCCCTCCAAATCAACTATCGGAAAAGGCGGCTTACCGAGGTTCTGACAGAAGCCTCTTTTACCCAGATGAAATCCGTTCAGGAGAAGTATTTCCAAAAGGGGCGGTTCGAAAGGTTTCCGTGAACGCCTTCGAGCGGAACCTCATTGCCCGCCGGAAGTGCATAGAACTTTTCGGGGCGAGTTGTGCCGTAATGCGGGTTTGACTTCGGACGGACATACGGGAAGGCAGCAGAGGGTTATGCTCATGTGCACCACTTACGCCCTTTGTCGCAGATCCGTGCCGGGTATCGTGTTAGCCCGCTCAAGGATCTCCGGCCAGTTTGCCCTAATTGCCACGCAGTGATTCATCAACGTGATCCGGCATTTAGCCTTGAAGAAGTCAGGGCGATGCTGGCTAAGAGTAAAGGTACGCTGGGCGCGGTGCCCGACAAGGCGGGTCTGGCGGGCGGTGAGATGAGCGAAAGCGGCAAGAATGGAGGGAACAATGGCGATTCATGATCTGGCGAAGAAGGAGACTGGTCAGCGCACGGGGACTGCGGTCAAACCGGGTGCATCCTCGCGGGCCATCGGTAGGGTTATAGCCCGCGAGCGGCAAGCCAAATGAGGGATGCATCATGGGTTATATTCGTCTTTTCCGGCGAGTGCGCATCGCCCCCGGCATTACTTCGAGATTCGCGGAGCGCATCTGACCGTGGACAGATCGGGAATCCGCAAGATGGTCGGAATTCGTTGCATTAGTATCTTCTACACGGCACATGACGACTGGCATGGTGGAGTTCATACAGGGCGAGAATTCCACCAAGCCGCACCACCCTTAACCGGCTGGAGCCGAGTTACCCACGATGTGCTTTTGATCGTGCTGGCGCTGTTTCTTTTCACCACTGCGCTTCCCATCATGGCGGCCATCCTCGGACGGTGAGAATGCATCAAGAATGGTGCGCAAATTTGGTGCCCTTTTTGGTGTACCTCTGGATCAAAAACGATCACTTTCTGTCCCTAACAGGAAAAGCGGGAGACTCTCACGAAAGGCGCATAAACAGCGGCTTATCTCACTCTTTCACCACCAGTCATAAAACCGCGTCGCGCATCTGTTAACCAAGAAGGGTTGCAGGTTCAAGTCCAGTCCATGGAGCCAATTTTTCAATCGGTTAGCGCGACGGCGTTTTCCTCGCTCAAAGTTGGCGTGCTTACAGGTGCGCTTCTTCCTTAAAATTAGGTGCTTTCTCACCGGCTATTCGGCGCCGTCCTCGTAGCTTCAAATTTTAGCGACTGCCGTAAAGACTTTAGGCTAATATAGATACTTTTCGAGGAAGTAACAGAAAAACGGCGCGTCCATTATTCAGGCAACTGTGATACCACTAACAAGTTGCTAAAAACCGATTACGAACCCTGTCATTTACCACAGCGCACCGATAAGCCTCGGCCTGAGAATAAATGACTGGCGAGAGCCCCGTTCACTTCCCTTAGGACGGCTTCCGGTTTCTCGAATAGACAATCTGCAGGAGCTTTTCAGCAATCCGCTAAAGACAGGCTCGATAGAACAACAAAGCAGGAAGCCATGATTGGGTGGAGGCCCAAGAATGAGTGAGAGCAACGAGTTAGAATTGCAACGGTCCGGTTCAACACGAAGGGACTTTCTGAAACAATCGGCTGCCGCAGTGGCGGCGCTCCCGAGCCTGCCCGTGGCCAGCCCAGCCCAAAATGCCAGTGTTGCCGGTCCCAAAGGCAGGCGTCCGAATGTGATTATCTTTCATGCCGATCAATTTCGTTGGGATGCAATGGGAGCTTACGGTCTCAACCCTATGGGATTGACTCCAAATCTTGATGCCGTAGCGCAGCGAGGAACTCTATTTCAGAATGCTATCACCAATCAGCCTGTCTGTGCGCCCTCCCGCGCCTGTCTTATGACGGGTCAATACCCTGCGAAACATGGCGTGTGGAGAAACGGACTCGGGCTCTCTCCGGGCGTCCAGACCATTGCCACCGCATTCCGACAGGCAGGGTATACTGCAAACTACATCGGCAAATGGCACCTGGCGCCACACACCCGAGGTCCGGTCACTCCAGAGTATCGCGGCGGGTTTCTGGATTTGTGGAAGGCCTCCAATGAACTTGAGATAACTTCCCATCCTTATGAAGGCGATCTCTATGATGAAGACGGGAAGCCTATTCACTTTTCAGGCGTCTATCGCGTGGATTTCATCACCCAACTGGCGGAGCGTTTTCTCCGCCAGAAACCGCACGAACCTTTCCTGTTGGTTGTGGCCCACATCGAACCTCATTTTCAAAATGATATCAATCGCTTTGTAGCGCCGAAGGGCTATGCCGAGCGTTATGCCAACCCCTTTGTTCCTCAGGACTTGCGTCCCTTTCCGGGCGATTGGCCAAGCCAGCTTCCCGATTATTATGGCTGCATCGCAAGGATTGACGAAGCCGTAGGAACAATTCTCAGAACTTTGGCGGAGGAAGGCCTCGAGGACCACACCATTTTTGCCTTCACCAGCGACCACGGTTGCCACTTTAAAACCAGGAACACCGAATACAAACGCAGCCCGCATGAAAGCTCGATCCACGTTCCGCTCGTTATTCAAGGCCCTGGGTTTGACCGTTCCAGGGTAGTCCCTCAACTGGTGGGAATGGTGGATATCGCCCCCACTCTTCTTGACGCAGCCGGGGTTCCCATCCCTGAGACGATGCAAGGGAAGAGCGCTCTTCAACTGCTGAATGGGAACTCAGCAGGATGGCGCAACGAAGTCTTTATTCAAATGGCTGAATTTGTCGTGGGGCGGGCATTGCGAACTGAACGATGGCTATACGCCGTCGCCTCCCCCGAGTGCGGGTCTGAAACGCCGCTTCCACAAAGCGAAATTTATTCGGAATACCGGACGCCCAATTATAGCGGCGGGTCAAAACCTGCTCCTTATGCTGACCGATATGTGGAATATCAACTCTACGATCTGTTTTCTGACCCCTATGAACTCGTCAACCTGACTGGGCGTGATATCAGCCTCGAGGCCGCCCAAGAGTTGCGCCAGCGTCTGCAATCCAGGATGGCCGAAGCGGGCGATCATCTATCAACCATCGGCCCACCCGTTTTCCCCTATCCCTGAACTCCTTATACGGAGCGCCTAAAACTTGTTCTGAGAATTGTGAATTGCCTGTGCTGACCGTGAAATTCCCCTTGCTCCGCGTGAGTTTTATCCTGCGAGCTGCCGCTTGTTTTAGTCAGTCCTGTTTTCTGAAATCTTGAATTCGACTTAGGTTGCGGCTTTGCCGCGCGGCATCCAGACAAATGGGACTAAATGCTGTGATAACGCTCTTACACTCAGGGCGTTCGGTTCGTGCTATGGACAGAGTCGATGAAGATTGGCAGAATGAAGAAGTTCCTTCCTTTCGGGGCGTGGCGCAGTCTGGTAGCGCGCTTGCCTTGGGCGCAAGAGGTCCCCGGTTCGAATCCGGGCGCCCCGACCAATGTTTTCGATAACCTGCTGGCCCATTCCTGCCGCTGGCAATATGTTGGGGACGCAACTGCCGCTTGGCCGGTCAGCCTTGGAGTGACCTTGATCGCAAGGAGCGCTTCATCGGCCGCAGTCGAGTGACACAGAAATTGAGTTCGATGTACCCCTCAAAACCCCCTCCTGGTAGAGATGTTCCTGCCTCGTTAGTGTCTTGCCCTGTTGAATGATTTACAGCGGGGCAATCCATCACCCTACTCACAACCCTCCCTTTACCCCTCCTCGGAGAGGAAGGCAATTCCCCTCTTTGATTAAGGAGGCGGCAGGGGTGGTTGTTGTAAAGAATTGGCATGGACAGGACACTTGAATAAATTGCAATGCGGTCGTCATGCTCGGGTATTTCAATACTGGGGACAGGGCCGCTACCATTCTCGTTATCACTATAATTTGTGATCTTAAATTAAATGTCTCTCGGGCGTTCCGATAGCAGATTAACTATAGGGGGCAGGCAGCCCATGACGGCGTCGGTGAAGCCGCATCTCATGCTGACAATGGGTGCGGATTCGGAGCGCTGAGCGTGGTTTGGCCGTGCAAAGCAGGATAAAACCCGATTCGCGGTCAGCAGGGAAATAGCTGGCTGAGTCGCTCTGATCAAACTCGCCCGGCCCCTCAAGCTGACCTGCACAGGTAAGGCATCTTCCCTGATGACACAACGCGGGCAGAAGGATTCCCTCGGCCTGCGCCGCGTCCCAGATATGCCAATCCTCCCTCACAAGAAGGTTATGCTCTCCTGATGGTGTGAGCAAGGTCACACGGTGAAAGACACGGTCTTCTTCAGCACACACCATTCAGAGCCTCATTGTGGGTGGCCAAGCCGCCTGACCTGTGCCGGACTTGTTCCTGTGCAGCTGGAGTCAGGCGGCTTGCGTGTTCCCTTTTACAATTCAGGGATTGTACAGGGGCCGATTCTTGCTGTAGGGCGCTTCGCCCGGTTCGCCACGGCGGAAGTGACCGGAAGGGATGATCTTGCCATCCCTCTCATGGGCAAGTAATTCGATGAACCAGGCTTCGTGCTCGATCTCTTCATTCAGGATACGGGAGGCGAGGTCGTAGGTGCGGGGATCTTTTCCGAAAGTCATATCGCATACCGCGGACCAGCTCCGGATCGCGCACCGCTCTGATTCAAGGAGAACCGTGAGGATATTCTCCGCCGTAGGAGGATCAGGAAGTTTAGCGGCGGCACAGCCGGCCTGATCGTGAAATGCTTTAAGATCGTTCGGCAGTTCTCCTCCAAGCTCATAGATTCTGGGCACAATCAGTTCCCAATGCGCCCGATCCTCGAGCCGGGCATCTTCGCAGATTTCCTTGTAGTCCTCGTGCCCTGCCAGATGCATACGCAGGATCGTATAGTAATAGTACGTGCTGGCGAATTCCGCCGCGGCATTCGCAACCAGCAACTTGATCAGTTTATCGACATCGACACCCCGGGCTCGAATCACTTCCACGCCCACTCTCTGGCTGACATCTCCGTGTTTGACGACTTGTTGTTCAGGCATATGACCTCCTTGATATAAATGATTGGCTTCTCTCCGACAGTATCAGCAGAGCGGCAGAAAAATCCAGTATATTGTTCCTATGAAATATATAGGATAAAACTTTAGTTCGATCCAACTTCGCCATGGAATTGCATCAATTGCGCTACTTTTGCGCTGTGGTTCGAAAAGGGAATTTCAGCCGTGCTGCCGAGGATCAACGCGTGGCCCAACCTTCGCTCTCACAGCAGATCATCAAGCTGGAAAACGAGTTGGGTGCGAAGCTCTTTGACCGTTTTCCCCGCTCCGCCCGGCTCACCTCTTTTGGCAGAGCCTTCCTGCCCAAGGCGGAGGCCATTTTGCGGCAGGTTGCGGAGGCGCGCACTGAGATCCAGGAGATGACGGGAGCAGTGAAGGGAGAGGTTTCGATCGGCGCAATCCCCACCATTGCACCCTATCTATTGCCATCCGCCCTCGCGCGTTTCACTCGCAAACACCCCGGAGTTACTGTCAGCGTGGTTGAGGAAATCACTCCTTTACTCCTCGACCAGTTGCGGCAGGGCAAGCTGGATATGGCATTGCTCGCATTGCCGGTTCCCGGGGTTGATCTGATTTGCGAAGAATTGATTCGAGAACCACTCTATGCCGTGGTTCCGGCGAGGCATCGCTTTTCCTGTCGCAGAAGCCTGGAGCTTCGCGAAATCAAGAATGAGCCATTCTTATTACTGAAAGAGGGGCACTGCTTCCGGGAAAACACGCTTCTTGCATGCCGGCGATCGCGGGTACGTCCGAATATCGTTTTCGAAAGCGGTCAGTTTGCAAGTATTATTGCCATGGTCTCAGCAGGGATAGGAATTTCGGTCGTTCCTGCGATGGCGGTCGAGAAACATTCTGGATGCAGCTTCATCCGCATCCGGGATGAAAGCTCAATGCGAAGAGTAGGACTGGTGCAACTGAAGGATCACTTTCCGACGCGAGCTCAACGTGCGCTTGCGGAATACCTTCGCGCAAACCACTTCCGCTTTGGACTCCAGAGCTCTACAGGCTGGCGTCAAATCCCGTGCGGATTGGGCGAACAAGACTAAAATAGCGAGGATACGCAGATACCGGCCATTGTTGAATGCCTGCTGGCCTTTTTTCTTTAAATGACCGCCTTCCAGCCCTTTCGCAATCTGTCAGTTATCTCTTCGCCTGCCACGGTCAATCATATCCCACTTCCAGGAGCACTTCCTAAGCAATCGCTCACCGGTGCGAAGGCTGCAGCAAAATTCAATTTTGCAGTTCCAGTTGACCAACAGCCAGATATAATACAACCCACGGTCGATGCCTTGTTGGGCTTCGAAGCGGAAAGCGGCTTTTAACGGGTCAAATGCAAGCCTTGGGAGAAAATCGAGCCATAAACTTCAGGACGGCCTTCAACTGGCCAATGGGTGAAGGAGGGACCGATGGAAAGACGTTCGTTCCTTAAAAACTCCGCTGTCGCCGCAACGGCGCTTGCGACAGGGCTCGGACAACTAAAGGCCGGCCCGGCTCCAGATTCAAGCGTGACGGCTGAGAAAACAGAAAGAATCGGACGTCCGGTACGGGTGGTCAGCATTGGATTTCATCCGGGGCATTCGTTGGACGAGATTGCCGCTTGGGTCGATCAGGCAGGGGCAGGTGGCACCGATCTGGTGGTGTTGCCGGAAACCTGCCGGGGGCAGGATGGGAAGAATCAGGAATCACTGAGCGGCCCTACGATCACTGCCCTCTCGCGCCTTGCCCGCAAGCATCGCACCTATATTGTCTGCCCCATTGATCGCCGAACGGCCACAACCCGGCATAATTCCGCTGTTCTTCTGGATCGCCGGGGAGAAGTGGCCTGTGTTTACGATAAGATCTATCCGGTCTGGAACTCAGAGTGCCTTCAGCATCCTCCAATTCATCCCGGCGAGGCGGTTTGTGTCCAGCAGACTGATTTTGGCCGCCTCGGCTTTGCCATCTGCTTTGATGTGAACTGGCCGAGAATCTGGGAGCGAATGTCGAACCACGGCGCTGAACTGGTTGTGTGGCCCAGCGCGTATTCGGCGGGCCGGTCACTGCAGTCCCACGCGATCAGCTATAACTACTATATCGTCAGCGCAACATGGGCGCCCGACTGTCTGGTTTATGACCTTGATGGGGAACAGCTTGTCCACGAAACCAATAATCGCGGTGAAGGACTTAATATTACGCGAGTCACTCTTGACCTAGATCGATGCATCTTTCATCAGGATCTGAACTTGCCGGATAAGCTGGCGCGACTGCTCAAAGACCATGGTGATGAGGTGATCGAAGAAAAATGGCTGCCGCTTGAAGGATGGTTTATTCTCAAGGCCAAGCGGCCTGGGGTCAGCGCGCGTGAACTGGCGCAACTGTATGGTCTCGAAGAGCTAAGGCATTACATCAACCGCAGCCGCTGCGAAATCGATAAATGCCGCGGTTGGGAATTTGCATGATTGTCAACTGGAGGGTGCATTGAAACCGAAGACACTTTCTCTCAGCATGCCGCAGACCTTATCCGCTGCAGGAACCATTTTCCTGGCAGTGAGCATCAGCCTCGCACAGGGCAAGCTCCCTGTGCAATGGGAGAAACTGACAGGTCCGGACTTTGTCAAGGCCATTCAACAGGCTCAGAATACCTGCTTATTGCCAATTGGAATCCTTGAAAAGCACGGACCTCACCTGCCGATAGGAACTGATTTGTTCAATGCGCGCTACGTGGCAATTCACGCCGCCGAGCGGGAATATTCCGTGGTATTCCCGGCATATTACTTTGGCCAGATTTTTGAAGCCCGGCACCAGCCGGGAACCGTGGCCTACAGCGCGCACATGCAACTGGACTTGCTTCAGGAAACCACCGACGAGATGGCCCGGAACGGTTGCAAGAAGATCCTTATTGTCAACGGGCACGGCGGCAACAACCATCTTCTTCCTTACTTCGCCCAGATTCAGCTTGCGTCGCCGCATGACTACGTCGTTTATGTCCTGCCTCTCCCAAAACGCGTGCCTGTAAAAGATAAGGTGGATGCTCATGCCGGCGAGTCGGAAACTTCCGTCACCATGGTGACTCGTCCCGACCTGGTGCATCTGGACCGGGCGCGAAATGAGTCGGGCGCCGACCTTGATCGCCTGCACCTTCCCGAAGGCTTATACACTGGGATTTGGTGGTATGCGAGGTTCCCCAATCACTATGCCGGCGAAGGCTTTCTCGCCACGAAAGCCCTGGGAGAAGAAGACCTGAAAAACTGGGTCGAGGCAACGGTCACAGCCATTCGTGCGGTAAAAGCTGATCAGGAGAGTTTCAAACTTCAGAAAGAGTTCTATCAGAAGGCTGCCCACCCACTTGACACTCCGCAATGAAAGCAATTCGACCGCCTGGAACTGGCAACCAAACCGTGTCAGATGAAGATAACACCATCTCTCAAATAGGTATGCTAAACTGGCGCTCATACCATAACTTCTAATCGAGACATGAATATGAAAACCCATCTGACCATGTTCGGTCCGTCCGATGAACTGGTAAAGCTTGCTGGCCAGGCTCCGCGTGCGGTTTACGGAAAGAATCAGCGGATATTTGCTCAAGGCGAATCAGCTTCGGACATTTTTTATATCCGCGAAGGAGCTGTCAAACTCAGCGTAATCTCTGCGGAAGGCAAGGAAGCTGTGGTCGCGTTGCTTGGGCCGGATAATTTTTTCGGCGAGGTATGTCTGTTGACAAATTATCCCTGTCGGGTGGTTACAGCAACCGCCATGACCAAATGCATCGTTTTGCGATTTGAACTGCGGGTTATCAGTTCTCTTTTACGAGATGACGCGGAGTTCAGGGAGGCTTTCCTTCGCTATCTTCTTGCGCGTAGCCAGCGCGTGGAGGAAGATCTTGCGGATCAGATTCTGAACTCCAGTGAGAAGCGTTTGGCTCGGCTTCTTCTGCGCCTCTCACACCTTGAAAACGGAAGCAAAATGGCAGCAGCCACGGTCAATATCACTCAGGAATTGTTGGCTCAAATGATAGGGGCCACGCGTCCCCGGGTAAGCTACTTCATGAACAAGTTCAAAAAGCAGGGACTTATTGAATATCATAGAGGGTTGAGAGTTAACCGTTCCCTTTTAGCAGAGCTCCTGAATGATTAGGAGGAGATTCACCGATGATGCCGTTCATAAGAGACATAGAAATTGTCTTTGAACGGCTTAGAAATCGCGGTTCTGAGCTGTGATTTTTGTCCGGTGATTTTTGGCTTTTATTGGTAAGTAATTATTTATAGGAAAAAACCAACCCAGCATACCTCTTAACTTTCTGCTCGCCAACTTTCAGAGACCACTCCCTAACCCACGACCCTACACTGTAATGCATCATAGAACGGCAAGATTGGTTCTTCTAACCACCCAAGAGGCTGATCGGATCCAGAGTCTTCCGTATTATTCTTTGAAAACTGTCTTATTTTAGACAGATTTTCTTCTATTGAAGTGTTGTTATTGAGGCAAGCGATAGCTGGGTGGTCATAAGGTTGATCATTTCATCCGCACCTGCTGGCAGAAATCCGTAATGCGCTCGCGCAAGACCTGCCGAGTCAGCCAGAAAGGCAAAACCACTCACGCGCTGTTCCAGGTAGCCAATTTAATCGAACGAAAGGAGGATCGGATGCCGGATCAGACTCAGCTCAAGTACATTGTCTCAGGCAATGTGGCCGATCTCAGTCAAGTGCGAATCGCCAATGTTGCCAAACCGTTCGAGCAGCTCACCATCGGCGAGTTAGTTCAATTGCGTCCCGGCGGTGAATCGGCGGATAGTTATAACATTACTGCGGTGGGCAGCGATATCACGGTGAGTACCTCATCAAAGCTGGCAGAACTCGCTCAGCTCAGCGCCCAGCAGGCTGTGCGAAGCGAAATAGCCGCGAACAGTGTACGCACGGCACTCGCCAACAGCCAAGTCGTTGCAAAATTCAACCCTTAGCAACCTTCAACGGGTAGCATCAAGGGGCGCCTGCACAGTCGGCAGCACACATTGATGTGCAAAGGGGGGCGGATAAGAGCGCCTGCTGTCTTAAGACGGCAGGCGCAACGCCCTGCTTCCTGAGTGGCAGAGCGGAGGCTTACTTCATCGCCCCGTAATTCGCTGAATCCATGAATTGCCCAGGTACAAGGCAGCCGTGGTTGAAATTCCGCAAATTGGATTGAAACTGAACGCGCAACAGCTTTTGAAACAGCAAAAGCTGGCTGCCGAGCATGTGACGTTCAGCTTGACAGAAGCTTGCCCACTTCGGTGCTCGCATTGCATTATCGCGACCATCCCCGCTTCCGATTCCTCCCGGACAATGCCCGTTGAGAGGGCGGAACAATATGCAGCTCAACTTCCTGCCCTGCGGGAGCGCGGAGTCTGGCTGGTCAGTTTTACTGGCGGAGAGCCACTGCTTGCACCCAAACAGCTTTTCATCCTTTCCGAGGCTGCGGCGCGCGTCGGGATGGAATGCACTGTGGTGACCGCTTGCCATTGGGCCCGATCTGAGGCCTCGGCCCGGCAAACAGTGAATCGCTTCCCGGCCATTTCCAACTGGCAACTTTCTACCGATCTCTTTCATCGCGAGTTTATTCCTCCCGAATATGCGCTCCGTGCCGCACAAGCGGTTCTTGACGCCGAGCGGCATGCGATGGTGCGCATGGCCGCCTCCTTGCCACTCAGCGTGGAACACCGCGCACTTTACGATGAGCTTCGTTCTAAACTGCCGGAGGAGGTCCCTGTGGTGGTTCAACCGGTCATCCCGATGGGGCGTGGCTCCTCCGTGGAAACAACAAATGGAACCAGCCAGACGCCGGCATGGCCCTGCATTCCCGACGGTATGGTGTTTCGTTTCGATGGAACCATGGCCCCATGCTGCGCGGGCCTCGTGGATGAGCGTGAGGGCCATCCCTTCCAGTACGGGCATGCCGACACCTTGGGTCTCGCTCAGGCACATCAACGCTGGTGCGCCGATCCCCTGCTCCAGTTAATCCGTGCTGTAGGTTTTGCGCCGATTCTGGGCTGGGTTGCAGAGACGCACCCCGAGCACAGCTTTTTTAAAGAAGTTCCCACACACCCGTGCGAGTGTTGCACCAAACTGTGGCGCGATCCGGAAATTGTGACTGAAATCCGCCAACGGGTTGAGAGGCCGGAAAATCAGCAAAAGATTGCAGCCCTCACGGAATTTATTTTCGGCGAGCAATTCATGAAGCAGCCCGCGATGGAATGATGGATCGTTCGCGCCTTACTTTTGAGGAGAGCCGATGATGACCCCGGCAGCCGTGGCTGAACCGCGAGGAGGAGTTCTTCTTACCGAGCGGCAGCTTGCGAGCCTGCAATCCGCTGCGGCTATTCATCTGACGTTTAACCTGACGCTTGCCTGCCCCCTAAAATGCGCGCACTGCATCGTTGAAGCCGGGCCCGGATTGCGACACACCACGATGCCGGTGGATGTAGCGCGCCACTATGCCAGCCAGATGCCCAATCTCTACGAACACGGCATCCGCCTGGTGAGTTTTACGGGCGGCGAGCCGCTGCTGGCGCGCGAGCAATTGGAAATTCTCTCCACCGCCGCATCGGCTGCAGGCATGACCTGCGGGGTGGTTACGGCTGCACACTGGGCAGTTTCCGAACAAGTTGCCACAAGAGTACTGGACGGCCTGCCGGGCATTCAGATCTGGGATATCTCGATCGACGCTTACCATGAGCCCTATGTCGGCATTGAACGCGTCCGAACCGCCTACCACGCCGCCAAAGCGCATGGCCGGGAAGCTGTATTGCGTTTCGCTCATCATGAACCGATGACCGAACGGGACCGCGAACTCAAGGCATTCATGCTGAGTTTCGCTGAGGAATCGGAAATCAGCGCTCAGAAAATCCGAAGCGTGGGGCGCGCCTCAGATTTACCGATTCTCAACGCGACCGATGACTCCACTTTCGCCAAGCCGTGCCTGACAAAGGGTCTGGTGATCCGCTATGACGGCTCAATGGCTCCGTGTTGCATCAGCCTGGTGGAAGAGCGCCGCCATCCATTTCAATTTGGCGACGCGCGCAGCCGCCCTCTTACGGAAATCCATGCGGATTACATGGCTCACCCCCTTCTTCAGATGCTTCGCGTTTTAGGGTTTGGTCCTGTCATGCAATGGCTGGAAGAATCGGGCGTCAGCCGCGAATCGCTGGGTCCAATGCCCGAAGACGTTTGCGACTTCTGTCCCAAGATTGTCACAAATCCCCAGTGGGCTGAATACCTCGCTCAGCGTGCTGCGTCGCCTGAAAATCGCCTGAAAGTGGGCATTCTGGCGCACAATTTTCTGAACGAACCTGGCATGCTTCAGCGTGCCGTTCAGGAGTTCCGGGGTCAAGCGGATCAAATCGAAGGGTTCGAACTGGCAGCCCGTTTGGCAGAGCAGAGCCTGGCCCCCACCGGGAAAGATCAAGGATGTGAGGATCGGTGTTCACGACGCTTGCAAACACCGTGACAACATGAGCTGTAGCGGCGTTATCCCAAGTCCCGAAAACCGCCTGTGAGAGCACCCACGTCGTCACCGAAATTTGTAATTTTCAATGAGCACCTTTCGCTTGAAGGAAACCTTAAAGCAGGAGATCGCTATGGCAGCCACCGAAAGACCGCACGTACTTTTTCTGGACATGCCCTGGGCCACGGGACAACGACCCTCAATTGCTTTGGCCATTCTGCGCCAGCTTTGCGTTGAGAATAACGTTCCGGTGCAGGTTTTCTATTCCAATCTCGACATGGCCGCAAGGGTAGGCTTTGAAGTAGCCGGTCGCTTTGCGGACGAACGGCAGCTTTATGGCCTTTCGGAGCATCTGTTTTCGGTGGATGTATTCGGTAAAGAAGCTGTGCAAAGCGATGAATATCTGCACATCCTGAGCGAGGGCTACCGGAATGAGTCGAAACGCGATCCATGGAAGGCACGATTTGCCGATCTCAATTTTCTGAAGCATCTGCGTGATGAAGAAGTTCCTCAGTTTCTCGACAAAGTGTTGAAGCGCGTGCTGGACGCAAATCCCGATATTGTGGGGTTCACGGCCACATTCAATCAGGTGATGAGCAGCATCGCTCTGGCCAACCGCATCAAGAAGATTCGGCCCGAAATCCAGATCCTGATGGGAGGAGCGTGTTTCGATGGCGAGATGGGACAGGAATATCATCGCGCTCTGCCTCACATCATTGACCATGTCTTTATGGGTGAAGCAGAAGAGTCGTTTCGCGCCTATTTGAAGCGGGTTAAGGCCGGTGAGCCCACCGATGGAATTCCTGGAGTTACGAGCGTTATCAATGGCGAATTGCTTCTGATCCCCGGAAGGCCGCTTGCCAACATGAACGAAAGTCCCTCGCCTGATTATGATGACTTCTTTGCCGAAAAAGAAAGACTATTCAAGGAGACGGGCCGGGTTTTTAACATCGAGTTCATTCCATTTGAGAGTTCTCGAGGCTGCTGGTGGGGCGCCAAGAATCATTGCGTCTTCTGCGGGATTAATCCGGAGCTGATGGGCTTTCGCGCCAAAGATGTTGACCGCGTCATCCGGGAAATCGTGACGCTCTCGGCACGATATGGCGTCGTTCGGCTCACAGCGACCGATTGGATTATCTCCCGCTGGCACTGCAATGAGCTGTTTCGCCGCCTGAAGGAACTGGACCTTGATCTCGAGATATTTTACGAAGTCCGAGCCGACATGAAAAAATGGCAGATCAAGCTCATGCGCGAGGCCGGCATTGCCATGATCCAGCCGGGAATCGAATCCTTTTCCACACCCCTGCTCCAGCTCATGAAAAAAGGGACAACGGCCATCCGGCACGTTCAGTTCCTCCGCTGGTGTAAGGAGTACGGAATCGATGCCTCGTATAATATTCTGGCCTGCTTTCCGGGCGAGCAGGCGGAGTGGTACTTCGAGATGGCGCGGCTTATTCCGCGCCTGCGCCACCTGCAACCACCCATCAATAATATCGTTCCCATTGAGATGCACCGCTTCGCGCCTCTCTATGAGAAGCGAGAGAGTTTCGGCGTGGAAACACACATGATCCGGCCAGACTACGCCTTCAACTTGCCGGCCGGGCTGGCGGACCCCCAAAAGATTGCCTACTTTTTCAGCTTTCGTTCCAACCGCATTCCGCCCGCCGGAGACTATATGAAAACCATGGAAGCCCTCATTGACTCCTGGCAAACTGCCCACCGGCAAAAGCAGCCGCCGCTCTACGAGTACATGATCGGTGCCGGCTTCCTTCGCATCACCGACACCCGGCAGGGTGAAGGCCGCTATTTGCATCTCGCTGACTTGCACCAGGATGTCGTCCTGCTATGTGACGAAGTCAGCAGCCGCCGGACGTTGAAGGCCGACCTTTCCGCCCGTTATCCGCAGGAAGTCGCCGATGGAACGCTTGACCGCGTAGTTGACGAACTGGTAGCGGCTGACGTTCTCATGGCTGAAGGCAATTATCTGTTAACGCTGCCCATTGCCCGGCGCCCCCGGACCACTGAGGAATTGAGAAGTTACGTTCTGGGGAAAACTGAAGTTCCGCAGGAAACGCCTG
>Ga0209810_1000626_pt1 | contig 71292 bp, 74 predicted proteins | sample Coa_R1_7_FD_187159 | JGI IMG/M metagenome (GOLD analysis project Ga0209810, IMG submission 187159) | Surface soil microbial communities from Centralia Pennsylvania, which are recovering from an underground coalmine fire - Coalmine... | ecosystem: Environmental > Terrestrial > Soil > Unclassified...
AACGCAATCAGTGACGTGCCGGCGGTCTGATCTCCGGACGCAGCGCTTCTAGAAATCTCCGCGTGTGCGGGGCGATGTCGTCGTTTGCGCGCTTGCGCAAAAGTTCGTCGCAGAGCCTGTGCAAACCCGCGGCGTCATCAACGTCGTATCCTCGCGGCAGAATCTTCACTTCCAGACCGACCCGGGCAGCGCGCTGCAATGTTTGCTCGAATACATGGCGGGTGCTCCAGTCGATGCGCTGGAACAGCTCGCGATGCGGCGCTTTCAACCCTATCAAATAGTAGCCGCCGTCCTCACACGGGCCGAGAACAACGCGGTCGCCGGGCTGTTTCAATTGACGAATTGCCTCAGAAAAACTCGAGCTTGGAATGGTTGGACTATCTGAATCGATCAAGCACAGAGATGCAAAACCGCACTGAAACAGGTCGCTGGCAGCAAAAGCGAGTCGAGCGCCAAAAGTTTTTCCCCGTTGCGGCAACAAACTGAAACCTCTCGGCAGAACGCCAGCGTACGCGAGCTCGGCTCCGACCGGGGTGTAAACCGCGATGCCGCGCGCTGGCTGGCCGGTAATCGCCTGCATGATTGTTCTGGCCGTGTCGCGCAAAAAATTTTTATTTAAATCCGCAGCTTCCTCAGCGGTAAGCGGCGGGACAAGGCGCGTTTTTACCTCTCCGGCAAGCGGCGCCTTGGTCATCACAGCGAGTGCGCACAGACCCCTGCCACTCGGCAGGCGACTGTTTGGTTGGAGAACGGGAACCGGTTTCACAAGCTAAAGTTTTTCACAATGAATGGATAGGATTTCCGTTTTGCTTTTCCCAAATCACTTCTTCTCATGGAAGTGAATAACGCGGTTAACGCCGAAAAATTTTCGAGGTCGAGCCACGCGGCGTGATCGGCCAGCCATGAAGCTGTTGATAACATCCCTGCTCTGCGCCAACAAATGTTCGTTGCTCGAAAAGGACGAGAGTTGTTCGCGCTTATTCAAACTTATTGGCCAGTTGCTCAAAGATGTTTTAACAGAGCGGCATGGACGCCATGATTCCCGAGGTTCGCTTGCGGCCCCGAAAGCAGTCGGGTCGCGTGTCTGCGACCGCGCTCCTTTTGTGTCTCATCACAGCGGGCTCCTTCGCCGACGACCTTTCGCTTTGGAAAATCCAGAGACGACTTGCTTCGAAAAAGTACGTCGATCTTACGCACCGGTTTGAGCCGGGCATCCCACACTGGCCCGGCTTTCCGGATGAGACGCGCAAAATCGTCTATTGGTACGACAAACGGCCCGACACCATGGGGGCCGGCTTTTTCGCGGAACTATTCACGCATGTTGGCCAGTGGGGCACGCATGTCGATCCGCCGGCGCATTTCATCAAAGGCCTGCGCACTGTGGACGAGATTGATCTCAAGGAGATGCTTCTGCCTCTGGTGGTGATCGATGTTCACGAGCAATGCGCAAAGAACGCCGATTACACGCTGACGCTGGATCGAGTGAAAAAATGGGAAAACGACCACGGCCAAATCCCAGCCGGGGCGTTTGTGGCCATGCGTACCGATTGGTCCAAACGCTGGCCGGACCCGGTGCGAATGCAGAACAGAGACGCCAACGGCGTGGCGCATTATCCCGGGTGGAGTTTGCCGGCGCTCAAGTTTCTTTACGAACAGCGCAGGATCACCGCATCGGGGCACGAAACCACCGACACCGATCCTGGCGTGGCTGCGAGCAGGGACGATTACTCGCTGGAAAAATATGTTTTGAGCACCAACCATTATCAGATTGAATTGCTCACCAATCTCGATCAGGTGCCCGAGGCCGGCGCGCTGGTGGTGGTCAGTTTCCCAAAACCAAAAGCAGGCTCAGGTTTCCCTGCGCGGCTATTTGCGATTTTGCCCTGAGGCAGCTTCTGAGAGCGTTGACGTTGCATCCCTCAAAAGCATTCGGGACAGCCGTTTTCATAGCGGACCCCGCGTGCTGCAATTATTCCTGTTTAGAAACGCGACTGAGGCGCCAGTTTCGATTGTATTAAGTATGATGAATCCGAATGAAGAGGAAGCTACAAGCGATAAACCGCTGCCGACCGACGCTGCGGGCGAGCAACAGACAGGCCTGAGCGGGCGCGAGCAGTTGCGGCGGGCAACAAACAAAATTTCCAGCGCCGTGAGCCAGACCTGGGACGAAACAAAACACACCGCAGGCCGTGTCCGCGAACGCACCGAGTATCTAATGCGCGAAAACCCGGTGCCGACCATTCTCGGCGCATTTGGCGTGGGGATCGCCATTGGCTTGGCAATTCGCTATGCTTCGGGCAGCGAACGCAAGGCGCAAGTCCCGCCGAAATCGTCCTGGGAAAAGCTGGATTGGAGCGTTCTTTCGCTGCCCTTTCTCTGGCCGTTTTTCAAATCGCTCCGGAAACAATATGAACGTTCGGCTGATGCGGTCGCCGACGCCATGCGCGGCGGCGTGAAACGGTTGAGGAAGATCGACGTGGAGCGTTATGCCAAACCGGTTCGCAAACGCTGGAAAGCCTGGACGCGTTGATCCCTCCGCGAGAGCGGGAAGAGGCGCGCCTTGAAGAGGGCATTTTCCTCGCGGAAGGTGTCGCTCTGGCATGGCGAAAACAAGTTCATCCGGGCAACCGGCGTGGCAGCGCAATCCTGTCTTTGAATTTTTTGCGTCGCTTAAGCTGGCGGTGGTGCTGCTGGCCGTAATCATCATTGCGGCGATCGCGGGCACTGTTTACGAGTCGAGTTTTGACGCAAAGGTTGCGCGCGCCTATGTGTATGGCGCGCCGTGGTTCAATCTCTGGCTGGTGTTGCTCGGCGCGAACCTGGCCTGTTCCGCGCTATCGCGCTGGCCGTGGCGCAAACATCACGTGGCCTTTCTCATCACGCACCTGGGCATCATTACGCTGCTGATCGGGGCGTTGATCGGTCGCATCTGGGGCGTGGAAGGAACCATCACCCTTTTCAAGGGCGAAGCGGCAATCAACCGCCTGCTGGTCGATGAACGGCAACTGCGCGTTCACGATATCGATGGAATCGTGAAAGGCTATCGCGCCGAATTTTTGCATCATCCGCCGACGCCGGCACGTCCCCGCGATTTGGGGCTGCTGGCCAGCGGCGCGCGCCTAAGCATTGTCGATTACGCGTCGGCGGTGGAGGCAAAGCCGAACGTCGACCCGCTCGACGACGGTGGCGCGCCGGCGCTCCATTTTTCCGTCGCGACGGCGATGATGAACCAGCGTCTGGAGGGTTGGTTGCTGGCCGACGATCCGGAGCGCGGAGATTTTTCCATGGGACTGGCAAACATCGAATTTAAACGCGGCGTCGCCAGTACCGCCAGTGAGACAAAGGCGATGCCGGCAGCGCGGCCTGCGGATACCCTCACGGAACTGGAAGAATCGATTTTTGCGTTCAGCAAAGCGCCGGATGAACAGATCGGTCGCGTTCTCAAGGGGGGAAACACAGGAGCGAAGGTGCGTCTGGAGTCACCGCAAAACGGCGACAAAGGGCGCCTTGTGGTTTCGTTAGGCGGGCAGGAAATCCGTTTCGATGTAGCGCAAAACATGGGTCGCGCCATCCCGATCGAGAACACCCCCTTTACGCTTACCATCGAGAATTACTGGCCCGATTTCCGCATCGAGAACGGCCAACCGCGTTCGCTGGGCGACCAGCCGAACAATCCCGCCGTGCTGGTGACCATCCGCGGCAAAGGAATTCCGAATGCTGAGCCTGCAACGAATCCGCACGGCGCTACCGCCGGCACGTCCTCCAGCGTGAGCGGTCCGCCCTCGATGCCTGGGCCGGGCGAATCTGCGCCAAATCATCTTACGGTGTTTATCGCCGATGATGGGGCGCTGACTTATGAGCTGGTGTCGCGCACGAAAGGCAATTCGCGCGGGCGAATCAATCTGAACCAACCGCTTTCGACTGGTTGGGCTGACTGGCAGTTTGTCGCAGACAAGGTCGTCCCGCACGCGCAGGCGCGAATGGATTTTACTCCCGCCAATCCAGAGGGCTCGTCCCCGTCTCTTGCATCCGCGGATCTGCCGGACGGCGTGCGCGTTCGCCTCGAGCAAAATGGCAAAACCGTCGAGCAATGGGTTCCGGCCGGCTGGCGGGTCGCTTTCCCCACTTCGCCGCGCCAAACACTGGTAGCTTACGGTTGGAAAACGGTAGCGCTGCCCATTGGGCTGGAGTTGCTCGACTTCGAAGTGAAACGCAACGAGGGCAGCGACAGCCCGGCGGGGTTCAAGAGCCTTCTGCGAATCACCACCGCAGAGGGCCAGACGGTTACCGGCGCCTGTTGGATGAATCATCCCTTTAGTTTTCCCGGGCATTGGTTCAACACCTGGACCGGATTCACCTACAAGATTTCGCAGGCGTCTTGGAATCCGCAGAACCTGAACCAAAGCACGGTTCAAATTTTGCGCGATCCCGGTTGGCTGTTGAAATGGGTGGGCTCGCTGCTGGTGGTGCTGGGTGTCTTCATGATGTTTTATCTTCAGCCCTATCGAAAACAAACTGCAGGCGAACCAATTACGCCGCTGGCCCCAACGCAAAAGTCCCAGGCTCGGGAAACTGTCGGGGAAATCGCTCGGTTAAGCTGACGCTGACGCTTTGGTTTTCGTTGAAAATTCAGCGCGCGTCAGTTGAATCGCGCCCGGTTACCGATGAAAATTTTGCGAGTCGCTTTTTTTGGGGGGCCGGGAATGAGAGTGTTTGTTTTCGTTGGGTTGCTTGCAGTTTTTGCCGGATGCGCTTCGAGCAACAAAGCGGGCGAAGAATCGAGCGCGAACCAGATCGTGCCCGGAGCAACCAAATGGGGCTACTTTAGCGGCGAGCCGGTCACCAAGTGGAATCCGGACGGGCGCACCATGACGCTGCTGACCGAGCTGCGCTACACCGATCCGCATGGCCAGGTGTGGATTGCCCCGGCCGGGTCGGTAGTCGATGGCGCATCCATTCCGCGCTATCTCTGGTCTATCATGGGCGGCCCGTTCGAAGGGAAATACCGCAACGCTTCAGTGCTGCACGATGTGGCCTATGGCGAAAAGAAACGGCCGTGGCAGGATTGCGACCGCATGTTTTACTACGCGATGCGTTGCAGCGGGGTGAGCGCCGTGGAAGCCAAGACCATGTATTACGCGCTCTACAAGTTTGGGCATCATTGGAAGTTCCCGATTAAACGCGGAAAACCAGTGGAATATGAAGGCCAGACGGTCGCGCGTGCCGTCGCGCGCGCGGAACCGGTTCCACGCGCGATTCCAGTGAATCCGGCCGAGATCAATGAGGCGCGCGACTGGATTCGTCATACCGATCCCAGCCTCGAACAGATCGAGCAGCGCGCAGAGGGTGGGGCGCCGTAACCCCGTCAAGGCCGGTTGCGGCTCGCGAACGGCGTTAGTTCGTTCGGGAATTTGAGGAAGCTTCCTTTGCGCCGTTTTTCTCCAGCGCCACGGCCAAAACTTCATCCACAGTTTCCACCGGAATAAATTTCAGTTTTTGTCTGGCTTCCTCGGGAACGTCCACCAAATCCTTTTCGTTGAGCTTGGGAATGATAACCGTAGAAATGCCGGCGCGCATCGCGGCGAGACTTTTCTCTTTCAGTCCGCCGATGGGCAGGACGAGTCCGCGCAAAGTGATTTCGCCGGTCATGGCTACATCGGGACGCACCGGTTTATTGGCGAAGAGCGACGCCAAAGCTGTGAACATGGCGATGCCGGCCGAGGGCCCATCCTTGGGCACCGCTCCGGCCGGGACGTGCACGTGCACATCGATGTCGCGGAAATCTTCCGCCTTTGCGCCGAGCTCGCTGTTGCGGCTGCGCACCAGACTAAACGCAGCCTGGGCCGATTCCTTCATCACTTCGCCGATATGTCCGGTGAGAAGGATGTTGCCCCTGCCGGGGTAACGGGTCGCTTCGATGTGCAGCACCTCGCCGCCAGTGGGCGTGTAAGCCAGGCCGGTCACCACGCCCGGCTTGCTGGTCTTGAGCCGCGTTTCGCGCACGTACTTCACCGGGCCGAGCATTTCGCCCACGACCTCCGGCGTGACGGTGACGCGCTCGGTTTTTCCGCGCGCCACCTGCGCCGCGATACCGCGACAGATGGCAGCGATTTGCCGCTCCAGTTCGCGCACTCCTGCCTCGTGCGTGTAATCGTTGATGATCCGGCGAAGCGCTTCTTCCTCAAACTCGCATTGCTCCGGCTCGAGACCGTTCTCTTCCAGTTGCCGCCTGACCAGATAACGTTTGGCGATCTCGAGTTTCTCCCGCTCGGTATAACCGGGCAGCGAAATGACTTCGATGCGGTCGCGCAGCGGTTCGGGGATCCCTTCGATGTAGTTTGCCGTGCCGATGAAAATCACGTCCGACAGATCGAAGGGCACGTCGAGATAACGATCGACAAACGCGTTGTTTTGTCGCGGATCGAGCACTTCCAGCAACGCGCTGGCCGGGTCGCCGCGAAAATCTGCGCCGATTTTATCGATCTCGTCGAGCATGAATACCGGGTTGCGCGTGCCGCAGCGGCGCAGTTCCTGAATGATCCGTCCCGGCATGGAACCGATGTACGTGCGGCGATGCCCGCGGATCTCCGCCTCATCGCGCATCCCGCCCAGGCTGATCCGGACAAATTTGCGGCCCAACGCGTCGGCAATCGATTGGCCGAGACTCGTTTTGCCCACTCCCGGCGGGCCGAGGAAACAAAGAATCGCGCCGTGCCCGCGTGGATTGAGCTTGCGCACAGCCAGATACTCGATCAGGCGTTTCTTGACCTTTTCCAAATCGTAATGGTCGCGGTCGAGGATGCGCTGCGCCTGATCGAGGTCGAGATTGTCTTCGCTCAATTTATTCCAGGGCAAATCGGCCAGGATTTCCACGTAACTGACGATTACTGAAAACTCCGGGCTGGCGGGGGGAATAAAGTCGAGCCGTTTCAACTCGCGCTCGGCCTGTTTCATCACCGCTTCGGGGGGCTTGGCTTCCTCGAGTCGGGCGCGCAATTGCCGGGCCTGCTCTTCGCTGCCGCCTTCGGCCTCGCCCAATTCGTGCTGGATCGCCTTGAGCTGCGAGCGCAGATACGCGCGCCGCTGGGCATCGGTAAACTGGGAGGCCACATCTTTCTGAAGCTTCTGTTGAATCTGCGCGATCTCCAGTTGCGCCGAGACGTGTTTCTGCACGGCGCGCACCCGCTTTTCGACATCCAATTCTTCGAGCAGGGCCTGTTTTTGCGCCACGTCGATGTTGAGCGTTGGCGCCAGAAAATCAGCAAGCTGCTCCGGACCTTCGATGTTCAGAATCATGAGGCGCGCCTGTTCCGGCGCGTCCGGCGTCAGTTCGAATAATTTCATGGCCGAATCGCGCAGGTTGCGAAAGGTTGCCTCCCATTCCTTGCTCTGGGGCGGCAAGACTGATTGGGGCAGATCGATCTCGGCGCGCAGGAACGGCGAGGTGGCCACAATTTTGCGCAGCGAGAAACGCCGCAAACCCTGGACGACGATCAGCACGTTGTCTTCCGCCTGACGCAAGAGCTTCAGGATGAGCGCCGCTGTGCCAACGCTATAAAGGTCCTGTGGCGCCGGCTCTTCGATGGTTTCATCGCGCTGCGTGAGCAGGCCGATCACTTTTGTCCGCGGCAGCGTATCATCCAGCAGCTTCAGCGAAGCCGGGCGCTGAATGTTGAGCGGGACGATCATCCCGGGAAAAACCACCAGGCCGCGCACCGGCAGGATCGATAATTCCTCTGGAATCCGGGGCGTTTGTCCGGCATCCAGACCCAAACCGGCTGCGCCCTGGCCACTCTGTTCCGGCTCTGTGCCTGCGCGCAATGCGACGCGCTTTTCCGTGTTCATGGTCGTTTTAGCGGAAGCGAAATCCAAAGCAGGCCGTTGCGTTGCTCGGCATGGACCTGATCGATTTCCACTTCGGCGGGAAGCGGGATTTCCCGCAGAAACGGTCCGTAATCGATTTCCATGGCGAGCCATTGCAATGCGCATCCCTCGTCCTCGGTCGGCTCCGGCAGATCGCGCCTGCCGCGGATGATCACGCGCCGCGGTTCCACAGTCAGATCGATGAGCGCGCGATCCACGCCAGCCAACTCCACGCAAATCCGAATACACATTTCGCAGCGATACGCGTTGATCGCCGGTTCCCAGGCGTGCGACGCCAGGCCGGAAAAGCGCAGGCGCGACAGTTCGTACGTAAGGTCGTGCAACGCGCCGTGTATCCAGCGCAACTTCAAATTTCTGATCGAATCCATCGGAAGATAAACGTCGGCCCCGGCGCTTTGTTTTTCAACCAGCGGTGTTCCCCCGGGCAAGGCGCAGCTGCCGGCCAGGCCGCGTTTCCCCTCCGGGCTCAGGCGATGGGAATCTTCTTCCGCCGCGGCGGCGCATCGGATTTTTTGGGGATGTTCAATCGCAGCACGCCCTGCTTGAATTCGGCTTTCCCTTTCGATTCGAACCGTAGCTGCATTCCATTCGATAGTGGCCTTTCTCCTTTTCTTCGCGCTCGTATTTTTTCTCGCCTTTTAGGACGAGCAGCGCGTCTTGCATGCTCACTTCGATGTCCCGCGGTTCGCCTCCCGGAATTACCGCCGTGACCTTAATTTCGTCGGTGGTTTCCGTGACGTCCACCCGCGGCCAAAAGCCGCCGGTTTACCGGCGCGGCGTCGCCACATGTTCGCCCCAAAAATCATCGAAGAGGCGATCAATCCGGCTTCGCAGCTAATTGAAGGGATCAATCATGCGCGTTGGCGCGCGCCTCTGGCTTTTGCTCGAAGGGACAATCGTGAGAATGCGTTCTCCTTTCTCTGTTAAGAATACGTTGTCACGCGCGCTTTTGCGCGTGCGTTTCAAACCGGCTTTTGAAATCTATTTTATTTTTCCGGGTCCCCAGAGGGCGCGGCCGGGTGTGGCGCTGGTGTGTTCGCCGTCTTTAAGCACCTGCACGCCGTTGACGAAGACGTGCTGGACGCCTACGGCGTATTGATGCGGGTTTTCGAAGGTGGCCCGATCGGCGATTTTGGCCGGATCGAACACCACCACGTCGGCAAACATGCCTTCCTGCAAAAAACCGCGATGATCCAGGCCGAGATTCGTCGCCGGCAATCCGCTCAAGCGCCGTATCGCGTCGCTTAGAGGTATGACTCTTTCCTCGCGGACATATTTGCCCAGCAGTCGCGCGAAATTTCCGTACGCGCGCGGATGCGGATTCGATTTGAGAAAGAGGCCTTCGGGCGCCTGAGAGGCTTCGTCGGAACCGAACGAGATCCAGGGCTTGGTCAGTTCCTTCCTCAGATTCTCTTCCGACATCAAGAAATAGATCGAGTCGATCCGCGACTTGTCTTCGGCGATCAAATCCATAATGGCCGTAATCGGGTCGGTGCCGCGCATTCTGGCGACTTCGGCCAGCGATTTGCCGGTAAGCGGTTTAAGCGTCTCGGACTTGAAACCGGAGAGCAAAATACGCTCCGGCGATCCCGCCCCAATGTAGAGGTTTTCCCATTGATCGCTGTCTTTGCTCACCTCGGCGGCGATCTTTTTGCGTGTGCTTGGGTCGCGGAGCCGCTTGAACAACGCCGGGTAACCGCCGTCCTCGGTCCAAGGCGGCAGGCAGGCATCGAGTCCCGTGCCGGCGGCGGTGTACGTGTACATATCGGCGGTGATTTTGAGACCCTGTTTTCGCGCGGCTTCAATTCGCGACAGCAACGCATCCAGTTTGGGCCAGTTCTGTCTTCCGGCGGCTTTGATGTGATAAATCTCCGCCGGGATTTGCGCTTCCCGGCTGATCCGGATCAATTCGTCCGCCGCTTCAAGCAGCCGGTTCCCCTCGCTGCGGATGTGCGAGATGTATTTGCCCTTGTATTTCGCGGCGACCTTGCACAGTTCGATCAATTCTTCCGTTTTCGCGTAAAAGGCGGGCGGATAAATCAGCGATGTGCCAATGCCCAGCGCGCCGGCTTCCATTTCCTTGCGCACGAGTTCGCGCATCTGATCGAGCTGCTCCGGAGTGGGCTGTTTGTCTTCGAAACCGATCACGTACTCGCGGAGCGTGGTCGCGCCGATGAACGAAGCGACGTTGCATGATACGCCGCGTTTTTCCAGATACTGCAAATACTCCGCGAGCGTGTTCCATTTGATGTCGTATTGGATGTCGCCCTGCTGGCGGATCATGTGCTCGCGCACGCGAGCGTTCACCGGCCCCATCGATTCGCCTTCGCCCATAATCTCGGTGGTTACTCCCTGACGAATCTCGCTCTGCGACCGGCCATCGTGAATCAGGGAGACCGTGGACCAGGAGAGCATGTTGATGAAACCGGGCGCCACAGCGAGTCCCTTCGCGTCAATCACCGTCTTTGCTCTGGCTTTTTCGAGATCGCCCACACGAGCAATGCGGTCGTCGCGGATGGCCACGTCGGCTTTTCGCGGCTCGCCGCCTGCGCCGTCATAAACCGTTCCGCCTTTGATGATCACGTCGAACTGTTCGGGCGCCGAGATGGGAGACCGATCTTGAGCGAACGCCGCACTCATCATCGCCAGAAACGCGCTGGAGACGCAGAGCTTCAACTTCATTGCGCCGACTCTAGATGGGAGAGTCGGCCTTTTCAAAGCAACGGTAAAATGTTTCCTGCCCTTGCGAAGGCGGCAGCCAAACAAATTGTCACTGAATTTGGCTTTAACCGCGCGAGCCGCCGGCGTTAAATGAGCAAATGAAAAGATCCACTACACGAACGGCGCACGCAGCGTTCTCACTGCTGTTGGCGTTATGCGCCGCGCTGTCTGCGCTATTGGTCAGCGGATGCGCCGAAAATTATTATGCCGAAGCCTACCGCGCGCCGGAAGCGCGCCACAATACCTATTACGGACCGTGGTATTATCCGTATTATCCCTGGTACAGTTATTATGGCGGGGCCTATTACTACGAGGATTAAGGAAGCGAACTAGGTTTCGCTCTGCTTCAGCAGATTTGCGAGTTGATCTTTCCACAGCGCGGCGAGGGTGTGGCTGCCGTGGCCGCGTGTTTTGTCGCTAAAGGGAATGACGAGCGCGCGGCCGTGTGGGATACGCTTGATCTCGCGCTCGAGAATACCCAGCTCGGGCGGGTTGATCAGGTCGTCGGCAAAATTGATCGCCAGTAGCGGAGCGCGGATTTTTTCCAGATTCGGTCCCGGGTCGTAATCGTGGGAGGCCTCCAACGCATAGAGGACATCGTTTGCGTCGTCGGCCTGAATGATTTGGGCCACAAACTTGTCGAGAACTTCGTCAGTCTTCACGAGGGTGGGCGCTTCCTTTTGGCGCAGCGCGGGGTTGCTGCTCATGAACCAAAGCATTTCGGCGGCGGTGCGCAGGCTGGGCGGCTGCGTTTTGTAATCGCCGCGGCTCCACGCCGGATCGTTCCGGATGGCGTCGATGATGATGCGCCGCCAGGCGCGGTTGCGTCCGGAAATCTGGGTGGGCAAACAGGCCAGAGGCATCAGCGCATCCATGAAATCGGGGTGCAACTCGCCCCAGAGCCAGGTGTGCATTCCGCCCATGGACGTTCCCAGGATCAGCCGGGCGTGATTGACCCCTAGACCGTCCGTCAGCAGGCGATACTGAGCCTCGATCATGTCGCGGTATCCGTAGCGCGGGAATTTCGCGTGCATTCCGTCGCTGGGTTTACTCGATTTGCCGTGGCCGATTCCGTCCGGCAACACGATGAAAAATTTCGCTGCGTCCAGCGGCTGATCTTTGCCGAAGAGTTCCCCGGCAAACTCGGGCCGGATGAATTGCGCGCCGCTGCCGGTTGTCCCGTGCAGGATGAGCACGGCATTAGTCGTTTTGCCCTGCGCGTCCTTCTGTGGTTTGCCAATGGTCCGATAATGGATGCGCAACTCGGGCAATGTTTCGCCGGATTGAAATTTGAAATCGCGAATGGTGAAATCGCTCTCAGCCGGTGTGGGATAATCTGCGGCGGGCGCAATACTCGCGACCAAAGCCATTAAAAGAATTGCCAAGGTTCGGATTGTCGGATTCATGCTAATGAATTCGCTGGCGTTCGGCCTGGATTCGTTTCAGCAACTGGGTATGCGTTCGTTCAAGCTCATTTGCGAATCTCACCCTTGCATCCAGAGCTTCGGGATAGATTTCGAAGCGTTTTCGTAATTTTTTCGTGGCCGGATCGTAAAAGACGGATGTGTCCTGGTCCAGATTTGGCACGATCAACTCGTCGCTCAACTTTTGGTCCCACGCCATGCGACTCAATCCCCAGCGGATAACTGATTCATCATTGCGGATCGCCATGAGCGTCTGCACGTCGAGCAATTGGCCGAGCGCTTTTCAGTTGTTTGGCTCATGATTTACAAGAACAATTGAATCAATGAGACAATCGTGGTCAGTCAACAGGTTGGCCGATTTCCTCACCGAATCCGTGCGAATGGCGCATGCGGGTGACGCGCCGTTTTGTCACTTGAAATTTCAGCGCGTGTTCCCGGAAGATTTTTACGCGGAGATGCTGGAGGCGATGCCGGACGCGACCGATTACCGCGCCATGTCGGGCAAGAGCAAAATGGGCAGCGTTCGACCGGACGGCAAACCGACCCGGACCAAGATCGATCTTTTCCCCGAGTACATTCGCCATTTGCCGCAGGAGAAGCGCGCGGTGTGGGAGGTGGCCGGAGGAGCGCTGCGTTCTAGGGAATTGCAGAACGCATTCATGGAGCGGCTGGCGCCTGGCCTGGAGCGGAGATTCGGCGCAGGCTTCGTGAACGTGGGAATGTATCCGGTGCCGATTTTAACTCGCGACATTCCCGGCTACCGCATCTACAAGCACACCGACAGCCTCTGGAAGGGAATCACTGTACAGTTCTATCTTCCGCCCGATCACTCCACGCCGCACATCGGCACGATCTTTCACGAAGTGCTTCCCAACGGCCGCAAACCGAAAAAAGCGCAGATGCCCTTCCTTCCCAACAGCGGATATGCGTTTGCGGTGGCCGATAATACCTGGCATTCGGCTGATCCCGTCGGCCCGGAAGTCAAAACGCGCGACAGCATTTTACTGACTTACTTCGTTGATGCCGGGCCATTACGATTTGTGCGCAATCGCGGCCGGCGGTTGCAGAATTGTTTGCTTAACGAGGCGCGCAATTTGGCGCGCACATTTCGCGGGTAGGTCTCACTTCGCGGCGCTCAAAAAACGCAGCACAGCTGTCGCGAATTCACGGGGAGACTCCACCTGCGGCATGTGGCCGCAGTTGTCGATCACCAGGAGCTGCGAACCAGTGATTTCTTGATGAAACTGTTCGCCGAAGCCGAGCGGGATGAGTTTGTCCTCCCGACCCCACAAGATCAGTGTGGGTCGATGGATTGCTTGAAGGCTGTGGTCCAACGCGTCTTCACCGCGGATCATCGAATCGATCAGTTGACCGATGGTGTAGCTGTCACCGGCGGTCACTCGCTCTTTAAAGGCCAGGTCGATATCCTGGTAATACCGTTTGTCGTGAAATGTGAGCGGACCCAAATAGGCAAGGTCGTTGCGGCTGGCTAACCGGAGCGCAGCTAGCGCGCGTGGGTCCATGGTTTTTGCCAACGCCGAATAGCCGGCGGCGTCGGAGAGAACAAGGCGCTCGATTCGCTCCGGATGCGCCGCGGCGAAAGCGGCCGCCACCCAGCCTCCCAAAGAATTGCCAACCAACGATGCGCGCTGGATTTTCAATTCGGTCAGAAAACCATCGAGAAAATCAACGAGAGTGCTTACGCGATAATTGAGCAGCGGTTTTTCGGAACGGCCGAAGCCGATCTGATCAAATGCGACGACGCGAAATCGGGCAGCCAACAATGGAATTACCGAATCCCAAACTTTGACATTGTCTGCCAGCCCATGGATGAGGATCACGGGCGCGCCGCTGCCCGCTTCCACGTAGTGAATCTTGGCGCCATAGACGGTAACAAACCTGTCGCTCTCCTGCGCCTGCGCCAGACAGTGTGGCACAGAGATTGCGCTTGCGAGCAGGCACGATAAAACAAACCTCAACATACCAGTTTACCGGGGCAGTGATTGCTCCGCATTGGCCAGGGCGTAGGCAAGCACTGCGACAACCGCCGCGTTTTCCGCCAACTCTTTTGGCACAATCTTGTCCAAGGTATCGGCGGCGGTGTGATGATAATTGAAGTAGAAACGGCTGTCCTGAATCGGACTAAATGCCGGCACGCCGGCTTTCTCGAGTGGCTCGATATCGGCTCCGCAGTGTTCAACCAAATCGAGAATGCCAGCGCCTGATTCCTGCAGTACGCTCGCGACCGGCGCCAGCATTTTTTTCACTTCGGAATTGGCGTGGATGTTAACTCCAATCGGATGACCGGCGCCGTTGTCTGTTTCCAGCGCTGCGAAGTGATTTGAGATTTCTTTTTCGTGATCCTTTGCGTATTGCTTTGAGCCGCGCGCACCGTTCTCTTCATTCATCCACGCGATCACGCGAATGGTGCGCTTCGGTCTGAGACGAAGTTTTTGGATCAGGTTTGCCGTCTCCATGGAAACTGCGACGCCTGCGGCATCATCAATCGCGCCTGTGCCCAGATCCCACGAATCGAGATGGCCGGAAACGATGATGATTTGTTCAGGATGTTCGCTGCCTTCGATGTCGGCGATCACGTTTGCGCTTTCGGCATCGGGCAGCGTTTGGGGAGTGAGAACTAATTTCATTCTCACCGGTCCCTCTGAAACCAGATTCGCAATCAGATCGGCGTCCTCGGCCGTGACCGCGGCGGCGGGGATTCTAGGCGCGTCAGGCGCGTAATGGGTGTAGCCTGTATGCGGCAGCCGGTAATCGGCGCCACCCACGGAGCGAACCAGACAAGCTGCAGCGCCCAGCCGCGCGGCGGCGCTGGGGCCGTCGCTGCGATAGACAACCGCCTCGCCGTACGCGTCACCGCCGCGGCCCTGAGCAGCCATTTGTTTGTCGAACGGATAATTGAACAGCACGATTTTGCCCGCGATTTTCCCACGGCCTAACGAGTTTAGCTCATCGAAATTCTTCACTGCGATCACCTCAGCGGTGATTCCCTCCGGAGGGGTGGCGACGCTCGGCCCAAGAGCGGTGAGCACAATCTTCTGCGTCGTTCCCGCCGCCATGCCGGGAAATTCCACAAGCGCTCCCCTTTCCTCGCCGCGCATCCAGTGAGGCACCATCACTTTCTCGAGGCGCACATCACAGCCGAGCTTTCGCAGCTCGCCCGCTACATATTCCACAGCTTTGGCCGCCTGCGCCGACCCGCTTAAGCGCGGGCCGATGTTGTTCGCCAGATGCGCCGCCTGCCGATAAGCGTAGCTGCTGTTCAAAGCCGCTTGCTGCAATCGGTGCAAATCTGCCAGCGTCTGCGCTGGAAAGACCATCGGCGTCGGCGACGGCCCAGGCGTTTGGCGCGCCTCCAGTTTTTCACCGCAGCATAAAAGTGAGAACAACAGAAAGCAGATGGCACGACAACATTTATCGAACATCCCCAATTTTGTCAGAGGAGTTTTCAAACATCAATTTGCGAGGAGAGGGCCGACGGCGGTTTATAAGCGTGGCGATGCAGGTATTGCACAGTTTCCCTTTTAGGCTGCGCCTGTGGGTGCCGGGTTAGTCAGCGCCAGAATCCGCTGCTTTTTCGCGGAGTAATCGAGGGAATGGAAACAGCGGATTTCATCCAAGCGACGAGCGGCGTTCAGCGTGTCGAGATAGCGCGTGTAACTGGAAGCCAGCTGCGTGGTCTCCAGATAACGGCCGCGCAGGTTCGTGTCGCGGAATGCCTCCGGACATTGACGCGAGAACAGGTGGAAGCGCAGCCAGCGCCGATCGGTTTGCGAGATGCGCTGGGTTTTGCGAAAAAACGCCACGAACAACAGCAACACAAGATAGGTGTCCACCTGGGCCTGGAGCTCGAGATTGCGGGCGAAATCCTCCGAGCAAATCTCGCGCACTCCACGTTTGAACTGCAGCGCGGCGTGCAGGGCGTGGTTCAATTCCTCCACGAACGCGATGAGCGATCGAATATTGCAATCGCCCAGCCCGGCGCGCGGATCGTGTTGTTCGAGTTGTTCAATCAACCAGCGCGAATAGTAAATGCCAATGTACAGCCGATCTCCGGCTTTCCGGAGAAATGTGCGGGCCAGCTCGCTCAATTCGCGCGCGGATTTGCCGGCAAGTCGCGACAACTGCGCGCAGCGGGCGTGGTCAATGAGGCAATCTTCCAGATTGATTCCCACCTGCGCGTAGGTGCGCTCAAATAATCTCTGGATTTGGCTAAAGAGCGTCTCGTTCACAGGCAGCAAACAGCTGCGGCCCTGTCTGGATCCGCCATCCGGAGGTGAGCAGGAGGTTGGATTGCCGTTTCATTTACAGCGAGAGCGACGGCCGAGCGGACTCATCCAGATTCAGCAACCGATCCGACAACTCGTTGAGCGCCACTCGGACTTCGCGGAATTGGCCTGCCAGCCCTTCAAACACATCGTCCAATTCGCAACGGCGAGCGACGGCGTGGGAGGCAACAATTTGATAGTTGGCGCGACCAATCTGTTCGTAGAACTCAATGTCCGGTCCGCCGCGCCGCCGCCGGCGTTGAGTGTTTTCGTGAAAAATGCCACTGATGAACAGCGAGTAATTGCCGATGTGAGCCCGGAGCAAAAATGCCTGCTCTGGCGTGGCGCGGTTCAGGGCGATCAACATGTCGGAAATGTATTGTTCAGCCAGCTGATGCGTTTCGTGGGAGATCTGCAGCCGGCTGGCGCGCGAAAACGCTTCGAGCAACGAGGCCACGTAATCGCAAAGCTTGCGGTCGCCGATCCCGCCCTGCCGCAAGACGTGTCGGGCGAGCACGTAAAAATAGAACTGAGAGGAGATCCGCAGCTGTCCGCAATGATTCAAAATGGCGTCCACCAGCCGCGGATGATCCAGAATGGAATCGCGCGTTTGAGCGTCGCTTAAAAGATCCACCAGCGACACCTGGTCGGTTGGCGAACGCGAAAGCGTGCGCACGATGAAGTCGAAATCGGCGGCCGTAAATCGGGCCCGACAATTCGCCCTAATCATCGGTAATTCACAATGCGCAATGAGCGCGCATCTGGCAAGCGAGACCTTTTACCCGTCAACGCAATGAAGTTACTCACGCACACATTCTCGAATCTGGAAAAGCGGTTACCGGCCATCGGCCTTTCGGGGTCGCCGGCGGAGCGCCCGGCGGTTTGCGCATGAGCGGGTGGAATCCGATAGGCGGAGTCGTAGGGGGAGTCGTTGGTGGCGCGATTGCGGCTGTGCAAGCGCTCTGCTAAAAAGGGTCGCTTTGGGTCCGGCACCCCCTTTCGAAGCAGGCTTCGCGTTGTGCAGGTGTTTGGCCAACATGTTTCGCCTGCGGTGGTGAAGCAGTTGCTCATCCAACCCGCCGGGCTTCAAACGGAGTTGCGGCACATGTGTTTTGGTTTTCGATATTCGCGATCTCGCTGCATTTGCCGAAACGACGCCGCCGGAGTGCCTACTCGGGAAGTTGCTCGTCTGAGCATCCCCTCTCCGCCGGAAAATCCCAGGTCCGCCCTGGCGATGGCGGCTGCGGCTTCCTCGAAATTGCCCTGCGCGCCGCCAAGTGTCGCCTTCACCACGTTCACACCGGATTCGATAATGCGCCTGATCACGCCTGCCGGATCCTCGTCTGAAATCGGAAAGCCGATTTCGGCCAGGACGTTTGCGTCGAGGATAAAGGCCTTGCAATATAACTCCGCTGCGCCAGGCGACACAGATGCCAGTGTTCGGGCGGCGGCCGGGTTGGCACGACCAAAGAGCGTTCGGCTTGAACGCGGCCAGCGTCGCGGTGCCGCTCAGGGTTTTGGTGAACTGCCTGCGGCTGATCATTTGGGCAAACGCGGGAAATTTGTCCGTTGTGGCGTGCCTTGGCGGGGTTGGAAAGCAAAACAGCCGGACCCTTTCGAGTCCGGCTGTTCGAATTCACATATTGTTTCGGCTTAGCCCCAAAATTCTCCGGGGTTTTGTCCGAGACGGCTCAATAATCCATGTCGCCCATGCCACCGCGAGGCATTGGAGGATTTTTTTCCTTTTCCGGAATTTCCGTGACCAATGCTTCAGTGGTGAGCAACAGGCCGGCGATGGAGGCTGCGTTCTGCAACGCGCTGCGGGTAACCTTTGTGGGATCCACGATCCCCGCCTTCACCAGATCGGTGTACTGGCCGGTGGAGACGTCGTACCCTTCGTTGCCTTTGCGCTTCTTCACTTCCTCGACAACGAGCGCGCCTTCGGCGCCGGCGTTATCGGCCAACTGCCGGGTGGGTTCCTCGATGGCGCGGCGTACGATCTGCACGCCAATTTTCTCGTCGCCTTCGAGGTTTTTTAGGTTGTCGAGGGCTTTCTGCGCGCGCAGCAGGGCTACGCCGCCGCCTGCCACGATGCCTTCCTCAACTGCAGCACGCGTGGCATGCAAGGCGTCTTCGACTCGAGCCTTTTTCTCCTTCATCTCGGTCTCAGTGGCGGCGCCCACGTTGATGACTGCAACGCCTCCGGCGAGTTTCGCCAGACGCTCCTGGAGTTTCTCCTTATCGTAATCGCTTGTCGTCTCCTCGATCTGCCGTTTGATCTGGGCGACGCGTCCCTGGATATCGGCGGGTTTGCCTTCGCCTTCCACAATGGTGGTGTTCTCTTTGTCCACCGTGACGCGTTTGGCGCGACCGAGATCCTCAAGCTTGATGTTCTCCAGCTTGATGCCCAGATCTTCGGTGATGCACTTGCCTCCGGTGAGCACGGCGATGTCCTCCAGCATTGCCTTGCGACGATCGCCGAAACCAGGGGCTTTCACGGCACAACATTGCAGAGTGCCGCGCAACTTGTTCACCACCAGGGTGGCCAGCGCTTCGCCTTCCACATCCTCGGCAATGATGAGGAGCGGACGTCCGGCCTTGGCGACTTTCTCCAGCAACGGAAGCAGATCTTTGAGACTGGAGATTTTCTTTTCGTGGATGAGGATGTACGCGTTCTCGAGCACCGCTTCCATCGCTTCGGCGTTGGTCACGAAATAGGGCGAGAGATAGCCTTTGTCGAATTGCATGCCCTCGACCACTTCCAGCGTTGTCTCGATGCCCTTGGCTTCCTCCACCGTAATGGTGCCATCCTTGCCAACCTTGTCCATGGCGTCGGCAATGATCTCGCCGATTTGCTTGTCCCAGTTGGCCGAGACGGTCGCCACCTGCGCGATTTCGGTGCGGTCGCTGACTTTCTTGGAGAGTTTCTTCAACTCTTCAACGATGGCATCGACTCCTTTCATGATGCCGCGCTGCAAGGAAGTCGGGTTCGCTCCCGCGGTGACGTTGCGCAGCCCTTCGCGGTAAATGGCTTCCGCGAGGATGGTCGCCGTGGTGGTGCCGTCGCCCGCCACATCCGAGGTTTTGGAGGCGACTTCGCGCACGAGCTGGGCGCCCATGTTTTCGTAGGGATCCTCCAGCTCGATCTCCTTTGCCACCGTCACACCATCTTTGGTGATGGTGGGGCTGCCGAATTTCTTGTCGAGAATCACGTTCCGGCCGGCAGGACCGAGCGTGGCCTTGACGGCCTTGGACAGTTTCTCGACACCGCGCAGCAGCGTTTGCCGCGCCGTTTCATCGAATTGTAGTTGTTTCGCTGCCATAAGCTGTTTCTCCTCCTTTTATCCGATGATGCCGAGGATGTCGTCCTCGCGCATGATGAGATAATTTTTGTCGTCGATTTTGATCTCGGTGCCGCCGTATTTGGAGATCAGCACCCGGTCGCCCTTTTTCACCGTGAAATCAATCTTTTTGCCTTCCTCGGTGATTTTCCCGGTGCCCAGGGCGACGACTTTTCCCTCCTGTGGTTTTTCCTTGGCGGTATCGGGGATAATGATCCCGCCCTTTTTTACTTCCTCCTCTTCGATCGGTTGCACCAGCACGCGATCTCCGAGTGGTCTCACATTAACTTCTGCCATAAGTTGTTTATCACTCCTTCTGGTTTGTTTGGTTGCGCCAGCGGCCCCGACGCCTGTCGGGGTCGCCGGCAAAATTGGCATTGGAAGAATTCGCGGGCGATGCGCCGTTATTTCTTTTTGTTTTCATCCACGACCTCGAACTCCGCATCGACTACGTCGCCTTCGCGTTTGGCATCCTTCTCCGGTTGCGGGCGCGCGCCGGCTTCGCCTCCCGGAGGCGGCCCCGCCTGAGCGGAGGCCTGCTTGTAGAGATCGGCGCTGACCTCCTGGAATTTGCTCTGCAAATCGTCGTAGGCGCGCCGGATCGCGTCGGTGTCGTTGCGATTGATCGCGTCGCGGACCGCAGCGATGGCGTCCTCGACCCTTTTACGCTTGTCGCCGGAGACCTTGTCGCCGATTTCCTTGAGTTGCTTCTCGCACTGATAGGCGAGCATGTCGGCGTTGTTTTTGATTTCCACAGCTTCCTTGGCCTTTCGGTCTTCTTCGGCGTGGAGCTCGGCCTCTTTGCGCATCCGCTCGACCTCCTCCTTGGTCAATCCGCTGGAGCCGGTGATGGAAATCTTCTGTTCCCGGCCGGTGCCGAGATCCTTTGCGCTGACGTGCAGGATGCCGTTGGCGTCGATGTCGAAAGTGACTTCGATCTGGGGCACGCCGCGCGGAGCCGGAGGAATTCCATCGAGATGGAAGACACCCAGCTGCTTGTTGTCGCGCGACAGCGGTCGCTCGCCCTGGAGGACCTTAATCTCCACGCCGGGCTGATTATCGCTGTAGGTAGTAAAGATCTGCGATTTCCGAGTGGGGATTGTGGTGTTGCGCGGAATCATGGGTGTGGCTACGCCGCCGGCGGTCTCGATTGCCAGCGTCAGCGGCGTCACGTCCAGCAGAAGCACGTCCCTGACTTCGCCCTTCAGGACGCCACCCTGAATCGCTGCGCCGACAGCCACAACCTCGTCGGGATTCACTCCTTTGTGCGGCTCTTTGCCGATGAGATTGCGGGCGGTTTCAATCACTTTGGGCATGCGCGTCATGCCACCGACCAGAACGAGCTCGTTCACGTCGCGCTCAGTGAGCTTCGCGTCGCTGAGGCAGGCCTTTACGGGTGGAATGGTCCGCTGAATCAGGTCGTCGGTCAGCTGTTCGAGCTTGGCGCGAGTCAGTTTTTTCTGGATATGTTTGGGCCCCGACGCGTCTGCCGTGATAAAGGGCAGGTTGATTTCGTACTCCTGCGCACTGGAGAGCGCGATCTTGGCTTTCTCAGCTTCTTCCTTGATGCGCTGGATGGCGTCGGGTTGTTTGGTCAGGTCGATGCCGGTCTCCTTTTTGAACTCCTGCACGATCCAGTCCATCACCCGCGCGTCCCAGTCGTCTCCCCCGAGGTGAGTGTCGCCGTTGGTCGCCTTGACCTCGAACACGCCGTCGCCGATCTCGAGCACAGAAATATCGAATGTTCCGCCGCCAAGATCGTAAACGGCGATCTTCTCGTCCTTTTTCTTGTCCAGACCGTAGGCTAACGACGCCGCAGTCGGTTCATTGATGATGCGCAAGACTTCCAGACCGGCGATTTCTCCCGCCGCCTTGGTCGCGTTGCGCTGGGAATCGTTAAAATAGGCGGGCACGGTGATGACGGCCTGCGTAATCTTCTCGCCGAGTTTCGCCTCCGCGTCGGCTTTGAGCTTGGACAAAATCATCGCCGAAATTTCCGGCGGCGAGAAGGTCTTGAGCTGTCCATTGACTTCCACTTGGACATGTGCGTCGCCATTGGCTGCCTTCACGATCTTGTACGGCACGCGCTTCTGTTCCTCGAACACTTCGTCGTACTTGCGGCCCATGAAGCGCTTGATCGAAAAAATGGTGTTTTGCGGGTTAGTGATGGCTTGCCGCTTCGCAGCCTGGCCGACCAGCCGCTCGCCACTCTTGGTAAATGCCACGACCGAGGGCGTCGTGCGCGCGCCTTCGCTGTTTTCCAACACTACGGGGTCGCCACCCTCCATGACGGCCATGCAGGAGTTGGTGGTCCCCAAATCAATACCTAAAATCTTAGCCATAAAAATTTTCCTTTCCTGCTTGAGAGTTCAAGCGGTTTATCTCCTAAGCAACTGATGGGCCAACCCCGCCGGTCGTGCTTAAGGCGCTGCAAAAAATAAACTTATGTTGATTACTGAAAGGGCATCGCGAGCGCGAGCTGCGACGATTCGACTCAATGCGCGGCGTATCGCGGCTGTCCAGCGAGTCATGCCGACACTGCTAAAACGTTAGCGTTCCCTCTTCGAATAACCCCGCCTGTTTATGCCTGTTTATATTAGGCTAAGCAGCGCCGTTTAATTTCGTTTCACGTTGTTCACTACATTGGTATTTTTTGGGCGTGCAGCAATATCACGACCTTCTGCGACTTGTCTTGGAAAAGGGTCGGCCGCGCTCCGATCGCACCGGCACGGGCACATTGTCAATTTTCGGGGTGCAGACGCGGTTTGATCTACGGCCGAGCGGGCCGGGTTTCCCGCTGGTCACGACAAAGAAGCTTCACATCAAATCGATTATTTACGAGCTGCTTTGGTTTTTACGCGGCGACACCAACATTGCGTACCTCAACGAGCATGGCGTGACGATCTGGGATGAATGGGCTGATAAGGATGGAAACCTTGGCCGGGTTTACGGCGCGCAGTGGCGTGATTGGCGGGGTGCAAATGGTGTGCGGGTCGATCAAATCGACAAGGTCATTACCCAGCTTAAATCAAATCCACAAAGCCGACGGCTTATAGTCAGCGCGTGGAACCCGGCCGAGCTCGATCAGATGGCGTTGCCGCCGTGTCACGTGCTGTTCCAGTTCTATGTGCAGGACGGTGAGTTAAGCTGCCAGCTTTATCAGCGCAGCGCCGATCTTTTCCTCGGCGTGCCGTTCAACATTGCTTCCTATTCGCTGCTCACAATGATGGTCGCCCAGGTTGTGAATCTTATGCCCGGCGATTTCATCCATACGTTTGGAGATCTCCATCTCTACTCCAATCATCTCGAGCAAGCCCATCAACAGCTGGCGCGCGAATGCCGACCACTGCCCCGAATGAAGCTAAATCCTGTGATTAAAAACCTTCAGGATTTCAGATATGAAGATTTTGAGCTGATTGGATATGATCCGCACCCTGCCATCAAGGCGCCGATCGCGGTGTAGCTCGTCTTTGTGAAATTCAGATCTCGCGCGCAATCAACTTGTGCGACAGCTCCGGTCTCCCGTGGCAATGGCGCACGTTCGCGTAGAGTCGCGCAAACGACAGACGCGCGAATGATGCGGCTGGGCTGAGTGCGCGGGGAAAAAGGCCGAGCGGGAATTAGTTTTTGGAATGATCGGCGGCGGCGGTTTTCGGCCCGCGCGAAAGATCAATCAAATCCGCCAGAATATTCAAAGTCTCGTCGCGTTCAGGATCTATGACTGGGTCCTTCGTGTCGTCATCGGTCCCGTTCCCGCCGCCCAGATCTGAATCGCTGTCAGAAGCTGCTTCCGATTCTACTTTTGGGAATGTGCCTTTCTTCTTCATCTCGGCGAGTTTCCCCGGATACATCACCAGCTGCAGATTTGGCTGGTCAACCGTATCGAGCGTCAACCGGTAAATTTCCGGCTCCTCCTGATTTCGCGCGAGCCTCTCCTTGGAGCGCAACTCCTTGCGCAATTTGTCGTCCTGCAGCTCTTTCCTGCGCACCTCTTCGTTCAGCGAGATTCGGTTCTCGTCAATTTTGTGGCGCAGCCGCTCCATGTCTTCCATCACGTAGTGAAACTCCGGATTGTTTTTGACCCGTTCCTCGGAGCGTCTGCGCAGTTGATCAACGAACAGAGAATGCGTGTCGGACCATTTGGTGTATCTGGCCTTTGGCACCTCGTCGTAGGGCAGGGCGTTTTTTAGCGCGCTTTCTCCAAACTCCGGCAGATCGGTCAGACTCGGCAGCACGATGTCGGAAGCCACGCCGTGCAGTTGTGTTGAGCCGCCGGCAACGCGATAAAACTTCTGGATCGTCAATTTCAGCGCGCCATCTTCATCGGAATGGCTGCCCAGAAGCGAGGCAAATCGGCCGATTGGCAGAATGGTTTGCACCGTTCCTTTGCCAAAAGTGTTTTTGTCGCCCACGATCACTGCGCGGCCATAATCCTGGAGGGCAGCGGCGAAAATTTCGCTGGCCGACGCGCTTTGCCGGCTGGTCAAAACAACCAGCGGCCCTGTGTAAGCGATTGACGCATCCGGGTTGGGCGAAACTCTGATCTGGCCATTGTAATCCTTGGTCTGGACAATGGGGCCGGATTTCAAGAACAAACCTGTCAGGGCAAGCGCTTCCTCGAGAGAGCCGCCCCCGTTTCGGCGCAGGTCAATCACCAGACCGGCGATGTTTTCTTTCTTGAGGCGTTTCAAGAGAGCCAGCACATCGCGGGTGGTGCTCTTCTGGTGTTTGTCCATGTCCGCGTAGAAGGAGGGAAGAGTGATCCAACCCAGCTTGAGTGGATTGCCGTTTTCATCCTTTTTGATGATAATATCTGCGCGCGCTTCCTGGTCCTTCAGTTTAATTTCGTCCCGCACCAGCTCGACACTCTTGCGTCGGGAAGGGTCAGTGGCGTCGGCCGGAATTACCAGCAGGCGGACGCGGGTGCCTTTCTTGCCGCGAATCATTTCGACAACCTTGTCCAGCCGCATTTCACGAACATCGACGAAATCACCCTGACCCTGCGCAACGGCCGTGATTCGGTCGCCTACCTTCAAGCGCCCATCGACCTGGGCAGGCCCGCCGGGAACCAGGCTTTCGATTTTAGCGTAGCCGTCTTCGGAGCGAAGCAGAGCGCCAATGCCCACGAGGGAGAGGCCCATGTTAATGCTGAAATTTTTCATGTCGGCCTTGCTGAGATATTCCGAGTGCGGGTCGTAGGTTTGGGCCAGCGCATACAGATACAATTTCATTTGCTCGTCCTTGTCTTGTTCGTGGACGTTGCGCGCGAGTCGCTCGTAACGACGCGCCACCAGTTGAGCGGGCGGCTCGATGGGATGTTCGCTCAGGCGTTCCTGCAACAGCTCATTCATGATGCGGCCCCGCCAGAGTTGATCGGCCTCCTCCTCGTCTTTTGGCCACGGCGCCTTTTGCCGGTTCAACTCGACAGTGGCGTTGGTTTTAAAGTCCAGCGGCTGTTTGAGCAGTTGCTTAATTTTCGCCACCCGTTCATCGACGCGCCTGGCGTAGAGCGCGTAGATGTCGTAGGCAGGCTTCAGATTTCCCAGAAGAACTTCGCCGGCCATCGAGCTGCCATATTTGGAGTTTAAGTCATCGACATCTTTCTGGGTGAAAAAGAGATGACTGTAATCGAGCGTCTCCAGATACGTTTGAAGAAATTTTCGCGAAAGGTCGGCATTGAGTTTCTGGCGCGTGTAGTGGCCCTCCTCGAGGAGGCGCCCGACAGACATGGCAATTGTTTCCCTTGAAGAGGCCAGGGCCGACGGGGATGCGGAGGAAACCGTTAAGAGGATGGCGCCCAGCGCCAGCGACCGTCGCAGAGATGCTTTCATTAGTGAAAAAGAAAAGTTGAGTACTTTTGCAGAGTTCCGGGTGAAGCGCAAGGTGATCAGAGGACGTCGAGCATCTGAGAAGTGAGACAATGAGCGCGCGAAAAGATTCAATCGAGCCAGAATTTCGGGGAGAACCCAGAGCGCAACCCGGGCAAAGGCGCGCTCAACGGGTTTTTGCTGAGCCAAGATTTCTGCTGTTGCTCGGCGTCGCGGGCGGGATTAAGCGTTCGTGATTTGTCGGTAGTTGGTGTAATGCGGTGCGTGTTCAAGCGATTTTGCGGGGGTATCTTCGAAACGAATTGTTACCTGTTCCAGGCCGCGCAGGGCTGGATCCTTTTTGACGCTCCCGACGGTGCCTGCCAATGGCTTATTGCTCTGGGAGTCACTCCGGAGCTTTTGCTCCTGACTCATGGCCACATCGATCACGTCCAGGATGCGGCGAAGATCCAGCGGCAGTTCAATTGCCAGATCGGCTGCCATCCGCTCACCGCGCCTATGATTTCGGACCGCGATTTCTTTCGCAATTTCGGTTTCGGACTGGAGATAGAACCGGCGCGTCCGGACTTCACGATTGAGGAAACAGCCGGTCAAAGTTTCCTAGGGACAGAGTTTCAAGTGATTGAAGTCCCTGGCCATTGTCCCGGCAGCCTCTGCTTTTTTCAACGCGGCGAAGAATTGCTGATTGCAGGCGACGTGCTCTTTGCCGGCGGCGTCGGCCGCGGCGATTTGCCCGGGGGCGATATGGATCTTTTGATCACCGGCATTCGGCGAAAATTATTCCCGCTGGGCGACAATGTGACGGTGCTTCCGGGCCACGGACCGCCAACCACGATCGGTGCGGAACGCAAGAGCAATCCGTTTCTGAGCTAAAACTCCGCGGTCCCTTTGGGTAATTTTTCAAGCGTCTGCGCCAATTCCGCTGTTCCCTCGATTTCGGTGAGGATTTGGCGAAGCGATTGCAGCGCCGCCGGCACAAATGTCAAGAAGTGCCCGTGACCTTTGACCAGGCCAAGAAAACCATATGCGCCCAGCGCCTGCATGAGGCGCTGCATCGCGCATAGCCGGAGGATCTCGCTAAAGTCCGCGGCTGGTTGACCGCCACAGTAATACCGGAGCAATTCGGCGCGTTCCGTCTGGCGGAGCTGCACATACGGATCGTAGAGCAACGAGGCCAGATCGTACTGCGCAAGCCCAGGTCGCATCCCCTGGAAATCGATCAGGTGAGCCTGCCCGTTGCGCATAATGATGTTTTGCGATTGAAAATCGCGGTGCACAAGATTTCGCTCCAGAGCGCCGAGCCGTTCCGCGATTGCAGCGAGCCCTGGCGAGGCGGCAAGCATCTCAAGTGTGCGCTTGTCGATCTTGAAAAGCCGGCCCAGACAATTTTCGAAAAAATAATTCTGTTCCCAGCGGTACAACGCGGCGTTGAACTCAACCGCCAGACTTGGGCGAATCGATTCCGCTTCGCTCAACGAAAGACGATGCAGCTTGGCAATTTCCTCCAGCGCAGATTCGTAAAGGGCGCGCCGGGCCAGCCAGCTTTCACGGCGATAACTGTAGAGATCGCGCTGGCCCAAGTCCTCGATCCAGATGAGACCTTCAGCCGGATCGTGAAAATAGATCTTGGGCACCCGAATCCCGCGCGCCGCGAGAAACTGTGCAATCTCGACGTAATGCCGGTTTTCTTCCCGCTGCAGATTGTACTTCACCAGGATTAAAGCCTGGTGCTGCGGGCAAAGGATGCGATAGAACTTTCGATCCGAGCCTCCTTTTTCAATCGGCCTGATTTTTATCTGGCCAATGTCCAGCCGCGGAAAACGAATTCGCGTTTGCTCGAGAAGAAGGGTGGTCCTCATGGCGACTGGCTCAGATGTCCGTGTTGCAATGAATGCCGCTAACTGTTTTTCGGGAACGAACAATACAACTTCGTAAACGGCTCGTGGAAGCAATTTGTGCGCCCGGCCACAAAATGGTATCCTCCAGTACGACATCTGCTCCCACTTGGCAGTCGGCGCCCACTACAGTGCAACCGAGCAATTGCGCGCTGGGGTGCACGCTCGCGGTTCGCGCTACACTCTCAGGCCACCGGTCATTCCTCAGGTAATACGGCCTCCAGCGTTCCCGGAGAATTACGCGGTGCACCTCGAGATATTCCGCGCGCGAGCCGATGTTGAACCACTTTCCGCCATTCAATATCAACCCGCCCACTTTCCCGCCGTCGCCAATCCAATCGGAGAGAATCGGGATGAACGAGATTTTCAGGCCGGGCGGGATTCGCCGGAAAATTTCGGAGTTCCAGACAGCGATGTTGGCGAAGTCGAGGGTTCCTGGAGTTCCGTAGCGTTTGGCGATATCAACCACACGGTTGCCGCGAAACGCCACATCGGTGCCCAGACCGGTTGCACGCAGGGCGAGGGTGACATCATTCCCGCGGGCGAAATGTTCTTCGATTAACGGTTGCAGATCGATGTCCGTTAAAATATCGCCGCTGTAAGTGATGAATGCTCCGTCGCCGAGTGAAGGCTCGGCATTCTTGATGCCGCCGCCAGTCTCAAGCAACTCCGGCTCATGAATGAGCGCGACCGAGCGACCGGCGTAGCTGTTCTCGGGAAAAAACGCCTGAAACATTTCCGGGAACCGATGCATGTTAATGACCAATTGGCGCACCCCTGCCGCGATCAGGTGATCCAACGCGAAAGTAATCAGTGGCCTCTGGTAAATCGGGATAAGCGGTTTGGGTATTTCATCGGTCAAAGGTCGCAGACGCGTGCCGAGTCCCGCGCTGAGAACGAAAGCCTGCGTGATGGTGCTCATGGCGATGCGCCGCGCACAACGGCGGAGCAAACTGTCCAGCGCAGAGCATCCCGGCAACGGGAAATTTCGACGCCCAAAAAGTTTGCGCTCATCCAAATCTAATCGCGCAGCGTCTCTCGCGAATCGGTGACGCGCAATTTGCCCACGCCTGGTTCGCCAATCTCAAGCTGCTTGATTGCCTGCGCGATCGCCCACTCGCACGATCGGGTGCCCACAGGCGATGGCGGCCAACGTCGGCACGCTGATGTGCATGCAGCTGCTGCATATTGCTCCGCTCCCGGTGAATGGATTCGTCACCAGCGCCTGAGATAGAGGGTGCGCGTGCCAAAGTCGATAATACCATGATGCCGGCGCAAAGTTTCAGCGCCCAGAAGCCCTGCCACCGGCGAGCCTTCGAGCGATCCCTCGTGAATCAGCCCGTCGAGATCAACAACGCCCACTTCCTTGTTGATGAGGTCCACCGAACCAACTCTTAGCTTGCGGATGCGCGCCACGCGAACGTCCCGCTCCCGGAGGTTCACGGCGGCGGAGCTGAAATGCGTTTGCCTGGTCGCAATTCGCATTTTGCGCACAAAAGAACGATGCAGGAGCGTGGTGAACGAGCCAGTATCGACCATTAATGTGGCTGGTCGTCCGTTAACGGAACCCTTTACATAGAGATTGAAATCATCACTCACCTGGATCGGGATGGCCTGCAGACCGCGCAGATCAAAACCGGGTATATCGCCGGAAAGGCCTCGATTGGTCCTGAGGATCAACAACTGCCGCTGGCAATCAAGCACCGCTTGCGCAGGGAAAAGGATATCCGCACCGATAACTCCATCGATTTCCCGTTCATGAGTGCGCCGCGCCGCGCGAGCCGGCTCGCCAAAATCCACCGTGACCACGGGTTCATCGACGAGTGTCAATCCACCCAGCCGCAATTCGCGCGCAATGGCCACATTGTTAAATGTGCCGTTGATCTGGACACGCGCCGGAAGGTTTGAATCGGCAGAAACCGGTCCCAAACGAAAATATTTTCGGCGCTGCAAAGCAATGGCGCTCACCGGCGCGCCGCTGTCAATGGTCAGCCAAGCCGGTCTGCCGTTGATAAGGGCGCGAACCATCAAATGATTTTGTCGCGAGCGCACTAGAGGCAACGCTTCGAAGCGGGCGTTGCCCCTTGCGGGTAACGTCGGGGGAAGGGCGACGAAAGCGACCGTCAGCGCGGCTGCCGCGCGCACGACCGATGGAAATCTCCACCGAATCTGATCATGGTCCGCTAAAGTCACGGCGGCGGAGAGATTAGCATGGTTCTTTTTGTGCAAAAGAATTTTCGCGCTTTCCCGCGGGGCTGACGGCGGCGGTCTGAAAAAACATCGAATCTTTGCCGTTGCCTGATCCGCGCCTCTGATGGTTAACTCTCCGCCAAAACGCGACTCCTCCAATGACCATCCCCGAAGCGCCCGCAACCGACCAGAAGTTCGTCCGCGGATTGGGGCTGCTAGATTCCACGATGTTGGTGGCCGGTTCAATGATTGGCTCGGGAATTTTTATCGTCTCCGCCGACATTGCGCGGCTGGTGGGTTCGCCGGGATGGCTTCTGGTAGTTTGGGCTGTGACCGGCGGGCTGACCATGGTCGCTGCGCTGGCTTACGGCGAGCTGGCTGCCATGATGCCCCGAGCCGGCGGCCAATACATCTATCTGCGCGAAGCCTACAGTCCGCTGTGGGGATTTCTCTATGGCTGGACGTTGTTCCTCGTAATTCAAACAGGAACAATCGCCGCGGTAGCGGTGGCCTTTGCGCGATTTCTCGGAGTATTCACCGACGCCGTCTCGCCGACGCGATGGATCGTGCCGCCGATCCTGCTCTCCCCGCGTTATGCGCTCAGCCTTTCGGCGCAGCAACTGGTGGCGATCCTGATCATTTTGTTTCTCACCATCCTAAACACGCGCGGCTTGCAGCTGGGCAAACTGATCCAGAACGTTTTTACGTCGGCAAAAACATTATCCCTGTTTGCATTGGTTGTGCTGGGAATATTTGTGGGGCGCAACGCCGATGCGTTGCGCGCAAACCTTGCAAATTTCTGGACGCCGTCCTCGCCTTCATTGATCACGTCGGACCTTCCATTTGTAAGCCCGGTTTCGGCTGCGGGAAGCGCGCTTGGAATGTTGATCGCGATTTGCGTGGCTCAGGTCGGATCGCTGTTTTCCGCAGACGCATGGAACAACATTACCTTCACAGCCGGCGAAGTGCGTGAGCCGCGCCGAAATATTCCGCTGTCGCTTTTGTTTGGCACAGGATTAGTAATCGCGCTGTACCTGCTTGCTAATGTTGCTTATCTTTGCGTGCTGCCATTGGACAAAATCCAGCACGCGCCCGATGACCGTGTGGGGACTGCGGCCATGCAGGTCATGTTCGGCAGCGCGGGCGCTGGGATTATGGCGATCGCGATCATGGTTTCTACGTTCGGCTGCTGCAACGGGCTGATCCTGGCAGGGGCGCGCGTCTATTATGCCATGGCGCAGGACGGCTTGTTTTTTAGGGCGACCGGCAGACTCAACTCAAAGCATGTGCCCGCCGTGGCGCTGATCCTCCAAGGCATCTGGACAGCGTTGCTTGTGTTGCCGCGCACCCGCAACATTGACCCCGCGACTGGGGCAGTGACCTATGGGAACCTCTACAGCAATCTCCTGGATTACATCATTTTTGCGGCCCTGATTTTTTATGTGCTGACGATTGCCGGCGTATTCGTGCTTCGAAAGAAGCGGCCGGAAGTGGAGCGGCCTTATCGCGCGTTCGGTTACCCGGTTCTTCCAGCGCTTTACATGGTGGGCGCCATCGCCATCATGCTTGCCTTGCTCGCTTATCGAGCCCAGACGACATGGCCCGGCCTGGTCATTGTGCTCACGGGCGTGCCGATTTATTTTCTTTGGAAATTTGCGCGGCCAAAATCACGCCCGGCTTGACTTGGTCGTGTGGCGCCGGTTAGCAAGACCAGAAGCAATTTCACTTCATGAACCTGGTTCGAAGGAAAAGCGTCACTCAACTGCAAGCCGATGCCTTAATGGACCAGCGGCTGAAGCGCGCCTTGGGAGCGACCAACCTGACGGCACTCGGCATTGGCGCAATCATTGGCACGGGGATCTTTGTGTTGACGGGCACGGTGGCGGCGCAAAACGCCGGGCCGGCAGTAATCTTGTCGTTTGTGCTGGCCGGTGTGGCCTCCATTTTCGCTGCGCTGTGCTACAGCGAGTTTGCATCGCTGGTGCCAATGGCGGGCAGCGCTTACACGTATGGGTACGCCACACTGGGGGAACTTTTCGCATGGATCATCGGTTGGGATCTGATTTTGGAATATGCGCTCGGCGCGGTGACAGTTTCCATCGGATGGTCGGGCTATGTGGTCTCGTTTTTGCGCGACATCGGCATTGAAATCCCACCGCAATTCTCGGCCGCGCGCGGCACGCTCATCACTCTGGCGGATGGATCGCAGGTGACTGCGATCTTCAATCTGCCTGCGGTAATCATTATTGGTATTGTGACTGTGCTGCTGGTCATCGGGATTCGGGAATCGGCGACGGTCAACAACGTCATCGTGTTCGTGAAGGTAGCTGTGGTGTTGCTCTTCATCTTTGGCGCTGCGCATGCGGTGAACCCCGCCAACTGGCACCCATTTATCCCGCCGAGCAGCGGCGTGCGCGGGCAATTCGGGTGGAGCGGAGTGATGCAGGGCGCGGGCATTGTTTTTTTCGCCTACATCGGTTTTGACGCCGTCAGCACTGCGGCGCAGGAAGCCAAAAATCCGCAGCGGGACATGCCGATCGGGATCCTCGGCTCTCTGTTGATTTGCACTGTGCTGTACATCGCTGTCTCTGCAGTGGCTACCGGGATTGTTCCCTACCGCCAGCTTGACGTACCCGACCCGATCGCGGTGGCTGCGGACCATGCCGGACTGGGCTGGATGTCTTCCCTGATCAAGTTGGGCGCGATTGCAGGTCTGAGCTCGGTGATTCTGGTGATGCTGCTGGGTCAGTCGCGCATTTTCTGGACGATGGCCGACGATGGTCTGCTGCCTCCCTTTGTCAGCAAGGTTCACCCGAAGTTTTGCACGCCCTGGATCACGACGATCGTGACGGGAATTGTGGTGGCCTTCTTCGCGGCATTGTTTACTGTGCGCGAAGCGGGCAGCCTCGTGTCCATCGGCACGCTGCTGGCGTTTGTGATCGTTTCGATCGGTGTGCTTGTGCTGCGTATTCGCGAACCGAAATTACCGCGCAAGTTCAAGACCCCTGCGGTATGGTTCGTTGCGCCGATGGGAGCGATCTCAGCGCTCTATCTCATGGTGTCGCTGCCGTGGCTGACGTGGGAGCGCTTGATTTACTGGTTTGCTATCGGCCTGGTGGTCTATTTTGGCTACGGAGTTTACAACGCCCGGCTTGCTCCACGGAGAATCGCCGGCGAAACCGGCTGGTCCCGCACTCTGAAAATTGCCGGAGTGATCTGGATTGTTTTCGGATCGCTTGGCTCGATTTTGTGGTTGGCGCGTTATCGCACGGACTACATCCCGGGACCGCTGGGCATTGTGATCGGTGCGGGTGGTTTTTTGCTCGCTTGGAGTCTGGGCGCGCTATTGAATCTCATCGCGCAGGTTTCCGATCATACGCATGCCCGGCACCTGATGATGGAGGAGCCGGGTAACACGGGCAAATAGCCTTGAATCGCGGAGCTTTTGCGCTGCGGGTCACCGGCGTGAACACGCGATGCCGCCGCTTCGATCAAAGTTCTACAGCCCGCCTGATGGCCAGTCGCGTTCCCAGCGCTGTGACGAGCTGATAAAAACGAATCCGAGCAAGGCGGCGTCGCGCTGCGCGATTCTCTCTTTGTCAATTTCGCTGGCTGTACGCCAGTCTCTGGCGATCGCAGACAGCGGCAGATTGATGGCTTTAAAAATCTCCCTTTCCCCGGCCGTCAATGGCGCGCCTTGGGCAACCGCGCGGCGCTGAAATCCCGAGATTATTTCAGCGAGGTTTTCGGCAGAGCCTCCATGAAGATTCAGGAGGCGCTGAAAGCTGAGATGAAGGGGGAGAGTTGCCACGTCGGCGATGAAACTTTCCGAAACGCGATCAACCGGCATGACGACTATTGAAGGGGTGGCGACAGAATTCCAAAAGTCGCCTGGTTCAAAGTATCCGATATCGAGTCGATAACGACTTTTGGAATTCGAGACGGTGATGAAACAACTGCCAGCCAGGGGCTCGACAGAGACGCGTTTTTCTTCGACATCTTCCGTATCGCGATAGACACGCAAATAGACGCGCTTATCGGCAGGGGTTTTCCCGGCGAAGAGGGCCGGCCAGTCGATACACCAGCAGGCAAAAATGGTTCTCGGATCACGGCTCACAGCGAAGAATGTTGGCCCGCCCGGCGAGCGAGGAACATCGACATCAGCCAGCCGCGCAAACATGTCGCGTGTCTCGACTCCCAAAGGGACAACCGGCTGCCTCGAGATTCGGAAACCAGAGAGTCCGCGCCTCCGCGCTTTGGAATCTTCTTGGATCATCAGATGATTTCCAATCAGCGTATCTTCGCGCAGATTAAAAAAGAACCAAGCGCCAATTTGTGAATCGGAAGAACTTGGGCGTGATTCCCGGTATGGAGCGAACGGATGACGCGGCATCTGCCGATGTTGCCAATGCAAAAATAGTCAATCTTGCGGAACTGGCGGCGCGTTCGGCAGCGCTCCGTGCCGCGGGGAAACGAATCGTGGCTACAAATGGCTGCTTCGATATACTTCACGTTGGGCATGTGCGTTACCTGAAGGCGGCTCGCAAGCTTGGAGACTTTCTCGTTGTGGGCTTAAATGGAGACGATTCAGTTCGCCAATTGAAAGGATCGAGACGTCCATTGAACAATGAAAGAGATCGCGCGGAAATCGTTGCTGCGCTCGATTGCGTGGATTTTGTCGCGATCTTTCCCGAACTGCGCGCGACGCAGTTCTTGCTCGCCGCGCGGCCGGCCGTTTACGCGAAGGGCGGCGATTACACCGCGACGACTCTCGACCCCGAAGAACGGGCAGTTCTGGAGAAGCTCGGCGCAGAGATAAAGATTCTACCGTTTGAAGCCGGTTATTCGACCTCCCGGTTCCTGGAACAAATTAGCGCGCCCGGGCGATGAAATCCGCGCCCTGCGCAGCAGAGAAAGGGATCGAGGCATGAAAAAGTTGCCAATTGCGATTCTCGGGTCCGGGAAAGGCAGCAATTGTCGAGCGATTCTCGAACGGGTTCGTGCCGGCCAGCTGGAGGTGGACGTGCGTGTGGTGATCTCGGACGTCTGCGACGCGCCTATTCTTGAAATTGCACGCGAGTTTTCCGTGCCGAGTGCTTATCTTCCGCCGGGCCGTTTTCGGACGCGGCTCGAGCCGGAATCGGAGCTGCGCCTGGTGCAAATGCTGCGCGATGCAGGCGCGGCATTAATCGTGTTGGCTGGCTTTATGCGCGTCTTGAAAGCGCCTATGCTGGAGGCGTTTCCCAGGCGCATTGTAAATATTCATCCCTCATTACTGCCAAAATTTCCCGGGCTCGAAGCTTGGAAGCAGGCATTGGAGGCCGGTGAAACGAGAACCGGCTGCACAGTCCATTACGTTGACGAGAAGATTGATCATGGGGAAATAATCGCGCAACGCGAGGTCCCGATCTTGCCGGACGATACGCCCGAGACTCTTCACGCCCGTATTCAAGCGGCAGAGCATGAATTGTATCCCAAGGTGATTGCGGATTTTTGTCGGCTTTACCAGGAGCCATAGCTTTCACAACTGCTCCGGCTTTTGCTCGCGTTGCAGCAATTCTTCCAATGCCGCCGTTGGCTTTTTTTCTTCGTAAAGTATGGCGTAAACCTGGTCAATAATCGGAGTCTCCACGTTCAATTTCCGTGCGCATTCAAACGCGCTCTTGGCGGTTGGAATTCCCTCGGCCACCATTTGCATTTTGGAAGTAATTTTCTTCAGCGGCTCTCCGCGGCCAAGGTATTCGCCTACGCGACGGTTGCGGCTGTGCCGACTGAAACAGGTCGCAATCAAGTCACCCAGGCCGCTCAAGCCGTAGAAGGTTTGCACATTGCCGCCCATCGCGCTGCCGAGTCTTACCAGTTCCGCGAGTGCACGAGTTACCAATGCCGCCTTTGTATTGTCGCCAAAGCCGAGGCCGTCACTTGCGCCAGCGGCGATGGCGAAGACATTTTTTAAGGCGCCGCCCAATTCGACACTGGCAACGTCGTTGCTCGTATAGATGCGAAACCGGGAACTCCCCAGGAAACTTTGCAACTCTATTGCGCAACCGTGGTCCGCACAGGCGACGACGGTCGCCGTCGGTGCGCCGCGCACGACTTCAACGGCCAGATTGGGTCCGGACAAAACTGCGATTTTGGACTGTGGGAAGACGTCGCCAAGCACCTCGCTCATCCGCATCCCTGTGCCGTTTTCGATTCCCTTGGTGCAACTAAGGAGAACGGCCTGCTGATTGTCTAACACGGCTCGAAGCTCGGCTGCGATGGCGCGCAGCGCAGTCGATGGCGTTACAAAAACAATCAGGTCCGCGTCAGCGCAGCGGCGCATGTTGGGCGTAACCTGAACCGATTCGGGCAGTGTAAGTCCTGCCATGTAGTCCGTGTTTTCACGTGAATTTTCAAGACGCGCGGCGCGCGCAGCGTTATGGCTCCAAAGGCAAATTTTTCGGTTATCCTGCGCCCACAACCACGCCAATGCAGTCCCCCAACTGCCCGCGCCGAGGATCGCCGTTTTCGCAAACCTCATTTTCGTTTATAACGTGGCTCGGTTCCCCGAGCCAGCCGTTCAATGTTCGAGCGATGTCGAAGTATGACAAAAACTGCCAACCCAGCTGCGACATAAAAAAGGGGTCCGGTTTTTGCCAGAGCCAAAATCACCAGCGGCAGAGCCACTGCGGCACCGATGGATGCTAGTGAGACATACCGGGTCACCCAGAAAACGGTGCACCAAATCATCAGCCCGATGATGGCCGCAACAGGAGCCAACCCGAACAAGACGCCGGCTGACGTGGCGACTCCTTTGCCTCCTCGAAAGCATAGCCAAACGGGAAACGAATGTCCAACCACACACATAAAGCCGCTAATGATCATTAGCAGTTGCGCGGCGGATTCACCCAAGTGGGCGCGCCTCGAAACAAGATTCGCAAAGAGCACGGCTGCCAACCCTTTCATAAAATCGATGGCGAAGACTGGAAACCCGTATCGTTTTCCAAGAATGCGTGTTACGTTAGTGGCTCCGATATTGCCACTCCCGGCTGATCGAATGTCGATGCCTGCGAAGCGTCCGGCGATGTAACCGGCAGGAACGCTTCCCAGCAAATAGGCGGTCGCCAAGGTCGCGATTATTGAGACGATCTTAATCACGGCTTTAGTTGGATCGTAAACCAATCTTGGACAGCCAGATAGAAATTATAGCAACATCGGCAGGCGTTACACCGCTGACAGACGCAGCATGGCCCAGCGACTTGGGACGGGCGGCCGCCAGCTTTTGTCGCGTCTCGTATCTGAGACCGGGGATTTTGTTGTAATCAATGAAATCGGGAATTACCTGGTGATGGAGGTGTGCTACTTTTTGATTCTGTGCAAATTGGCGAAATACGTACCCCTCGTATTTCGAGTCGGTTTCGATAAGGTGCCAGATCTCGTGAGGAACCAAGGCGAGAATTCCTGCTGGCAAACATTCCGCTGTGAAATCGCTTCGCTTAAGGAGCTGCGCAATGGAGACACCGTTGAGCCTCGTATCCGCAGCAATCCGGCGTGCGTCCGACAAGAGTTGCAATTTCTTTTGAAAGCGTTTCCAACGCGATTTGTCGATCAATCCAACTTCGAATGCTCGCGGAGTGAGGCGTTGATCAGCATTATCTTGTCGAAGTTGCAACCGATTTTCAGCCCTACTTGTGAACATTCGATACGGTTCATCAGTGCCTTTGGTCACCAAGTCATCGATAAGAACCCCTATATATGCTTCGTCTCTGGAGAGCACGAACGGTTCGCGGCCTAAAACTTTCAAAGCTGCATTGGCTCCAGCGATTAGACCTTGAGCCGCTGCCTCTTCGTAGCCAGATGTACCGTTAACTTGGCCGGCGAAATAAAGTCCGCTTATGAGTTTCGTTTCCAGCGTGTGAAACAATTGAGTTGGTGGAAAGTAGTCGTACTCGACAGCGTAGCCTGGCCGCATAATTTCAGCTTTTTCCAAGCCTGGGATTGTGTGGAGAAGCCCCAACTGCACATCGTAGGGCAGACTCGTTGATATTCCGTTTACGTAATACTCCAGCGTATGACGCCCCTCCGGCTCCAAAAAGATCTGGTGCGAGCTTTTCTCCGAAAATTTGACAACCTTATCCTCAATAGATGGACAATATCGCGGACCCGTCCCGCGGATTCGTCCGGTGTAAAGTGGCGATCTATGGAGGTTATCCCGAATGATCTGGTGCGTTTTTGGCTGCGTTGCCGTTATCCAGCAAGGAATTTGTTCCACGTGGAACTTTCCATCCTGAACCTGATTCAGCGTGAAAATTTCGCCCCTCTCACCTCCGATTTCTTCTGGGAAAAAGGAGAAGTGCGGTGGCGGGTCGTCTCCTGACTGGATAAAGCACCGGGAGAAGTCAATTGAGCGCCCATTCAATCGGCACGGCGTACCCGTTTTGAAGCGCCCAACTCCAAACCCGAGCTGCTTCAGATTGTCGCTTAGACTCGAACTCGCGTCTGCCATTCGCCCTCCTGCCTTTGTATTCTCACCGACGTGTAACAGACCGCGTAAAAATGTCCCAGATGTGATTATTACACTGCGTGCGAAGATTCTGACCCCAAGATCTGTCTCGACCCCAAAGACCTTGCCCTGATCCACAAGAACGCGCGAGACTGTTCCCTGCTGCAGATCGAGATTTCGAGCAGACTCGAGGATAGCTTTCATCCTAAATTGATATGCCTTTTTATCGCATTGGACGCGAGGTGCCCGGACCGAAGGACCCTTCGTCCGGTTCAGCATTCTGAACTGAATTCCAGTTGCATCCGCGTTGAGTCCCATCGCTCCGCCCATGGCATCGATCTCGCGAACGATGTGGCCCTTCGCCAAGCCGCCTATCGCGGGATTGCACGACATTTGGCCAATTGTGTCCAGATTCTGCGTTACCATTAAGGTTCGACATCCAATGCGTGTCGCAGCAAGTGCCGCTTCAATTCCGGCGTGACCACTGCCAACGACCAAGACGTCATATTCGGTTGGTAACTTAAACATCTTAAAATTGTTCAATTAAGATACACATTAAGAACTATTTACATGTTTTACGTCCGTCGATTTGCCTTGAGGTCCTTGTAGATCACTGAGATTTTCGGCACGCACCGTTCGCAGAGCGACACGCCCAAGCACAAACAGCAACAATGCCGTCGTCAGAAGAGCCCCTCCCCACGTCCAATATTCAACCATTTGTGGATAACTTTTGCCGCGAATGATGCGCAGTCCGAGTTGGCCGAGCGTTCCAATGTAAACGTACAAAAATAATCCGGGTACACGGCCGAGCGAGGCCCAAAACAAATATTGTCGAAGCGGGATCCTCGTCAGTCCATAAATGTAATTTAAGAGGCTGGTCGGAAAGAGTGGATGTAATTGGCTCAGAAGGACAATTTTCCAACCCTCGTGCTGCACGGCAGGTTCCAATGCCCGAAGCGTTGGGCTGCCTGCTAACTTCTGCCGAAACCATCGCCCCGCTACTGACCGGCTAAGCCCAAACGAGACCGCAGCCGCAATAAAGTTGCCAAGGAAGACTATGAGAAACCCCCACCACAATCCGAAAAAGAAGCCACCGCCTACCGCGAGGATACCTCCAGGCAGCAGAAGAATATTGCAAAGGGCAAACAAAAGCGGGTAACACAAGCCGCTCCAGAATCCCCAGCCAGCCACCCGCTGCTGAAGAGAATCGAGAAAATCGACGACTGGAACAAACTGTGCGAAAGCAGCGATCGCTGCGATCGCTGCCAATGCGGCAATGATTTGGCAGTAAACGACCCACCGAGACTTGCGCATTGGCAGAGTTTGCTTGTATCAGAGGGAGCGCGCAAATCGTGTCAGTTCTGCTGTCACTTCGTAATGCAGGAAAGGGGTGATCAGGTAAACGCCGGCAAATCGCTCCAGAGCTGCAGCGATAATTTTTCTTGCAAGTTGCATCCCATAATCGAGCCCGTTCTTGTCGTCCAAAGCAGCCAACTCAGCCCTTACCGGGTCTGGAACGATAATGCCTGGAACCTCATGGTGAAGAAACTCCGCCTGGCGAAAGTTAAACAATGGCCAGACACCGGTGAAAATTACGACATTCAGGTGCCGGGTTCTGCAAACCAATTCATCCACCAGACGAACGTCAAACACTGGCTGCGTCATTACGAATTGAGCGCCAGCTGCAACCTTGCGCTCCAGCCGTTGCACCTGCACGTCCAGATTTTTTGCGTTTGGATTAAATGTGCATCCGATAACAAAGTTTGTGGACGCTTTTAGCGCTTTGCCCGCATACGTAAATCCTGCGTTGAGCTGTTTGATGATGGAGATGAGTTCAATGGAGTTCACATCGTACACGGAGGCCGCGCCCGGATGATCCCCCACGCGTGCCGGGTCGCCTGTCAGGGGGAGCACGTGGCGCATTCCCAACGCTGCCATTCCCAGCAGCTCGCTTTGCAAACCCAGCACGTTTCGATCCCGGCAACTTAAATGGAGCAATGGCGTAATCCCAAAGCGTTCCTTCAAAATCGCCCCAATCGCCAGGTTGCTGACGCGCAGAATGGCCAGCGAATTGTCCGCCAGCGTAATCGCGTCGCATCCAGCCTGGACCAGGGCTTGCGCTCCGGTGAAATATTTGTCCAGTGCCAGCGTCTTTGGAGGGTCCAGCTCGCAGATAATCGCGCGGCCGCCGCTGCGTATCTTGTCCAGCAAGCTTTCTTCCGGCTTATGCCGCGTGCGCGGCGCCGCCGTTGCCGGCTCGGCCGTGATGCGCACAGGTTTGGAACGAACCGGCGCCAGTTCCGCGAGCGCGCTGGCAAGGGCTGCGACGTGCGCGGGCGTTGTTCCGCAGCACCCGCCAATCAGACGCGCGCCTTGCGCTGCCAGCTCGCGCGCGCAGTTGGCGAAATAATCCGGAGCCGTCGGGTAAACGTATCGGCCCTCGGTATAGCGCGGATATCCGGCATTCGGATAGGCCGCGAGCAGTTCGCCGGCCGGGAGTTTTTCGAAGAGCTGTACCATGGCGCGTGGGCCATTCAGACAATTCGCGCCTACGATTTTCGCGCCCAGCTGGCGGCTCCGCCTGAATGCGTCAACAAGCGGCATGCCGGACTGCAACCGCCCTTCCGGCTCACAGGCAAACAATGCCACCGCTGTGCACTCGTTCTGCGGCGCCGCGCGCAGGGCAATCTCCATTTCTTCGAAGCTCATGAACGTTTCGAAAAACAACAGGTCGGCGCCGGCCTCGATCAACGCCTCCACTTGTTCGCGGAAACAGTCTGCGCGATCAATGCCCCGCTCTTCCGCTTCGTGTGCTGTGATTCCAAGTGGACCGATGCTGCCAGCCACGCAGACGTCCTTGTCGGCAGCGGCTTTCAACGCCACGCGCACCGCCGCTTGATTGATTTCTCTCACGCGGCTTTCAAAGCCGAATCGAGCCAGGCGCACGGCGTTTGCCCCAAAGGTGTTGGTTTCAATCACTCGAGCCCCGGCTGCGATGTACTCGGCGTGGATCGCCTCTATCCGGGCCGGCTCGCTTACGCACAGTTCTTCAAGACAGCGATCTACCGGCACGCCGCGATCCAAAAGCAACGTGCCCATCGCGCCGTCGCCACAGATCACCCGCCGTTCCAGTTCTTCGAGCAGAGTCATCTCATTTTTTGCGATTAACGTTGCATACCTCTACTCGGTCAACTGCGCGACGCTTTTGAAGCGTTGCACTCGCCAGCTAATCGGCAAAGAGATCCCACTTGCCTTTTACAAACGCTCAATGCGCAGTGGAACGGCCGGGATCGGGTCGGTCTGCCAACGTTTCGCGATACGCTTGGCACGCCGCCTCGTCCCAGAGCACAAAGATAACTTTCTCGATGTCGTCGTTGGCTGCCAGGAACTCGCGAGTGGTTTCGATGGCCACCTGAGCGGCTTTGTCGATCGGATATCCGTAAGCGCCGCAGCTGATCGCCGGAAAAGCGATGGTTTTGATTCCGTTTTCCGCTGCCAACCGCAACGAATTACGATAGCAATTAGCCAGCGTCTCGGGCTCGCCCCGGTCGCCTCCGCGCCAAATCGGACCGACGGTGTGAATGACAAACCGCGCCGGCAGCCGATAGCCCTTTGTGATTTTTGCTTCGCCCGGCCGACAGCCGCCAAGCGCCCGGCATTCCTCGAGCAGTTCCGGGCCGGCAGCGCGATGAATCGCGCCATCAACGCCGCCGCCGCCGAGCAGCGTTGTATTGGCCGCGTTCACGATGCTGTCGGCAGCAATCTTGATAATGTCGCCCCGAACAATCTCGATTTTGTCTTCAGGGTTTTTCTTCACACGCGTGGTCGCCTCCAAAGCGTAAAAAGAATTTCAGGGCGCTAGGCGCTGGATGAGCCAGCTGCCGTCGGCCTGTCGCATGTAGCGAAAGCGATCGTGCAACCGATTCGGTCTGCCCTGCCAGAATTCCAGCGTGTCGGGTTTGACGCGATAACCGCCCCAATGCGGAGGGAGCGGCACAGGTTTGCCGGCAAACCGTTCCGCCATTTCCGCCATGCGCGCATCGAGCACTCGACGCGCATCGATCACCTCGCTCTGACGCGAGGCCCACGCGGCCAACTGGCTACCCAGTGGACGCGAGTGAAAGTAAACAAGCGATTCCTCCCGGGAAATTTTTTCCGTGCCGCCGCTAATGCGAATTTGTCGATCCAGTTCGACCCAGTAAAGGGCCAGTGCGGCGTAGGGATTGGCTGCAAGATGTTTCCCTTTTTCGCTTTCGTAATTGGTGAAAAAGACAAAGCCTTGGTGGTTGAAATTCTTCAGCAGCACGATTCGCACCGACGGCCGGCCGTCTGGGGCGACCGTTGCCAGGCTCATGGCATTCGCGTCGCGAATACCGGCTTGGGTTGCCGCGGCAAACCAGTTGCCAAACTGCTTGATCGGATCCGGGTCGAGATCGCGCCGGCGAAGACCTTTGCCGACATGCTCGTATCGCGAGGCCTCAGGATCGCGTGGAATCTCCATGGGAAAAAAGTAGCGCATGCCTCCCCGATGCGGAACGCAAAACTCACGCCACGGCCGATCGAAAGATTGCCGGCGTCTCCCGGATTTTCTTGATTACCGCAGGCACCACGGCAGCGGCGCGATCGATTTCGGATTCGGTGTTGAACCGACTGAGCGAAAAACGCAGACTGCGCCGCGCGCCGTCGCCACGGGGATTCATCGCCCTCAAAACGTGTGACGCCTCTCGCGAGCCTGTGCGACAAGCCGAGCCGGCAGAACAACAGATCCCATGTCGGTCCAGCAAGAGCAGCGCTTCGGAGGATTCGATGCCCGCGAATGACAAGCTCGAGGTGTTTGGCAACCGCTCGGCGCCGGCGCCGTTGACCGAGGCGCCGCCGACATTTTCGAGCACCGAGTTTTCGAACCGGTCGCGCATCCGCCGGACGTTGGACTTTCCCGCCGCAAGATGGTGGAGCGCCAGCTCGGCGGCCTTCCCCACACCAACAATCGACGCCACATTTTCCGTTCCGCCACGCCGCCCAATTTCCTGGCCGCCGCCCTCTATCAGCGGGCTAAATCGAGTTCCTCGCCTGATGTACAGAGCGCCTGCGCCTTTTGGACCGTGAAACTTATGCGCTGAGAGCGACAGGAAATTGATCGCCGTATCGCGCAGGCGCATTGGAATTTTTCCGGTCGCTTGCACGGCGTCGGTGTGAAAGGGCACGCCTTTGTGGCTGCAGATTTCGGCGATTTTCTCGACTGGAAATAGAACGCCGGTCTCGTTGTTTGCCCACATGATTGACACCAACGCCGTGTCTGGGCGAAGGGCGGCCTCCAATTGAGCCAGGTCAAGATTGCCGTCTGCGTCAACGGGGAGGAACGTAACGTCGCAGCCGCGCTTCGCCAGGCCCTGACACGGGCGCAGCACGGCGCTGTGTTCCACTGCGGTTGTGACGATATGTTTGCCGCGCGGTTCAAATTCAACCGCCGAATGAATGACCGCGTTATTGGATTCCGTGCCACCGCTGGAGAATATGATCTCCGATGGCTCGCATCCCAACAAGGCGGCCACGCGTTCGCGCGCGAGGTTCATCGCTTTTCGCGCCTTCGCCGCAAACGCATAACCGCTAGAAGGGTTGCCGTAATAGTCGGTCAAAAATGGAAGCATCTCTTCGACCACTGCAGGATCGAGCTGCGTAGTGGCATTGTTATCGAGATAAATGAACTCTTCGGTGCGCATCTGTTCGTCTGCCTTTAACATTCCGTTTCAGTCCGGGAAATCTCGCACAAGGAGCATGAGCACAGGCCGGTGATAACGGCAAGAACAAGAAACATGGTGGGAAATGGAAACCCGTCTCACTTCCGGTTAAACTCCCCTTCATGACGTCCATCTGGGATTTGGCTAACCCGCAATTCCGGGACCTGATCCCCTATCAGCCCGGGAAGCCAATCGAAGAAACCGCTCGCGAGCTTGGCTTCGATCCCGGCGAAATTATCAAGCTTGCTTCAAACGAGAATCCGCTGGGACCGTCGCCAAAAGCGATGGCGGCCGTGCGACAGGCTTTGCCCAGGGCGCATCTCTATCCTGAGGGCGACTGTTTTTGCCTGCGCAACGCGCTTGCTGCGAAGCTCGGCTTTAGTCCACAAAATCTCATCGTCGGCAACGGCTCGAACGAACTGCTGGAGTTCATCGGACACGCGTTTCTCAAGCCCGGCGACGAGGTGCTGGTGTCCCAGTATGCTTTTGTGGTTTACAAATTGATCGCCGCCTCATTCGGCGCGCGCACCGTCGAAGTGCCCAGCACGGATTATCGCCAGCGCCTGGAGGAAATGGCCGCCTGGATTACGCCGAAGACGCGGATTATTTTCGTGCCAAACCCAAATAATCCGACCGGCACATTGGTTTCGCAGGAGGCCATCAATCACCTTATGTCGCGCCTGCCCGACACTGTGATCGTGGTTTTCGATGAAGCTTATTTCGAGTTTTTGGATGGCCCTCCCGACACGCTGCGATTTATCCGTGAAGGGCAAAACGCCATCGTCTTGCGCACATTCTCCAAGATCCATGGCCTGGCGGGACTGCGCGTCGGCTATGCCGTCGCTCCGGAGGACGTGGTGCAAATCCTTCATAAGACCAAACAGCCGTTTAACGTTAACAGCATCGCTCAGATCGCAGCCCTGGCTGCGCTTGAAGACGAAGATCACTTGCGCGCCACAAAACGCCTGGTGGATGAAGGGCGCCATTACCTGCAGGAAGAATTTGCCAAAATGAAAATTCCCTTCGTTCCGGCGACGGCGAACTTCATCATGGCAAATGTCGGCGACGGCCGCGCCATCTTCGAGAAGCTGCTGCGGAAAAAGATCATCGTGCGTCCGCTCAAAGGCTACGATTTGCCCGAATGGATTCGCATTTCCATAGGAACCATGGAGGAGAACGCGAAATTGATCGCAGCGCTGCGGGAGGTTCTGGCAGGGGAACTCGGACCACGTGGCTGATTTGGCCCGGCGCTGCTTGATGGAGGCTCCGCTCACGGCAAAACTTTTCCTGCGGGAATCATGACCATTTCCGACACTATCGCGGCCATTTCTACTGCGCCGGGCGAAGGCGCGATTGCCCTGGTGCGCGTCTCGGGCGCCAACGCGATTGAAGTGGCCGACAAAATTTTTCGTGGAAAGCAACAACCGTCGAAATTCGCGCCGCGGATGCAGCATTTCGGGGAGATTTTGAGCCCGGAAGGGAATTTAATTGACCGGGTCGTGGTGTCGGTGCATCGCGCGCCGGCCAGTTATACTGGCGAAGATTTGGTGGAGATCAGCTGCCACGGCGGGACGCTTGTTTCAGCAAAAGTTTTGGAGGCCTGCCTCCGTGCTGGAGCGCGGGCGGCGCGTCCGGGTGAATTTACCGAACGGGCATTTTTGAACGGCAAAATGGACCTGACGCAGGCCGAAGCGGTGATCGATCTGATCCGGGCCAGGACAGATCTGGCTTTGCGTTCCGCCACTGAACAACTCGAAGGGAGGCTGGGCGCAAAAGTCCGGGAAATCCGCGAGGCGCTCGTTTCGCTCATCGCCCATATCGAGGCTTCGATCGATTTCCCAGAGGAGGGAATCGAGCCGGACCAGGGCGAGACGCTCCGGTCGCGGCTGGAGAGAATTCGCCGAACAATCTGCGATCTGCTGGCCACTGCCGACCAGGGCCGTGTGTTGCGCGAAGGCGTGCGCGTGGTGATTTACGGGGCGACAAACGCCGGCAAATCGAGCCTGCTGAACCGGCTCCTGGGGTACGACCGAGTCATCGTGAGCGATACGCATGGCACCACGCGCGATACCATCGAAGAAACGGTCAATCTGCAGGGTATCCCCGTTCGTTTGCTGGACACGGCCGGGCTGAGAGATTCCACGAGCGAAGTCGAGCAGGAAGGCATTGCGCGCACGAAAAAGTCGCTGGAACTGGCCGATCTGCGGCTGCACATCGCCGATGGCAACGCGACCAAACCTCCGCATTTCGACCACCGACTCGACGATGACTCTCGTGAGATTGTCGTACTGAACAAGAGCGATTTACCGGAACACAGCGACTGGAAGAATTTTCCTGCGCTGCGCATTTCGTGCCTGACGGGCGCCGGTCTTCCCGAGTTGCGATCCCAGATTCTGGCGCAGATCACCCGGCAACATTTGCGGCCGGAAAGCGCGCTCGCCGTCAACATGCGCCATCGCGATTGTCTGCGGCGCGCGCTGGACGCGTGCGATCGGGCGGCAGCTGCGCTGGCCGAAGATGTGGCGCCGGAGTACGTGGCGGTGGACCTGCAAGAGGCTCTGCGCGCCACCGGCGAAATTATCGGCGCGGTGGACGTGGAACAAATTCTGGACTCGGTCTTCAGCCAGTTTTGCATCGGCAAATGAAATGTGCGCGCTAAAACGTTAAAACCCGCAAAGCATTGAGCCGGAGGTTCACGTGAAGGACGTTTACGAGCGAGTCGTCAGGCCCTTGCTTTTTGCGCTGGACCCTGAGACGGCGCACCGGCTGGCTTTGGCGCTGCTTCGCAGCTTCTCCTGCTCAGGTTGGTCGCTGAAGTTGCTCGAGCTTCTTCAACCGCAGCCAAAACCGAGAAGACTTTTTAAGCTCAATTTTCCAAATCCCATTGGAGTGGCCGCGGGCTTGGATAAGAACGGAGTGGCGCCCGCTGCGTGGGCAGCGCTGGGATTCGGCTTTGTCGAAATCGGCACTGTCACTGCACAGGCGCAGCCTGGAAATCCCAAACCACGTCTTTTTCGTTTGCCAGAGCAACAGGCGTTGATCAATCGTCTGGGTTTCAACAACGTAGGGGCGGCGGCGGTCGCGGCGCGGCTGCGCAATTTGCGTGAGCACGAGCGTTTGCCGGCCGTGCCCATCGGAATCAATATTGGCAAGTCGAGAGCGACTCCGCTTGAGCGCGCGACGGATGATTATCTTTATTGCTTCCGATTGCTGCGCGAGTTTGCCGACTACATCGTTCTTAACGTCAGTTCCCCAAACACGCCGGGTTTGCGCGAGTTGCAGGAGCCGGCGGCGCTCTCGCGCTTGATGGACGCGCTTCGTAAAGAGCCGGGCGCCGCTGCCAAGCCAATTTTGGTGAAAATTTCGCCGGATCTTTCGCCGGCCCAACTGGAGGCGCTCCTCGCTGTGTGCGAAGAGAGTGGCGCCTCTGGAATCATCGCTACCAACACTACGCTTGACCACTCCGGCATTCCCGCCGCGCTCGACACGGAAGGCGGCTTGAGCGGGGCGCCTCTGCGGAGCAAATCCACGGCGGTGGTCCGGGAGATTGTCGCCAGATCGAAAATTCCAGTGATCGCCTGCGGCGGCATTTGCGACGCCGATGCTGCCCGGGAAAAATTCGATGCGGGCGCGCAGCTGGTTCAGCTTTACACCGGATTCGTTTATCGCGGGCCGCGGCTGTTGCGGGAAATCATGCAAGTGCTATAGGCATCCGCGTTCCTTCGCGCCGCCGCCCGCTCGCCTCGACATGGCGAAACGGTTGCAGCATTTTGGCGTTGTTTGCGCGTTGCCAGTGAAAATTTCCCGTAAAATTCTCAAGTTCACAGAGCCGCTCACATATCGGCGGGGTTGGCGCCGGGCGCAACGCGTCATGTTCCCCATCTCCATGCGGTCGCTTCTGGCTGAGATAGATCAGGAGCGCGCGCGAGAAATTCAGCGGCGCTACGCGAGCTGCACCGCCGGCTACGCCAAGTACGCGAACATCGAACCGTGGTTACGCCTGAATCGCGAACGCGTACAGGATTTGAAGCTTCATCGCTCGGCCCCGAAGCGCGTGCTCGATCTCGGGTGCGGCGGCGGTTTTTTCCTTTTCATTTCCAGGAAGTTTGGTCATTCCGTGTTGGGTCTCGACGTCGGCCACATCGCGTTGTTCACGGAGCTGCTGCAGCTTTTCAATGTGCCCCGTGTTCTTCACACCATCACCGCGTTCGAACCGCTGCCGAACCTGGGGCAAACGTTCGATTGGATCACGGCGTTTTCGGTCAATTTCAATCTGTATCATCCGTCCAAACGCCGCTGGGGAACGGCGGAGTGGGATTTTTTCCTGCGCGATTTGCAACGGCTTCTGGCGCCGGGCGGCAAAGTCTTTTTTGGGCTCAATCCGCTTTATAACGGCGATTTTTACACTCGGGAGTTGCGCGATTTTTTTATCAGCTGCGGCGCAAGCGTTGAGCGGGAGCGAATCTTTTTCGAGAACGGGCTGCGTTTCTAGCCGGTCTTGCGACTGCGTCTTGCTACGGCGTTGCCGAAGGCTCGGGAGAATGCTGGCTTCGCCATTGTTCGACGTGATGGCCGTGGCGCGAGTGCCATCGCCCGCGGCGCTCTTCGATCTGCTTCAGGGTCCGCCGTTGTTCGTCTGTGAGGTTGGCAGCCATCTGGCGATGCGCCTCCTCGATGATCTGACGGACACGCCGGCCGGTATCGCGCCGCACGGCGCGCAGTTGGGCGGCAGCTTTATCAATGATCGGGGAAACCTGGGCCATTTGCTGCGGTGTTAAATTGAGGTCCTTGCGCAGGCGCTCTTTCATTCGCGCTGCCAGCAATCCCGGTCGATGTGCTTCAACAAGGAGATGCCGCGCGTACACGCCGCCCAGAATTGCCCCGGTAATTCCACCTGCGATAAAGACCAGGATGAATCCGGCCAGCAGTTTCCACTTCAAGGCGCGGTTCATTGCGAAAACTCATCTTGTATTGCGGTGTCAGCAATGGCGAACTCGTTTGTCAGCTCATTGTATACGTCGCGGCTCTCTCTGGCTTCGTACACAGCGGCGAGCGATGAAATGAGGATCATCGCGCACGAGGCCAGGAAGACTCTCCTCAGGAGCCCGGCCACGCCGTTTGGCCTGGGACTCATGGCTCGCCAGCGAGCTACTACGCGGGTGTCGAATCCGAACGGCATGGCCGGCGGGGCATCTTCGCCGGCTTGCGCCGCGGATCGCAACAATCTGTCGAGCTGATTATTCTTCATGGATTTTCACGAATTTTTGCCAACAACGATTTCATTTTCTGGCGTGCCCGAAAAGCTCGCACTTTCACGAGTGCGGGGCTCCAGCCGGTCATTTTGCGGATTTCTTCAATCGAACGCCCCTGCAGATAGAGCAGATCGACAACCAAGCGCTCCACCGGCTTGAGCGCACCGAGCAAATGTTCCACCAGTTGCCGGGAGGCGAATCGCCGATCCGGAGCCAGTTCATCCGGGGAGGTTGCCAGGCTCTGCACGACCGCCTGTTCTTCCTCGGTGAGATCGGCGTGACGCACTTCCGGGCGCACTTTCTCGGCCTCGATTTGGTTCAGGCATGTATTGACCGCAATGCGCGATACCCAATGTTCCACCGGCACTTTGCCGGAGAACTGCGGCAATCTTTGAAAAACTCTGATGAAGATCATTTGGCAGAGGTCCTCTTCGGGCGTGCGACGCGGACGATGCGCGCGCACAATTTTGGCCACCAATGGATAAAGGCACCGCACCAGCGCGCGAGCCGCCTCGTCATCATGTTGAAGCGCGGCCTTAACCAGCGCGCCTGCGTCAGAATCATCCATGTGTTCGAGAACGCGTCCACACCATGGCCAATGACCGATGCCAGCGCGTGTTGGTTACAGTTCGTGCAGTGGCCATGGTTCTCTCGGCGTTGCTCCGGTCCGGAAACGTCGGCGCGCAACAATAATAAAAAAAACTTTGTAACCCTTGCCGCGGCGGTCCGGTCATCCCACTTGAAAGCGCGCAAAAGCGCTTGGCAAACGAAAGATGAAACCGACCATGAAAAGAAATCTATTGACGCTTGTGACCGCCGGCGCAATTGCGCTGGGCGGTTTTGTCGTGGCGGAGGCGCAACCCGGTCCCAATGCGGGGAAGCACTGGGGCGGCCACGCGTTCGGCCTCCGGGGAATCACCGAGAAGTTGAACCTGACCGCTGACCAAAAGGCGAAGGTGCAGCCAATCCTCGATCAGGCCAGACCGCAGCTTGCCGCCATTCATCAGGAGGCGATGCAGAAAATGCAAACGGTGATGGACAGCACGCTGTCGCAGATCCGTCCGCTGTTGAACGCCGATCAACAGAAGAAGCTGGATGCCATTCAGAAGGCGCATCAAGACCTGATGAACGCGAGAAAAGAATTGCACGACGCAATGCAGGAATAACCCAGGGGTTATTCAGAGCAATGGGGAAACGGGCGGCGATCTGGAAAGGTCGCCGCTTCGTTTCCAGCCCGGTGGCGCAGCGTTCGGCGGTTGACGCGCAAACAGACCGCCGCTGGCGGCCTCAGTCCTCTCGTTTCCTCAGAGACAGTAGAAATACGATTATCCCCAGCGCGGCCAGCACGGCCGCAAGCGTAAATCCCGCGCTGGAAATTTCAGCGCGCGAATGAAAATTCTCTTTCAATCGCGCTGCGGCGCCGATCAGGCAGAAAAGGAAACCGGTGCACAACAAAATGAGACTGATCGCTTTCTGGTCGGTGGAAGAGATTTTCATTGGGCGAGCAGTGAGATATAACGGCTCCGGGAAAATTCAAGCCTGGCGTTGGCGGTCCGCATGAGAATCGTCCCTGCGGTCCGGCATAACGTCTGTTTGTTTGCGGGGCGAAGAACTACAATGGACGTATGAAGATCGCTGCTGCCAGCGTTTCAATTTTATCGTTCGTCCTGATGGCGCGCGCGCTCCAGGGGCAGATCGATCGCATTACAAGCAAAAACTTCGCCACACGCTCGGAAGTGTTGGCGCGGCACGGGATGGTTTGCACCAGTGTGCCGGCGGCTACACAGGTGGGGCTCGAGACATTGAAACGCGGCGGCAGCGCGGTCGATGCCGCGATCGCGGCGAATGCGACACTGGGATTGATGGAGCCGGTCTCCAACGGGGTCGGTGGCGATTTGTTCGCCATCGTTTACAACGCGAAAGACAACAGGCTTTACGGCATCAACGGCAGCGGGCGTTCGCCGCTCGGGTTGAGTTACGAGCAAATGAAAATCGAACTGGACAAGTTGAACCGCAAAACGATTCCGCCCACCGGCATGTTGCCGATCACTGTGCCGGGAACAGTCGATGCCTGGGCGGAACTGCACAAAAAATTCGGCAAGCTCAAATTGAGCGACGATCTCGCGCCTGCGATCCGTTACGCTGAGGAAGGTTTTCCCGTCACAGAATTAGTGGCCTATTACTGGTCCTTTACTCCGCGACTCTACAGAGGTTTGCCCGGCGCCTTTGCCCAAACCTATACGCTGGACGGCAAAGCGCGCACCCCAGCCAAAGGCGACATTTTCACAAATCGTGACCTGGCCAGAACATTGCGATTGATCGCCGACAAAGGCCGCGACGCATTTTACAAGGGCGAGATTGCGGACAAGATCGACGCCTTCATGCGCACCAATGGCGGTTTTTTGCGCAAGGTGGATTTTGAAAAACACACCAGCACATGGGTCGAACCGGTTTCAACGAATTATCGCGGCTACGATGTTTTCGAGTTGCCCCCCAATGGGCAGGGCATCGCCACGCTGCAAATTCTCAATATCCTCGAGGGCTTCGACCTAAAATCCATGGGCCGCAATGCGCCGGACACCCTCCACACGATGATTGAAGCCAAAAAAATTGTGTGGGCCGACCGGGCGCAATACTACGCCGATCCCGAGTTCGCCAGGATTCCGCTGGCCACCCTGATTTCGAAAGAATACGCGAGGGAACGCCGGAGATTGATCGATCCCGATCGCGCAGCCAAACAGGTTGAGGCGGGTCGCCCGGGCGAAGGCGCCGGTGCGCCTGCGCGTTCCTCTGCCGGCATTTCGAGCCGGGGCCGGGCCGACTCCAGTTCGCTGATAGACGATGGCGACACCATCTATCTGTGCACAGCCGACGACGAAGGCAACATGGTCTCGCTCATTCAGAGTAATTACCGCGGAATGGGCAGCGGAATCGTCGTGCCCGGCCTGGGGTTCATGTTCCAGGACCGCGGCGAACTTTTCTCCATGGAGCCCGGGCACGCGAACGTTTACGCGCCGGGCAAACGCCCCTTTCACACCATCATTCCGGGATTCGTGATGAAAAACGGCAAACCGTGGGAGGCGCTTGGGGTGATGGGCGGCGACATGCAACCGCAGGGCCACATCCAGGTGCTCACGAATCAGATCGATTTCGGTTTGAACCTGCAGGAGGCAGGCGACGCTTCCCGCTGGCATCACGCGGGGGACAGCGAACCGACGGGCGAAAAAATGCAAAATGGCGGATACGTGGAGGTGGAGAGCGGCATTCCCTACGAAACGGTGCGCGACTTGAAACAGCGCGGACACGACGTGCGTTTTGGCGCTGGTGATTACGGCGGTTATCAAGCCATCAAGGTGGAACTGCACGATGGTCAGCGCGTTTACGTCGGGGCCAGCGAATCCCGCAAGGATGGAATGGCAGCGGGATATTAAAATGCACTCGTGAACGCGGGGAAACTCCACCCGCGCAAGTTTCCGCTGCGCAGCTTACTCGTTCTGCGCCTTGAGCTCGGCGAGTTTTTCTTCAGCGCGTTCCACGTCGGACTTGTGCGCGCTGCCGAGCTTCAGCAGTTTTTGCTGACGCCGCAAATTTGCTTCGGCGAAATCGAGCTCTGCGCGTTCGCGTTTTGCCGCGGCGGCCTGGGCAGCTTCCATTAATTTTGCCAGCGCAGTTTTTGCAGCGTCGAGTTCGCCCGCCGTATTCTGGCCGGATACGACGCCGGCCTCCAGGTGCGCAACCTCATCTCTGGCTTGCGCGACCCGGGCGTTGGCCAGCTCCGCTTCACGCTGGGTGACCTTCAACTGGCGCTGCTCGACTTCCATTTTCGCCAGCACGCCGATTTTGTAGAGACGTTCCGCGCCGGCCGCCTCTTTTTTGGCCCGTTCCAGCAATTTCTCCAAACGCGCCACTTCCTGCTCAGGGCTTCCGGGCGCCGCGGACGATTCCGGCGAAAGATTCTGTTTCAGTATCGGCGGCTCAATGTCGAACGCATCCGGTTCGTCGGATTTATTTTTTGGCGACGGTTCCCCGGGCAAAATCGCGATCGCCGCGCTCAGGAAAAGAATGGGCAACCCAACTGCGCGCAGCATGATGGCGACTTTATCACAAAACCGCGGCGTAAGGAACGGAGGGACCAATCGCTTCGTTCGTGAGAATTTTCCTCATACTTTTTTCTTTTCATTCCGGCTTGCCTTTACTACAAGAGCGCGCCGGAGGAGTTTATCGGTTCGGTTAGCCGTTACGTTCCACGCAGCCACCTGCGCCACGTCCGCGTTCTGACGCGAGCGACGCTTGCTTATGTCATCTCCGCGCTGGTTGTCCAGTCCGTGTCCGCCAATCTTTTTCCCGACTCGGGACCGACTGTGTCCGGAAAAAGGGCGCGCCTGCGTTTCGGATGCGCTGCTGCGCCCAGGAATGCGCCGCTGGCGGTCAAGCGCGCCATCTGGGCGGCGAATCAGCTTCGACACAAACCCTACCGCTACGGTGGCGGCCACAAATCGTTCCAGGATCGCAGCTATGATTGTTCGGGAACCATCTCGTATGTGCTCGGCGCTGCCGGTTTGATCAATGCGCCGCTGAGCTCGACGGAGTTTCGGCGCTACGGCGAACCGGGACCCGGGAGGTGGATCACCATTTACGCCCGCGAAGGGCACACCTTTGCCGTGATCGCCGGCTTGCGGCTCGACACGACGCCGTTCGAACGCTATCGCGGCAAATGGGCGCCCCGCTGGTACACCGCTTACCGTCCGCCGCGCGGATTCGAAGCGCGGCACCCTGTGGGGCTTTAGGTCGCATGACGCAAAGTCGGAAATCGCGAACGTTCGCAAAAACTTCTCAACCCGTGTCTGAAAATACACCCCGCGTTGGACCTCTTCGCCCCCGTTCAAGCCGTTGCAAAACAGAGGGACGAGCCGGCTTCGCACCAGCAGCCGCTCGTCGGACGTCGCAGAAGGCCGGGTTCGATGTTCTCTTTGGATGAAATGCAGGCCTTTGGCTTTACGCGGTCGGAGTTGCGGACATTGCGCGCTTTGAAAACGCCGGTGGGCGTCCAAAAATTTCTGGACGATCTGCCATACAACCTCAGTTACACTGCACGATCGCCGAAGAAGGTGCTGCACGATCAAACGGCCTCCTGCCTCGAAGGCGGCATTTTCGCTGCGGCGGCGCTGCGGGTTCTGGGATTTCCGCCGCTCATTTTCGACCTCGAAGCGGAACAGGACACCGATCACGTGGTGGCGATTTTCAAACTGCGCGGTCACTGGGGCGCGGTGGCGAAATCCAATTTCACCGGTTGCCGCTATCGCGAGCCCGTGTATCGCAGCCTGCGCGAGTTGGCCATGAGTTATTTCAACATCTACTTCAACCTGCGTGGCGAGCGCACGCTGCGGCGCTACTCGCGCCCGGTGAACCTCGCGCGGTTCGATCATCTGAACTGGATGACCACCGACAAACCAATCTGGTTCATCGCGGAATATCTGTGCGAAATTCCGCATATTTCGCTGCTCACACCGGCAATGGAAAAGAACCTCACCCGGGTCGATCAACGCACCATGCAGGGCGAAATGGTCGGCCACAGGAAAAAATCTCGCGTTCGATCAAAGCCACGCGGGTTCTGTTGCCGGCGCTGAATGTCTGAGTCGCACCCCGAAGCATTATCGACTACTGATGAATTTCGAATGCTGGCGCTGGCAGTCCCGACATCGTTCGAGCAGTCGCACATGGGACATCCTGATTTCCGTGTCGCCGGAAAAATTTTCGCCTCCATTGGTGTGCCCGACGAAGATTGGGCCATGGTTAAGCTCGCGCCCGATCAACAGCGCGCATTCATCAGCAAAGAACGCCCGCTTAAAGAAAAAATGAAAAATGCGCGACGCCCAACCATTGATCCTCAATCGAGCTCGAGTTAGACAGCAGCCTGGAAAAAAGCGTTCTCGAACGTGGGCTGAAACGGGCCGGGATCGGTTTCTCCGATACGAAACTGCGGACTGATCTCCGATTGCGCGGCGCAATGAATCTCCACATTCAGTTTGCCATGTTTTGCCAGGGTCGCGCGCACTGCGTCGAGGGCGAGCCCGGGCGTGTTGCAATCCCGGCTCAGGTGGCCCAGAACCACGCGCTCGATTTTCCCACTCAATAATTCTTCGATCACGCCCGCCGCCGCGGCGTTGGAAAGATGCCCATGCCGGGACTGGATTCGCTGTTTGACCGGCCATGGCCGATGGGGATCATTCTGCAAAAGTTTTTCGTCGTGATTCGTCTCGATCACCAGGGTTTGCGCCTGGCGCAAACGTTCCACGATCATTTTGGTCACATAACCCAAGTCAGTGATAAATCCCAGCGCGCCGGTGCCGGCGTGAAAGACGAACCCCAGCGGGTCAACCGCGTCGTGCGGGACCGGGAACGATTGCACCGTGATATCGCAGACGGAGAACTCGGAGCCGGTGGCAAAAATTCGCCAGTTTCGATGCTCGGCTAGCTGTCCGCTGCAGCGGAGCGCGTCAGCCGTAAGCCGATTGCAATAAAGCGGCACATCGAATTTGCGGCAGAAAACCTGCAGCCCGCAAATGTGGTCGCCGTGTTCGTGGGTGAGAAGGACGCCGTCGAGTTGTTGCGGGAGGACGCCGCATTGTTCCAGACGCAGCGTCAATTGCCGCGCGCTCAGCCCTCCGTCAATCAACAGCTTGCAGTGATCGGTGGCCACCAGCGCGCTGTTTCCCGCGCTCCCGCTGCCGAGGATGGTCAGGCCAAACACGGAACTGAAGTTAACGGCCCGCGTTCAGCTTGTGCAAATGGAAATGCACATCGCCAGCAATCGCCGGCGCGAAGAATCGGGCATTGGTCAAAAAATGTTTGAGCGATTTGAGCAAACACGAACGGAGACCCCCATCGCTTTCCGGACCGTATTCAAATCCCGGCGTTCCGGAAATACCACGGCGCGGCTCTCCGGCTCGACATTGGAGACGGCCAGATTTACATTCGCCTGCTTTGAAAGCGCCCATTACTTTCATTGTTGCAACTGTCGTGGCTATCGGCGTGCTCCCGGGCGAAACCGTTGATGGCGCGTCCACTATCTCCGCCGGGGATACTAGAGGCATCGATTTCACGCAATGGGGACTGCTGGCAATTCAGGATGGTGGGCGACGCAAACCGCTGGACACGTTTGCGAGGGAAACGCTGATCCGGATTACGGGACGATCAACCTACACGGACAAAACAGGCCGGTCGTGGCGCCCGAACGATTTCATATTATCGGCTCTGCTGGAAACGCGCGACTGGAAGGAGGAACCGATGGTGCTGGTTTCCTCGGGCCAACTGGTGGAACGCCTCGGGCTGGACAAGGCGCAGCGGCGATTTTCGTTTGCGCAACTGACGGGCTCTCCTGAATTGCAGAAGCTCGTCGCGGAGGCGCAGGCCCTCAAGCGCGCAGAGAAGCCGCTAAACCGGGTGCAGCAGGAAGCGCTCAGCGTAAATGACCGGCTTACGCTGCTTGCTCACGTAATGGATGGCAGCGCACTGCTGATCATCCCTGCTGCGACCGACGAGACCGATCCGTGGGCCGATCCCTCGAACTGGTCGAAATACTATTCGGAAACGCAATTCGCGCCGATCCAGGCCGAGTTGCAAAAGGTCGTGAGCGGCTATGCCGACGGCGACTCTTTTGCGTTTAACCGCAGCGCAAACCAGCTTCGGGAAAGTCTGCGCGCTCTGAGCCCGTCTGTTTATCCAGAGGAACGACAGTTGCGGCTCGAATATTTTTATAATCACTTCGAAGCCTTTTACCGGTCAATCTGGTGTTACGGCGTCGCGCTTGCCATTCTGTTGGTGGCGCATTTTCGCAAGCGCGGACGCGTTCTGCAGAATATTGGAGTTGGCGCGGCCTTACTGGGGCTCGGGTTTCAGGCTGCGGGCATCGTCCTGCGCTGCCTGATCGCGGGACGCCCGCCGGTGACCAACATGTATGAATCAATCATCTGGGTTTCGTTTGCAGTCTCATTTTTCGGGTTGATTTTTTTCTTCCGTTATCGCGCGCCGGTCTATTTGCTGGCTGCGTTGCCGGTTACGCTTTTTGCGCTGTTGCTCGTCCACCAGATGCCGGTTGCCATGCCTGCGAGCATCGATCCGTTGGTGCCGGTTCTGCGCGACAACTTTTGGCTGACCATCCATGTTTTGACGATCACGCTCAGTTACGCGGCGTTCGCGCTGGCGATGGGGTTTGGACATATCCTGCTGTGGCGCTATGCCCGCGATCCATCTGCCGCGCGCGCGGATGCGCCCATGCATTTCTGGCTTTATCGCGTGCTGCAGCTCGGCGTGCTGCTCCTGGCCGCGGGAACAATTCTTGGCGGCGTGTGGGCGAACTATTCCTGGGGACGATTCTGGGGTTGGGATCCGAAAGAGACATGGGCATTGATCGCGTTGCTTTGTTACATCCTGGCATTGCACGGCCGGCTCGCGGGCTGGTGGACGCAATTTGGTCTGGCGGTCGCAAGCGTAGTTTGTTTTCTCTCGGTGTTGATGGCGTGGTACGGAGTGAACTTTGTTTTGGGCAAGGGGCTGCATAGCTACGGATTTGGTGTAGGTGGCGAAAATTACGTGGCCACAGGCGTGGCGCTGGACCTGGCCTTCGTCGCGTTTGCCACTTGGCGCTACCGAAACGGCGCTAATCGCGTCCGAACAATGGATCGGGTTAATGCCGAACGCGCGCCGGTGTGAAAAACGATTTGCGTCGAGCGCGCCGGGGTTCTCGGCACCGCCCAAAAAACAAAAGTGGCCGCCCATAATGGACGGCCACTTTCAGTGTCGGGAAATTACCTTGCGCTGGTTAAGCTTTAAGAAAGCGCCGTAGGATCCCAAGCGCGCTGATGCCTGCTCCGAGCAGCATTAAAGTGGTGCCGCCGTCCGGAACCTGGCCGGCCACGCCGAATAAGGTCCAGCCGGAGAGCCCGTATTTTTGCCGGTATAATCCAAACGCAGGAATCGTAATCGTTCCACTCAGGTTGCCCACGTACCAGACCTCTGCACCCCCGTTGGGTCCATCGTATTTGGCAAATAGATATTGATAGACGCCAGGAGTGGGACCGAGGTTTATCGTCGTGCCGGTTCCATTCACCAAGCCTATAAGAGTCGCAGCGGGATAGTTGGGGTACCCGGGACCAGGATTTGCCAGCGAACGATTGAATGTCTGGCCGTTGAATGTGTCGGAGCTGCCGAGCGCCATGCTGATCAAGTGATTGACGTAACTCAATCGATCAGCATCGCCGGAGGGTATGCCTGACCACACCTGTCCCAAATCGTTGCTGTCATTGAATGCTAATGCTCTTGCGTTCTGAGTGAACGCGAGCAAAAGGCTGCAGAGAGCCAGGGAAAAGAGTCCGACTTTGTTTGTAGCGGCGAATTTAAGTTTCATAAAAATGCGGCATTTGGAAAAGCAGGCCTTATGCCAAGGCGGGAGCTGTAGAAAATTGCTTGCAAGCCACTGCTTCATTAGGAGTTAGCCTTGTCGCAGGTTTTCGTGTTGAAAGGATTGGTACGTTTAAAGTCGTAAGCGAATCCGACAGATGTAAGAGATCCCGACAAAATCCCGACTCGGGCCGACTGCATCTATTCACCAATTGCCCGGACAAGCAGATCAATGACTTGCCGTGGCGTCTCCGCACGCATCAGATCAGAACGCGTGGCATCGTTTCGGATCACCCGCACGAGCGTGCCGATGCAAACCAAATAGTCATTTACGAGCCGCTCCGGGATGCCGATCACAAAAATTAAATGCGCGCGATCTTGAGCCTGGCCAAAGGGGATGCCGGGCAGGCTGCGCCCAAGTCCCACGACAATCTCGCTCACCAGATCTGTGCGCGCGTGCGGAAAAACAACGCCGTTCTCCACCAGACTCGGGTGCGCCTGTTCGCGGGCGAGCACCTGTTCGAGGAATTCGTCGGGCTTGGCGATCTTGCCATCCTCTGCGAGCAGCTGGACGATGTCGCGAATCGCGTTCGCCGCTTTTCGCGACCGCACAGCTAGGGTCACGTGCTTTTCGCTTAGAAGGTCTGACAGCGCGATCGGCATTGCAGCTTCGGGGAGATTTGTTGGATTATGTGGCTAAGCCAGCTATCCAGTGACATGGTAAGAGCAAATGATTGAGGTTTGCGTTGCAGTCTAAGACCGTGCCGAGGCAAAATACAAACGTGTCCACAAACGAGGGGCAGACAGTCTCCTTCCAGCACAGCCTTTACGATCCCAGCTACGTCAACGCCATGTCGCATTTCTATCGCGGCGAGATGGGACGCATCATGGTGTGGCGGCAGCGGCTGGATGTGACCACGAATTGGGCGATTACCAGCAGCACAGCCATTATCACCATAGCCTTTTCCACCCGCGACGTGCCGCACATCATCTTTTTCTTCAATCTGGCCATCGTTTGGGTGCTGCTCTGGATCGAGGCACGTCGATATCGCTTTTACGATGCCTTCCGAGCGCGGGTGCGCATGTTGGAAGCGCATTTTCTCGTCCCGGTAGTGATGGAAAATCGCCAGATGCTTGAGGGCGAATGGAAGAAACTGGTGTGCGAAGATTTGATTTTGCCGTCCTTCAAGATCACGAAGCTGGAAGCGATTGGCCGTCGGTTGAAACGCAATTACATGTTTATTTTTATTCTGATTCTGGTGGCATGGCTAACTAAAATATTTTTGCATGCCAGCGCCCCGATCAACGACGTCGTGTCGTTTTATTATGCGCTGCGGATTGGCCATATTCCATCGTGGTTGGTGGCGTTGGTCTTTATCGGCACATTTGTCACTGTGATCGGACTTACGGTTTACGTAAGCAGGCGCACATCGGGCGAAATATCGGAGTTTGGCACACATCGGTCGCTGTGGCGGATTTAGCGTTTTACGGCTCGCCGCCTGCCTGGAGTCAATCGGGCCAAGATTCTAAGATGACGGAATTCGAAAAACTCTGCGCCATTGTAGCGAGATTGCGTGCCCCCGGCGGCTGCCCGTGGGACCGGGAGCAAACAGCCGATTCGTTGCTTCCAGCCATCATTGAAGAAGCGTACGAAGCGGTGGAGGCGGGCCGCACAAAAGACCACGCGCATTTTTGCGAGGAGCTGGGCGATCTGCTTTTGCTGATCGTGATGCAGGCGCAAATTGCCAGCGAATCGGGGCGTTTCGACATGGATGCAGTCATCGCCGGCCTCACATCCAAACTGGTGCGGCGTCATCCCCATGTGTTTGGCGCCGGCGAGGCCCGCGATTCCGGCACGGTGCTCAAGCAATGGGAAGCGATCAAACGCCAGGAGAAAAAGGACGATTCTCACTATCTGGCCAGTCTGCCCAAGGCGTTGCCTGCGCTGGCCCGGGCGCAGAAGGCGCAATCAAAGGCGGCTCGGGTCAATTTCGACTGGCCCGGGGTGCGCGACGTGATTAGCAAGGTTGAGGAAGAACTGTGCGAACTTAAAGCGGCAATCCCTTCCCAAAATCTCAAAACCATCGAAGAAGAAGCAGGCGATTTACTTTTTGCCGTCGTTAATCTGGCGCGAAAATGCGGGATCGATGCAGAGAGAGCGCTTCACTCGGCGACCAATAAGTTTGTGGCGCGATTCAATCGGGTGGAGGAAGCGCTGAAAGCCCAGGGCAAAAGCCTGGGTGACGCCGATCTTGCGGAGATGGATGAGATCTGGAACCGGGTTAAGAATGAGGAAACGCCAATGGCGCAGACGTGATTCGTCATTTGTCATTCGCCATTAAGTACTCATATTTCGCCTCCCGATGAATTTTCTGATTAGTTTCTGCTTGGTGCTCTTTGTGCTGGTCTGTGTACTCATGGTCCTTGTGATCCTGATGCAGCGGCCAAAGAGCGAGGGTCTGGGGGCTGCTTTCGGCGGCGCGGTCACCGAGAATATTTTCGGGGCTCAAACCACGAACGTGTTGGTGAAATTCACGGCCTGGCTTGCGGGCATCTTTTTTGCGCTCACGTTTGTGTTGTCGATTCTTTATGCGCATCGCAGCACTGCCGGCAGCGCTTTCAGGCGCGAACTCATGAAGTCGCAGAGCGCTCAGCCAAATTCCGGCTTGCCGAGCGGTAAACCATCGCCCGCTGTTTCTCCCAGCGCTTCGCCTGTGCAATCGCCGGCGTCTCCCTCCCCTTCGCCGCAATCGACGGCGACGCCCTGAAAGGCGCTCCGCGCGAAGCTGCCAGGCCCGGCTTCCACCATCGCATTTTCCCTGCCTGGTGCAGGCAAGCCGGGTCTCCGCCCAAAGGCCAAAGTTTGCCCAATTGTCACTTTCTCGTCATCGGATTGTAACAAAAGGCCTCTAGTTTCGGGCGCGATCAATGGCGGCAAGTCGCCACTTGGTCAACACCATCAACCCACCAAAGGAGAAACAGATGCCTTTAAAAACAACCCTTCTACGAGCAGCGGGCTTGAGCTTCGCTGCGATTATTTCGCTGCAACCATTAAACGGCCAAACCTCGTCTGATACGGAGCGCCTGAAAAAATTGGAGCGCGCAGTCGAGTTGCTGGAAAAGCAGAACGCCGAACTTCAAGCGGAGGTTAAGAGCTTGAAGGCCAGGGAAGGCGCGCTTCCGGCGGATGGCAAATTCAAAACCAAAGTGACTTATGACGGCAAAACCTATGTGGAGAAAGCCGTGGTCGAAGAAAAACCGCCGGTGTACGTCCAGCAGCGCGGACCGGAATTGAAACTGGTGCTCGGGGGATTCGCGCAGATAAACTTCGAAGACGGCGACGTTTCCGCGTTCGAAGGCCGTTTCGGTCAGACGGCATTAAAGGACCGGTTCCGCATCCGCAGGGCACGCATCAATCTCACGGGCGATTTTGCCGAACAGTTCGATTTCAAACTGGAGGGCGATTTCGGTCAGGGCGACGGACTGAATTCCAGCCGCACCGCGTTCTCCGCCACCGACATTTTTATCAACTGGCATCAGTTCCCATGGGCGCAGGTTAAAGTGGGCCAGTGGAAGGCGCCCTTCGGTCTGGAGCAATTGACTCCCGACACGTCGCTCTACACAATCGAGCGAACGCTGCCAACCGGCGCCATCACCCCCGAGCGGCAGATCGGCGTTCAGCTCTGGGGTAAACCGCTGGCGACGATCTGGCCCGAGCAAAAGGACCTGCTGACTTATTATGCCGGCATTTTTAACGGCAACGGCCGCAACATCACCAATAATGACAACAATAATTTCATGTATGTAGGCCGGTTGGAGTCCACCCTTGCGCAGGGCTTCATGGGCAAAGATTCATTTTTGAAACTGGGCGCCGACATCCTCAACAGCCGCGACGACAAGGGCACCAACATTTCGCAGACGTTGAACCTCCTGGTCAACAGCGACGGCTCGCTTTCGCCTTTTGTTTTGCCGGGAGCAGACGAGCGAACCGCCTGGAGCGTCGATGGCTGGCTGAAAATGGGCCCCTTCGATCTCATCGGCGAGTTCCTGCAGGAGCGCGTACATCCGCGCACGGTCAACGGCGTCCCTGCCGGCTTCGATCGGTTTACGACCGACGGATTCTACGTCACCGGAGGTTATTTTCTTTTGCCGAAGAAGCTGCAGGCAGTCGTGCAATGGCAACATTTGAATCCCGGCCAGAAAGGCAACGACGGAATATCGTCCATTGTAGGCGGCCTCAATTACTACATCCACGGCGACGACCTGAAGTTGATGGTCAACTATATTCACACCTGGTCAGACTTCCGCGAAGCGAATCCTCAACTGGGTGAAGACAACTTTGACGAAGTCATCGGGCGTTTGCAGGTCATGTTTTAGAAATGGCGTTTGGATTGAGCTTGCACACGGTTAGGTCGAGCCGCGCCCGCCGGGAGAGCACCGCCCGGCGGGCATCTTTTTGCTGCCAAAATCAATTCCAGATTCCGCGCACCTGGCGGAACTGGTTGCGCAAATCAACCAAGGCTTCCGTGTGAAACCCAAAGCCAAATATAAACAAGCCCGACGAAAACACATCGAAGTATCGCCCCTGACGGTTCTGGAATCGGAGCTGCATGCGTTGCACCGCGATCTGCGGACCACCGCAAAAGCTTATCTGACCCGCCTTGAGAATGATCTGCTCGTCTGCCTCGCGACGCTCAGGTCCCTGGGACCAATCGAAAAAGTCTCTCGCGACATGCTCCGCCAACTCCGGGACCTGACAATCATCATTGGGAATCGGAAGCTGAAACCGGAGAAAGGACGGCGAAAAGACCTTCGCAAAATCGATTCGCTCATTGTCGATCTCGTGTCGGCGATCGGCCGAAAAAGCTGATGGGCCAGGCCCGTGTCGTCTCGGGGAAAAATGGAGCCTCTTCTTCTGCGTGAGCGCGAGCAGCCTTCGCCACACAAAAGTCACAGTACACCTTTTGCCGGCGAGTCCGGTCATTTTTAGCTTTGTGCCGGAGTGAAGATGCAGGCCATGAGTTTATCCCGCAGAAACACGGAGCCGCTTCTGGCGACTCAACAGCGGTTTTCCTTCGGCCAGCGGGCGAGCGACTTTGCCACGGCAAAGCGGCACCGGGCAGCGTTCATTTCCGATGCTCACTTGGGAACGCGGGGATGCAACGCGCAAGCGCTGTTAAATTTTCTTCGCGAAAACGATTTTGAGAAGCTGTACATTGTGGGCGACCTGATCGACATCTGGTCGTTGCGTCGCGGAATCTATTGGCCGCAACAGCACAACGACGTGATTCAAAAAATTCTCCGCAAGGCGCGCAAGGGGACGCGCGTCGTTTACATTCCGGGCAACCACGATGAACTGGTGGCCGGGTTTTGCGGCGTTTACGGCAACATCGAGATCAGGCGTAGCGCCGTTCATATCACCGCTTCCGGGGAACGCATTTTGATCATTCACGGCCACGAGCTTGACACCGTCGTGTCCGGCAGCGGCTGGGTAAGATGGCTGGCGTTTGCCGGCGACCTTGGCTATCAATTTTTGCTCTCGCTCAATCCGTTCATCAATTTCATCCGACGCCGATTCGGTCTCGCGTACTGGTCGCTCAGCGCATACGCGAAGCGACGCGTCAAGGACGCCGTTAGTTTCATTGGAAAATTCGAGGCGGCGGTGGCGCGATATGCCGAATGCTACGGCGTTGACGCGGTGCTTTGCGGGCACATTCACAGCCCCTGCATCCGCGAGTTTGGCAATATCACGTACTACAACTGCGGTGATTGGGTGGAAAGTTGCACCGCCCTGGTCGAGGCCGATGACGGAATGATCTCGCTTGTGGGCTGTGACCCTTTTGCCTCCGTCCCGTCCGTGCGTGGGTGGAAGGTCCGTGCTGCTGCGCCGGAGCCCGCGGCCGCAGAAGTTTGCCGTTAACGCCCTGTTTTCAGCCGGGTTTGTTACGCAATCGCCATCTCTTTTTAACAATTCGTAACCTGACGCCCGCCGTTTCGGTGTTATTGAACAGCGGGCTTATGCATGTCGTTAAAGTGAGAAGAACGCGCTTCAAGAAATCGGTCGCCAGAAAAGAGCGGAAATCGTTCCACGAACTTACGCGGGATTATTTCCGGACTGAAAAGGGCTTGGAATTCGCAATCGAAGCGCTGTTTTTCATCGTCCTCTGGGCGGTTTGCGCCTGGCCAATTGTGGCGGCCGTTGGCGCGCTCGGCGAACTTTTCCAGCGCGCAGCGTGAGTGCCCCGATGCTTTTGGAGCGGAAGCGCCCGAGTTTTGGGTCCTGATCGCTTTCTCGCGCCATTCTTCGGCGCGCGAAGTTCTCGACAGCGGTTTCGACCCGTTTAGCATTTTACGTTGTGCGAAAACGCGGTCCGAAGTCGAACAATCGCGAAATTGAACGCAAATTTCTAATCAAACGGCTCCCGGAAGAACTCAAAGGCTCGCGACGCCAGGAAATTGCGCAAGGATACCTGGCGACGGGACCTGAAGGAAGACAGGTGCGGCTTCGCAAAGCGGGCCGACACACCTCGCTCACTTTCAAGATCGGTCGCGGTTCACATCGCGAGGAGAGGGAAATCAAGCTTGGGCCGCGTCAATTTGCCGCGCTTTGGCCGGCGACGGCTGGGAGACGGCTGCGCAAGGTGCGATACGAAATTCCCTGGAAAAATTGGCTGATCGAAGTCGACGTTTACAAAGGAAAACACAAAGGCCTGGTGGTAGCCGAGGTGGAGTTTCCAGACCGCGCCAGCTGCCGAAGGTTCAGGCCGCCTTCCTGGTTTGGCAGGGAAATCACCGGCGAAAAGCGTTACAGCAACGTGCGGCTGGCCGATGAATAGATTCAACTGCCATGGGTTTCCGTTTGAAATTGCGCGAGCCGTTGCCGGAAGGCTTGCGACGCGTGTTTTGCCAACAGATCGAAGCTGCGCTGCAATTATGCCGGCGCCCGGCCAAGCAGCGCGGAGTTACGGTGCACGAAGTGCGCAAGCATCTAAAGAAACTGCGGGCCGCCATGCGCCTCGCGGCGCCCGTCGTTGGCAAGCAGCGGCACGCGCGGGAGAATCGCGCTGTGCGCGAAATCGGGCGCCTGATCTCCGATTTGCGCGACGCCCATGTGCGGCTGCAAACAGTGATTCAGCTGCGAGAGGAGAACCGCTTCCCGCGTATTGAAGCACTTTTATCGCTGGAACGGGAAAGTTTTTCCGCCGCCTTCGCAGACTGGCAACAGCAAGCCATTCCCCGGCTGCAGAGCGTGCAGGCGCGCCTGCTGAAATGGCCGCTGGCAAGCCTGAACTGGAAGCAGATTTGCGCCGCCGTCGAGAAAACCTACAAACGCGGCCAGCGCCGCCTGGCGAAAACAATCAAGGACCCGACTCCGGAGAATTTTCACTCGTGGCGGAAACGGGTGAAAGACCTCTGGTATCAGTTGCGCATTTTGCAGCCGCTGAATCGTGTCGTTCTCACAGAGATGGCGCACGAGGCGGAGATTCTGGGCGAATTACTCGGATGCGAACATGATCTGCATTTCCTCTGGACGCGTTTGAAAAGGGAAACGGGCGACGAAGCGCTGCGCGATGAGTTGGCGCAACTTGGGAAATTGGTTCGCAAACGCAGTAAACGGCTGCGCAGCGATGCGCTGGAGCTTGGACGGCGTTTCTATGCTGAACCGGCGAAGGCTTTCGGCAAACGAATCTCCCTCTTTGTGGGCAGGCGGCTGTGAGAGGAATGCAAGCCGCGCTATCATCAGCTGTCGCTATGAACGGCGGAGGCGGTCGTAGCAATCGAGATACTTGATTCCGGATCCGGTGTTGAAGATCACAACGCGATCACCAGCGCGAAACCTGCCTGCCCCGCGCAGTTTCTCGAAGGCAGCAAAGCAGGCGGCCGCCTCCGGAGCGACAAAGAGGCCCTCGCTCGATCCGACTTCGCGCGCGACACGGATCATTTCTTCATCATCAACGGCAATCGCTCCACCGTCAGACTGACGAAGGATATTCAGGATCAGAAAATCGCCGATCGCTTTCGGAACACGCAGCCCGGAGGCGATGGTGCGGGCGTCGGGAAATTCTGCGGCATTCTTTTCTCCGGCCTCAAGCGCCCGAACGATTGGCGCGCAACCGGCCGCCTGCACCGCGAACATGCGGGGGCGCGTTTTCCCGATCCAGCCGAGTCTTTCCATTTCATCGAACGCCTTCCACATTCCGATGAGGCCGGTGCCGCCGCCGGTGGGATACAGAATTGCGTCCGGCAATTGCCAGTTGCATTGCTCGGCTAACTCATAGCCGAGCGTCTTTTTTCCCTCCACGCGATACGGTTCCTTAAGCGTGGACATGTCGAACCAGCCTTCTTTCTCCCTGCTTCGGGCAATCGCGACGCCGCAATCGGTGATCAGCCCGTCAATCAACGTTATTCGTGCGCCCAATTCGCGGCACTCGATGATATTGGAGCGCGGCGTATCGTTTGGCATGAAGACGTGCGCTTCCAGCCCGGCTCGCGCCGCGTACGCGGCCAGCGCGCTCCCGGCATTGCCCGCGCTGGGAATGGCGAGTTTCCTGGCCCCGAGATATTGCGCCATGGAAACCGCCACAGCCATCCCGCGCGCTTTGAAACTGTGGGTGGGGTTGAGCGATTCGTCCTTGATCCAAAGCTCAATGTCGCCGCCGAATTTCCGTGCGCGCAACAAGGGAGTGCCGCCTTCGCCTAACGAGACCGGCGCAACATTTTCCGGCAGCGGCAATACCTCGCGATAACGCCATAACGATTTCGTGCGCGTGACCAGCGTCTCGCGTTTCAGCGCGCGAGTGGCTGCGCCCAGATCGACAATCGCAAAGAGCGGTTTGCCGCAGCCAGCGCAAAGATTCTGCAGACATTTCCACGAATGTTGAAGCCGGCACGCCGTGCATTCAAGGTGCGTCAGAAACATGGAGTCTAGCGTAGCACACAGAGCTTATCAGCGGTGCGGAGGGAGCCTCTTGCCCGCTGCCTGGTTTGCTCGCGCCGGAGCGCAAGCTTGCTGGTCGTGATACATTTTCAAGAGGATGAATCTGCTGACACTGACGGAAATTCGCCGCGCCGCGCGGAACGGCCCTGTGCCGGCGCGCGTGCACGTGCAGGTAGAGAGCGCGTCGCCCAGGCTTACGCGGGAGCAACAACCCTATTGCGAGCTCGCGCTGGCCGATGCCTGCGATCGCATGACCCTGCGCGTCTGGAGCGATCATCCAGCCTACAAAGCCTGCACCACCCTCGTCCCAGGCGAGTTTATCGAGTTGAATGCCGAATTTTTTCAATCGCAATACGGGCTGGATGCACGCAAGTGGACAATGCGCCCCTTGACCGATCAGGAGAAAGACGAACTGCTCCAGGGCCCGGCAGATTTGCGCGCTAAACAGAAGACGGACTGGGAATTTATTGAAAGCGCGATCGCGACAATCGCCGATCCGCGGCTGCGCGCCTTGTGCGACGCGTTCCTCAAAGAATGGGGCGACCGATTTCGGCGCACCGCCGCCGCGCGCAATTATCATCACGCACGTCGGGGCGGTCTGGTCGAACACACAGCGCAAATGATGCGGGTGGCCAGACAGATCGCGCCGCTTTATCCGGAGCTGAATCTGGACCTTTTGCTGGCCGGGATCCTCTTCCACGACTCCGGGAAACTCTGGGAAAACCAGTATTCGGAAACTGGGTTTGTAATGAATTATGACGAGCTGGGCGAGTTGATGGGGCACATCTCCATTGGCTTGGAACTGGTTAACGCCTTGTGGCGAAAAGTAAGCGCGAAAAATGCCGAGGCATGGAAAAATCTCTTCCCGCCCTCCGAAGACGTGCGGATGCATTTGCTGCATCTGATTGGCGCGCATCACGGCGAGCCGGAGTTCGGTTCACCGGTGGCGCCAAAAACGCCCGAAGCGATGGCGCTGCATTACATCGACAACCTGGACGCGCGCCTGGAAATGTTCGCCGCCGGTTATACGACCGCCAAGCCGCTGGCCCCGCGCATCTTCGACCGGGTGCGGCCGTTGCCGGGAAATTTGGTCAAGGCGCTGGAGAAATTTCAGCAGACCGCGGAGACGAAAAGTTCAGCCGGGGATAAATTGCTGTGACGCGACTTCAGCGCGGCGGCGAGCTATTTGCCAGCTCCCGAAACCAACGCAGCGCAATCGAGGTTTGCGCGTCATTAACTTCGTGACCGCCACGAAACGTCGCGACCCGAATTCTGGTGAACCCGGTCTGTTTGAGGGAACTTAATACGGCGTATTGCTGTTCCACCGTTGCGATCCGATCGTCGCGCCCGGCGGCAACGTAAACCGGCGTGCCGAGAAAGGAGGAACCCGGTTGGATTTTCGCGTAGCCAAGGCTCAATCGGTCCTCGTTGGCGCCGGTCAAATAAATCCCGATAATGCGGCAGCCGTTCTTCGCGAGGAACGGCGCGACGAACCCGGCGCCCTTTCCTCCGCCGGAGAATCCGGCGCAGGCGATGGGCCATTTGTCTGATTTTGGGAAACTGCGATGGAGCGCGTCAACGGCGGCGAGCGTCATTGCCGAGCGCCACGCCGCGGTATCGTTTCGTGGAAACTGCGGCCCGTCTCCCGCAAGCAACAGCCAGCCTTGGGAAAGAGCGGTCCTGCGGTAAAACTCCACCAGATCATCGCGGTTCTGGCGTTTGAGATCGCTCGTGGAACAGATGGTCAGCACCGGCCACAATTTCGAAGGATCGAAACTGCGCGGCGTCGCCAGCACCGCCACTGCGTATGGCGGCGCCACATTGCCGCCCTGGGTGGACAATGATTTTTCCTGTGCGCTCAACTGGACATGAGCCTGCACCGTGGACCCGGGAGAAAAGTCAACGCCGGCAAATTGCAGCGGAGACCCGGCCACAGGCGCACTCAGAGCCACGATCAAAATCTGCGCCCCAAAAAGATGCATCGTGAAGCGTGACTTGCCGACCGGCGAATTGTGAGCGGCAGCTCGCCGGCAAACGGCGTTTTTACAGGAGGCGGATTTCGTGATCATCAAGCCTCCGTTTGGCTTCTTCGAGATACACTTCGTCGATCTCGAAGCCAATGAATTTCCGAACGCTGCAACGTTGCGCCGCCGCGGCGGAGTTCCCAATGCCGAGGAATGGATCCAGCATCGTCTTCACACGCGCAATCCCGTGTAGCTTGATGCACCATTCAGCCAATTGCACCGGAAAGGTGGCGGGATGCGGCCGCTCTTTCTCGCGGCTTTGGATCGTTTCGTAAGGGACAAACCAGGTGTTGCCGCGGCAGCGCAAATCCTTTCCGCGGGTGTGGGACCAGCGCGCGATGTTGCTTTTGTCCTGGTACGGAACGCCAAGCGCCAGCCGGTCTAATTCCACGCGGCCCGTTTTTGTGAAATGGAAAATGTATTCGTGGCAATCGTTGAGGAATCGCTTTGAGTTAATCGGTTTGAAATGGCCGAACGTTGTTTCGCTTTCGGCGGGCGCGCCGCCCTTCTGTTTGGGCAGCGGAGAGAAGCGTTTCGCAATCGCAATGGATTTGACCCAGTGGATGGTATTTTGCAGCACAAACAAATCGCGCAACGCCAGCGCGATCTCGTGCGGCAACATCGGATTAGCCGGCGCGGCTCCGATGTTCAGGAAAAACGAGCCGTCGAGCTTCAGAACGCGCCGCAGCTGCGCCGCCCATTTCCGGCACCAGTGCAGATACGACTGGCGATCCTGCCGATCGGAATACATCCCATATTTAATCCCGAGATTGTATGGCGGCGAAGTGACCACCAGATCGACGCTTTCACCCGGCAGCCGCGCCATGCCCGTGATGCAATCCTGCAGGTGGAAGTCGAATTGAGTCACAACCGAAAAAATAGCACACGCACTTCGAGTCCGGCGCGCGAGCGAGCTGCCCCCGCAGGCAGAGGCAACCGGCGAGCCAGCGAAGGCTTGCTCAGCCATTCGCGCGCCTGCGCAAATTCGTTTATTCTGTGCCAATGGCTGATAAGCCCTCGAAACTGAAAATCGCCGACCGCGAATTCACTTCGCGCCTGATTGTGGGCACGGGAAAATTCGCGTCCAACGAACTGATGCGCGACGCGCTTATTGCCAGCGGCGCCGAGCTGGTGACCGTGGCCCTGCGCCGCGCCGATCTCTCCGGCAAACACGATCCGTTTGCCAATATTCTCGATTTTATCGATCCAAACCGGTTTCTGGTTTTGCCCAACACGAGTGGTGCGCGCAATGCGAATGAAGCCGTGCGCCTTGCACGGCTGGCTGCCACGGCCGGTTTGCCCAAGTGGATCAAGCTGGAGATTCATCCCGACCCGCGTTATCTGCTCCCCGATCCGGTGGAAACATTGGCGGCTGCAGAAATTTTGGTGCGAGACGGGTTCACAGTTCTTCCGTACATCAACGCGGATCCGGTGCTGGCGAAACGATTGCAGGACATTGGCACGGCGACGGTGATGCCCCTCGGATCGCCCATTGGCAGCAATCGCGGGATTGAAGCGCGTCCGCAAATCGAAATTATCATCGAACAGGCCACCGTGCCCGTGGTGGTGGACGCTGGCCTGGGCGCGCCGAGCCACGCGGCCGAAGCGATGGAAATGGGCGCAGACGCCGTGCTGGTGAACACGGCGATTGCAATTGCCCCCGATCCGATTCGCATGGCCAGGGCGTTCAAGAAAGCTGTCGAAGCCGGCCGGGAAGCGCGCGAGATCGGGTTAGCGGAGAAACTCAGTGTCGCATCGGCAACCAGCCCGTTAACGGGATTTCTCGCGGGGAAGTAATCCACTCGGCAGACCTCCTGCACGGTGGCAGAGCTCTGCTTCGGCTTAGAGCGTCGTCTCGCCTACCAATGCGTCGCGATGCCGGATACC
>Ga0209810_1000627_pt1 | contig 71164 bp, 84 predicted proteins | sample Coa_R1_7_FD_187159 | JGI IMG/M metagenome (GOLD analysis project Ga0209810, IMG submission 187159) | Surface soil microbial communities from Centralia Pennsylvania, which are recovering from an underground coalmine fire - Coalmine... | ecosystem: Environmental > Terrestrial > Soil > Unclassified...
CTACTGGCAGGCGGCCGGCGGTTGTGCTTCCTGCACGTCGCCGTTTCCGACCGGGCTCTTGCCCCGCTGCGCATAGGCCCACTTGTTGCCGACCTGGATGCTGATGCAGTAGGTCTGGCCGCTGTCGGCCAGGCTATGCCCCTTGAACTTCGCCCCACTGTCATAGGAAGCGCGGATCTTGGTCAGCTTCAAGCTGCTGTAGCTACCCCGGTCGGCATAGAGCGCCTCGATCGACGGCAAGGCCGCCCGAATATCCGCGTCCGCCGCCTTCTGGTTCGCCCGATCCTTGAAGCCCAGATAGGACGGCACCGCGATCGCCAACAGGATCCCGACGATCACGATCACCACCAGCAACTCGATCAGCGTGAACGCGTCCTCGCGCCTGACCCGCGGGATTGCCTGCATTTGGTCGTGACCCACCTTTCTTGCGACACCAGTTGCTTACGCGGCCTGTATCGGCGGCGGGCCGCCTCCCCAACAGAGACATCGATGACATTGTTCGGGCGCGGCGGCCGGCCGCGGCCGCGTCAGGCGACGTGGACGCCGGTCGCGACGGCGCCGGCGTAACCCTTCGCTGCGCGGCTGACGGCCACGATCGCCTTGCTGCCGCCGTTGCGGTAGATGTTCGCGACGGGCCGGCAGGTCGACGCGTTCAGCACCGTCAGATGGAGCGCCAGCGGCATGCCCGGCTTCCCCTCGGCGATGTTCCGGCGCAGCTTCTCGCCGGGGGCGTAGTACGGCCCCTGCGTCAGCTCTAGCATCGGCTCGTGCCCACCCCGGAGCCCTCGCGCGCGCGGGTGCTCGTTCGCGCCTTCCGCGGCACGCGCCGTTCGTCGCTGTACCGCGACCACGAGCTCGAGGCGCCGGCGTTCCGTCGGATCTGCAGCGCCGGCGAGCAGTCCGGGCTGCCCCTCCTCGCGTCGCTCCACGCCGCGCAGCGCGTCGAGCTGGACAAGGCCGACGCGCGGCGGCTCGCGGCGGAGGTGTCGCGCCTCCGCCGTCAGGCGCTTCTGCTCGAGCTCGATGACGACCTGACGGCGATCGGAACGCTCGCGCGCTGGTGTGCGCGTGCCGCGGGAGATGCGTGGCTGACGGTGGAGCAGCGCTGAGTTGCCGAAGCGATATCCGCGGATCACTCCATGGAAGTGGGGCGAGAAGTTCGTCGTCGCCGCTCCGCCACACGCCGTCAAGATCCACTAACCCACGACGCCGGGCGGGCGGGCTTCAGGATGATCCGCCCGTGGCGACCAAGTCGGATCAACGGCGGTCGCGGAGGATCATCCGGCTGATCGCGCTCGAGCGGGTCGTCCGCGGAGTCCTCCTGATCGTCGCAGGCGTCTACCTCGTCACTCACCTGCACAGCGACTTCGGTCGCATCGCCGACCATCTCATGCGCACCGTCGAGCTCGACCCGCGGCGACCGTTCCTGCGGCGGATCATCCGCGAGCTGCATCGGCTGCACGCGGGCACCGTTCTTCTCACCGGCATCGGCGCTCTCGCCTACGGGGTCCTCGAGTCGGTCGAGGGCTGGGGTCTCTGGCGCGACCGGCTGTGGGCGGAGGCTCTGACCGTCGTGGCCACCGGCCTGCTGATCCCGCTCGAGCTGTACGAGCTGGTCCACAAGCCGAGCGTGCTCAAGGCCGCCGGGATCGCAGTCAACGTGGCGATCGTCGTCTACCTCGCGCAGCGGCTGCGTCGCCGGGTGCGCGATGTCCGCTGAGCTACGTGTCGCCGGGCGAGTCGCGCTCGCGGAGCGTGGGGTCCGCGGGAGGCAGGCCGGCTTTGGCGCGTCGGAACTCGCGCACGCCGGAGCCGAAGCCGCGCCCGAGCCCACCAAGCCTGCGTCTCCCGAAGAACGCGAGCGCGAGCGCCACGACGACCAGCACGACGAGTAGGTCGAGCATGTTCTCGGTCTACGCGGAAGTCGTGTCGCGCAAACGCGCGGCGCGGCTCAGGCCGTCAACCAGGTACCTGGTACCTGCGGATTGCTGGCGCAGCCGTAGCGCCATCAACAGTCGAGGCTCAGTCGCCACTCGCTGCGGAGCAGGACGGCGAAGGCTTCGCCGTCCTCCGGCTCGCGACCGAGCGCGTCGCGAATTGCCTGAGCGCGCGACCGACGCGCAGGCAGACCCGGGCGACGCCTCACCTCGCGAATCACGCGCCAATCTCCCGCGTCCGTCTTCTGGAACACGACGTACGCGCCGGCGTTCGGGCTCATGACGAGAGCTTATGCTCAGGTACCTGGTACCCGCGGTAGGGGGCACAGCCGCAGTCGAGGCAGCATGAGCGAGACCACCTGTCACATGTCCATCTCCCTCGACGGTTTCGTCGCGGGACCGGAGCAAAGCCTCGAGCACCCTCTCGGCCGTCGCGGCCGCGAGCTGCATCACTGGCACATCGACGAGCCGCTGCACGACGCCGACGCCCGAGCACGCGACCTCTTGCTGCGCCCACGCGGCGCGTACGTGATGGGACGCAACATGTTCGGACCGGTTCGCGGCCCGTGGCACGGCGACTGGCGCGGCTGGTGGGGCGAAGAGCCGCCGTATCACGCGCCGGTCTTCGTCCTCACGCATTACGAGCACGAGCCGATCGAGCTCGGGGGCGGGACGACGTTCTACTTCGTCACCGACGGCTTCGACGCCGCGTTCGCACGCGCCTCGGAGGCCGCGGGCGATCGCGGCGTCGACATCGCCGGCGGCGCATCGACCGTGCGCCAGGCGCTCGCGGCAGACGTGATCGACGAGCTCGTCCTCGACTTCGTGCCCGTCCTGCTCGGCTCCGGCGAGCGGCTCTTCGAGGGCGTTCCCGATCCCGGCCTCGAGCCGGTGGAGGTCATCCACTCGCCGTTGGCGACGCACGTCCGCTACCGCGTCCCCCGCTAGCGCGACTCGATCGCGGCCTGGCTGTCGGCGAAATGCTTCCAGTGGCCCTCGGAGATGACCTCGACAGAACCGTCAATCACCTTGAGCGCTGTTTCGTCGTCGATCGCGTACGCCGCGTTTCCCAGACCGGCGGCCCATGTTTCTGCCGCAGCCATGGTGTTCTCCGGAAGGTCGGGGTGATCCACGTGCGGGAAGATCGAGAAGTCGACGATCCCGAGCGCGCTGTCCCCACCCCCCGGCGGGTTCCAGACCTTGAAGTCCTCGCCGATCCTCGGGGTCATCACCATGCTCCCGGCGCTCAACCCGACCCAGACTGCGCTCAGCGAGGGCAACAGGTCGGCCAGGCCCGACTCCAGCATGTGATGCGCCAGGTAGAGGGCGTCTCCGCCGTTCACCAGCAGGACGTCGATCTCCTCGACCAGCGGGACCCAAAGCTTTCTGTCGAGGGTCCGCAGCGCAGTCAGCTCGAGAACTCCGAGCGACTTCCACCCGAGCTCGCACATGGGCGTCGTCGCTTGTCCGCTGATGAACCGGTACGCCCCGCGGATGCCCCCCGGTGCGTGGCCGTACGAGGCGGTCGGGATGCACAGGGCATCGCATTCGGCGCTCGGCTTGCCCAGCAGGTCGCGCATCGCCTCGTTGATGCTCTGGTTCTTGATCCCAGCGGACGTGAGTAGAAGCTTCACCTTGCCTCCCGGAGTCGGTACTGCGGACGAAAACGTTCTGCAGACCGCCAGACTCCTCGAAACTCATCGTGACTTCGGCGTTCGAGCGTGAGAGAATCCCGCGCTCCGAGTCCACCCGACGAAAGGGTTCCGACCATGCACGCAGTCATCCGCGCGTACTCCGGTAACTCCGAGCTCGCCGATGCCCTCGTCGAGCACCAAGACGAGGTCCGGCAAGTCATCAGCGGAATCAACGGGTTCAAGGCGTACTACGTGCTCAAGCTCTCCGAGGGAACCAGCACCGTGAGCCTCTTCGAGAACGAGGAGGGCGCGGAGGAGTCCAACCGCGCCGCCGCCGCCTGGCTGAAGGAGAACCTGCCGGACATGAACGTGCAAGCGCCGTATGTAACGGCCGGCGAGGTCGTCCTGAGCTTCTAGTCAGGCGATCCTCGAGCCGACCTGGCCGGCGTACCGAGCCTGTTCGGAGGCGAATCGCCCGAAGGCGACGACGTCGCCAATCGCCTCGACCCATACCATCTCTGACGCCCGCGCCTTGTCGAGCTGGTACGACGCCTGGGCTGACCGATACGCGGAGTGGTCCCCCGGCTTCGCTGCTGACGTCCCGTTCTACGTCGGCCTTGCCCGCGATGCCGACGGGCCGGTGGTCGAGCTGGCAGTCGGCACCGGGCGAGTTGCGATCCCGGTTGCTCAGGCGACGGGCAGGCGTGTGATCGGGATCGACTCCTCCCTGGCGATGCTCGCGCAGGCGCGAGAGGGCGCGCTCGAGGCGGGAGTCGAGCTCGACCTACGCGACGGAGACATCCGGGAGCTCGAGCTCGAGGAGCCGGCCGCCTTGATCTACTGCCCTGGGCGGTCTCTGTTGCATCTGCGCTCGTGGGCCGAGTCGCCGATGCTTCGAGCGGGTCGCAACGTCGCACTACAGCGTCGGCGACAACCGGGTCGACATCACGTTGGACGAGGGTGGCACCGGTTCGCTCTGGTGGGCGACCAAGAACGAGTGGCTGGGGCTGATCGACGTCGCCGGCCTCCGACTGGAAAGCTCTCTACGGCGGGTTCGAACGCGAGCCGCTCGACGACGACAGCCGCGAGTACGTCTTCGTGGCCCGCCGCTGAGGCTCGAGGTCGCATGCTCGACGGTCATGACCGAGACGACAGCAGCGTCACCTCGCGACTGCCACCACGGGTCGGGGCAGCTTTCTTCGACGTCGCAGCCCGTCCTCGGCGCCGATGATTCATGTGGACTCGTCCAGTCGAACGTGCTGACGCCACGACCCAGGAGGCCGCCTTGAAGTTCATGCTCTTTACCTACCGTGACCCGAGCGTGCAGCTCGACCCGGAGCAGCGTGCGACTGTCCCGGCGGCCGTAGCCGCCTGGTGTGACGAGATGGACGCCCGCGGCGTCCGCCTCACCGGGCACGTCCTTGCTCCTGTCGCCGAGGCACGAACCATCCGCAACCGGCAGGGCGAGCTGAAGGTCGAAGACGGGCCGGTGACGGAGCCGTCGCTTCAGATCGCGGGCTTCAACATCCTCGAGTGCCGGGATCACGACGAGGCCGTCGAGGTCGCTGCGAAGAACCCCGGCGCGTCGTTCGGCGTGCTCGAGCTGCGAGCGATCGAAGAGTAGGCCATTCGGGGGCGACCGTGGGTCGAGTCAGTGCGGGTCCGTCGGGGCGGCTCAACCCCGAGTCTAGGCTCGAGCGGCGCAGGCTGGGGCTCTGCGCAAGTGCCTCCGTTGTCGCCCTCAGGCTGCGCCGCTCCCACTCAGCATCCACGAAAGGTCAGGCATGTCTAGCCCGTTGGCCAGGAAGCTGTATCGCGTCGGCTGCGACAGTGAGCTCGGCCCTCTCGCGCGCGCTGGTCAGGCTGGCGGCCGCGCCTCGGGCCGGGTCGAGCGCGGGGGCCGCTCTTTCCTTTCCTGGGGGAGCAGCGCGAAGGAGTCTCAACCAGAGGCTCCTTCCCTGCTCGCTACGCCACGCCGAAGTAGGGGTGCGCAGTGCTCAGGGTTGAGATTTGTGCGAGGCGGAAACGGAGGTGGGCGGCTGGCGCTGTCTACTGGACTTCAGCGCCCGCACCGGGGTGTGCAGCCGAACTGACACGCTTTTCCGCTCCTTTCGCGGTCAGTTCGGCTGCAGCGGATCCACGCCGTGGGAGTACCCGCGGCCACTCGAATCGCAGGAACTCGCGCCGACGCCGAGCGATGGTTCGGGCTACCGCTCGATCACGGTCTCGCGGCGGCTGCCGCCAAACCCACCCCAGCTCGACCAGAAGATCATCGAGAGCACGACGCCGATCACGCCCACGACGAGCAGGATGATCCCGATCGTGTGCAGGTTGAAGGCGCTGTTGGTAGAGACGTGAAGCGCGAAGGCCAGAATCGCTCCGGCCGCGAGCAGAATCAGGCTTACACCGATGCCCATTTTGCTCTGCTCCTTCCGAGAGGTTGTCTGGGCTGGTAACGGTGGAGTTGGCTGACTCGGCACGGCCCTAACGTTTGGTGCAGGTAAAGCCGCCTGCCCTCGCCCTGCGCCATCCGCTCGTCACCTCCGCCGCAAACGAAGCGCGCCGACGGTTCGCGTCACTCGAATGAGTGATCTTCAACCGGTTGGCGTTCATCCCTCACCCGAGCCGGGTATTCCCGGAGCATCACATAGCTGCTGCGCGGGCATCGCAGACAGCACCGACCAGTATCCGCTTCCGCAGGAGCCGCCTCCGGCTAAGGGGGCGGCTCCTCGTGCGCGACGGCGCCGCCACAGCCGACTCAGCCAAGGTCTCAGCAGGAGCGGTGAAGTTAGCCGGCAGGCCCGGGTGGGTACCGCTCTGGCTTCTGATGGCCGTGGCGACCCAGAGCACCGCCTCCAACTACCTGCAGCGGGCACCGAGCCCGAGCGGGCTCGCCGAGGTGCTCGACCTGATCCTGGACAAGGGGCTGGTGATCGACGCCTATGTACGGGTGGCGGTGATCGGGATCGAGTTGGTCACGATCGACGCCCGGATCGTGATCGCGAGCGTGGATACCTACCTGCGCTTCGCCGAGGCAGTCAACCGGCTCGATCTGAACCAGACAGAGATGGCCGGTATCGACGCGCTCCGCGACGGCGGCAAGGCGACGGAGAAGAAGACAAAGGGCGCGATCGAAGGCGCGAAAGACAAAGCGACCGCGTGACCGCAGTCCACCGGCGGGCTCAGAGCACCGACCGGCCGAGCAACCGCCGCGTAGTCGACTCCACCAGATAGCTCGCGCTGCAATCACGACTCCCGGCGCGATCGCTGACTTGCAAGGCAGGTTCCTCTGTCGTACCGCTGTAAGCCCCTTGACTGATCGATCAGTCGACATCGGGCGTACCGCCGCCAAGGAGACGCCGCCGCCGATGCGAACGCCCCTGCACACAACGAAGGGGGGTCAGTAATGAGCTGGCAGCACGTCTACGGGATGCCGGCGACGGTCACGCTCGAGCGATGGGAGGACTCCGCGACGGCTGTCGTGACCGTGCGCGGCGAGGTCGATCTACGCGTCCATGACCAGCTTCGCGAGGTCCTGATCAACGAAGTGGACCGGGGCTGGAACCTCGTCATCGATTTCAGCCAGGTCGACTTGCTTGACTCGGCCGGCTTCGGCGTCCTGGTCGGTGTCTTGAAACGGGCGCGGGAGCGCGACGAGCGGCTCGGCCTGGGACCGACGCGACTCGTCCTCGTGGTCGACACACCCGAGGTGCGACGGACGCTCGAGATCGTGGGCCTCGACCGCGTGTTCACGATCACCGACCGGCTCGAGGATGCCGAGTCGCTGATCTGACCGGACCACACCGCGGGCCGCTCCGCCGAAGGCGCGGCCCGCGACGCCCCCGCCCCGTCCGCCACCTGCACGGTCTCAAACCGGCCCTCGAGGGTGGCGAGCAGGGCCCGATCACCAAGGGAGAGGCGGCGTTGCGGGATGCGCAGCACCATGGGTGGCGTGCGCATCCCGCTTCCGCCATCAGCTACTCGCCCGGCTGGACGACGATCAGCGAGTTGCCGTCGGGGTCGCGCAGCCAGAACATCGGCGGCACGGGCCCTCCGAACCGCGTGACCTCGTCATCGACGTCGACACCTGCTGCTTTGAGCACGGCGTGGTCGGCGTCGACGTCGCTGCTGTCGAGGCAGATCCCCGTCTGGCTGCCTCCGGCGGCTTGTCCGGGCGGGGGTGGGGCGAGCGCGATCGTCGTCGGCGTCCCGTTGACCGCCACCTCGACCCAGCGCATCCCGGGTCCCATCGGTACGTCGACGACCTTCTCGAACCCGAGCATGTTGACGTAGAAGTCGATCGCCCGGTCGGTGTCGGCGACGGTGACACAAACCCGGCCGACCTGCGCCAAATGGAGCTTCGACTGCACCTTTGCCATTGCTGAGCCTCCTTAGTTGAACCGAGGATGTAGACGGGACGAGGAGCGAGAAGTCATCGCTGCTCGCTCGCCACGCGCGGTCGAGCCCACCGGCGGCGGCGCGGACCGCCGCAGCTCCCTCTGCGCCGGGAGGGGTAAGCAGCAAAGCAGCCGCCCCGTAAACGCGTGGCGCGTTGCCGAGGGCACCTGGCGCGAACGGCTCATCAGTCCCAGCGGTGCGGCACTCCGCCGTGCTGCCGGGCTGTTCCCACGTCAGACCAGCAGCCGCGCTAGCCGACTTTGATGATCGGGCAGTTCAGCACGACGCTGCCCGGGCGTTCGGTCAGGCCACTCGTCTTCTCGAGTTTGTTCACCTGATTGTCGCTCTTGATCAGCACCGGGGTCGAGCCCGGCTTCCAGGTCAGGATCGTCTCCGCCCAGAGCGGCGAATAGTCGGGCTCACCAGGCTGCGACCCGAACACGGCGAGCTGGCCCGGCGCAGAGCGGCCCTGCACGAGGTAGATCTCTGCCAGACCCCTGACCTTGCCGATGGAGGCCGAGTAGTTGATGTGCATCATCTTCGCTTCCGCCTTGTTGGAGATGTCGGTGCTCAGGTAGGTGTCCAAGTGGCCGTCGTAGTAGCCCTTGAACGCCTTCTGCGAGATCGTGTGCGTCGGCCCCATCATCATCGGCCCGCCTGTCGCGTAGGCCGCTGCCGCGAGCGCGGCCGCGCAAGCCGCGACCGTCCCGACGATGACCATCTTCGTGTGCATGACGATTCCTCTCTGGTCGGAGACGCTCGCCGCTGATGTACGCGGGAACCGCGCTACCGGATTCGCTGCCTTCAGGCCACGAACGGTGCCATTGCGCCCGCTGCCCACGAACGCCGGCGCACACCGTCCCCGCGCTACGGTCTGCGCGCCTGTGAGGTCGACGAGCTCGACGGGCTGCGGCTGTACGCCGTCGCGGTCGAGCTCGAATGCCTCGACCTGGAAGACACGCTCGGCGATTACCGCGCTGGAGTGGCGGAGGTCGCTGCGCTGCCAGAGACGTCTCAGGCGTAGCCCCCTTTTTGGTCGCCGCGCGGGGGAAGAGCGCGTCCGGGATCAGGACGACGCCCTGCGCCAGTGTTCGGGAATGACGCCTGACGGCGCGGGACTAGACCGGCGGTTCCATGCCCTACGTCTGCGGGGAGCCCAGCGTTACCGAATGACGCCCGAGCGCACTTCGCTCTAGGACAGGATGCTGTCGTGCGACGTCTCGCCGCACGAATGGCAAACGATGAAGTTCGACGCACCGTCGTCGGTGTAGTGCGTGTCTCGGCTTCCGCAGGCGGGGCACTGACCACGTGGGGGCCATCCGCTGGAGAGAGTTTGGGAGCCGTCCGTCTCCTGGAACCACCATGAATCCCAGGCCCGCACCTCTCTCTGTTCGACGTCACTGAGCGCGTGCTCACCGCTGGCTTGGAGCTTGGCGACGATCACCTGGATCTCGTCCCATGAGCACGCACCCTCAGGGCCGTCCGGAGCGCTCGGAGCGGACCGCCGCCAGATCTTCTTGCCTAGACGCATCGTTGCATCAAAAGTATGCGCGGTTGCCTGAGCGAGTGTTTCTCTGGTGCCTTGGTTGTCGCGGGGAAGCCGAAATCGCCGAGGAGCGAAGCGACGAGGGCGGGGGTCTGCGATTTCGGCGCGGGGTCCCGCGGCAACCGAGGCACCCGGTGGAGTTGAGCGTTCGCTGTTCTTCGTGAAGGTGGCTCGGGCGCGGTGGCGGGTTGGCGCGAGGGCCAGCCCCGTGAGGGGCGGCCCCGCGCGGCCGCGCCGCGCTGCTCTTCCTTTACTTGAATCTGCAACGTAACTCGGGCAGGGCGCGCGAGCTGGTCTGCAGGTTCTGTATCGCCCAGTCAATGCCGGGTTTGAGCGGTTCGGGCTGGGCTGCGGCTGGAGGATGGGTCCGCAGTCCGTTGCAGTCGCTAAGGTGAGACTAGTGGTGGACTTCCGGTCGGAGCGGATGGAGTCGCCGGAGGGCCGCGGGGTGGCGCGGCGCGCCTGGGATGCCTACACCAACCGGGTTGGCCGGGTGGCGGCTCCGGCGCTTCGGCCGCTGGTGAAGATGTACGCGGCGGGGAGCATCGTTGACCTGATCGGTTTCTGGGCGGTCTGGCATCTGGAGGGCGGTTTCGAAGGGCTGCAGCGGATGGGCATGAGCCGTGCTTCGATCTACCGGCGAATCAAGCTTTTCCGGATCGCCTTCGGAGCCCACCCGGACGAGTTCGAGATGCCGGGGATCACGCTGGATCTGGAGGACTTTCGGGAGGGCTGGGCGGCCAAAGAAGGCCGCGAAGTCGCAAAGCTGAGACTCTCCGTCCGGCCCGGTCTGCATAGTCTCAGGGATGAGAGTACGGACTCGTCCGCGCTGGGCGCTGTCGCTCTATCCGGAGGCGGCTGAGGCGGGCGGCTGCCTGGCGGTCGTGCGCGAACCGGGCGGCGGCTACGAAGGCGTGGAGCCGGACACGGCGCGGGCGGCGGAGGAGGCGGCGCGCAGGGCGCGGGCGAAGATCCGCCGTTACGCGGCGGCGAACCGGCTGAACCGGCTCGGCACGCTCACCTATCGCGGTGAGGGCTGCCGCGATCCGATTCTTTTGCGCGAGCACCTCGGGTTGTTCTTTCGCCAGCTGCACGGACAGGGGCGGATGCCGTATCTGTGAGTGCCGCAGTGGCATCCAGGCGGGCACGGGCTGCACGCGCACTTCGCCGTTGGCCGCTACGTCCCGCGCGGCCTGATCGAGCAGGCGTGGGGGCACGGCTTCGTGCACATCAAGCTGCTCTCGGACCTGCCGGTCGGCTCCGGTTCGCTCGCCGAGGCTCGGCTTGCTGCTCGCTATCTCGCTCGCTATGTCGGCCGGGAGGTGGACGAGGAGCGCCGGCTTGTCGGCCTTCATCGCTACGAGGTCGCGCAGGGCTTTCAGCCGGCCAAGGTGGAGTGCTACGGCGAGACGGCCGACGACGTGATCGAGAAAGCCTCGGCGCTGATGGGGTCGCAGCCGCGACGGGTGTGGCTGTCGGCGGAGACGGAGGGGTGGCGTGGGCCGCCCGCCTGCTGGGCGCAGTGGAGCTGACGATCTCAAGGCCCGCGCGATCGCGTGGGCCGAACGTACCTGCGCGGACCAGGGCATCCCGGTTGAGATCAGCGATCCGCTGACGATCGCGAAGGTCGCGGAGATCCTGCGTCAGGGGCGCCAGAAGGGCGTCAGGCGTGACTCGTCAAAGCGGCTGTAGCCGCGGCGGCCAGGCCCGACAGAGACGTGATCGACGAGCGCGGAGACGATCGCGTGCTGCTGGCTGAGGTCGAGGTTCGACCAGTCGCGCTCCAGCTGTTCGGGGTTTTCCAGGTACGGGTCGAGCGCCGAAGAACGGGCCGCTCGCGAGAGTGCCTTGCGTGCGGTCGTCATCCGCTTCTCGATCGGCGCCTTTGCAGCGCGCCACTCGCTCATCGTCAGCTCGCGTTGGCCCCACAGGTCCGCAAGCTCGCGCAGCTGCTTCTCGTCTGCCTCAAGCTGTTCATGCCAACGCTGCAGGTCTGGGTCGGCCGGGGTGCCCTCGACGGCCTGGGCGAGCTTGCCGCTTCGCATCCGCCGGATCACCGCCTCGGCGACAAACTGTTCGGCCTCCTCGGCGCGCAAATAGGTTCGGCCGCAGCCGCTCAAGCCGGGTCCGCTCGCGCAGGCGTAGCGGCGCTCGCCACCGGCACGCGGACGAGCGATCAACTTCTCGCCGCAGCGACCACAGGTGAGGATCCCGGCAAGCAGATAGCGGCGCACACCGTTGCTCGTGCGTCGCTCCGGCTGGGCAAGAAGCGCCCGGATCTGCAGCGTCTCGGCCGGGGTGATGATCGCAGGCCACTCCGCTTGCGCCACGATCTGACCCTTGTGCTCCCGCTGGCCGCTGATCCGCGCCGACGCGAGCATTCGTCGCAGCGACTGCGGCTGCCAGCGGCCGCCCCCCGAGGTGGGCACCCCGCGCGCGTTCAGGTCGAGCGCGATCGAGCGCAGCGACTCCCCCGCCAGGAACCGGCGGGCGCACTCCTTGATCACCGCCGCCTCCGCGGGAACCACCCGCAGCTTGTCGGCCTCGTAACCGAACGGACGGCTTCCGCCACCCGACGGCCTGCCGCGGATCGCCAGCTCCTCGTGCTTTCGCCGGATGCGGCGGCTCTTGTCGTCGCTTTCCTTCTTGGCCACCGCACCGAGGATACGGGCCATGAACTGACCATCCGCGTTCGCCAAATCGATCCGGCCGGTCACGCTCGCCAACTGATCGACGCCCGCCTCCTTACACACGTCAAAGAACTCCTCCAGCTCCTTCGGCTGACGGTGCAGGCGGTCAAGGTGGTAGACGACCACCGCGTTAATCACGCCGCTGCGAAGGTCATCGAGCATCCGCGCGTACTGCGGCCGCAGCCTGCCGCTATAGGCGCTCACATCGTCATCGACGTAACGCCCCGCGATCGTCCAACCCTTCGACGCCGCCAGCTCCTCGCAGTCAGCCAGCTGCCGCGACACACCCAACCCATCCCCCTCCCGATCCGAGGAAATCCGGGCATACGCGCCAGCACGAACCGGCCGAGACACTCAGGGAACATACACCAACACTGGCATGGGCGACTGTCCCTCACGCCTGACGACGTCGGGACCCCGACTTAGCGGGCGCGCGGCCGCTCGACACGTGTGCCAATCCTGTGGCAATTTGGCCCGAATTGGCCCATGGCGTCCACTTCTGACCACGAAGACGGCGAGCCCTAGACGCACGAAAAGCCTGCGATTTGCAGGCTTTCCTTGAAGGCCCATACGGGATTCGAACCCGTGCCGCCGCCGTGAGAGGGCGGTGTCCTAGGCCACTAGACGAATGGGCCCTGCAGCGCGGGCCAGTGTAGCGAAAGCGTTCCGCGGGTACCCGGCGCCCATGTTCGGGCGCTGGCGCCGGAGGGAGAAGCACCGCGCGGACAAGCAACAAGGCGATCCGTCCGCGCTGGAGCGCGAGGGCGACCCGCGCGGCGGCCTCCAGTCACCGGAGTACCGCACGGCGCGGCCGACGGAGGTCGTCGAGGAAGACGGGGTCGCAATGGCAGGGCCGGGCGGCTCGCCGCCCGACGACCTGTCCGCCGAGGAGCGCCGCGACGCGAACCGCTGAGTTTGCGGAGAGCGCCGCGCGGCGAGTTATCGATCGTACTGCGATGCGAGGAGAGGGACTGCGATGGGAATGATGACGGCCGACTTCCTGCTCCAGCGGCTGCACGAGAACGGCGTGCGCCGGATCTACGGGTATCCCGGCGACGGGATCAACGCGATCGTCGGGGCGCTCGAGCGGCAGAAAGACCTGATCGAGTTCGTCCAGGTCCGGCACGAGGAGCAGGCGGCGTTCATGGCGTGCGCGCACGCGAAGTGGACGGGAGAGGTCGGCGTCTGCCTCGCGACGTCCGGGCCGGGGGCGATCCACCTGCTGAACGGCCTCTACGACGCGAAGCTCGACCACGCTCCGGTGGTCGCGATCGTCGGCCAGCAGGCGCGGTCGGCGCTCGGGGGGCACTACCAGCAGGAAGTCGATCTGCAGGTCCTCTTCAAGGACGTCGCGCACGAGTACTGCCAGCTCGCGACCGACCCCGCGCAGATCAGGCACCTCGTCGACCGCGCGCACCGCATCGCGCTCGACCAGCGCTCGGTGACCTGCCTGATCATCCCGAACGACCTCGGCGAGGAGCCGGCCGTCACCGACCCGCCTCAGAAGCACGGCACGATCCACTCCTCCCCGGGCTGGAGCGCGCCGCGGGTCGTGCCGGCGAAGGCGGATCTCGAGCGCGCGGCGGACATCCTGAACGCGGGCAGCAAGGTGGCGATCCTCGTAGGCCAGGGCGCCAAGAAGGCGACGGACGAGGTGATGCAGGTCGCGGAGAAGCTCGGCGCCGGCGTCGCGAAGGCGCTGCTCGGCCGCACAGTGATCGACGACACGCTGCCGTACTGCACCGGCTCGATCGGCCTCCTCGGGACGAAGCCGAGCTGGACGCTCATGAACGAGTGCGACACCCTCCTGATGGTCGGCTCGTCGTTCCCGTACTCGGAGTTCCTGCCGCAGCCGGGGAAGGCTCGCGGCGTCCAGATCGACCTCGACGGCCGGATGCTGAACATCCGCTACCCGATGGAGCTCGGGCTGGTCGGCGACGCGAAGGCGACGCTCGAAGAGCTGATCCCGCTCGTGCAGCACAAGACCGACCGGTCGTGGCGCGAGCAGATCGAGAGCGAGGTGGAGGAGTGGTGGCGCCTGATGGAGGACCGGGCGATGCAGGACGCCGACCCGATCAACCCGCAGCGGCTCTTCTGGGAGCTGAACAAGTACCTGCCGGACGACGCGGTCCTCACCTCCGACTCCGGCTCGTCCGCGAACTGGTTCGCGCGCGACCTGAAGCTGAAGCCGACGCACCTGGCCTCCCTGTCGGGGACGCTCGCCACGATGGGCCCGGGCGTCCCGTATGCGATCGCGGCGAAGTTCGCGCACCCGAACCGACCGGCAGTCGCGCTCGTCGGTGACGGCGCGATGCAGATGAACGGAATGGCCGAGCTGATCACCGCCGCGAAGTACCACGAGCGCTGGACCGACCCGCGGCTCGTCGTCCTCGTGCTCAACAACCAGGACCTGAACCAGGTGACGTGGGAGCAGCGCGCGATGGAGGGCGATCCGAAGAACCCGATGACGCAGCGGATCCCGGACGTCCACTACGCCGAGTTCGCGCGCATGATCGGGCTCGACGGCGTCCGCATCGACTCGCCCGACGCGATCGACGCCGCCTGGGAGGAGGCGTTCTCCGCCGACCGGCCGTTCGTGATCGACGCGGTCACGGACCCGGAGGTTCCGCCTCTCCCGCCGCACATCACGGTGGAGCAGGCGAAGCACTTCCTCAGCGCGCTCAGGGGCGGCGACCCGCACTCGCGCGAGGTCATCACCGAGTCGTTCAAGCAGAAGGTGCTCGAGTTCCTGCCCGGCCGGTGAGGCCCGCGTGAGGGTCGAGAAGCTCGAAACGAACTGCTTCACGATCCCGACCGACGAGCCGGAGTCGGACGGGACGCTCGAGTGGGACTCGACGACGATCGTCGTCGTCGAGGCGGTCGGCGGCGGGCGCCGTGGGATCGGCTGGACCTACGCCCCCGAGGCGGCCGGCAAGGTCGTCGACGGGACGCTCGCGCCCGTCGTGGCCGGGCGCGAGCTGAACGACCTGGCGGCGCTGTGGCTCGAGCTCGGCGCGCAGCTCCGGAACGCCGGCCGCCCCGGGATCGCCTTCTGCGCGCTCTCGGCCGTCGACCTCGCTCTCTGGGACCTCCGGGCGCGGCTGCTCGACGTGCCGCTCGCCGCCCTCCTCCCCGCCGCCCACCACGAGGTGCCGGTCTACGGGAGCGGCGGGTTCTGCTCGTATTCCGACGAGCGCCTCCGCGACCAGCTCGGCGGCTGGGTCGGCGAGGGCATCCCCCGCGTGAAGATGAAGCTCGGGCGCGAGCCGGAGCGCGACCCGCACCGGCTCGACGTCGTGCGCGCGGCGATCGGCGACGCCGAGCTGTACGTCGACGCGAATGGCGCCTTCCCGGCGAAGGAGGCGGTCCGCTGGGCCAGGCGGTACGTCTCCGACTGGAACGTCCGCTGGTTCGAGGAACCGGTCTCGTCGGCCGACTTCGACGGCCTGAGGCTGGTCCGCGAGCACGCGACGCTCGACGTGGCCGCGGGTGAGTACGCGTACGTCCTCGCCGACTTCCGCAACCTCGTCGGCTGCGTCGACTGCCTGCAGGCCGACGTCACCCGCTGCGGGGGCATCACCGGCCTCCTGCGCGTGAACGGGCTCGCGTCCGCGCACGGTCTGGACGTCTCCGGCCACTGCGCGCCGCAGCTCTCCGCGCACGCGCTGTGCGGCGTCGACCGCCTGCGGCACCTGGAGTACTTCCACGACCACGTGCGCATCGAGTCGATGCTGTTCGACGGCGTCCTCTCCCCCGCCGGCGGAGCCCTGCGGCCCGACTTCTCGCGGGCGGGCAACGGCCTCGAGCTGAAGCGGGCGGACGCCGAGCGGTGGGCGGCCTGATGCTCGCGCGGCTCCTGAAGAACATCCGCGACGGCCGCGTGCAGAAGCTCCTCGCCGTGACGACGGCTCTGTCGGCGCCGTCCCTCGGCGCCGAGATCTACTTCGAGCACTACAAGGGCTCGTTCGGCGACAAGTGGATGTGGACGCCGCTCGTCCTCACGCCTCCGCTCATGGTCGCGGGCGCGGCCGGGTACGCCTCCGAGCGCGCCGCCCGGACCGTGCTGCCGCTCGTGTCGGCGCTCTACTTCCTCGACGGGCTCGTCGGAATCGTCACGCACGTGCAGGGCGTGCGGAAGCGGCCGGGCGGCTTCGGGGAGGCGCACTACAACCTCGTCATGGGGCCGCCGCTCCTCGCGCCCGGGTCGCTGTGCCTCGTGGGCGCCCTCGGCGTCGCGGCCGGGATCGTGAAGCGCGAGCGGTAGCGCAGTGCCCATCGAAGATCAGGCGCATCCCAACCCGCACGGCCTGCGGCAAGAGAAGGGGACGACGCCCCAGATGGTCGGCCGCTACCCCGACTACGACGTGCTCACGCAGGTCGGGCACTGGGACGAGGCGACGCGCCGGGTCGTCCTCGACCGCGTCGAGAACGTCCCGCCGATCCGATTCTTCACGCCCGGCGAGGTCGACACCCTGAAGGCGTTCTGCGACATCGCGACCGCGCAGGACGAGGAGCCGCGGATCCCGGTGCTCTCGTACGTCGACGAGAAGCTGCACGGAGGCGGCGGGGACGGCTACCAGTACCACGACCTCCCTCACGACACCGAGGTGTGGCGGCGCGTCGCACGCGGGCTCGACGAGGAGGCGCGGCGGCTCGCGTTCGACTCGTTCGCAGCCGCGCCGGAGGAGGCGCAGGTCGGCATCGTGCACCGGTTCTCGAAGGCGCAGCTCCACGGCGGCACGTGGGAGACGCTCAACGTCGCGCGCGCGTGGAAAGTGGTGATGCGCTACGTCGTGCAGGCGTTCTACTCGCACCCGTGGGCGTGGAACGAGATCGGCTTCGGCGGCCCGGCGTACCCGCGCGGCTACGCCGCCTTCGGCTCGCCCGACCTCGGCGAGGAAGAGCACTGGGAGGCGAAGGAGAACGTCCACTACGACCCGGTTCGCGACACGCGCAAGCGGGGGCTCGATTGACGCGCTTCCCCGTCCCCGGCAGCCTCGCGATGCCGGAGGAGAACGACTCGCCGTTCCTCCTCGACATGCACAAGCGCGGGCTCCAGAACCTGGACCGGATGGCGCAATACCGCGACGAGGACACCGTCGACCTCGTCGTCGTCGGAGCGGGCGCGGGCGGCGGTGTGCTGGCGCAGCGGCTCGCGCGCAAGGGTTGGAAGGTGGTGGTGCTCGAGAAGGGGCCGTTGTGGGACCCGGACCGCGACTGGGTGAGCGACGAGAAGGGCGCCGGCCAGGCCGGGTTGTACTGGACCGACAACCGGATCATCTCCGGGAACGACCCGATCGAGATGGGCAAGAACAACTCCGGCCAGGGCGTCGGCGGGTCGATGACCCACTTCGCGGGCTACGTTCCCCGCCTGCACCCGTCGGACTTCGAGGTGCGGACGCGCGACGGCGTCGCGGTCGACTGGCCGATCTCGTACTGGGACCTGCAGGAGTCGTTCGAGCGCGTCGAGCGCGAGCTGCCGGTGGCAGGGCAGTTCTGGCCGTGGGGCGACCCGCACGGCTACCCGCACACCGCCCACCCGGTCGCCGGCGCGGCGGCCAAGGCGTGGCAGGGCGCGCGCAACTACGGGATCGAGATGCGCGTCGGCCCCGTGGCGATCACGAACGGGTCGTTCGGCCACCGGCCGCACTGCATCTACCGCGGGTTCTGCCTCGAGGGCTGCAAGGTGAACGCGAAGGCCTCGCCGCTCATCACGCACTTCCCGGACGCGATCGAGCACGGCTGCGAGATACGTGCGGACTCGATGGCGACGCGCGTCGAGCTGGACGACGCGTCCGGCCGTGCGTCGGGCGTCACGTACGTGAAGGACGGCGCCGAGCGGTTCCAGCGCGCCGACGCGGTCGCCGTCTGCGGCTACGCGATCGAGACGCCGCGCGTTCTCCTCAACTCGGCCTGCCCCCGCCATCCGAACGGGCTCGGGAACAACGCCGATCTCGTCGGCCGCTTCGTGATGGTGCAGGGAGCCTCGCAGACGGCGGCGCGCTTCCCCGAGCTGATGCGGATGTACAAGGCACCGCCGCCCGAGATCTCCTCCGAGCAGTTCTACGAGACGGACGAGCGGCGCGGCTTCGCGCGCGGGTTCTCGATCCAGACGATCTCGCCGCTGCCGATCGGGTGGGCGGAGCACGTCCTCGCCGAGGGGCACTGGGGCCAGAGCCTGCGCGAGTACATGCGCGACTACAACCACTGGACGGTGCTCGGAGTTCTCGCCGAGTTCCTGCCCCAGCCCGAGAACCGCGTCACGCTCGCGAACGAGCAGGACGAGTACGGGATGCCGATCGCGCACTTCAACTACAACCAGTGCGAGAACGACCGGGCGGTGGTGGCGTTCGCGAAACGGATCGTCGCCGAGATCTGGGAGGGCGCCGACGCGATGGACACGCTCACGATCGACCGCTACGCGCACCTCGTCGGCGGGTGCAGGATGGGCTTCACTCCCGACGACTCGGTCGTCGACCGCAACCACCGCGTCTGGGGGATCGACAACCTGTTCGTCGTCGACGGCTCCGTGCTGCCGACGCAGGGGTCGGCGAACCCGGCGCTCGCGATCATGGCCCTCGCCGACCGCTGCGCGAGGCTCCTCGACTGATGCCGGCCGTCAAGGTCTCGAACCCGCGCGACCTCGTCGTCCAGCTCCTCGGAGAGCTGCTCTTCGTCGAGCGGCGGCTCGCGGACGGCGTCATCGACGAGGTCCGGAGATCCGTCGCCGACGAGGAGCTGCAGGCGCTGCTCGAGCGGCATCGCGACGAGACGAAGGCGCACGCCGAGCGCGTCGAGACGGCGTTCCGAATGCTCGAGGTCGCGTCGACCTCGAACCTCTCGCGCCCGTTCGAGAGCGCCGTCGCGCAGCACGACGAGCTCGCGAGCTCGATCCTCGACCCGCGCCTCGCCGACGTGTTCCACGCGCAGGCGGCGCTCCACACGGAGCACTGGGAGATGGCGGCGTACCGGACGCTGCTCCCGCTCGTCCCCGACCACGTCGCGCAGCTCCTCCGGCCGTCGTTCGACGAGGAGGGCGAGGCGGCGAAGCAGCTCGTCCGGGCAATCGACCGGCTCGCCGAAGAGTCGGCCCATGCTCGCTGAGCTCGCAGTCCTCGAGCTCAGGCGGCTTTCCTGGGCGCGGGCGAAGCGCGGCGTCGAGTCAATCGCAGCGGAGTTCACGAAGCACGACCTGCTCACGTACTCGAGCGCGATCGCGTTCCAGATCATGTACGCGATCTTCCCGCTGACGATGCTCGCCCTGGCCGGCCTCGGCGTCGTCCACGCCGAATCGCTCTACACGCACCACGTCGCGCCCGCGCTGAAGCACGCGCTCTCGAAGGACGCGTACGCGATCGCGAACCGGACCGCGCTGCGCGTGATGAACGGGAAGCGCTACTGGTGGGCGACTGCCGGGCTCGTCGTCGTGCTGTGGGGCGCCGGCGCCGCCCTGCGCTCGATGATGACGCCGCTGAACAGGGTCTACGACGCGGACGAGGACCGATCGTGGCTCCGCCGCCTCGTCGTCTCGATCGGGGGCGGCGCGCTCGCGACGGCGCTCGTGCTGGGCGCGCTCCTGATCGCGCTGCTCGCGCCGCTCGTCAACCTCTCGGGCGCCGTCGACGTCGTCTTCGGGATCGCACGCTGGGCGCTGACGATCGCGCTCGTGCTCCTTGCGATCGCGACGCTGCTCTGGGTCGTCCCCGCGCGCAAGCGGCCGATCGAATGGGTCAGCATCGGCTCGGGGCTCTGCGCGATCTGCTGGGTCGTCGGGACGATCGGTTTCGGTGCCTACATCAGCGCCGTCTCGTACTCCTCCTTCTACGGCGCGGTAGCCGGCTTCGTGCTGCTCCTCGTCTACCTGCACGTCACCACGATCGCGTTCCTGCTCGGTGTCGTCGTCGACTCGCTCCTGCGCGACGAGATCAGGAGGCGCGGTCGCCGCGGTAGAACGTCACGTCCATCGTCGAGGAAGCGATCGTGATGCCCGCCTCGTCGAAGCGATCGCGGATCGCCCGGCTGAGCTGGTCGTGGATCGTCCGCGACTGCCGGACCGGGATGACGAACCGGGCTGCGAGCTCCACCCAGTTGTCCGTCAGCGAGACGTAGACCTTCGGGTCGAGCTCGTGCTGCGGGATCGGGAAGCGCTCCCGCATCATCCGGATCGCCTCGCGCGCACCCTCCGTGGCAGACACGCGCTGCACCTCCTCGAGCACGATCTGCTCCGCGCGCCGCCAGTCGGCGCTGTACGGGATCGGGAGGCGAAGCTCCTCCCAGACGAACTCGAAGAACGCCGAGTAGTTGTAGGTCGGCGACTCGAACGTCGCCTTGTTCGAGACGGAGACGATCCTGCCGGTCGACTGCCGGCCGCCGACCCACGTCGGCTCCTGCGGCTGCGACGACCCCATCTCGAGCACCTTCGTCCGCAGCAGGGTGATGTCGATCACGTCGCCCTTCACTCCCGCGATCTCGACGCGGTCGCCGACACGGTAGATGCCGCCCGAGACGATGTTGAACCAGCCGGCGATCGAGCCGATCACCTCCTGCATCGCGAACGCGAGCCCGGCGGCGAGGAGGCCGCCGAACAGCGCGAGGTGGCCGATCACGCTGCGCCAGACGACGAGCAGGGCGACGATCCCGGCGAGCACGGCGAGGTAGCGCGCGATGTGCCGATAGGAGTACGCAGAGAACTCGTCGTGGCCGCGCGCTGCGGCGACGCGACCGGCGACGGCCGCGACGACCGCGACCGCCGCGAGGACGGCGAGGGTGGCGATGACGCGCCCGCTCACGCGCAGCGGGCTACCCGGAAAGGTGGCCGGCTACGCCCCGGGGCGTTCGGGCGCGATCTCGTGCAGGAGCGGCTCGGTGTCGAGCGGGTCGAAACCGAGGCGCGCCGCGATCTCCTCGCTCGACGGCTTCGTCCCCTCGCGGAAGAGGTCCGCGAGCAGCTCCCCGGTCTCGCGGCTGCGCCACCAGTCGGCGCCGACCTCGCGCACGAGGTGCCGGCGAAGCTGCGCCGACCGGATCCACGCGCGCAGGTAGTCCGCCGAGTAGAAGCCGGCGTCCATGTCGGCGAGGTAGTTGTCGCGCCGGTAGCGAATGCCCGTCGCCTCGGTGAGCAGGCGCTCGTACACCTCGGAGTCGCCCCCGTCCTCGACGAAGCGCGACCAGAAGTCGAGCTCGTAGCGGAGCTTCGCCTCGTAGCGGCGGTAGAGCAGCGCCTCCAGGAACGTCGTCGCCTCGGCGTTCTCGCGCGCCTCCTCAGGGCCGAGGCCGAAGTAGAGCTCGTGCCACTCCGGCTCACGTGAGACCGCCTCGACGATGTACGAGTAGATCTCGGTGAGCGCGTGGTCGCGGGAGATGCGCCGGAAGACGTAGGGAAGCTTCGGGTCGCACCCGGCGTAGTGCAGCGCGTGCCCGGCCTCGTGCAGGAACGCCTGGTAGTCGTGCAGGCCGCCCTGCGCGCGCGTGATCAGGTGCACGATCGTCGGCGGGTTGCTCGCGATCACGCAGGCGCGCGGCGACTTCTGCGGCCGGTCGTCGAGGTCGAGCCGGATGTTCGGCTGCGCGGTCAGCTCGAAGCCGAGCGCGTCGAGCGTCTGGAGGCAGACCCCGGTCGCGCGCTCCTTCGTGTAGGTGGCCTCGAGCGGCGACAGCCGGCGCATCCAGGCGGTGTGGTAGCTCGACGGGATCTCCTCGCGGCCGTCGCCGAGCAGGCGCTCGAACCAGCGCTCGCGCAGCACGTCGTAGCTCGGCGTCGAACGGAAGCTCGCCTCGTGCAGCGCGCGCGAGAGGTCGTAGAGCGAGATCCCCTTCTCCTCCTCGTTGCGCTCGATCGCGTCCTGGATCCCGGAGAGGTCGGCGGCGAGCTCCTCTCCTGCCCGCAACAGGTCGAGGCGGTCCGGGTTGAGCTGCGCGCTCGCCTCCGCCTGGATCCGGCCGAGCTCCTCCCGGTCGGTGTAGCCCGGCAGCACCGCGAGCTTCGCCTGGGCGTTCCGGAGCGGCATCTCCTCGCCCTTGAACGTGACACGCTCGGCGAGGAAGCGGTTCTCGAGCTCGTCCTCGCGCTCGGCGAGCTGCGCCGCGATCAGGCCGGACTCGCAGGTCTTGCGCAGGCGGTACAGGAGCTCGCGCTCCTCGCCGGCGGACGCCGCCTCGGCCTCGCGCAGCGCCTCGAGCTGGTCGCGGCTGAAGAGGTCGGCGTAGCGGCGGACGATCTCCGCCTGCTCGGAGACCTCCTTCTCGCCCACGCGGACGGCCCGCCACTCCTCCGACCGCTCGTAGAGGTACTTCTCGAGCTGCGACTCGAAGTCGGTCGGGCTCAGGACCTGGGTCGAGCTCATCCCCGCTCCGGCGCCGGCAAAGCCGGCACCTCCGCTCCTTCGACGGCTCCGTCGAGCCTACGCCTCATGCTCCACCCTGGCGAGCCGCCGGGCGAGCTCGACGAGCGCCTGCGGCGTGAACGGCTTCGTGAGCACCCCGTCGGCCGACTCGCGGTACTCGTCGATGTCGACGGAGCCCGTCACCAGCGCGACGGGGATGCCCTTCGCGCGCAGCCACGCGAGGAGCGTGAGCGTGTCGCGGCCGCCGAGGTGGACGTCGAGGAGGACTGCGCCCGGCCGCGACCGCCGAACGGCGGCCTCGGTCTCCTCCACGGTCGCGCTCTCGGCGACGCTGAAGCCCTCGAGCTCGAGGTTGACCCGCATCAGCATGCGAAGCGCCGCGTCGTCGTCGACGACGAGGACGGTGGGCTTCGACGCGTGCATCCGGGCGGCGATGGTAACGGCTAATGTCGGGGTGTGGCGCCGAGGACGTGGACGCCGGAGCGGTACGCAGAGCAGATGGGCGAGCTCTGGACGGAGCTCTCGCGGACACTGGCGCGTCTCGACCGCCTGGCAGCCGACCCGGACCGCCTCGACGACGACAAGGCGGCCCCGACCCTCAGCAGGCTCCGCTACGGCCTCCACCTCGCGAGCGAGCACGCCTACGGCCTCGATCCGCCGGTCGGGGCGGAGTCGGCGCACGCCGAGCTCGCCGCGGCGCTCGCCGCCGCGCGCGACGCCACCGCGGAGGTCGCCGAGGCGGCTGTGCGCGGCGGCAGCGAGGGCGCGCAGCCGCTCGTCCCCGAGTGGCGCGGCGCGCTCTTCCGCGTGCGGCTCGCGCGGCTCCGGCTCGCTCCGCCGCCTCGCCGGGCGGTCGCGGAGCCGGCGGGCGGCGACGGTTTCGCGCGTCCGCTGGCCGCGTTCCTGCTCGCGCTCATCGGCGCGCTCGCCTTCGTCGGGGGCGCGACGCTCGCCGTGTGGCCGCTCTGGGCCGCAGGCCTCGCCGCCGTCTGCGGGTCGGTGCTCGTCTACCGCCCGTAACCGCGGCCGCGAAGCCGTCGTTTACTCAATTGGAATGCCACATCGCGCCCCGAGGCCCCCGACGGCGCGCGACGACGAACTCCCGCGCCCAACGCTCCGGTTCCGCCTCCGGGCCTGGCGCGCATTCCAGCGGGCCCTCGACCCACTCGCCCCGCCGAAGCCGCTCAAGCAACTGCGGCGGCTGCACTGAGCCGCGCGAGCGCCCCCTCGCGACCGAGCAGCTCGAGGCTCTCGAACAGCCCGGGGGAGACCTTCGCCCCGGTCACCGCGAGGCGGATCGGCTGGAAGGCCGTCCTCGGCTTCTCGCCCAGCTCGTCCGCGAGCGAGCGGAGCGCCTCCTCGATCGGCCCCGCGTCCCACGTGTCGAGCGCGGCCAGGCGATCGGCGGCGGCGCGCACGATCCGCTCGTCGAGGCCCGCGGGGGGCTCGACCTCCTCGAACAGGAACCGCACGAAGTCCGGGTACTGCGAGAACTTCTCGATCTTCTCCTGGACGAGCGGGGCCGTCGCGCGGACACGCTCGGGCGGCCAGTCGTACCCGTGCTCGTCGAGCCACCGCTGCAGGAAGTGCGCGTACTCCTCCGGCTGCAGCGCGCGCAGGTACACGCCGTTCATCCAGTCGAGCTTCTGGTAGTCGAACGTGGCGGGGCTGGGGACGACGCGCTCGAGCGAGAACCGCTCGATCAGCTCGTGGCGCGACATGATCGTCGTCCTGTCGTCGTAGCTCCACCCGAGCAACGCGAGGAAGTTCATCAGCGCTGCAGGCAGGTAACCCTCGTCGCGGAACCGGTCGACCGAGACGGCGCCGTGCCGCTTCGACAGCTTCCGGCCGTCGTCGCCGTTGATGTTCGGCACGTGCGCGTACACGGGCAGCTCGGCGCCGAGCGCGCGCAGGATGTTGATCTGCGACGGCGTGTTCGAGACGTGGTCCTCCGCGCGGATCACGTGTGTGATCCCGTCGAGCAGGTCGTCGACCGGTGAGACGAAGTTGTAGGTCGGGCGGCCGTCGGAGCGCACGATCACGAGGTCCGGCAGCAGCTCGTTCCGGAACTCGATCACGCCGCGGACGGTGTCGACCCACGAGACCGTTCCCTCCTTCGGCTGCCGGAACCGGATCGCGCCCTCGTCCTCGTAGGCGTTGCCCTTCACCACGAGCTCGTACGCCAGCTCGCGCGCGCGCTCGGCGGTGTCGAGCTGGAACCGCACCGGCCCATCCCAGTCGATCCCGACCCACCGCAGCGACTCCTGGATCTGCTCCGACGCCTCCGCCACCTCGCGGCTCGTATCGGTGTTCTCGATCCGGAGCAGGCACTCGCCGCCCTGCTGGCGCGCGAAGAGCCAGTTGAAGAGGAACGTCCGCACGCCGCCGATGTGCAGGAACCCTGTGGGGCTCGGCGCCATGCGGACTTTGACCTCCATCCCGTCTCTATCGTAGGCAGCGTTGGAGTTCGGGGCGCACGTCAGCGCGAGCGGCGGCATCGACAGCGCGATCGACCGGATCGTCGCGATCGGCGGCGACTGCGTGCAGGTGTTCACGCAGAGCCCGCGCATGTGGCGGCCGACGAACCACAAGCTCGAGGCCGTCGACGCGTTCCGCGCCAAGCGCGCGCAGCACGGTGTCGGCGGCGTCGTCTGCCACGCGCTCTACCTCGTCAACCTCGCGGCGCCCGACGACGAGATCTACGAGAAGTCGATCGCGACGATGCGCGCGACGGTCGACGCCGCGTGCGCGATCGAAGCAGACGCCGTCATCTTCCACGTCGGGTCGCACCTCGGCGCCGGGTTCGACGCCGGCCTCGACCGAACGTGCAGCGCGCTCCGGCAGGTGCTCGAGCGCTGCGACGGAGAAACCTGGCTCCTGATGGAGAACTCCGCCGGCGCCGGCGGCACGATCGGGCGCTCGCTCGAGGAGCTGCACGTCCTGCTCGAGCGGCTCGACCGCCACCCGCGGCTCGGCCTCTGCCTCGACTCCTGCCACCTCTACGTGTCCGGCTACGACGTCACGGATCCGAGGCGGGTCGACGAGCTCGTCGCCGAGATCGACGCAGGGGTCGGGCTCGACCGCCTGCGCGCGCTGCACGTGAACGACGCCGCCGCGCCGCTCGGGTCGAACCGCGACCGCCACGCGAACGTGCTCGAGGGCGAGATGGGCGAGGGCCTCGGCGCGTTCCTCGCGCACCCCGCCTTCCAGTCGCTGTCCGTCTACCTCGAGGTGCCCGGGAAGGACAAGAAGGGACCGGACGCCGACGAGATCCGGAAGCTGCGCGAGCTCCACGCCCGCTGGACGCGGAGGCGGAAGCGCAGGACGAAGCGCTGACCTCCCGAACTCAGTTCGGCAAAGCCGAACTGAGTTCGTGCGTGTGACGTTGCGATCCTCATCGACGTATCAGCCGAGATGACGTTCCAGCAGGCGGCGGAGGCGCACCTCGACGACGTCTACGGATACCTCGCGTGGTTCACGGGGGACCGCTTCGCGGCCGAGGAGCTGACGTCGGTGACGTTCGAGCGCGCGCTCCGGCTCTGGCACCGGTTCGACCCCGCACGCGGGTCGGCGCGCACGTGGCTCTGCCAGGTGGCGCGGACGGTCGCGCTCGACCACTTCCGGTCGGAGCGCCGCCGCCTCCGCCGCGAGCAGCTCGCGGCGCCGCCCGAGGCGGTCGACTTCCGCTTCGCCGAGGGCCTGTCGCCCGACCTCGAGGCGGCGCTCGCGCGGCTGACGGCGGGCGAGCGCGAGGTGGTCGCGCTCCGCGTCCTTCTCGACCTCGATGCCGGTTCCGCGGCCCGCATCCTCGGAATCTCCCCCACCAACTGCACCACGCGCCTGAACCGCGCGCTCAAGAAGCTCCAGGAGGCCCTCCATGTCGCAGCGTGATCTCGTCGCGGAGCTGCGCGCCGCGCGCGTCGAGGCACCACCGCAGGTGCGCGAGCGCATCCGCCTGATCGCCGCGGAGGCGCCCGCGCCGCCGCGCCGCTTCACGTGGCGCCGAGCGCTCGTCGTCGCCGTTCCCGTCGCCGCGGCGGTCGCGGCCGCCGTCGTCTTGACGCGCCCGTCCCCGCACGGGCAGACGTCGGCCGTCCGGGAGCAGCGGCTCGCGCACGGCGCGGCTACCCGGACACGGCAGCCGGGAGCGCTCGCCGTGCCGAGCACCCCGAAGCGGGCCGTCGTGGTCGGCGAGAGCCTCTCGCTCCGCGTCACCGACATCTCCGGCTCGGTGAAGCGGGCCGTACAGGTCGCCGTCTCGCTCGGCGGGTACGCGACGTCCGTGCACGCGACCACCCAGGGGGCGCAGGGCAGCGCCGACCTCACGCTGCGCGTGCCGCGCGCACACGTGCAGGAGGCGGTCACGCGGCTCGCGCAGCTCGGCACGATCACAGCGGAGCAGCTCGACGTCACCGACCGCCAGGCCGGACTGAACGCGACCGACCGGCTGATCGCGCGGCTGCAGCAGCAGCTCGCGGCGCTCCGCGAGCAGCACGCGGGCGCCGCTCGCATCGCCGCGCTGACCGCGCGGATCGAGGCGCTGCAGCGGTCCGAGGCGGCGACGCGCCGGTCCGCGCACTACGCGACGATCCGGCTCCATCTCGCCACACCGGCTCCGCCGGTCAGGGCACGCCACCACCACGGCCCGCTGCACGGCGTCGGCGTCGCGCTCCGGTGGCTCGGCATCGGCGCGGTCTACGCGCTCGCCGTCGGCGTCCCGGTCGCGGCGGTGCTGGCGCTGCTGTGGCTCGCCGCGCGCACGCTCCGGCGCCGCCGGGAGGACGCGCTGCTCAGCCGGCGGTGATCTGCGCGAAGACGCGGAAGGTCGGCGCGCCGACCGGCAGCTCCTCGAACTCGGGGTTCACGCACCCGAGCTCGTCGAGCCGCGACTCGTACGTGCGCTCGACCTCGGCCTTGCACATCGGCAGCGGCTGCCGGACCGCGCGGATGGCGCCGAAGCCGGGCTTCCGAGCCTCGGCGGCGCGGAGCATGTCGAGGTCGATCTCGACCTCGTACACCTTCTGCATGCACCCGACGTACGTGTGCCCCCACGCCTCGTACGAGTAGACGAACGGGCACCCGCGCGAGAGACAGCCGCCCGGATGGACGACCTTGTCGCAGTGGACCCCGCACCGGCGACACTCCATCTCGTCCTGCGGACGGAGGGGGAGCGCGAGCGGCGCAGCGGTCTGCTCGGGCGTCATACGGGCATTGTCCGAAGGGCCGCGGACGGCCGCAAGTCTTGACATTCACGCGTCACGACGCTAGGCGCCGGACCGCGTTCAAAACGTCCATCGGCGTGAACGCGAGGAAGTCGGGCTCGACGCCCGGGGTGTCGTCTGCTCGGAACCACAGCGCCTGAACCGTGGTCATGCCCACGTCGGCGGCTCCTTGCACATCGGCCGCGAGGCTGTCGCCGACGAACATCGTCGCGCACGGTTCGACCCCGAGCCCGCGGCACGCGTGCAGGAAGATCTCCGGTTGCGGCTTGCGCGCGCCGACGTCGTCCGAGAAGACGAGCACGTCGACGCGGCCGGCGACGCCGAGCCGCTCGGCGTCCTCGCGCAGCACGCGGGCGGGTTCGGGCCACGAGTTCGCCACGACTCCGGTCTTCAGCCCGCGCGAATGGATCGCGTCGAGCAGCGCGTGCGCCGACGCGAGCAGCATCGACTGCGGCCGCCAGGCCTCGTGCTCCGCTTCGACGAACGCGTCGGGATCCTCGACGCCGAGGTCGCGCAGCAGCTCGGCGTACGGCCGGTGGCCGTGCCGGTCGCCGAGCAGGAGCTCGCGGTAGCGCCGCGTGAACTCGGGGTCGTCGCGCCCCAGTGCGGCGCGATGGCCGGCCGCGAGCACGTCGTCGTCCCACGTGAATTCGACGAGCGTGTCGTTCCAGTCGAAGAGAACGGCCTCCAGCACGAGCGATGTCTAAGGTAGCCGCGTGGCGCGCAGGATCCTGTGGGGAAGCCTCGCCCTCACGCCCGCCGCGATCGTCGCCCGCTTCGCCTTCCACCTCGACGAGACCGTGCTGTTCGTGCTCGCGGCCGCGGCGCTCGTGCCGCTTGCGTGGCTGGTCGGCGAGGCGACCGAGCACGCCGCGCAGCACACCGGCGCCGGGGTCGGCGGCTTCCTGAACGCGAGCTTCGGGAACGCGCCGGAGCTGATCATCGCGCTCTTCGCCGTCGCGGACGCGCTGCCCGGGGTCGTGCGCGGCTCGCTCACCGGCTCCGTCGTCTCGAACATCCTCCTCGTGCTCGGCGCGGCGATGATCGCGGGCGGCGACGGAAAGGTCGACGCGCGCTCGCTGCGCTGGCAGCTGTTCGCGGTCGTCGGCGCCGTCGCGCTGATCGCGATCCCGTCGGCTCTGGCCTGGAACGGCGGCTCGCACGAGCGCCACTCGCTCTACCTGCTGTCGCTGCCGATCGCCGTCGTGCTGCTCGCGGCATACCTCGCGCTCACCTTCGTGAACCTGCGCATCCACCGCGCCGCCGAGCGCGACGAGCCGCGCGAGGGGTCGTGGTCGCTGAAGGCGTCGCTGCTACTGCTCGGAGGCGCGACTGCGGCGACCGCGATCGTCTCCGAGATCCTCGTGCACTCGCTCGACCACTTCGGAAAGGCCGTCGGGCTCGACGAGTTCTTCATCGCAGCCGTCATCGTCGCGATCGTCGGCAACGCCGCGGAGCACGGCGGCGCCATCCTCATCGCGCGCCGCGGCAACACCACCCTCGCGACCGAGATCGCGATCACGTCGTCGATGCAGGTCGCGGTGTTCGTGATGCCCGCGGTCTGCCTGCTCTCGTGGATCGTCGGCCGCGGCCTGCCGCTCTCGTTCCGCGTGGTCGAGGTGGTGACGATGGCGGCCGCCGCCGTCTTCGCCGCAGTCGTCGTCTGGGACGGACGCTCCCGGCGCTGGGAAGGCGTCCTCCTCGTCGGCGCGTACGCGGCCGCGGTCGCCTGGTACCTGTTCGCCTGAGCCTCTCGCCGCTCACGCCTTGAACGGCCGCTGGTCGCGCGTGAACTCGTAGCCCGCCCACACCAACCGCTCGTCCTCGACGCGCAGCCGCTCGCCGCGCTCGCGTCCCGCGACGGCGACGAACCCGTCGCCGTCGCGCGCGAACGTCGTCTCCCCGCGGCCGGCCGGAATGCCGACGACCTTCGCCTGCAGCGCCGCGCCCTCCCAGTGGAAGACGAACTGGCTCCCCTCCGACCACCAGACGCCGAGGATGGCGCGCACGTCCGCCGGCGGCTCCGGTTCGGGCCGCCACGGCTCCACCGGATCCGGCCACAGCTCCATCGCCTTCGTCCCGAGCTGGAGGCAGAAGAGGTCCAGGTTCGCGCGCGTTCCGGAGTTCGACAGCGCGGCGGCGCCCGTCTCCGTCTTCCGGTTCACGAACACGGCCGCGAGGTGCCCCGCCATCGCGCCGCCGTGCCCGCCGAAGACCTTCCCCTCGTGGTTGTAGAGCGCGAGCCCGAGCCCCCACCCGTACACCCACTCGTCGGGGAAGTACATCACCTGCGGGAACCACATCTCCTCGACCGTCGCCGGCGCGAGCACGCCGTCCTCGCCGCGTGCGAGGAACGTCGCCCACCGCGCGAGGTCCTCGACCGTCGACCACAGCTGCCCCATCGAGGCGACCGCGCCGAGGTCGGTCTCGGGCTCCTTCCACACGGTGCGCGCGTACTCGTCGACGAGGTACCCCTGGGCCTTCGGCGGCTCCGGGTACCACGTCGTCCGCTCGAGGCCCAGCGGTTGCAGGATCCGTTCGTCCACGTACTGCGTGTAGGGCAGGCCGCTCTTCGCCGACACGACGCGGCCGAGCAAGCCGAAGGCGAGATTGGAGTAATGGTGCGCGCGGGCCGGCGGCAGAACGAAGCCGACAACGAGGTCGTCCTCGGTAGGTGTCGTTCCTTCGACGAACATCTCCCCCACCTCGCGCTGCAGCCCGGAGATGTGCGCGAGCATCCGCCGGATCGTCGGCGACCCGTCCTCGAGCCCCTCCAGGTGCTGACCGAGCCGGTCGTCGAGGTCGAGAGCGCCGGCGTCGCGGAGCTGCATGATCGCGACCGCCGTGAACGTCTTCGTGATCGAGCCGATGCGGTACTGCGTCCCCGGCGTCGCCTCCCGGTCGTCGTCGTAGTCGGCGACACCGACCGCGTTAGCCCACACGACCTCGCCCTTCCGCACCACGGCCGCAGCCACCGACGCCAGCCGGTCGGCCTGGCGCTCCTGCAGCAGGCGGTCGAGCTGCTCAGACACGCAGCGCGGCTCCGAGCGCGCGCGGAACCGCCGCGACCGCCGCCTCGATGCCGGCGTCGTCGACCTCGAGCGACGTGACGGCGCGGAGGGCGCCCGGCCGCGTCGGCGAGAGGAGGACGCCGCAGTCGCGCACGCGCGCGAGCGCCTCCTCGACGGTCAGCCCGAGCGCCGCGACGTCGACCTGCACGAAGTTCGTCTCCACGAGCTCGGGGTCGACCGAGAGCCCGGCCTCCGCCCAGCCTTCGGCGAGCCGCCGGGCCCGGGCGTGGTCGTCGGCGAGCCGGTCGACGTTGTGGTCGAGCGCGTACAGGCCCGCCGCGGCGACGATGCCCGCCTGCCGCATCGCGCCGCCGAAGCGGTGCTTCTCGATCCGCGCCCGGTGCATCAGCTCGTGCGAGCCCGCGATCAACGCGCCGAGCGGGCACCCGAGGCCCTTCGAGAGGCAGAGCGTGACGGTGTCGAACGGCGCTGCGATCGCAGCCGCCGGCACGCCCGAGGCGACCGCGGCGTTTAGGAGCCGCGCGCCGTCGAGGTGCACGCGCAGCCCCAGCTCGCGCGCCGCCGCAACCGTCTCGTGCAGCTCGTCCACCGGCCACACGGCGCCGCCCGCGGTGTTGTGCGTGTTCTCGAGCGCGAGCACGGACAGCGGCGGCGTCCACAGCTCCTCGTACGCCCACGCCGCCGCGCGAACCTGCTCCGCGGAGATGCGCCCCCGGTAGCCGGGCAGCCCGCGGGTCTGGAGCCCCGAGTGGAAGGCGGGGCCGCCGAGCTCGTACGTGACGATGTGCGCGCGCTCCTCGACGATCAGCTCGCCGCCGCGCTCGCCCAGGACCGCGAGCGCGATCTGGTTGCCCATCGTCGCCGTCGGCAGGTACACGGCCTCCTCCTGGCCGAGGAGCGCGGCCACCCGCCGCTCGAGCTCGAGCACCGTCGGGTCCTCCCGCTCCTGCTCGTCGCCGACCTGGGCGTTCGCCATCGCCTCCCGCATCGCGGGTGTCGGCTTCGTGACGGTGTCGGAGCGGAGGTCGATCACGCGCCGGAGACTAGCCTTCCGCTCGTGGACGAGCGCGACCTCCACATGCTGCCTCCGGGCCTTCCCGCTCCGGTCGACGACGGCGCCGCCGACCATCTCACTGGCGCCGAGCTGCCGCACCTGACGCTCGAGTCCTCGCAGGGGCCCGTCGACGTGTCGAGCCTCGACGTGCTCTACGTCTATCCGCGCACGGGAAAGCCGGGCGAGCCGTCGCTGCCCGGGTGGGACGCCTACCCCGGCGCGCGCGGGTGCACGCCGCAGTCGTGCGGCTTCCGCGATCACGCCGCGGAGCTCGCCGAGCTCGGCGCGCCGCGCGTCGCGGGGCTGTCGGCGCAGACGCTGGAGGACCAGGTCGAGTTCGCCCAGCGAAACGACATGCCGTTTCCCGTGATCGCGGACCCGGAGCTCCGGCTACGTGACGCGCTCGGCCTGCCGACCTTCGAGATCGCCGGCCATACGCTGTACAGGCGGCTCGCGCTCGTCGCCGTCGGCGGATGGATCGCGAAGGTGTTCTACCCGGTGTTCCCGCCGGATCGCAGCGCGCAGGACGTGGTCGACTGGCTGCGCGGTACCGTGGACGGGTGAACCTCGATCTCGTCGCGGAGACGCTCGGCGGCGAGCCCTCGTACCGCGTCCGGCAGGTATGGGAGTGGGCAGCGCGCGGCGCGCGGGCGTACGCGGAGATGACGAACGTGCCGGCGCGGACGCGCGCGCTGCTCGAGGAACGCGTTCCGTTCTCGACGCTCGACCTCGCGCGCGAGGCGCGGTCGGCGGACGGGACCGTCAAGGCGCTCTTCCACACTGCGGAGGGGCATCCGGTCGAGGCGGTGCTGATGCGCTACCGCGACGGCCGCAGGTCGGTCTGCGTCTCCTCGCAGTCGGGCTGTCCGCTCACGTGCACCTTCTGCGCGACGGGCCGGATGCGCTTCCGCCGCAACCTGACGGCGTGGGAGATCCTCGACCAGGCGCTCCACTTCAGGCGGGTCGAGCCGATCGACCACGTGGTCTTCATGGGGATGGGCGAGCCGATGCTGAACGTCGACGCGGTCGTCGCGGCGGCCCGACGGCTCCCCGGCGCGGGCGTGACGCACCGGCGCACGACGATCTCGACCGTCGGCTGGCTTCCCGGGCTGCGCCGCTTCGTCGACGAGGTCGAGGAGCCGATCCGCCTCGCGCTGTCGCTGCACGCGCCGGGCGACGCGCTCCGCAGCGAGCTCATGCCGGTCAACGACAGGTACCCGCTCGAGGACGTGCTCGCGGAGTGCCGGCGCTACTTCGACATGCGCGGCCGCAAGGTGTTCGTCGAGTACGTGCTGCTCGCGGGCGTCAACGACGCGCCCGAGCACGCCCGGCAGCTGGCGAAGCTGCTCGACCGGACCGTCTTCAAGGTGAACCTGATCCCGTACAACCCGACCGGGATGTACGAAGGCTCGTCGCGGGAACGGATCGCCGCGTTCAAGGCGGTGCTCGACGCGGCGCGGCTGCCTGCGACGGTTCGACTCACGCGCGGCCGCGACATCGCCGCAGCGTGCGGCCAGCTCGCGGCGCGCGCGGCCTGAGGATCGTTCAAAGCGCCGGCTGGGCTGCGAGCGCAGGCTCGCGTGCCGGCTCGGTCGCCCGCTCCCGCCCCACGACGCGTGCGAGCGCCTCGACGCAGCGCTCGTCGAACGCCGTCCCGGCCTCGGCGCGGAGGAACGCGAGCGCCTCGTCCTCCGACCACGCGTCGCGGTAGACCCGCTTCGAGATCAGCGCGTCGTAGACGTCGCACACCGCCAGGATCCGCGTGTCCAGGCCGAGCTGGTCGGCGACGAGGCCGCGCGGATAGCCGCGCCCGTCGAGCCGCTCGTGGTGGTCGCGCACCAGGTCGCGCACCGCCTGGCTGAACCCACCGAGCTCGTTCAGGAGCTTGTAGCCGCGCTCCGCGTGCTCCTGCACCGTCGCGTACTCGTCGTCGTCGAGCGGGCCCGGCTTCTTCAGGATCGCGTCCGGGATCGACAGCTTGCCGATGTCGTGGACGAGGCCGCCGATCGCGAGCGTCCGCAGCCGGCTGCGCGAGAGGCCGAGCTGGTCGCCCACTTGGACGGCGCGCAGCGCCACGCGTCGCGTGTGCCGCTCCGTGTACTCGTCCTTCTCCGCGAGCGTCACCGTCAGCGCGCGGACCTGTGAGCCGAGGAAGACGTCCTCGGCGGCGACGAGCTCGGTCGCGGTCAGGTCCCCCGCGAGCGGCCGCGACTGCGCGGCGCGCGCCAGGTCGATCGCGACGGCGACCCCGACGGCGAGGATGCCGTCGAGCTCGACCTCGTGCCCGATCCACCAGCCCAGGTCGTCGTAGGTCATCGTCAGCGCCGGGACGAGCGCCGTCGCGAGCCACGCGAGGCCGACGACGACGGCGAGGTCGAGGAGGCGGCGGGTGAGCAGGAACGTCCGGACGGCGCGCACGCCGACGACCGCGAAGGCGACCATGCCCACCGCGAGCAGCGCGAGCGCGTCGCGCCCGCCGGGAGCCGGAACCGCCGGCAGCAGGCTCGGCCAGGCGAGCGCCGAGGCGCCGAGCGCGAGCACCACCGCGAGCAGCGCGCCTTCCACGAGGAGGAAGGGGAGCACGTTGCGCAGCACCCGCGGCAGCGGGAGCACCGAGACGGCGAGGATCAGCGCCCCCGCCGGCAGCGTCGCGCCGCCGGTGACGGCGACGACCCCGTTCTGCCCGAACCACACGCCCGGAGTAGACAGCCCGTGCAGCGCGAGCAGCGCCGCCATCACGGCAAACGCCGTCCCGACGACCATCGTCCTCGTGTCGCCGCGCCGCGCGCCGACGACCGTCAGCCCGACCGCCGCGACCGCGGCGACGAACGCGCTGAACCCGACGGAGTAGAAGTGCGTGTGGCCGGTGAACTCGACGTGGTGGTAGCCCACCGCGACGTGGACAGCCGCAGGGGCCGCCGCGGCCACCGCGCCTCCTGCGACTGCGAGAGGAAACCGCCGCACCCGGCAAACGTCGGCATTTCCGGGGGCGTGGTTTACCCCCGTTCGGGGACGCCGCGCGGCGTCAGATCGTCGGCGGGTTCGGGTCGGGCGGAAGCGGCGTCGGATCCGGCCCCGGCTCGGGAGGCACCGGGTCCGGCACGGCGGGCCCGGGGATGGGGTCCGGCGTCGGTGAGGGCGGCTCCAGGCAGCGCATACGCGCCTCCTACCCGGAGCCGCCGCGAAACTCACCCGGCGGCCGCGAGGCGGACGGTGCAGCTCGCGAGGCCGCGCTTCTCCAGGTAGCGCTGGTGGTAGTCCTCGGCCTCCCAGAACGTGGGGGCCTCTTCGATCTCGGTGACGACCGGCCGCGAGATGCGCGCCTGGACCCGGTCGCGCGACGCCTCTGCCGCCGCCCGCTGCTCGTCGTCGTGCACGAAGATCACCGAGCGGTACTGCTCGCCGACGTCCGGCCCCTGCCGGTTGAGCTGGGTCGGATCGTGCTCCGCCCAGAACGTCGCCAGCAGCGCCTCGTAAGGGAGGACGTCGTCGTCGTACGTGACCTCGACGACCTCGGCGTGGCCGGTGTCGGTGTAACAGACCTCCTTGTACGTCGGGTTGTCCTTGTGCCCACCCGCGTACCCGACACGGGTCCCGGTGACGCCGTCGAGCCGGCGGAACGCGGCCTCGACGCCCCAGAAGCAGCCCGCCCCGAACGTCGCCTTCTTCTCCACTAGGTCTCCTCCAGTCTCAGTGCCGCGGAGTTGATGCAGTACCGCACGCCGGTCGGCCGCGGCCCGTCGGGGAAGACGTGGCCGAGGTGCCCGCCGCACGACGCGCAGAGCGCCTCCGTCCGGACCATCCCGTAGGTCGTGTCGATCTCCTCGTCGACGGCGTCGGGCGCCGCAGGAGCGTAAAAGGCGGGCCAGCCGCAGCCGGAGTCGTACTTCGCCTCCGACCTGAACAGCTCCGCACCGCACCCCGCGCAGCGGTAGACGCCGTCGTCGAACGTGTGGTCGTACTCGCCGGTGAACGCGCGCTCGGTCCCCTTCTCGCGTAGCACGTGGTACTGCTCGGGGGTGAGCTCGGCGCGCCACTCGGCCTCGGTCTTCTCGATTCTGTGCTTCACGTCTCCATAGATCGTTCCAGGTCCCGGATCGTTACGGTGCCGCCATGGCCGACTACACGCATCTGAACCTGAAGAAGGACGTCGAGAACGCCTCCGAGCGCTTCGGGCTCGCGCCGAACATGGAGGCCCGCTTCGCGCGCAAGCCGCTCGCAGTCGAGGGCGGCGGCTTCAGCTACCAGAAGTACGCTCCCGGCTTCCGTGCGCCGACCGCCCACCGCCACCGTGCCCACGAGGAGGTCTACGTCGTGGTCGGTGGGAGCGGCCGCGTCAAGGTCGAGGACGAGGTTCGGGAGCTCGCGCAGTGGGACGCGATCCGGTTCGCCCCCGGCACCGCGCGGGCCTTCGAGGCGGGCCCCGACGGCCTCGAGCTGCTCGCGATCGGGTTCGGCGAGGGCGGCGACGCGGAGATGCTCGAGAACTTCTGGGACGAGTAGCGGCTAGGCGCCCTTCTGCGCCTCGAGCTGCCTGGCGCCCGCGCCGTGCTCCGCCGGGTGCTCGTCGAACGCGAACTTGACGACCGGCTGCTTCGCGGCCCGCACCTCGTCGAGCCGCCGCACCGGCCGCGAATGCGGAGCCTCGTGCACCACCTCCGGGTGCTCCGCCGCCTCGCGCGCGATCGCGAGCATGGCGTCGCAGAACGCGTCCAGCGTCTCCTTCGCCTCCGACTCCGTCGGCTCGATCATCAGCGCCTCCGGCACCACGAGCGGGAAGTAGATCGTCGGCGGGTGGAACCCGTAGTCCATCAGCCGCTTCGCGACGTCGAGCGCGCTGACGCCGTGCTCGCGCTTGAGATTCCGGGCGCTGAGCACGAACTCGTGCATGCAGAGCCGGTCGTACGGCAGCTCGTAGGCGTCCCGGAGCCGCGCGAGCATGTAGTTCGCGTTCAGCACCGCGACCTCGCTCATCTCGCGCAGTGCCGGGCCGTACGACCGCATGAACGCGTACGAGCGCACGAAGACGCCGAACGGGCCGGTGAACGCGCGCACCTTCCCGATCGACTTCGGCCGGTCGTACTCGAGGCGGAACGTGGCGCCGTCGCGCGTGACGACCGGCACGGGTAGGAACGGCTCGAGCATGTCGCGCACGGCGATCGGGCCGCCGCCCGGCCCGCCCCCGCCGTGCGGCTGCGAGAACGTCTTGTGCAGGTTGATGTGGACGACGTCGAACCCCATGTCGCCCGGGCGGGAGATACCGCACACGGCGTTGAGGTTCGCGCCGTCGTAGTACATGAGCGCGCCCGCGCCGTGGAAGATCCGCTCGATCTCCTCGATGTTCTCGTCGAACAGCCCCAGCGTCGACGGGTTGGTGAGCATCAGCCCGGCCGTCTGCTCGTCGACCTTCGTGCGTAGGTCGTCGATGTCGATGTTCCCGCGCGCGTCCGTCTTCACGTGCGTGAGCTGGTAGCCGGCCATCGTCACGCTGGCGGGATTCGTGCCGTGCGCCGTGTCGGGGATGACGACGCGGCGCCGCTGACCGTCCTCGCCGCGGTCGCGGAAGTAGGCGCGGAACAGCATCAGCCCCGTCAGCTCGCCTTGGCTGCCGGCCGCGGGCTGGAGCGAGACGGCGTGCAGCCCCGTCACCTCGCGCAGGATCTCCTGCAGGTGCCACTCGAGCTCGAGCGCTCCCTGCGCCGCGTCGTCTTCCACCAGCGGGTGCAGGCGCGCGAAGCCGGGCAACGCGGCGAGGCGCTCGTTGATCCGCGGGTTGTACTTCATCGTGCAGCTCCCGAGCGGGTAGAAGCCGGTGTCGATGCCGAAGTTCCGCGTCGAGAGCTCGGTGAAGTGGCGGAGCACCTCCGGCTCGGCGAGCTCGGGCAGCCTCGGCGGCTTCCTCCGCTGGAGCTCCGCCGGCACCTCCGGCGCCTCGACGCCGCCCGGCCGAGGCACGCCGATCCCGCGGCGCCCGCGCTGCGACTTCTCGTAGATCAGCTTCACGCGAGCGCCTCCACGAGCCGGTCGATCTCCTCGACCGTGCGCTTCTCGGTCACCGCGACCAGGAGCGCGTCGTCGAGGCCCGGGTAGTCGCGCCCGAGCGGGTAGCCGGCGTAGATCCCCTTCGCCCGCGCGCGCGAGAGGGCCTCGCGGGCGTTCCGTCCGGTGCGCACGGCAAACTCCTTGAACGTTGCCCGCTCTGGAAACACAAGCTCGAGCCCCGCCGCCTGCAGCTCCGCCTTCGCGTAGCCGGCGAGCGCCATGCAGGTCTCCCCCAGCTCGCGAAGGCCCTGCGGACCGAGCAGGCTCAGGTGCACCAGCCCCGCCAGCGCGAGCAGGGTCTGGTTGGTGGTGATGTTCGACGTCGCCTTCTCGCGCCTGATGTGCTGCTCGCGCGTCTGCAGGGTCAGCACATAGCCGCGGTCACCCGCGGCGTCCACCGTCTCGCCGACGATCCGGCCCGGCAACCGGCGGACGTAGTCGAACCGCGCTGCGAGGAAGCCGTAGTGCGGACCGCCGTAGCTCATCGCGTTGCCGGCGGCCTGGCCCTCGCCGATCGCCAGGGCGCACTCGTAGGCACCCGGCGCCTCGAGCACGCCCAGCGACACGAGGTCCACGTGCGCCACCGGCAGAGCTCCGGCGTCGTTCGCTGCGGCCGCCAGCTCCGGCGCGTTCTCCAGGACGCCGAAGAAGTTCGGCTGCTGGAAGATCACGGCGGCGGCGTCCTCGGCGGTCTCCCGGAGGCGCTCAGGGTCGGTCGCACCGCCTTCGTGCGGCACCTCGACGACCTCGAGGCCGAAGCCGGGCGCGTACGTCTTCACCACCTGCCGCACCTGCGGGTTCGTCGCCTCGGTGAGGACGACCTTCGACCTTCCGGTCGCGTGCTTGGCCACGAAGCAGGCGTCGGCGGCGACCGTCGTGCCGTCGTACCCGGAGGCGTTCGAGACGTCCATGCCGGTGAGCTCGCAGATCGCGGTCTGGTACTCGAAGATCGCCTGCAGCACGCCCTGGCTCATCTCGGGCTGGTACGGCGTGTACGCGGTCAGCAGCTCGCCGCGCTGGAGCACGGCGTCCACCACCGCCGGCACGTGGTGGTCGTAGACGCCGGCACCGAGGAAGCAGACCTCGTCGACGACGTTGCGCGCGGCCAGATCCTCGAGATGGCGCTGCAGCTCGGCCTCCGTCAGCGCCGGCGGGACGTCGAGCTCCCGCCCGAGGCGAACGCCGGCCGGGATGTCGCGAAACAGCTCCTCGACCGACGCGACGCCGATCGTCGCGAGCATCGCCTCGCGGTCGGCGTCGGTGACGGAGAGGTAGCTCACGCCTCGTCTACGACCTTGCGGTAGTCGGCCGCCGAGAGCAGGTCGTCGCGCTCGTCCGGGCTCGTCATCCGGATGCGGATGAGCCAGCCGTCGCCGTACGGATCGGCGTTGACGGTCTCCGGCGCGTCGACCACGGCCTGGTTCACCTCGATCACCTCCCCGGAGAGCGGCGAGATCAGGTCCGAGACGGCCTTGACCGACTCGACCTCGCCGTAGGACGAGCCCTTCGTCACCGTCCCGCCGACGTCGGGCGCCTCGTAGTGCACGAGCTCGCCGAGCGCGTCCTGCGCGAACCACGTGATCCCGAGGACCGCCTCGTCGCCCTCGATCCGCGCCCAGTCGTGCTCCGGGTGGTACAGCAGGTCGTCGGGGTACGACTCGGTCGCGGCCATCAGGACGGCTCCTTGTGGTAGAGGGGCTTCTTCCGAACCTCGGCACGGCGCTCCTTGCCGCGGACGTCGACCAGGAGCTCGGTCCCCGGCGCTGCCGAGGGAGCGGGGACGTAGCCCATGCCGATGCCGACGTCGAGCATCGGCGACATCGTTCCCGACGTGACCTCACCGCCGCCGGCGATGGACATCCCCTGCCGGGGAATCGCGCGGTCGGTCATCACGAACGCCACGAGCTTTCGCGCGGGACCCGTCGCCTTGACCTCGCGTAGCCGGTCGGCGCCGGTGAAGCCGGTGTCTAGCGCGCACGCCCATCCGAGGCCGGACGAGATCGCATCCCATTGCGGCCCGATGTCGTTCCCGTGCAGCGGAAAGCACACCTCGAGCCGCAGCGTGTCGCGCGCGCCGAGACCGCAGGGGACGACGCCGCGCGCCAGGATCGCGTCCCAGAGCTCCCCCGCGTCGTCGGCCATGCACGCGAGCTCGACGCCTTCCTCGCCCGTGTACCCGGTGCGGTTCACCATCACCTCGACGCCGTCGAGCTCGCCCATTGCCCATGTGAATGCCTTCGCCGGCGCGAGCCCGAGCCGCTCGAGGGACCGCGGCCCCTGCACAGCGAGCAGCGCGTATTCGTCGGAGACGTCGCGGACGTCGGACCCGCGCAGCTCGTGCTCCTTGACCCACCGGTAGACCACGTCCGTGTTCGACGCGTTGGCGACGATCAGGAAGCGGTGCTCCTCGAGCCGATAGAGGATCAGGTCGTCCAGGATGCCGCCGTCCTCGTTGGTGAGGAGCGTGTACTGCGCGTGGCCCGGCCGGAGGCGGTCGACGTCGTTCGACAGCATCGCCTGCAGCAGGTCTCGCGCCGTCGGGCCCTCGACCTCGAGCTCGCCCATGTGCGAGACGTCGAAGACGCCGGCGTCGCCACGGACGGCCTTGTGCTCGGCGATCACCCCCTCGTACTGCACCGGCATCTCCCACCCCGCGAACGCGACCATTCGCGCTCCGAGCGCGACGTGCCGGTCGTGCAGCGGCGTTCGGCGGAGCGTCTGCATCCCCGCGCGCGATGCTAACCCTCGCCGCCCGCCTCGCGTGGAGGACCAGGCGCCCGACCAGCCGCACGGGCACGCCGGACCGAGCCGACGCGCCGCCGCGACGGGCGGAGCCTCGGCCCGGGTCGTGTGGGACTGGACGTGCAGTCCCCGAGAGGGCGGTCGGTGGTTGCCGCGCGGCGGTCGGTTAAACGCGCTACGCGTCCCGGAGGAACGACGGGACGTCGAGCGAGTCGCCGATGTCGAACTCCGCCGGACGCGTTCCGATCCCCGCGCCTTCGCCCACGGCGGCGCGCGCGCGCCGACGCCGCTGTGTCCCGAAGCCGGTGGCGATCACCGTCACCCGCACCTCGTCCTTCAGCTGGTCGTCGATGACGGCGCCGAAGATCACGTTCGCGTTCTGGTCGGCGGCGCCCGTCACGACCTCCGCGGCCTCGTTGACCTCGAACAGCCCGAGGTCCGGGGGACCGCTGATGTTGAGCAGGATCCCCGTCGCCCCTTCGATCGAGGACTCGAGGAGCGGCGAGCTGACGGCGGTGCGCGCGGCTTCGCCGGCACGGTTGTCGCCGTTACCGGTCCCGATGCCCATCAGCGCCGACCCTGCGTCGCGCATGATCGTGCGCACGTCGGCGAAGTCGAGGTTGACGATCCCCGGCACCGTGATCAGGTCGGTGATGCCCTGGACGCCCTGACGCAGGATGTCGTCGGCCATCTTGAACGCGTCCGAGAGCGGCGTCTTCTTCTCGACGACCTGCAGCAGCCGGTCGTTCTCGATCACGATCAACGTGTCGACCTTCTCGGAGAGCTCCGTGATCCCGGTCTCCGCCTGCTGCGCCCGGCGGCGCCCCTCGAACGAGAACGGTCGCGTGACGACGCCCACCGTCAGCGCCTCGAGCTCGCGCGCGATCTCGGCGACGATCGGCGCGCCGCCGGTTCCCGTCCCGCCGCCTTCGCCGGCGGTGACGAAGACCATGTCCGCGCCCTTCAGGGCCTCCTTGAGCTCGTCGCGCGACTCCGTCGCCGCCTCGCGGCCGACCGTCGGGTCCGCGCCGGCGCCGAGCCCGCGCGTCGCCTTCGCGCCGATGTGGATCTTCACGTCGGCCTCGCAGATGAGAAGCGCCTGCGCGTCGGTGTTGACCGCGACGAACTCGACGCCCGTCAGGCCTGCGTCGACCATGCGGTTGACGGCGTTCGTCCCGCCGCCGCCGACGCCGACGACCTTGATCACAGCGAGGTAGTTCCCGGAACGGTCTCTCATCTCGATTCGGCTCGACCTCAAGCTCGAGTGCAGGGTATAGGCGTCGACCGCCCTCTTCCTTCGGGAGAGTACGGCCGGTTTCCTGCTGTGTCAACGCGGATTGCGCAAAACTCGACGCGCCTAACCGTCAACCTGAACCTCCGACTTGAGGGTTGGTCGACAGCACCGGCCGCTCCGGAAGGCTGACGTCGACGTAGCCCGTCCCGCCGGCGGCGGCACCGGTGAGAGAGAGGATCCGGCGCGCGATCGCGAGCTTGAGGCGCACGTCCGTCGCGTCGCCGAGGAGGACCTGGAGCCCGTGGCCCAGCGTCAGCGTGAGCTCGTCGGGCCCGACGGTGACCGTGCGCACGCCCCCCGGCAGCGTCGCGTATCGCAGGGAGGACAGCGCCGCCGCGGCGCCCGCGAGCGCAGGCGGAAGCCGCGCGCCCACCTCGAGCGGCACGTCGCGCTTCACCCACAGCCGCGGCAGGTGGGACGCCTGCGGGTGCGGGAGCACCCGGATCACCCTGCCGCTCGCCGCGACGAGCAGCGCGTCGGATCCGGGGACGCGCCGCATGACGAGGACCGGCACCTCGGCCTTGACGACCACGCGCAGTATGTGCGGGAACGAGCGGTCGAAGGTGAAGCTCCTGACGCCCGGAATCGGGTCGAGGCGCGTCGCGAGGCCTGCCCCGCCGACGCCGAGGAGGCTGCGTCCCACCTCGTCGGCGAGGGCCGCACGAACCTGCCGCCGAAGCGCCGGTGTTCCGCCGCGGACCTCGATCGTCCGCAGGGCGAACATCGACGTGTGCCATGCGAGGGCGTACGCCGCGGCGGCGAAGGCGAAGAGCCCGCAACCCACGGCGAGCGAGCGCTTCGACGGGACCAGGTGCGCGAGCCTCGGCAGGACGTCGCGCGCAGGAAGCGCAGCGACGCGTACGGTCGTCCTCCGGCCGGGGCCCACGCGGCTCACTTCGCCGCGGTGCCGTCTTCCCCTTGGAGCGGCGGCAGCGCGAGCGGCCCGAGCAGCCGGACCTCGTGCTCGAGCGCGACGCCGAACCGCTCGAAGACCCGCCGCCGCGCCTCCGCCATGAGCGTGAGGCAGTTGGCGGAGGTGGCGCCGCCCGCGTTCTCGATGAAGTTCGCGTGCCGCGGCGAGACGACCGCGCCTCCGATGCGGTGCCCCTTCAGCCCGCACAACTCGATCGCACGGCCGGCGCCCAGGTCCGCGCTCGGGTTCTTGAAGACGCTGCCGAACGTGCGCTTGTTCGTCGGCTGCGTCGCCTTGCGCTCGGCGAGCAGCTCCGCGACCTTCGCCTTCACCGCGTCCGGGGAGCTCGGCTCGAGCCGCAGGCGGACCTCGGCGACGACCTCGCCGGCACGGAGCCCCGAGTGGCGGTACGAGAGCTCGAGGTCGCCGGCCGGGACGGTGCGCGCGCCGTCCGCGTCGACCACGACTGCGTCGATCAGGACGTCGCGGAACTCGCGACCGTAGGCCCCCGCGTTCATCCGCACGCCGCCGCCCGCGGTCCCCGGGATCGCCGAGGCGAACTCGAGCCCGCCGAGGCCGGCCGCGCGCGCGCGGTGCAGGCAGACCGCGTTCGTCGCGCCCCCGCCGGCGACGAGCACCGCGCCGTCGATGCGCGCGCCCGCGAGCTCGCCCGCGAGCTTGACCACCAGCGCGTCGACGCCGTCGTCGTGCACGAGCAGGTTCGACCCGAGCCCGACGACGTCGACGCCGATGCCGCGTGACCTCGCCCACCCGAGCACGTGCTGCAGCTCGTCCGTCGACTCGGGGCGCGCGAACCAGCGAGCCCGGCCGCCGGTGCCGATCGTCGTGAGCCGCGCGAGCGGGACGTGCTCGGCGATCTCAGCCACGGAGCAGCTCCACCGCACGGTCGACGTCGCCGGCGCCGACCACGAGCAGCACGTCGCCCGGACGCGCCCGGCGCGCGAGCCGGGCGGCGCCCTGCTCCACCGTCGGCGTCCAGCCCGCGAGCACTCCGAGATCCGAGAGGGCGTCGACGACCAGCTTCCCCGTCACGCCCGGGACCGGCTCCTCGCGGGCCGCGTAGACGTCGGTGACCGTCACGTCGTCGGCGTGCGCGAGCGCCTGCGCGAGCTCGACCGCGAGGTGCCGCGTGCGCGAGTAGAGGTGCGGCTGGAACAAGACCCGCAGCGTCGCCCCGGGAAACCGCTCACGCGCGGCCGCGATCGTCGCGGCGACCTCGGTCGGGTGATGGCCGTAGTCGTCCACGATCGTGCGCCCGTCGACGCGATGGACCTCGAACCGGCGCGCGGTCCCGCGAAACCGGGCGAGGGGCGGCTCGGCCTCCGCGCGTGTGACGCCGGCCAGCTCGAGGGCGGCGAGCGCGGACCCGGCGTTGCGCCGGTTGTGCATGCCCGGCAGCGCGAGCTCGCCGTCGTACGGGGGCGCGTCGCGGACGACGTGCGGGACCGTCGCCAGCCACTGCGCGAACGCCTCCTCCAGCTCGGCGGCGGATGCGAACTCGGTGTGGTGGTCGAGCTCGAGGTTCGTGACGACTGCGATCTCCGCGGGGAGCGCGAAGGCGGTGCGGTCGGACTCGTCCGCCTCGACGACGAGGTACCCGCCGCCGAAGCCGGCGTTCGACCCGAGTTGCGGAACCGGCGCGCCGATCAGCCACGCCGGGTCGCGACCCGCTTCGCGCAGGACGAAGGCGATCATCGCGGCCGTCGTCCCCTTCCCGTGCGTCCCGGCGACGGCGATCGACGGCCGCGCCGCGACGACCTCGCGCAGGAACTCCCGCCGGCGGATGCCGGGCACCGACGGGTACGCCGACGACACCACGGCCTCCCAGCCCTCCGGCACGCGCGGCACCGGCGCGATCTCGATCGGCACGCCCGCGAGCGGCTCGAGGTACGGCGTCCACGTGCGGTCCCAGCCGCCGACCTCCGCCCCCCAGGCGCGCGCGAGCTGAGCGTACGACGACAGGCCGGCGCCGCCGATCCCGACGAACCAGAGGCGGCGCCCGTTCACGGCGTCGCGAGCGCGACGAGCTCGTCGGCGACCGCCTCGGCCGCGTCGGGCCGCGCGACCCGCAGCATCGCCGCGCGCATCCGCTCGAGCCTCGACTCGTCGTCGAGCAGCGTCCGCACGAGCTCGGGCACGTCGTCGAGGTCCAGCTCCCGGACCATGATCGCGCCGCCGGCGCGCACGAAGTGCTGCGCGTTCAGCGCCTGGTGATCACCGGTCGCGAACGGATACGGCACCAGGATTGCCGGCTTCCCCGCCGCCGCCGCCTCCCAGACGCTGCCGCCCGCGCGTGAGAGGACGAGGTCGACGGCCGAGAGCGCCGCACCGGGCCGGTCGGTCTCCGCGACGACGCGGTAGTCGTCCCGGCGCGCGCGCCGGCGGACGAGCTCGTAGTCGCGCCGCCCCGTCACGTGCAGGATGTGCGGCCCCGCCGCGCCCCACGTCTCGACGACGAACTCGTTCAACGACCGCGCACCGGCGAGCGCGCCGAGCACGCCGAGCACGGGCCCTTCCCCCGGGAGCTCGAAGATCTCGCGTGCCTCGTCCTGCGGGATCGCGCGTGCCCGCGCCGGGATCGGCCGGCCGACGACTCTCGTCTTCCACCGCAGGCGCGTGTCGAGCGGGTACGCGAGGAAGATCCGCTTCGCGAACGGGGCGGCGAGCCGGTTCGCGAGCCCGAGGTGGGCGTCCGCCTCCGTCACCGCCGCAGGGATGCCCAGGGTCGCGGCGGCGAGCACCATCGGCCCCGCGACGAAGCCGCCGCCGCCGAGGACGACGTCCGGCCGCCGCCGCCGCAGGATCCCGCGGCACGCCCGCGGTGCCGCGCCCGCGAGCAGCAGCGCCCGCGCGAGAGCGGGCGACGGACGGCGCGGGAAGCCGGAGACCCGAAAGGTGTCCAGCTCGTAGCCCGCCTCAGGAACCAGCCGCGCTTCGACGCGATCCGCCGACCCGGCGAACGTCACGTGCACGCCCCGCTCCGTCAGCGCGTCCGCGACCGCGAGCGCCGGCAGCACGTGCCCCGCCGTCCCGCCGGCTGCGATCAGGCACCGAAGCTGCCGCTGCTCCGCCACGCTGCGCGATGTTAAGGAGAATGCCGACGCCCCCGAGCAGGACGATCAGGCTCGAGCCGCCGTACGAGAGGAACGGCAGCGGGATGCCGGTGAGCGGCGCCGCGCCCATCACCGCCAGGATGTTGACCGCGGCCTGCCCGCAGACGAGGACGGTGAGCCCGGCGGCGAGCCGCTTCCCGAACGGGTCGCGGCAGCGCACGGCGATGTCGAGGCCGGCGTACGCGAACAGCGCGTACGCCCCGATCACCGCGGCGACGCCGACGAGGCCGAGCTCCTCGCCGATGTTCGCGAGCATCATGTCGGTGTGCGCCTCGGGCAGGTAGAAGATCTTCTGCACGCCCTGCCCCAGGCCGACGCCGAAGATGTGCCCCGAGCCCATTCCGATCTCGGCCTGCAGGATCTGGTAGCCCGTGCCGGCGGCGTCGCGCGCCGGGTGGAGGAAGGCGAAGAAGCGCGCGCGGCTGTACGGCTTCATCCAGATCGTGCCGATTCCGGCCGCCGTCGCGATCGCCGTCGCGAGCAGCAGCACGCGCGGCGGCGTTCCGCACACGACGAGGATCCCCACGAGCATGATCCCGAGCGCGATCGTCGTCCCGAGGTCGGGCTCGAGCACGAGCAGCACGGCGAACACGGAGACGAGGGCTCCCGTCGGGCGCCAGAGCTCCCGCAGCGTGCGCGGCGGCCGGCGCTTCGCGAAGTACCCAGCCGCCCAGACGGCGAGCGCGAGCTTCGCGAGCTCCGACGGCTGGAACGCCGCCGGCCCGAACGACAACCAGCGCCGCGCGCCGTTGACGGGCGGTCCGACCGCGAGCACGGCGAGCAGGAGGACGAGCGACCCGCCGAGGAGCGCGGGCGTGAGCGCGCGCAGCCGCCGGTAGTCCCAGCGCTGCACCACGATCATCAGCACGATCCCGAGCGCGGCGTAGATCCCCTGGCGCTTCAGGTAGTAGCTCGGGTCGTTGCCGCCGACGGCGGCCGCGGCCGAGGTCGCGCTGTAGACCATCACGAGCCCGAACGCGACCAGCGCGAGCGTGACCATGATCAGCAGCCGTGAGTCCAGCTCGCGCCGAGTCATCGGCGCCTATTTCGTCGCGAGCCGCCTGAACGCCTCCCCGCGGTCCTCGAAGTTCCGGAACTGGTCGAAGCTCGCGCAGGCGGGGCTCAGCAGCACGACGTCGCCCGGACGGGCGAGCTCCGCCGCATGCTCGACGGCGCGGTCGAGCGTCGCGTCGACGTCGCCGCCGACGGCGTCGCGGAGGCGTTCGGCCTCGGCGCCGACGAGGTGGACGGAGCGGACGTTCGGCCCGATCGCGGCGGCGAGCGGCGCGAAGTCCTCGCCCTTCGGCGACCCGCCGAGGATCAGATGCACCGGCTCCTCCGCGTACGCGTCGAGCGCGCGGAGAGCGGCGGCGACGTTCGTCGCCTTCGAGTCGTTCACGTAACGGACGCCGTCGCGCTCCGCGACGAGCTCGAGCCGGTGCGGGACGCCCGGAAACGTGCGCAGGCCCGCTGCGATGTGCTCGTCTGCGATCCCGGCCGCCCGCGCGGCCGCCGTGGCGGCGGCGGCGTTCTCGCGGTTGTGCCTGCCGCGGATCAGGGGCTCGGCGGGCAGCGGGTCGTCGGCGGAGAAGACGGTCCCGTCGACGCCGAGCCCGCGCGGCACCACCTTCGCCCGCGCGCGCTCGAAGATGCGCAGCTTGGCCGCGCGGTAGGCGTCGAAGCTTCCGTGGCGGTCGAGGTGGTCCGGCTCGAGGTTGAGCAGCACGGCGACGTCGCAGGCGAGCTCGTGCACATCTTCGAGCTGGAAGGACGACAGCTCGCACACGACCCATTCGGCGCGGTGCACCGAGGTGAGCGGCGTGCCGACGTTGCCGGCGACGGCCACGTCGCGGCCGGCCGCTCGGAAGATCGCGCCGAGGAGCTCTGTCGTCGTCGTCTTCCCGTTCGTCCCGGTGACGCCGACGAGCTTGGTCCCGTGCGGCGCGAGCAGCCGGTAGCCGAGCTCGACCTCGGACCAGACCGGGACCCCGCGGCGGCGGGCCTGGGCCACGAGCGGCACGTCTCCCGGCACGCCCGGCGACTTGACGACGACGTCGACTCCGTCGAGCAGCGCGAGGTCGCCCTCGTTCCCGAGCGTGCGGTCGACGAGAACGGGGTCGTCCAGCCGCTCGGCCGCGGCCCGGCCCGACCGCCCGAGGCCGTAGACGAGCGCCCTCACCGCGGCGGCCGGATGTTCGGGTAGTACTTGTAGAAGAGCGCGAAGCCGGCGGCGCAGAAGATCGCGGTGACGATCCAGAAGCGCACCATGATCTTCGTCTCCGACCAGCCCTTCATCTCGAAATGGTGCTGCAGCGGCGCCATCAGGAAGATGCGCCGCCCCCACCACTTGAAGGTCAGCACCTGCAGCATGACGGAGATCGCGACCACGGCGAAGATCCCGCCGACGAAGAGCAGCAGCAGCTCCACCTTCATCATCACCGCCATCGCCGCCATCGCGCCGCCGAGCGCCATCGCGCCCGTGTCGCCCATGAACACCTCGGCTGGGAACGCGTTGAACCACAGGAAGCCGACGGCCGCCCCGATCAGCGCGGCGCCGATGAACGCGAGGTCGAGGCGGTTCTCGATGCGGTGGCCGCCGACCGTCTGGCGGATGTAGATGGTGACCGCCATCGCGGTGAACGTGCCGAGGGCGATGATGCTCGTCCCGGCGGCGAGCCCGTCGAGGCCGTCCGTCAGGTTCACGCCGTTCACGGCGCCGGCGATGATCAGGAACAGCAGCACGTACCAGCCCCAGCCCAGAGGCAGCCAGTAGTTGACGACCGGGATGAACACCGAGTGGCCGTGCCGGAACTGCTGGTGGTGCACGGCGAAGGCGACGGCGGTCGTCACCGCGAGCAGCATCAGCATCTTCCAGCGTCCCTTCAGGCCGAGGGAGCGCCGGTGACGCAGCTTGATGTAGTCGTCGAGGAAGCCGATGCCGCCGCACGCAATCGCGGTCCCGAAGACCGTGAGCGCGGGCACCGTGAAGTCCGAGAGGGGCAGGAACGCGATCGTCGCGGCGGCGATGAGCAGCAGCCCGCCCATCGTCGGCGTCCCCTGCTTCTCGACGTGGCGTTCGGGCCCCTCCTCGCGGATGTGCTGGCCCACCTCGTTCCTGCGCAGGAACGCGATGAACGTCGGCCCGCTGAGGATCGCGATGATCATCGCGACGAGCGCCGCTACGAGGACTCGAGCCACTCCGTAACGTTCTCCGCGACCACTTCGAGTCCCACCGAACGCGACCCCTTGACGAGGACGACGTCGCCGGGGCGAAGCTCCCCGCGGAGCCGCTCCGCTGCCTCGGACGCGGTCGCGAGCCACTCTCCGCCGTAGGCGTGCGCGAGCTCGCCGACGGCGATGACCCGTTCGACGCCGAGCTCGCGAACGAGGTCGCCGATCTCGGCGTGGTAGGCGGCCGCACGGTCGCCGAGCTCGGCCATCGCGCCGAGCACGGCGACGCGCCTCCGGCCGTCGGCGCGCTCCGAGAGGTGCTCGAGCGCCGCCCGCATCGAGACCGGGTTCGCGTTGTAGCAGTCGTTGAGGAGCAGCCCGCCGCCGCGAAGGGCATGCTCCTCCTCCCGCAGCTTCGAGAACTCGACCCGCAGCTCGCCCTGCGGGAGCGGAACGTTGAGGCATTCGGCCACCGCTGCGGCGAAGCGTGTGTTCACGAGCTGGTGGCGAGACGAGTAGCTCGTCGCGAACGGAAGCGGCGCCTCCGGGTCGACGCGCCGCACGACGATGTCGGGCCGTGCGAGGTAGGGCTCGAGCAGCGGCTCGTCCGGCACGACGGCGACTCCGCCGGGCGGCAGCGCCGCGATCAGCTCCGCCTTCGCCCGCGCGACGTTCTCGATCGTCTCGACCAGCTCGAGGTGGACCGGGCCGACGTTCGTGATCACGCCGATGTCCGGCTTCGCGAACGACGCGAGGTAGGCGATCTGGCCGAGCCCGCGCATCGCCAGCTCGGTGATGCAGATCTGCGTGTCCGGCTCGAGGCGTGCGAGCGTCAGCGGCACGCCGAGCTCGTTGTTGTAGTTGCCCTCGTTCGCGATCGTGCGCGCGCTGGGCGCGCAGATCGCGTACAGGATGTCCTTCGTCGACGTCTTGCCGGTCGAGCCCGTGATCGCGACGATGCGCGCCCGCGACCGCGCGCGCACGGCACCCGCGATCGTGGCGAGCGCGGCGTGCGCGTCGCTCGGCACCAGCGCGGCGGCGGCACCGCGGGCGAGGGCGTGCTGGACGAAGTCGGCGCCTGCGCCGACGGCGACGAACAGGTCGCCGTCCACCACCCTCCGCGAGTCGATCTGCAGCCCGGTGACGACGCCGGCCCACGGCCGCGCCACGAGCCGCCCGAGCGGCTCGACGACGTCGAGCTCGAGCGGGATCATTGCCCGCTCCCGGCGCCGGCGAAGCCGGCGCCTTCGCTTCTGCGCGGCTCCGTCGAGCCTACCCCGCTGAGCGCCTCCCGGGCGACCTCACGGTCGTCGAACGGCACGAAGCGGCCGGCGACCTCCATCTCGGTGTCGGCCCCCTTGCCCGCGATCACGACGACGTCGCCGGCGCGCGCGTCGGCGAGCGCGCGCTCGATCGCGGCGCGGCGGTCGACCACGATCTCCAGCCGCCCCTCCGCCACCTGCTCGGCGATCGCCTGCGGGTCCTCGCTCCGCGGGTTGTCGGTCGTGACGATCGCGCGGTCGGCGAGCGCCGACGCGACGCGTCCCATCAACGGCCGCTTCTCGCGGTCGCGGTCGCCGCCTGCCCCGAACACGACGGTGAGCCGGCCCGGCCCCAGCTCGCGCGCGGCGCGAAGCACGTTCTCGAGCGAGTCGGGCGTGTGCGCGTAGTCGACGATCACGCTGAACGGCTGGCCCGCCTCCACGGGCTCGAAGCGGCCGGGCACGCCCCTGACCGCCTCGATCCCGCGGCGGATCGCGTCTTCGTCCACGCCGAGCGCGCGTGCGGCAGCGACCGCGCCGGCGGCGTTCGCCCGGTTGAAGCGCCCGCGCAGCCGCAGGTCGCCCGGGAGCTCGTCGTCCGGCGTGAACGGGACAGCGGCCGGAAGCTCGCGCGCGAGCCGACGCCCCCACTCGTCGTCGACGTTCACGATTGCGACGTCGGCCTGCTCGAAGACGGCCCGCTTCGCCGCGTAGTACGAGTCCATCGTGCGGTGGAAGTCGAGGTGGTCCCGGGTCAGGTTCGTGAAGACGAGGACGGCGAAGCGCGTCGCGGCCAGGCGTCCCATCGCGGCCGCGATCGAGGTCGCCTCCATCACGCACGCCCCGTCGCCGCCGTCGAGCATCTCGCGGAAGAGGCGCTGCAGGTCGATCGCCTCCGGCGTGTTCAGCCCGGTCGGGCGCTCCTCCCCCGCCACGACCCTCCGGATGTTCGTCAGGAGCGCGGGCCGACGCCCTGCGGCGTCGAGGATCGAGTGGAGCAGGAACGCGGTCGTGGTCTTGCCGTTCGTCCCGGTGATGCCGACGACCGGCAGCTCGTGGGACGGGTGCCCGAAGAACCCGGCCGCCAGCGGCCCCATCGCCGCGCGGACGTCCGGCACGACGAGCTGCGGCACGTCGAGGTCGAGCCTGCGCTCGACGACGAGGCCGGCGGCCCCGCGCGCGACGGCTTCGCGGGCGAGGTCGTGGCCGTCGACGTTCGCGCCGCGGATGCAGAAGAAGGCGGCGCCCGGGCCGACCGCGCGCGTGTCGTAGGCCAGGCCGGTGACCTCGACCCCGAGGGCGCTGAGATCCATCTCGCCGAGCCTAGCGGGGCGGCTGGAAGCCGCCCCGCCGAGGCCGGGAGGCCTACGTGGTGGCGACGGCCGGCGGAGCCTCCTCCGCCGGCGCCTCGCCCTCCGGCGCCTCCAGGTGCGCCGGCTTCGTCCGCTGGACGAGGACGTAGTAGATCGCGCCGGCGACCGCGATCGCGACGAACACCGTCCAGAGCACCGGGCGGTTGTTCAGCCAGTGCCAGCCGAAGTTCAGCTGCAGGTGCCCGTTCGCGTCGACGACCTGGTACGGCGTCGGGTTCGACTGCGGCCGCGGCCACGCGAAGTTGAGCAGCATGCCGCCGCCCCACGCCAGCGCGAGCACGTTCAGCGGCAGCCCCCAGCGGCCGAGCGAGAACGGCGCGGGCCGCTTCGGCCACCCCCGCAGCCGCGCCCGCAGGAGGGCGAGGTTCCCGATCAGGTAGCTCAGGTAGATCATCCCCGTGGCCGCGATCGCGACGATGCCCGCGCCCGCGAACTGCAGCATCGGGATGAACGCGAGGACGCCGATCGCGATGCACGACCACACCGGCGTGTGCAGATCGGGGTTCACGCGCGCCAGCGGGCGCGAGATCGGCAGCTGGTCGTCCCGCGCCATGCCGAAGCAGAGGCGGATCGTCGACGTCTGGATCGACAGGCAGCACACGAAGATGGCGGCGGACACGACCATCAGGAACGCCGCCGACATGGCCGAGCCGAAGTTCGACTCGATGATGTTCGCCGGGCCGAAGCCGCCCTTGATCGCGTCCGGCAGGTTGTGGATCCCGAGCAGCATGCAGAAGAGGAAGACCGCGCCGATGACGAACGCCCCGACGACGGAGGCGATGACCGCCTTCGGCGCCTCCGTGCGCGGCCTCCTCGTCTCCTCCGCGAGCGTCGAGGCGGTGTCGAAGCCGTAGATCACGTACAGCGACATGAACATCGCGATCAGGAACGTCCCGGTCGTCAGGTTCGTGCCGCCCGTGTGGAAGATCACGGCCGCCGACTGGTGATGGTGGAACACCGCCAGGACGAACGCGAACACGACCATCCCGAGGATCTCGAAGAACACGCCCGTGTTGTTCACGAGCGCGACGAGGCGCACCCCGAAGATGTTCAGCACGGTGATCAGCGCGAGGGTGACGATCGCGACGATCCGCTGGTTCGAGTGCGTCTGGGCGAGGTTCCAGCCCATCAGGTTGAACGCCGGGATCAGCGCGAGCGGCAGCGTCACGCACACCGACGTCACGGTGAGGATGCCGGCGAAGAGATAGATCCAGCCGGCGAACCACGAGTAGGACTTGCCGGCGAGGTACTTCGTCCACTGGAACACCGAGCCGGCGACGGGATAGTGGCTCGAGAGCTCCGCGAACCCGAGCGCCACGATCAGCTGTCCGATCGCCACGATCGGCCAGCTCCAGATGAAGACGCCGCCGACCGTCGTCAGTCCGAGCGCGAACAGGGTGAAGATCCCGGTCGAGGGCGAGATGTAGCTGAAGGCGACGGCGAACGAGCTGAACACGCCGAGCGACCGCCGCAGCTCCTGCCGGTAACCGAACCGGGCGAGGTCGGCCTCGTCGTCGTGGACGTGAGTGCCCAAGGCGTCCTCCTGGGGTCGAAGGGGCTGTTTCGCGGCTGCTAGTGGAAACACGTCCGGCGGCCGAAGTCAACAGCCGCCGGCGCGGCGGACCTAGCCGCCGAGCGACGCCGGGACCGGAGGCGTCCCCGCCTTCGTGAGCTGGTCCGGCGGCACGCCGAGGTACTGGAGATCGAACTTCGCGATCTCGGCGAACGCGGGCGCCGCCACGATCCCGCCGAAGATCCCGCGTGCCGGCTCGTTGACCACGACGAGGATGACGAGCCGCGGCTTGCGGACCGGCACCATCCCGACGAAGGACGCGACGTACTTCCCCGTCGTGTACCCGTGCGGGCCCGGGACCTGCGCCGTACCGGTCTTGCCCGCGACGCTGTAGCCGGGGATCGCCGCCGCGGTGCCCGTCGCGCCGTGCTCGTCGACGACGCCGGTGAGCATCGACTTCAGCTCGCGGTCGATCCGCGGCGAGACGACGCGCCGGTGCGCGAAGCCGGTGGACGGGCGGTCGCCGACGCGCTCGACCAGGTGCGGCTGCACCCAGACGCCGCCGTTCGCGATCGCGGCATACGCCGCCGCCATCTGGATCGGCGTGACCGCGATGCCCTGCCCGATCGGCACGTTCCCGATCGTCGAGCCGTACCACTTGTCGAGGGGCAGCACGACGCCGGGGCTCTCGCCCGGGAAGTCGATCCCGGTCTTGCGCCCGTAGCCGAAGCGGTCGATCCAGCGCATGAGCGCGGGCGGGCCGAGCTTCTCGGCGATCGTGATCGCTCCGACGTTCGACGAGTGCGAGAGGATCTGCGCGACGGTCAGCGTCTCGGTCGGCCGCCACTCCGCGTCGTGGATGACGCGGTCTGCGACGTGGATCGAGTACGGCAGCCGGAAGGTGGTGTGCGGCGTGACGAGGCCGGCTGACAGGGCGCCGGCGATCGTCACGAGCTTGAACGTCGAGCCGGGCTCGTAGGTGTCCGTCACGGCGCGGTTCCGCTGGTACCCGAGCGGGACCTTCGACGCGTCGTTCGCGTCGTACCCGGGAGCCTGCGCCATCGCCAGGATGCCGCCCGTGCGGGGGTCGAGGACGATCGCGGTGGCGGAGCGAGCGCCGAACGAGGCGACCGTCTTGCGCAGCACGGCCTCCGCGTTCGCCTGGATGCGGCTGTCGAGCGTCGTGTAGACGTCGCGACCCGGGCGGACCGGCGTCGCGTGCACGACGTCGATCGCCAGGCCGGTCGCGTCGCGAACGATCGTCTGCCGGCCGGGCGTCCCCGCGAGCTTCGCGTCGTACTCGAGCTCGAGGCCGCCGAGGCCTCTGTTGTCGGTGCCCGCGAAGCCGATCACCTGCGCGCCGACCGTGTCCTGCGGGTACACGCGCCGCTCCTCGGGATACGAGTAGATGCCGAGGAAGTGCTTGGCGAGGAACGCGTTCGCCAGCGTCGGGTCGGCGAAGCGGTTGACGTACAGGAAGTGGGTCTTCTTCGCGACGAGCTGCGGATAGAGCGCGTTCGCGTCGACGCCGAGGATCTCGTGCGCCGCCAGCGCGACGCCGCGCGGGTCGGCGACGAGATGGGGGTCGGCGTAGATCGTCGTGTCCTGCTCGCCGATCGCGAGCTGCACTCCCGTGCGATCGAGGATCGACCCGCGCGCGGCCGGAGTGGTCACCGTCTCCTCGTGCATTCGCTGCGCCTGCGCGCCGAGCGTCGCCGCGTGCACGACCTGCAGCCAGGCGGCGCGCCCGAGAGCGATGGCGAAGACGACGACGAACCCGGCGAGCAGCAGGCGGATGCGGCGGTTCGCGCGCCGGTCCGGCGTCACTTCTTCGCGAGGTCGATGTATCCGTACTGCGACGGGTCCTCGTACCGCAGGCCGAACCGCTCGGTCGCGGCCGCCGAGATCCGCGGCGACGAGATCAGGCGTGCGTACTGCGTCTGCAGGCTCGCGTCGTCCGCCTGCAGCTTCGACCGCTGGGCCGTCGCCTTGTCGAGCTGGAGGTTGAGCTGCAGCACCGCCACGTTCACGAATACGACGCCGGCGAGCAGAATCCCGCCGACGGTGATCCAGAGGATCCCGCCGCGCGCGTGCGCGTGCTTCCGCCGCGCGCGCGGCCGTGGACGCGGCCGCGCGACGGGCTCGGCGACGGTTGCTGCCTGCGCGTGCGAGACCGTGCTCATCGTCCCTCCTTAGACCTTGGTTCCGACACGGAGCCGCGCGGACTGCGCGCGCGGGTTGCGGGCGATCTCGGCTGCGGTCGGCCGGATCGCCCGGCGCGGCGTCGCGCGCAGCGTCGGCTCGGAGCCGCAGACGCAGACGGGGAAGTCTGGTGGGCACGTGCAGCCCTGCTCCTCCCGGCGCAGGAACCGCTTGACGATCCGGTCCTCGAGCGAGTGGAAGGAGATCACTCCGAGCCGTCCGCCCGGACGCAGCAGCTCGACCGCCGCCGGCAGCGCCCGCTCGAGCAGGTCGAGCTCGTCGTTGACCTCGATCCGGATCGCCTGGAAGACGCGCTTCGCAGGGTGGCCGTCGCCGAAGCGAGCCGGGGCGGGGATCGCCGCCTTGATGACGTCGACGAGCTCGCCGGTGCGCTCGAAGGGCTGCTCTTCCCGCCGCTTCGCGATCGCGCGCGCGATCTGGCGGGCGTAGCGCTCTTCGCCGTATCGCTTGAAGATGTCCGCGAGCTCGCGCTCCGCCGCCTCGTTGACGAGGTCGCGCGCCGAATAGGCCGCGCTCGGGTCCATGCGCATGTCGAGCGGCGCGTCGACGGCGTAGGAGAAGCCGCGGTCCCGGCGGTCGATCTGCATCGACGAGACGCCGAGGTCGAGCAGGATCACGTCGACCCGCACGCCGTTGTCGGCGAGGCGGCGGAGGACGGCGGAGAACTCGCCGCGGTGCAGGCGCGCCTTGATCCCCGTCTCGCGCCGGAAGCGCTCGAAGAACGGCCCCACCGTCGGGTCGCGGTCGATCGCGATCACCTTTCCCTCCCCGCGCAGGCGCTGGGCGAGCAGCGTTGCGTGCCCGCCGGCGCCGAAGGTGCCGTCGACGACCGTCTCGCCCGGACGCGGGTCGAGCGCGGCGACGACCTCCTCGGCGAGGACGGGGACGTGGTCGGTCTCAGTTGGCAAGACGCTCGGCAACATCTTCCGCGCTCCCTTCGACCTGTCGCAGCTGTGCGCGCCACCGCGCGCGGTCCCAGATCTCGAGGTGGTCGGACACCCCGGCCACCGTCACTTCGCGGGTGATCCCTGCGTGCTCGAGGAGCGTCGACGGGATCACCATGCGGCCCTGCTTGTCGAGCTCGCCCTGCGTCGCCCCGGAGAAGAAGTGCCGCCGGAGCTGTCGCCCGTCGGCTCCGAGCGGGTCGACCGACTGGATCCGCTCGACCATCTTCGCCCACGCGCCGACCGGCCAGGCGAGCAGGCAGCCGTCGAGCCCGCGGCTCACGACCACGCCCTCCGCGAACGCGCTCCGGAGCTTCGACGGGAGTGTGAGGCGGTTCTTCTCATCGAGCGAGTGCTCGTGCTCACCAAGCAGCATGGTCCACTATGGACCACTTTACTCCACTTCTACCCACTGTCAAGGCAAAACCGCGCGCAGCGCGGTGGACGTGCGAAACCGGCCCCGGGGCGGGCTTTGCCTAGACGAGCTCGATCGGATCGCCGACGCGCACGCGGCCGGGCTCCGCGACCGCCGCGTGGACGCCGAACGCCAGCCGCTCGGTCGTGTCGAGGTCGCCGCGGTAGGCGGCGAGCGCCTTCAGCGTGTCGAGGTCGGTGCGGCCCGTGTCGGGGTTCTGCGTCGTGATCACGCAGCGGCCGACGTGCCCCTGCGGCACGACGATCGCCTCGCCGATGCGCAGGCGGCGGCCGGGCCAGCCGTCCTCCTCGTGCGCGTCGACGCCGTCGACGCCGAAGTTCATCCGGAACCGCCGGAGGTCGACGGTCGCGACGCCGAGCTGGACGGCCAGCCGCCGGAGGGACGACGTCGCGAGCAGCGTGGCGGCGCCGCCGCGGCCGCGGTCCGGGGCCGGCAGCTCCGGCTCGACCAGCCGGACACGCCGTCCCATCAGGGACGAGACCGCGTCCGCCCACGGGCCGATCACGAGACGAGCGGGGCGCGCCAGCTTGTGGAACGTCGTCGTCACCTCCTCCCCGCGCTCGACGACGGCCGACAGCTCTGCTCCGTCCGGGAAGCGCATCGTCAGGGTGTCGGTCGACTCGTCGTAGTCGGCGCGTACGAGCTGCAGCGGCCCGTGGTCCTTGTCGCTGACGAGCCGGCCCTCCTCGGTGACCAGGTAGAAGCGGCGGTCGCCGCGCACGCCCGTGTCGACGAGCTCGGCCTCTTCGACGAGGTGCAGCATCGTCGCCTTCACGGGCGTCAGGGAGATCCAGGCGACGCGCGCGCTCACGCCGGAAACGCTAGCTGCGCGTCGTACGGCCCTGCGCCGCCGATCACCGCCGCACCGGCCCGCGCGGCGAAGGCGGCTGCGGCCGGTGCGTCGTCGCCGCGCGCGAGCGCGAACGCGAGCGCCGCGGCGAACGAGTCGCCCGCACCGTAGGTGTCGACGACGCGGCCGGCCGGCGCTGCCTCGTACGGCTCCCCGTCGAGGGTACCGCCGTTCGCACCGTCGGTCGCGGCGAGGTGCCGCACCCGGAGCGAGCCGTCGTACCGTTCGGCTGCATCGGTCGCGCTCCCGACGAGCAGGTCGAGTGCGATCCCCGCCTCGCGGAGCGTGGGCAGCTCGCGCGCGGTCGCTGCGACGAACCGGGCCGACCGGGCCGATCGCGCCGCTTCGACGTTGCCGGACACGAAGAACACGAGGTCGTAGCCCTTCAGCGGAAGCGGTCCAGGTGGAAGAAGCTTCTCCCCGAGGACGGTGATCGTGCGCTCGCCGGCGGCGTCGACGTGCGTCCACGCGCGTCGCGTCGTGCCCGTCCAGTGGACGTGGGCGTCGACTCCGAGCTCGGCCAGCCGGCGCGCCGCCTCGCGGCCGAGCTCGTCGCGCCCGAGCGCCGTGAAGAACTCGCAGCGTCCCGAGAGGAGCGCGAGCTGCCGCGAGACCACGGCACCGCCGCCGGCCGGTTCGGCCCACGTCCGGTCGGCATGCACGATCTCTCCGGCGGACGGCATCCGCGGGACGCGGGCGAACTCGACCCACTCGACGTGGCCGACGACAGCGCATCTCACGGTTGGCCACCCTGCCACGTTTCAGTCGATGATGGTGTCGATGGCAATGGAGCCGGTCCCGCCCTTCGAGCGCTTCTACCTCGCGCACCGCGACGAGGTGCTCGGGTACCTGCGGCGGCTTCTCGGCGCGCGCGCCGAGGACGCCTGGCAGGAGACGTTCCTGCGCGCGCTGCGCGCATACGGCCGTCTCCAGCACGGGCGCCACCTGCGTGCGTGGGTGTTCACGATCGCGACGAACGTCGCGATGGACGAGCTGCGCACGAAGCGACAGCCCGTCGTCGAGACCCAGCCTGCCGTCGAGCTGCAGCGCGATGCGTTTCGCGAGCTCGAGCACCTCACGGACGGGCTGCCGCCGACGGAGCGCGCGGCCGTCGTCCTGCGCTACGGCTACGACCTGCCCTACGCCGAGATCGGCGACGCGCTCGGATCATCCGAGGAGGCCGCGCGCGCCGCGGCGTCGTCCGGCGTCAGAAGACTGAGGAGAGCCCATGAACGTCACACCTGATCTCGACGCGCGGTTCCGCGCGGCCGCCCTCGGCGAGGGGATCGTCGACGTGCGGTACGACGTCGTCGATTCGCCCGTGGGGGAGCTGCGCCTCGCGGCGACCGATCGCGGCCTCTGCCGCATCTCGTACTTCGGAGACGCCTTCGAGGACGAGCTCGCGCGACAGTTCGGCGTTCGCGTCCTCCGTTCACCCCTCGACGACGTCCGCCGCGAGCTCGACGAGTACTTCGACGGCCGGCGGCGCGACTTCGACCTCCCGCTCGACCTGCGGGTCGCGCCGTTCCACGCCGCCGTGCTGCGCGAGCTCGCACGCGTGCCGTACGGACGGACGGAGACGTACGGCGCGCTGGCGGCGAAGGTCGGGCGCCCGCGCGCCGCGCGCGCGGTCGGCACGGTCATGAACCGCAACCCGATCCCGATCGTGCTGCCGTGCCATCGGATCGTCGGAGCGAACGGCTCGCTGACGGGGTACGCCGGCGGCCTCGACGTCAAGCGGCGCCTCTTGCGGCTCGAGGGTGCGATGCTCGTGGAGTGAGTCCGCGCGTCGTGATCGTGGGCGGAGGGTTCGGCGGCCTCGCCGCCGCGCGCGGCCTCCGCCGCGCCGACGTGCAGCTCACGCTCGTCGACCGGCAGAACTTCTTCCTCTTCCAGCCGCTGGCATACCAGGTCGCGACCGGGTCGCTGTCGTCGGTCGAGATCGCGACGCCCTTGCGAAGCGTGCTCCGGCGCCAGGCCAACGCGACGGTCGTGCTCGGCGACGTGACGGGGCTCGACCTCGAGCAGCGGACGGTGGCCGTCTCGCACCTGCCGAACGGCGGCGACGCGCTCTACCCGTTCGACCTGCTCGCCGTGTCGGCCGGGTCGCAGTACTCCTACTTCGGCCACGACGACTGGGCGGAGCACGCACCGGAGCTGAAGACACTCGAAGGCGCGCTCGAGCTGCGCGACCGGATCCTGCTCGCGTTCGAGTCGGCGGAGCTCGAGACCGGCGAGGCGGAGCGCCGGGCGTGGCTCACGTTCGTGGTGGTGGGCGCCGGCCCCACGGGCGTCGAGATGGCGGGGCAGATCGCGGAGCTTGCGCGAGACGTGCTGCCGGGCGAGTACCGCGGCGTCGACACGAGGCGGGCGCGGGTGCTGCTCGTCGAGGCGGGCGACCGCGTCCTCGCCGCCTTCAGCTCCCGCCTCTCTGCGAGCGCCGAGCGGCAGCTCCGCTCGCTCGGAGTCACGCCGCTGCTCGGAGAGGCGGTGACCGCGATCGATCGCGAAGGCGTCGAGCTCTCGTCGGGTGAGCGCATCCCGGCGCGGACGAAGGTGTGGGCGGCCGGCGTCGCGGCGTCGCCGCTCGCGCGGCTGCTCGCCGACGCGGCCGGGGCCGAGACCGATCGCGCCGGACGCATCGTCGCCGAGCGTGACCTCACGGTCGGCGGGCATCCGAACGTGTTCGCGTTCGGCGACATGGCGGTCGTGCGCGGTCAGGAGCTGCCCGGGATCGCCCCCGTTGCGATGCAGCAGGGGCGTCACGTCGCCCGCTCGATCGCGAGCGGCCGCCGCGAGCCGTTTGCCTACAACGACAAGGGCGAGCTCGCGACGATCGGCCGCGCACGCGCCGTCGGGACCGTCAAGGGGATTCCCGTCTCAGGCTTCGTCGCGTGGGTGCTCTGGCTCGGCGTGCACATCGTGTACCTCGTGGGCTTCCAGAACCGCGTCCTCGTGCTGACGCGCTGGGCGTTCGCCTACTTCACGCGCGGCCGCGGCGCGCGTGTCATCCACCGCGGCGCGTGACGCGGGCACGCGGCTTTCGCCAGGTGTCTGACACGAATTGGTGTCAGACACCTGTTCGCCTGACACCCGCTCAGGAGTGATTGACGGCGCGGAAGACCACGCTGCCGGAGAGACGGCCGCTCGACACCAACACGCGCCAGCACCCCACGGAGGGGATCGGCACGTAGGACGGATGCTGGTAGCCGGCGACGTAGCCAGCACGCCATTGGAATGAACCTGTGCCGTCGAGGCGCCGCCCCCGGATCATCAGCTGGCCGGTCGCTGCGCCGCGGGAGATCCACAGCACCTTCGGGTTGACGGGGCCCTGTACAACGGTCGTGAAGATCTGGGCGCGTGGCGCTCGTGCACGACCCCACGACGTCGCGCTCCAGTAGAAGAGGTGACCGGTGAACGCTCCGTTCGACGTCTGCACCCAGGGCAGGCTCCTGAGCGAGCCGGTGACGCGGGCATCGGCGCCGTAATGGACACGGGCCGCCGGACAACGGCGGTCCACGACGACGGCAGCGACGAGCGCGGCCGCGATCACGCGAGCGCGGCGGCGGCGATGCGGACCGCCTCGGCGTACGCCGCGGTGGCGAGGCCGGAGCCCCACGTCATCCGCGCGACGCCGAGCTCCTCCAGCTCCGCCGGCGGCGGCGTGCCCTTCGCGGCGATGACGTTGACCGCCCCGGCGATGCGCTGCACGAGCGCCGGGATCGAGTCGGCCGGAGCGAGGATCGGATAGGCGCAGTCGGCTCCCGCCTCGAGGTACGCGTTCGCGCGCTCGGCGGCCTCGGCGACGTCGCCGCGGCCGATGCCGAGGAAGACGTCGACGCGGGCGTTGATCACGAGCTTCGGAACGGCAGCCCGGATCGCCCGGATCGCCTCGACCTGCTCGGCCACGTCGACGAGGGCGCCGCGGGTCGAGTCCTCGAAGTTGATCCCGACGAGACCACGCTCCCAGGCAGCACGCGCGGTGCCGACGGGGTCGCCGTAGCCGCGCTCCAGGTCGGCCGTCACGGGGACGTCGACGGCCGCGGCGATCCGGCCCGCCGCCTCCAGCATCTCGGCGGCCGGCGCGCGCTCGCCGTCCTCCCAGCCGAGTGCCCGCGCGACGGCGGAGCTCGTCGTCGCGAGCGCCCGGCAACCCGGCACCGCTGCAAGCGCCTTCGCGCTTGCCACGTCCCACGCGTTGGGAAGGACGAGGATCGGCCGCTCCCGGTGCATCCGGCGGAAGCCCTCCGCCCGCTCGCGCTGCTCCATGGCGAGACCCTACGTGTCGACCACCTCCCCGAGCAGCCGGTAGCCGACGCCCCACACGTTCTCGACCAGCACGGCGCCGGCGCCTGCCTCGCGCAGCTTCCGGCGCAGCCGCGACGCGTGCGAGTCCAGCGTGCGGGTGCGCGCCGGCGACCGGTACTGCCAGACCTCGTGTAGCAGCTCCGCCTTCGTGAACACGCGCTCGGGCTCGCGTGCGAGTCGCAGCAGGAGCTCGTACTCCTTCTGCGAGAGCTGAACCCGGCGTCCGGCGACGCGCACGTCGCGGGTGCGCGTGTCGATCCGCACCGGCCCGGCCTCCAGGAGCTCCGGCAGGTGCGGCCGCACGCGCCGCAGGACCGCGCGGATCCGCTCCACGAGCTCCTGGTAGTCGAAGGGCCGCGGCACGTAGTCGTCGCACCCCTTGCGGAACGCGTGCACGCGGTCGACGACGTCCGCCTCCTCGCGGCGGAGCACGATCACCGGCGCGCGCTGGGCGAAGCGGTCGACGTCGTCGACGTCGCCCGCAAGCACCAGGTCGAACCGGCCGTGCGGGGGCACGAGACGGAACCCGTCCTCCGGCAGATGACGCTCGAGCTCCGGCTCGGCGGCGGCGAGATGGAGCGCGGCGTGCATCAGTCGACCGTAGCCGCCGCCTGGGCGAGCGGCCAGTCGTCCATTCGCACGATTGTGCGCCGAAGCGTCCTCAGTACACGGCCGGAACAGCCGCCCGGCGGGAGCCGCGCCACGCGTCGAAGGCGAGCCAGACGCCCGTGCCGAGGATCGCGACGCCGGTCAACGCGTGCAGCCCCGCGACCCAGGGGTGCGTCGGCACGGCGAACGCGTGCTGCAGGACCTCCGCTGCCACGGCGAGGCCGAACGTCCAGCCGATCAGGCGCTTGTCGCGCCAGACCACGAGCGCCGTCAGCAGGAGCACCACCGCGAGGATGCCGATGACCTCCCCGAGCGCACGGTGAGGATCGAGGCTCGACTGGTCGTCGAAGAACTTGTTGACCGACTTGGGCGTCGACGACGAGCGAATCCCGAAGACGCCGCGGCCCGCGAGGAAGATCTGCACCACGCACGCTGCCGCAAAGAGGACGATCAGATATCGGTAGAGCGCGAACGCACCACGCTGGATCGAGCTCATCGCGCCGACCCTACTACAGCCGACCCGAGCGGACGACTCCCCAGAGGAGCCAGATGCCGAGCACGGTGGACATGAAGAAGCCGAAGGCGGCGACGATGTGCAGCCCGAGGATGTGCGGGCCGCTCTTGGCGAAGATCCCGATCAGGCTCGAGCCGATCAGCCCGCCGACCACGACGAGCGCGATCAGGAGGCGGTTGAAGAGCGTGTCGAGCTTCGCGAGCAAGTCGTCGAGCCCCTTGTGCACGAACCCGACCTCGATCTGGCCGTCGCGCACCTGTTCGAGCGTGTCGTGGATCTGGTACGGCAGGTCGGCGGCCATCTGCGTCAGCCGCCAGCCCTCGCGCCGGGCGCGCGACGCCATCCGCCGGGGCGTGAACCGCTCGAGCATCAGGTCGCGCGCGTACGGCTTCGCCACCTCGAAGACGTTGAAGTCCGGGTAGAGCTCCACGCCGACGGAGCCGAGCGTCGCGATGGCCTTGTCGAGCATCACGAACCGCGTCGGGAGGCGCAGGTTCATCGAGTAGATCAGCCCGAACGCCTCCCGGATGACCTGGATCGGGTCGATCTCCTGCAGGCTCGCGCCGTAGTAGCGGTAGTAGAGCTCGCGCAGCGCCGAGACGAACTGCTCCTCGCGCTCCTTGGGGTAGCGCACGCCGAGGTCGGCGAGCCGCTTCGGGAGCATCTCGATGTTCTCCGACGCGGCGTCGATGAAGAGCCGCGTCAGCTTCGTCATGTCGTCGTCGGTCAGCTTCCCGGTGAGCCCGAAGTCGACGAGGCCGATGCGCTCGGGCGTGAGCACCATGACGTTCGCCGGGTGCGGGTCGCCGTGGAAGTACCCGTTGCGGAAGATCATCGTCATCCAGGTCTCGGTGATCAGGTACGCGAGCCGGCGGCGCTGGTCGAGCGACCAGTGCTCGAGGTCGAGGTCGGCGAGCTGGATGCCGTCGAGGCGCTCGAGCGTCAGCACACGCGACCGCGTGTAGGTCCAGTACACCCGCGGGATCGCCACGTGCGGGTGCCCGGCGAAGTCCTTGTGGAACGCATCGGCGTTCCGCGCCTCGAGGCGGTAGTCGAGCTCCTGGCGGATCGAGCGCGCGAACTCGTCGACGATGTCGTTCGCGTCGATGAAGTCGAGCGCACGAATCCGCTCCTTCGCGAGGCGCGCCGCCTGGTAAAGGAGCGACAGGTCGGCCTCGATCTGCTTGGGCGCGTTCGGGCGCTGCACCTTGACGACGACCCGGCGGCCGTTCGGCAGCGTCGCGCGGTGCACCTGGCCGATCGACGCAGCGGCCAGCGGGACCTCGTCGAACTCCACGAACAGCCGCTCGATCGGCTGCCCCAGGTCCTCGGTGATCGTGCGCTCGACGTCGGCGAACGGGAACGGCCGGACGTCGTCCTGCAGGCCGCGGAGCTCCTGGATGATGTCGGGCGGGACGACGTCGGGCCTCGTCGAGAGGAGCTGCCCGAACTTCACGAACGTCGGCCCGAGCTCGTCCAGCATCTCGCGCAGGTGCCGCCCCCGCGCCGTGCCGTCGATCGCGGCGTTGCGGCCGCGCCGCCCCTCGACGAGGTAGCCGAAGCCGTGCCGGACCGCGACCTGGGCGATCTCGCTCAGGCGCCCGAGATTCCGTTGCTTCGGCCGCGTCGCCACACGACCAGTGTGACTGACTCAGTGGATGTGCGCGATCGTCGCGCGCCAGGCGCCCTTCGGCGCCTGCACCTCGACCGTGTCCCCCACCTTGGAGCCGAGCAGCGCCGAGCCGAGCGGCGACGTCGGCGAGACGGTGCCGGCGCCGCCGGCGGCGCTGATCTCGAGGGTCATCGTCTGGCCGCCGTCTCCCTCGACGTCGACGACCGAGCCGATCCCGACCTCGTCGGAGGAAGCGTCCTCGACGATCTCGGCGCCGTCGAGCCGCGCTCGCAGGTTGCGGATCCGGGCCTCCAGGAGGCCCTGCTCGTTCTTCGCGGCGTGGTACTCGAAGTTCTCCGACAGGTCCCCGAACTCTCGCGCCTTCTTGATCGCGGCGACGACATCGGTACGCCGCGGCCCCTCGAGCTCGTCGAGCTCGGCTCTCAGCGCCGCGGCCTGCTTCGCGGTCAGCTTCTCGCCGTCTACCACTTCGAGCGTCCTCCCCGGCGGCGCGACGAGTAGACGAGCTTCGGGCGCGCGAGGGTCAGCCCCGCCTCCTCGTACGCGTCGACCTGCCCCTGCAGGCGCGCCACACGCGACACCTCCGCCTGCTGCTCCGGCAGGACGAGCGTGATGCCGACGCCGCCGCGGCCGGCGCGGCCCGTCCGCCCCACGCGGTGCGTGTACACGGCCGGCTCGTCCGGCGGGTCGAAGTTGATCACGTGCGTGATGTCGTCGACGTCGAGGCCGCGCGCGGCGACGTCCGTCGCGACGAGCGTCCTCACCTTGCCGGTGTCGAACCGCTGCAGCGCCTTCTCGCGCTGAGCCTGCCCCTTGTCGCCGTGGATCGCGACGGCGTCGACGTCGTGCCGCCGCAGCTTGTCGACGAGGCGGTCGGCACCCGCCTTCGTCCGGACGAAGACGAGGGCGAGGCCGCGCTCGTCGGCGTTCAGCAGGTCGACGAGCGTCGAGACCTTGGTGTCGGCCGTCACCGGCACGAAGCGGTGGTCGACCTCGCCGGTACGGCGCTCCGCCGGCAGCTCTCCCTCGAACCGCGCGGGGAAGTGCGTGTAGCGCCGGGCCAGCTCGCCGACCTCGCCGTCGAGCGTCGCGGAGAAGAACATCGTCTGCCGCCTCTCGCTGAGACGGCGCACGAGCTTGTCGACCTGCGGCTTGAAGCCCATGTCGAGCATGCGGTCGGCCTCGTCGAGCACGAGGATCCGGACGCCGTCGAGCGAGACGAGACGGCGGTCGACGAGGTCCTGCAGGCGGCCAGGCGTCGCGACGAGGACGTGCGCGTCCTTGGCCTCGCGTGCCTGCGCCCGCAGCGGCACGCCGCCGTAGACGGAGGCGGTGCGCAGCCTGTCTCCGCCGACGAGCTCGAGCTCCTCGGCCACCTGCGCCGCGAGCTCGCGCGTCGGGACGAGCACGAGCGCGCAGGGCCGCTCGGCGCTCGGGTCGACGCGCTCGACGATCGGAATCGCGAACGCGAGCGTCTTGCCGGAGCCCGTCGGGCTCTTCGCGAGCACGTCGCCGCCGCGCAGCGCCTCCGGGATCACGAGCGCCTGGATCTGGAACGGGTGCGTGATGCCGCGGCGCGCGAGCACGCCGACGGCGGCCTCGGACACGCCGAGAGAACGAAAATCGGTCAGTTGTCTCAACTCCTTCGGACTCGAGATCTCAGCGTCCGACGAAGGAGACTGCGACCTCACGGGAGCCGGCCCATCCGGCTCCGTGCCACCACGGTAGCAGGGGCTACGGACGTTCGCGGTCTTCGACCAGCCGCAGGCGGTGCTCGAGCTGCGCGACGCGGAGCTCGAGCTCGTCCCACTCGGACCGGGTCACGAGCCCGAGCTCGCGGGCGAGCTCCTGGACGCGCCGCCTCGTTCCCTCGCCGACGCGGACCGCGTCGCCGCGCCAGCGCGAGCCGAGGTCGTCGACGAGCGACCGGAGCTCGTCGAGCCGCGGCCCGAGCAGCTGCAGGACGCGCTCGAGATCGGACGCGTTACCGGGCGCGGCCATGCGGCCGTGACCTCCGGCGCTGGCGCCGCCGCTCGCGCTTCGCAGCCGCGTCGCCGTCCGACGCCTCGGCGACGACCGCCTGCACGACGTCGACCGGCGTCGCCGGCACCGGCTCCTCGGCGGCCGCCTCCTCCGCCTGCCGCATGAGCCGCTGCGACGCGCGGCCTTCCGGCGTCGTCTCGCCGCGCCGCCGCGCGTACTCCGGCTCGCGCTGCTTCCACAGGTTGACGATCGGGGCGGCAATGAAGATCGACGAGTACGCGCCCGACGTCACGCCGACGAGCAGCGCGAACGCGAAGTCCTTCAACGTAGCGCCGCCGAAGAAGAACAGGGCGCCGATCGGGAGCAGCGTGATGAACGTCGTCGCCAGCGAGCGCCTGATCGTCTCCCACAGCGACACGTTGACGATCGTGGCGAACGACGCCCGCCGCATGATCGGGACGTTCTCGCGAATGCGGTCGAAGATGATGATCGTGTCGTAGATCGAGTAACCGAGCACCGTCAGGACCGCCGCGACCGTGGCCTCGGTAACCTCGCGGCCGGTCAGCGAGTAGACGCCGACCGTCACGAGGATGTCGTGCAGCAGGGCGACGATCACCGGCACCGCGAACGCGAGGCCCTTGAACCTGATCGTGATGTAGAGCGTGATGACGAGGAGCGAGAAGAGGATCGCGATCACCGCCGACCGCGCGATCTGACGGCCGAAGCTCGACGAGACGTTCTTGACGCCCGTCGCCTCCGCGTGCACGTTCTGTCGCAGCGCCGCGGTCAGCTTGTTCTGGTCGGACGTCTTCAGCTTCTTCAGGCGGACCTGGAAGCTCTTGTAGTCCTCGCCGCCGTTCGTCGACGTGCCGCGTCCCTGCACGACGGCGTCCTTGGCATGGCCGATCGCAGCGGTCTGCGCGCGCACGGCCGACAGCGACGTGTACGTCGGCGTCTTGAACGTGATCTGCACGCCGCCCTTGAAGTCGATGCCGAGGTTGAGGCCGCGCACGCCGAGCGAGATCGCGCCGATCACGAGGACGACGCCCGAGATCGCGAACCACAGGAACGTCCGCTTCATGAAGTCGATCTGCAGGAACTGGCCGCGCTGGCTGTGGTGCGCGCCCATGAAGCGCGGGTTCTCGAACCAGCGGAAGCCGGCGAGAAGCCCGAGCATCGCGCGCGTGGCGGCGACCGCGGTGACGAGCGACACCACGGTGCCGATCAGCAGCATCAGCGCGAACCCCTTGACGCTGGAGGTCGCGACCGCGAACAGGATCAACGCCGTGATCGCCGTGACGACGTTCGCGTCGACGATCGTGCGGAAGCCCTTGGCGTAGCCGGCGGCGATCGCGGCGCGCACCGACTTCCCGGCGCGCGCCTCCTCTTTGATTCGTTCGAAGATGACGACGTTTGCGTCGGCTGCGACTCCGATCGTCAGGATCAGGCCGGCGAAGCCCGGCAGCGTCAGCGTGACGTTCAGGAGGAGGATGGCCGCGTACATGAACGCGGCGTAGATGCCGAGCCCCAGCACCGCGACGAGCCCGAGGAAGCGGTAGAGGACGAGCAGGAACAGCGCGACGACGATCAACCCGCCGATCGCGGCGTTCTGCGCCTGCTTCAGCGAGTCCTTGCCCAGCGTCGCGGACACGTCCGTCTGCTCGAGCGTCTTGAACTGAACCGGCAGCGCGCCCGTCTGCAACACCAGTGCGAGCTGCTTCGCCTCCGAGAGGCTGCCGATGTGGTTGATCTCGGCGCCGGTGCCGCGCGGGTCGATGCCGTTCGGGTTCTGCGTCGGGTCGATCGCCGGCCACGAGCGGAGCTCGTTGTCGAGGACGATCGCGAAGGCACAGGTCGCGGAGCAGCTGCTGCCCGCGCCCGAGATCTGACCGCGCGTCGCCTCGTTCTTCGTCACCTGCAGGAACGTCTTGTCGCCCTTGCCGTTGAACGAGAGCAGCACGACCGGCTCGCCGGTCGTGGGGTCGTAGTCCTGCCGGACGCCCGAGAGGTTCAGCTCCGCGCCCGTCATGTTCGGGTACTTGCCGTCCGTCGCGTAGCGATCGTTCGGGTACGCGCCGTGCTTGAACAGGTAGTAGTCGACGCCGTTGCCGGCGGGGACGCCGAGGGGGTCGCCGGGACAGGCGGACGTCGTCTGCGCGGAGCAGGTGACGACGACCGTCTTCGGCGGCACCTTCAGCACCTTCCAGCCCGGCGGCGCCTTGCCGCCCCGGGAGTCGAGCAGCCCCGCGTTGCCGGTCGTCGGGTCGCGGTGCAGGGTGGCCGCCGGGCCGCCGCCCCGCGGCAGGACGTACACCGTCTTCTTGCCGACCTTCACAGGCTTGAAGAGGAAGTACGCGCTCGGCGTCCCCGTCGCGCGCGACTGCACCGCGCTCAGGAGCTGGTAGAGGTTGCGGTACGGCTGCACCTGGCCGCTCCCGGTCACGGACGGCGACTCGAGAGCCGGGACGAGGTCGTACAGCTCGAGCTGCGCCGTCTTGCCGATGATCTGCGCGGCCTGCTCCGGGTCGTGCACGCCCGCCAGCTCGATCACGATCTGGTCCGGGCTCTGCTCGCGGATCTCCGGCGAGGCGACGCCCAGCTTGTCGACGCGGCTCCGCATGATCGCGACGGACCGGTCGAGGTCCGACTTCGTCAGCTTGTGGCCCTTCGGCGGCTGCGCCTTCAGCACCACCTCGAGCCCGCCCTGGAGGTCGAGGCCCTTCTTCACGCCCCGGTGGACCGGCGAACCGGGAACCGTCAGAAGGGCGACCCCGCCGAGGGCGAGGACGATCAGCAGGACCAGGACGAGGTTCGAGCGGCGTGAGGACACGCTCGCGGTAGGTTAGCGGGGTTCCGCAGGGGTTTTCGGCTCGGAAGCCTCCTCAGGCTCCTCCGCTTCGACCTCCACTTCGGCGGCGACTGCGGCGATGGCGCGGCGGTCGAGGGTGACGACCACCGACGGCGCGATCTCGACCTCGACCGTCCCGTCGCCGGCCGCGACGACGCGGCCGTGCAGGCCGCCGGCCGTGATGATCTCGTCTCCCGTCTCGACGCCGTCCTGCATCGCTGCGTGCTGCGACCGTCGCCTTCGGGCGGGCAGCACGAACAACAGCCACGCGGCGGCGAAGAGGATGACGATGATCAGGAGTCCGCCCACTGCTGCCTTTCGAGTCGGTCGCGCTTGTAGCCGGAGAACGCACCGCGCCCGATCGCCTCGCGCGCGCCGCGGGTCAGCTCGATCACGAAGCGTAGATTGTGCAGCGAGAGGAGGCGCAGGCCCAGCAGCTCGTCCTGGTTCACCAGGTGGCGGATGTACGCGCGCGTGAAGCGCGTGCAGGCGGGACAGTCGCAGCCGTCCTCGAGCGGGCGCTCGTCGCGGGCGAAGCGCGCGTTGCGAAGGTTGATCCGGCCCCGGGCGGTGAGGGCGCTGCCGGTGCGCGCGGTGCGCGTCGGCAGCACGCAGTCGAACATGTCGACGCCTGCCTCGATCACCTCGAGGATGCCTTCGGCGTCGCCGATCCCCATGAAGTAGCGCGGCTTGTCGGCGGGCAGCAGCGCCGCCGCCCAGTGGGTCGTCTCGAACATCGCTCCGCGGTCCTCGCCGATCGCGAGACCGCCGATCGCGTTCCCGTCGAAGCCGAGGGCCGCGATCTCCTCCGTCGAGCGTCGCCGCAGCTCCCGGTCGACTCCGCCCTGCGTGATCCCGAAGCGGAGCTGCCCGTCGGCGCGCGGCGCGTGACGCTGGCGCTGCGCCCAGGCCGTCGTGCGGCGAACCGCGTCCTCGAGGCGGCGCCGCGGGACGTCGGCCGGCGGTACCTCGTCGAGGCACATCGCGACGTCGCTGCCGAGGTTCGCCTGGATCAGCGCGGCGAGCTCGGGCGTGAAGCGCGTCGCGCTGCCGTCGTAGACGTTGCGGAACGTGACGCCCTCGTCGTCGACGCGCAGGATCGTGTCGCGCAGCGAGAAGACCTGGAACCCGCCGGAGTCGGTGAGGATCGGACCGTCCCACGCCATGAACCGGTGCAGGCCGCCCAGCTCGCGGATCAGCTCGTCCCCGGGGCGGAAGTGGAGGTGGTACGTGTTGCCGAGCAGGATCTGCGCGCCGAGCCCGCGCACCTCGTCCGGGTGCAGCGTCTTCACGGTCCCCTTCGTCCCGACCGGCATGAACGCGGGCGTCTCGACGACGCCGTGCTTCGTACGGAGGAGGCCGGCTCGGGCCGAGCCGTCGGTGGCGACCAGCGAGAAGGTGTCTGGAACTGAACTCATAATGCGCGGGCGAGGATGAGGATGAGGGCGAGGGTCAGGTAGGCGAGGTAGACGCGGCTGTTGGGTTCGGTTCGGATCGTGAGTCGTTTGAAGCGGCG